>Ga0209034_10000005_pt1 | contig 102548 bp, 84 predicted proteins | sample MarorgKNORR_S2LV_2_FD_188219 | JGI IMG/M metagenome (GOLD analysis project Ga0209034, IMG submission 188219) | Marine microbial communities from the Southern Atlantic Ocean, analyzing organic carbon cycling - 250m_A/KNORR_S2/LV (SPAdes) (version 2) | ecosystem: Environmental > Aquatic > Marine... | reverse complement strand
TTAGCTCAGTTGGCTAGAGCACCTGACTGTAGACTGGAAACACTTGGTTGTAGGCAGCCATCAGGGGGTCCCCGGTTCAAGTCCGGGAGCGCGGACCACCTTCTACCTGAGTCCCTACGGGACTAGGTGGGCAGACTGATAAAGGAGAGTTTGGTCGGCGGGCCGCACGAGGTCTGACTATGGGTGTCCAGCAACATGTCCGCTCACTCTGGAAGTCCCCAAAGGCATCCCTTCCTCCTAGGTATCGACGTGACCGTATGGCAGGCTGGAGACGAGAGCCGGTGTTCCAGAGAATCGAGCGTCCCACTCGCATTGACGCTGCTCGAAGAGTCGGCTACAAGGCGAAGCAGGGTGTTGTCGTGGTGAGGACTCGCGTACGCCGAGGAGGGCTGCGCAAGAGCAAGGTCCACATGAAGCGCAAGCCGTCCAAGGCGGGCATCAAGAAGATCACGATGGGCAAGTCCATTCAGCGTATGGCCGAAGAGCGAACCAACAGGCGCTATCCAAACCTCGAAGTCCTCAACTCTTACTGGGTTGGAGAGGACGGCAAGAACAAGTTCTTCGAAGTCATTATGCTCGATCCTGCCCACCCCGCGATCAAGTCGGACAAGCAGCTCGGATGGGTTTCGAGCGGCAATAGCCACAGCGGTCGCGCGTACCGCGGCAAGACCAGCGCTGGCAAGCGCGGGCGTGGTCTGCGCAACAAAGGCAAGGGAGCGGAGAAGCTCCGCCCCAGCCTGAAGGCCAACAAAAACCGCGGCAAGTGAGTTCTTACTCGCCGTCAGATTGATGCCTGTCCCGTCTCGGCCAGTGTCGATGGCCGACCTTCAGGTGTCCGAGATTCGTGGACTCCCGGTGATTATGCCGAGTGGCAGGTTGCTCGGGACCGTCCACGACACCGTCATCGACACCGATGGGTGGACCTGCACGCACATTTTCGTCGCCGACCCTCCAGCCGATCTTGTCGAGGGGCGAATCCACGTCGCCGTACCGTGGAACTGGGTTCGCTCGATTGGGGATGTCGTAATCCTGCGCTGGTTCCCTCCGACCCCGATTCCTCGCAAGTTGTGAGAGTTCAATACAGGCAGGCTCCCGCATTGGCCTGATAGAGATGCTAGAACTGCATGTACTAGGCACATCGGGCTCGCGTCCGACCCGCGGCCGCTCGGTCTCCGGAAACTACCTCTCGACACCACCCGGAGGAATCGTCATCGATTGCGGTGAGGGTTTCCAGGAGAGGCTGCTCAAGCATGACCTCGCTCTGAAGGCCACCGGCACCAACAAGCGCGCCCGCGCTTCCAAGATCCGGGCGATTCTCCTAACTCACAGCCATCTCGACCACTGCTGGGGACTACTGCCCTTCCTCTACACGATGGATCTCGACGGACGCACCGCACCGCTCACCATCATCGCACCGACCGCCGCACCGGGAAGTGAAAGTCATCCCGACTTCTCCGGGCTCTTCGAATCATGGCGGGACCTGCTCTCGGGCGAGCTCTCGAAGGGTAGCCTTGGATTCCCCGTTGAGTGGGTACTGATACCAGTCGAAGGCGACGAACCGATTGACTCGCCGGTGCAACCGCTCGAGGGTGTACGCCTAACTGCCGTGCCGACGAGGCACGGCGTAGTCTCGCTCGGATGGATGGTCACAATCCCAGAGCGACCCGGCCGCTTCAATCGCAAGCGCGCAGCATCGCTCGGACTCACTGCCCGTCAGGTTTCGCGACTCGCTGGAGGCGAGCCAGTCTCACATGACGGCGCGCAGTTGGACCCTACTGGCTTCCGCGCCGAGGTCAGACCTCCCTGCAGGCTCCTCGTCAGCGGCGACACCACTCGAGGTGTGGCCTCGTTCAATCAGGAGAGCTTAGGGGGCCCGGTGGACCTGCTAGTACACGAGGCCACTTACACCAGCGAGCATCATGACAAGTCCGTGAAATACGGGCACTCGACCGCTGCGGACGCGGCAACCGCTGCATCGGCAATGGGTGCGGGTGTTCTTGGAATGGTGCATATGAGCACGAGGATCAGGAATCCAGATACTCTTGAGTCTGAGGCGAGGGCGATTCATCCTAGCAGTTTCGTATGTGAGGATGGGGACATCATCGAAATCTCATCGGAGGGGGACATCCAGGTCTCCAGACGTCGTGAAAACGCTTGGATGCCACTGAGCATAGAATGAACGCGACTGCGATACGATTCAAAAGCAAGGGGCAAACCGTTCTGCGTGCGCCGAGCGTCCGCCAGCCTGCTAATCGCCCTGCTGCTGGTCAGCGCAGCTCCATTGGCACAGGCCGACTCCAAGGGAGTCATCTCCTGTCTCAACGCAGATCTCACGATGATGCCTGCCAACTGGGATATCGGAAACCAATCATGCGTCCGCGTCGACCTCGGAGAACTGGAGCCCGGCGAGACGCTGTCGTTCGACATCACCTCCGACGAACTCATCGACATCCTGCTCTTCTCGGTCAACTCGATTTCCGTCTACCAGAACGAGCAGGCCTACAGGAGCGACTCAATCTGGGAGAGCGACTCCGTCTTCGAGAGTTTCAACGGCACAGGAGAATGGCACTGGACCGTACCCGATGACCGTGACATGACCCGCTGGTACCTCGTACTCGACAACCTCGCGCATCCACAGGACGGGGGTGGAGGGGCTCAGGGTGGAACTGATGCCTCAGTCAACCTCGACTCAGGAATCGTCTCGCCCGCACCATTCACTCTAGTCGACACCATAGTGCGACTCGAAATCGGAGGACACTCGATACTCCATGGTCCATTCCTCGTCGACGCTGGCACACAGGTCAGAATCGACGCGACGACGATGGAAGGGGCTCCGGACATCTTCCTGATGACAGAGTCCCAAGTGGCCCTTTACGAGGCCGGCGGCACCGCGGCCTCTCGCGTAGAGGGCACCGACATGCTCCTCATCATGACCGAGCGTCACATGGTCTGGCTCGTGCCCGAGACGTACGAGGGCACCGATCTCTATCTTGTGGTCGACAACAGGGCAGGTCCGTCAGGAGGCGGTGCCGGGACTCAGGCAATCGCCACCACCGTCACACTCTCACTCACCCCCATACTGGAGCCGACCATCGGAGGAGGAATCTCCCTAGATGTCGTCGACGTGGGAGCCATCATCACCCTAGATGCCTCAGAGACTCCTAACCGCTCCGGCCAAATACTCGCCTCTGGATTCAAGTGGGACACCAACGCGGACGGTGTCGACGATACTATCGGCTCTACCGTTAACGTCAGTTGGTCAGACCCGACGAACATTACCGTCAGACTCACCGTCGTGTCCACAGACGGTCGCAGTGCGAGCGTGTATCAGGAAATCGAGGTCAGTGATATCTCCGAACCAGAGGTCAGCATCGGAGTCACCGCCGTCCTCGAGCGTACTTACGGTGACAACGTCATCCTGAGCGGGCAGGTCAGTGACAACTGGGGAATCGAGACAATCGAGTGGCTCGTCGACGAACAACTCGTCCGATCCAACGCCGGAGACGATGAGGGTGCGACAGTATACAGCCACTCATTCGACTCCAGTTATGCGGCTGGGTCCCATACGGTCACCCTCCGCGCCACTGACCTCTCTGGCAGGGTGGCCGAGGATATCGCCAGCATTACTCTCTACGACTCGACACCTCCAGTAATCGGAATCTTCGTTGACGAGATATCCCTGCAGATTGGGCAGACATTCCGCTTTGAGGCCAATGTCACTGATGCCGAGTCTAACGACCTTCTCTTCTCTTGGGACTTTGACGACTCGGTCGACTCAGACGCGGACGGTGACCCTAGGAACGATGCCGACTCCTATGGTGACTCGGTTCTGTGGAGCTATGAGAAATCGGGCCCACAGTCGGTGGTCTGCCACATTGAGAACGATGCCGGGCTAGTCAGTGAATTCGAGATTCTCGTTAATGTGATGAGCGGCTCCGAAGACGATGGCGACTACGACCTGATGACCATGGGCATGATCGGCCTTGCAGCCCTCATCGGCTTGGTTCTCATCGCGATGCTGTCTTGGCGAATCATCTCCAACCGCAGGCTGGCCACCCTTGTAGCACAGCAGGAGGAGATCGAGGAAGCACCCACGACCGCTCCATCGGCGGACGAGCAGAAGGCGATGTGGGGCGGGGGGGGCGGCACGGGCGTATCAGTCCCAGAGTCAACCCCTCAGATTTTCGGCGACATCTCCGGCGGGATGTCCGGGGCAACTGCTGATATCTCAACAGCGATGGGGGAGCCCGAGGGAGGCGAGATAGACCCCGACATCGCGGCACTGCTGGAGTCGGCTAGGCATTCAGAGTCCGAACCTGCTTCCGGTGCCGCCAACGATTTGCTGTCCGCCTTTGAGAGCGACGACACCGTCGAGAGGGAAGATGTCGAGTTCACGCACGAAGGAAGAACCGAAGAGGAAACCTCGACATGGTCTCCTGGTGAGGAAGGGGGAGATGTCTTCCAACCAGCCGATGAAACGGAGCCTGAGGCGCAGGACCGGACCGTTCGCCAGAACTGCTCATCATGCGAGAAGATGTTTGAAGTCGATCTGCCGGAGGGCGTCGATGCCGCTAGAACCGCATGCCCGCATTGCGACTCGATAGAATCAATCAGCCTCGACTGATCCCCTGGTCTACAATCGATGCAGAGGACGTTCCTGTAGGGCAATACCCTATAGCGCACCTCTAGGAGGTGCGAGCATGACCAGCACCTCTGTACGGCTCGTGCATCGAGCTCCTGCGGTGTCTCATTCACATACCCTAATGATGGTCCTACTCTTCTTATTGCCCGTCGTTTCACCAATCGCCAGCGTCAGCGGTGAGGCTAGAATAGAATCGCAGGACTTTGAGATTCTAGATCGACTATCGGAAGTATTGGAGGAGCGACAGGAGGTTCTGGATGGCAACTCTGTTGGGCAGATGGCCGGTCCGACAATCGAAGGCATCAGCAACTCAGTCACTCCTACCGGCTCGGCTGATCCCCTCGCAGATGTCGATGGCGCCATCGAAGGGGCGACGATGGTGGTCACAAGACCCCCGGATCCAGTACACCCCGGTCCTTACCAACTCCTCGTCAATCCCGGCAATAGTCCTCCCGGACAGGTGGATAACATATGGCAGACTCTGCTGAATATTACTGACTACGTAATCTGGACTCAGTACACCAACCTCGACGGCGATGTCATCGAGAGTTTCGAGGTCGTCACATTTTCCTCCAATCTACTGTCGCTCTTGGATGTCAACTCAGATCCGCTTCTGCACGAAGTCGATATCGACAACGACGGCGACGAAGACATCGAGGTCGGCCTCAAAATCGCCTGGGAGTTCCTTGGCGGCTGGGGTGTCGAAGATGGGGTGCTCTGGATTGAGCCGGGGATATCCTACTCGGTCAAGGTTCTGGACTCAAGCCAGAACGACCCAGACTGGGATAACATGGACAAACTCCAGGTCTCCCTGATCAAAGCCTTCGCCTATTCCGGACCGGACTCCATCCTCGCACTGGGAGAGGGGGAGACCTACATCTGGGTCGTTGATTCCCGATTCACGACCCAGCCCAATGATTTCACACTGAGGGTAGGGATAGAGAGATTCTACTTCGATGTCACAGGCGCTGGGTCGGACCTCATAGTCACGTTAATCCAAGCCCTTACACTCGGCATCATCAACTCGGGTGTCGATGAGTCTGGAATCACTTTCGCATCGATTTCCGCCCCTTATGCCATAGGAATCAGCAATGACGGACAGTCAACCTGCCCCGACCGATACTCGCCGGACGAACTGCTGTACGCCTCACACCTAGAACTGAACTGCGGCGTTGCCGCAGGCTTCGGGTACCTACACTTCTCACCACCCGATGACAGTGGGGACAGAGACCTGTGGGAACTCGCTTACATTGAGCTCTCGCTACACCCCAACAAGGATGCAGTCATACTCCCCGAACAGGTAGAAATCGTCATCAGGACTGATAGTGTTCTGCCAGAGAATGGATTGGTCGACGGAGAAGATGGTCTGGACACCATCGAGTACTGGGCTGACGAGAGGACTGATCTTCATATCCACTTCCACGAGAACCGTTCTGAACTCCCTCCAGAGGAGTCCGCAGAAGGTGCTCGAGGCAATGTCACTGACTCCGTCGGCTGGCTACGTGGGATGCCCGCTGGGTCTCTGTCCGAGGGCGAGATCCAGAGAGTTTTCACGATGCTGGGTTCCGATGGTTCGCAGTCGGAATTGCCCGGTGATCTACCAGAGCGCCTAGGCCTGATTATCGGAATCAAAAACTTCTCTCGCGACGACAGTCAGAATGTCAATGACCCAACATTGCCAGTTAATCCGGCCAATCCTCCGAAGACGCTTATTCTACTACGTTCCGTCCAATCCGTCGAGGAGGTTGATTACGACTCGTGGTTCCTCCGCGAGGGTGCCGTCGACGATCACAGGAAGATCCACATCTCGGCGAGGAACGTGCCTACGGCTGCGGTCTTATACGGCTCCTTCGAACTGGGAGGCAGCGACGAGGTCGAAACGAGTTTTGATTCGGAGGAAAGTCTAGACTTCGTATCGAAGATCGTGGACAACGTCCTGATCAACATAGTCGATTTGTTCCTAGACATCGGCAACGTGCTGAATGATGTTCCTTCGGCCGTAGTCGATGTCATCAGCGGCGGTGTCGATGGCACCAGCGGTCTTGAGGGGCGCTCTTTTCACCTCCTGCTCAACGACAACTGGCTCGTCACCCGATCTGACATGCCAATCGACTACATTTCAGTTCAGATAGGCTCCAGCACCCACCCGGTCTTACCCGGCGACCATCTGATGCTGGCTAAGGACAACGACCTCGCTACGGTCGATGGCCGCAATGGTCCCGTAGAGCCGCTGGTTCCGGTAGCGGCCAGCATCAGATTCAGCGGACTGATTGCATTCTCGTTAGTCGATGACAACGATCTCGACGAGCAAACCGTGACACTCCGAACGTCATCGGACGAGTCGTTCGGGTTCACCTACATCGAACATCCCCCGACTATACTCGAAGGAGCCTCCTACCAATCGCTGATCATGAGTGACATACCCGACAATCTCTCCACTCACATCACCCCCGAGAGAATGCAATACACGGCCTCGACCGGCATCGATTCAATCGTCTACGCCGGCCTAGATGGAACACAGCGCCAAGCCGCGCATATCATTGGAGTTCCAGACAGTTTCACCACAACCTTCGGCACAGTAACCGGCTGGTCCTCCCTCACGCCGATATCAACCATTGAGGCCCAAGTCAGCAACGCTTCCGAGCCGGTGACCATGACCGGTGACCACTTCCTGTTTCACCACGACCCGGTCTCCGAGACTTCGACAATCTCGACTAGGCTGACAGGTCTCAGCGAAGTCAGTTGGACAGCTCCCGACGAGGAAGGCGCGACCGGCCCAGCGGGCCGCGGCACCGCCCATATGTCAGTGGCCGGAGACAGACAACTGAGCATCAGTGTCGATCATGCACCCACACAAGGCGACGACGCACTATCTGTGCTCGCATCCATCGACCCGCTCCCTTCCTCGGTATCGGTCGAGATACCCACGGGGGCAGACGCTGAATCAGCACTCGCAGTCCCAGAGTTCAACACTTCCAATGGACTGTCTGGGGTCGCTTTCTTCATCAGTGGGTTCGCCGACCTCGGCCGCTCTGTGAACAGCGTCCTCTCAGGGATCACCTCAGACATATCCACGGGTGCCGAGTCCGAGGACGATGGCTTCTCCTTCGGTATCAAATTGAACGCTGACGCCGCTTTTGATCTCACAGTCGAGGCCATCCATGGAGATAGTTCTGTAGATGCTCCCCCGTGGGTCCACGGCATAGCGTTTCAATCATCACCCAACGGCATAGCAGATGGCTTCCACCTCAGGACATGGCTGCCTAACTTGCCTCCGACCATTGACCTCTCAGTCAGCAGAGCACCCAACTTCAACGGTCAGGACTGGGCAATCAGCATGGGACTCGAGGATTGGGTGCCCGCGCACAGCGAGTTGATGATTCACGCATATGGAATCAACGGCCAGGATATGTTGCTCACTCTACAGGGCCTGAATGTGGGTGAGCCGACTTCGCTACTCATCGATTCGATATTCGAGATTAGGACGACAGGCGGTATCACAGAGGTTGGGACCACGACCCACTACTGGATGTCCAATCGACTTGATTGGGTTCACGCCCTGTTGATCAACAGGGAAGCCGGCAGTAGAACTGAGATTATGATACATGATATCCCAGAGGCAGTCGACCTGCAGTCCAGCATCGGAACCGCGGTATCGCTCGACATGACGGTGCCCGAAGAATATCGGCGTGATGGCACCGCAGTAGGGGCCATCATGCTGCAGCAGATGCAGTGGATGGAGGATGCCTGGTGGCCCGCGACAGTCTTCCTAACCGAGGTGCCAGGTTCGATCAGCCTATCGACGGCACCTGACCTGACTTTCGACATCACGCAGAACATAGCCTTCCAAGGATCGCCAGTCCTCGACTTCACGGCCTCCGATGAAGGCATGTCCCTCTACATCGAGGCTTTCGGAAGGGCCATCAACAAGAAGGGCGACACCATATTACTGGCTCAGGGAATGACCGATAGGATGGAAATCGGTCCTACCAGTGACTTTGGTCTGACCATCAGATCAAGTGGCGAGGGTGTGGAAAGACTCTATCTCCGTATGAGCAACGTCCCAGCGACTCCGCCCATCGTCCTCGACGAGATGGAGGCCATGGGGGAGAACCTGCGGAAGGCCACCATACACGTCAGGGAGATTGTAGGGCAGTACAGCATCATTGAGGTCGATGACGTGCAGGGCGGGAGAATCATCGCCTCGGCTCGAGCGTCTGCTCAAGTCGAAGGCACCAACTGGGACCTCCGAGGTGTTCTACTGGACGCTCAGATAACTGGAGGGGTCCCGACAGGAACCACACTCGGCGTGAATGGCATGGCTTCAGACTTGTCACTATTGAACATGGTTCCGGGACTTGACGGCTCCACGAAGCACGTGATGGTGCCCGAACCTTTCTCCTCTGCAATTCTGACTCTGCTGGCGACCATATTGGGGGGTGCCTGAAATGGGTCTGCTGGAGAGATTGAGGAAAGATGGGAGTAATGAGGAGGAAGATGCGAGAATCGCTCATGATGTACTAGAAAAAATCGAGGAAGGTGCCAAGGAAATCGAGGAACGTGCTAGGAGGCACATCTCACCGACCAGAGTAATCTTCGCTTCAATCGCAGCCATTCTTCTGCTCGCTACGAGCCTGTTCGTTTTGACGTGGTTAGTCCCGTACGACAGGGTCAGCGTCGATGTGGTGTATCGTCAGGGTGGTCCCGGACACGTCGTGCTGGTGGAACTGGACAACAAGGGCAGCAGGACAATCGAGGACATCAACCTGCACATCAGATTCATCGATTCGAATGGTATCGAAGTCGATCGATCAATTTTCAATAAGGAGTCCTTGCCGGCGCATACCTCAGTCGCAGGGGACGACCTCGAGCTGCTCGTCAACGGGACTTCGGTATGGGAGAATTACACAATCGAGATACTGCTGAACTACGAGTACTATGGAGGCGATCGCTCCGAGCGCTGGACCCACGATGTAGGAGAGTGGACGATGGAGATGTTCGTCGACAAGTCGCCGTACCGCTTCCTCTGAGCAGTATCAAGCATGACTATTGATGGGTTCAGAGAACCCATACGCTCAAATTGGTTACGAGAAGGCGAGAGCCGATGACAAAGCGTTCAGTCTCAGTCGTGATGACGGTTTTGTTACTTTCATATCTGCCTATTCTCGACCAGTCATCGTCCTATGAAAACTCCTCCGAAGAGGGCTTGGCACTGGATTCCGCAGTGGAGAGAATAGAGATATCTCCAGACCCTAACAGCATCCAGAACCTTGGCGCTCCAAACATCTACTCGGGCTATGAGGACATCCGTTCCGTCCGTGCCGACTCAACGATTGGAGTCTACACCGGGGCCGGACTCCTTCCCGGGGTCGCGATGAGCTCTAAATTGGCCGAGACTCGCTCCGATCTGGCTGTCGTCCTAGTCGATGGTGAGGCCGGCCTCTGGGATGCCAGACAGGAGATCCTAGATGCAGTCGAAGTCGAGATAAGGTCTACCATCCCACCATCAGGATTCCTCGTCCAAGGTTCCCCCGGCCAACTCGCTGAGTTGACCCGCATCTCCGTGGTCAGCGCCGTACACGATGTCCCAGCCGGACTGTTGGTGCACCCGATGTTCTGGGAGGCTAGTGGAGATGAGACCATCCTCGTCGAGGTACTCGGCTGGAAGGACTCCGAACTCATTCGTCACAGCGAGCCCGGACTAGGCTTGGACGACTCGCTCAGCATCGCTGCCTCGCTATGGCTCGAAGAGGCATGGTCGCCCGAGCAAGGTAGGATTTGGGGTGAGATTGGTATCAGCGATATCCCTCAGATTGTCAGGCATCCCTCAGTGGCTTACGTGGCACCGCTGCCATTGCTGATGCTACATAACGACGAGGCCCGTGACCACATGGGAATCAACACCGTGGATAACACCTTCATCACCGGGCTAAACGGTAGCGGACAGAAGATAGCCGTAGGCGACTCCGGACTCGACAACGATCATGGTGACTTCACCGGTAGAGTCTCGGGGCTGACATCTGTCACTCCAGGTGACTCATCCACCGCAGATCCTTCTGACGGGCACGGAACTCACGTTGCCTGCACCGTCCTCGGTGATGGCTACCGCAGTAGTGGGACCTACCAAGGAATCGCTCCAGAGGCCCTGCTTTACTTCCAGGCGATGGAGGACGACGACACCGGAGCGCTCTACAGTTACGGCATCAACAGCATGCTTAACTCGGCCTACAACAACGGTGCTCGCTTGCACACCAACAGTTGGGGCGCAGGCAGCGGTTCAGGCAGCTACTCAACTCAGTCCGAGGACGCTGACGACCGCACCTCTACCTGGGACCAGTACTGGTCTTACCAAGGGATGACGGTGTTGTTCGCCGCTGGTAACGAGGGCAACGACGGGGTCTCCCCTCCTGGCACCGCGAAGAACGTCATCACCATCGGCGCCCATCAGAACCGATACAGCGGCGCTCCGGACGATATGTACTACTGGAGCAGCCGCGGACCGACCGACGATGGCAGGATTAAGCCGGATCTGGTCGCCCCGGGAGAATACGTTCGCTCTTGTAAGGCTCAGGAGGCGCAGGACGCAGAAGGCTCTTGGAGCAACAACTGGTATCTCGAATATACAGGGACATCGATGGCAACGCCAGCAGCGGCTGGTGCCGCCGTCCTCGTCAGAGAGTACCTGATGGAGGTCGCTGGCAGACAGGCCCCTCAGAGTGCCCTCGTCAAGGGACTACTAATCCTAGGTGCCATGGACATGGGCACCCGGGACATCCCCAACAACAACGAGGGTTGGGGAAGGGTCAATCTGGTCGACTCGCTAATTCCTGACAACGATGTCGGCATATTCGTGGATGACCGCTCACGCCTCTCCAGCGGGCAGGTGAGCGAGTACACCTTCGACGTCACCCGCGCCGGCGAGCCGATGAAGGTGGTTCTGACTTGGTCTGACTACCCCGGCTCTTCATCCTCCTCAAGCCAACTCAGAAACGACCTCGACCTAGAGGTGATTTCGCCTAACGGGCAGGTCACATACAAGGGGAACTCCTTCGTCAACGGCCACTCAGTCACTGGTGGTACCAAGGACTCCACCAACAACGTAGAAGTCGTCCTGATGGATAACGCCGCGACCGGCACGTGGACAGTCCGCGTGCGCGATGCGCAGCATGGTGGTGGGCGTACATGGCAACCCTACGCGCTCGCAGTCCGTGGAGTGAACGTGAACGACCTGACCCCCGACCCAGCATTCGTACAGAACTCATTCGAGATCACCTCTGCGATTCCACAGGTCGGCGAGGAGGTCGATGTCACTGTGACTGTTCAGAACTTAGGTGCCGGTTCCGTAGCCGAAGTTGCTGTGATTGCAAGAGCCGACAGCGAACTACTCGGTACTCAAACTCTGAGCATGTCCCCCGGAGAGTCTGCCGAGTTGTCTTGGAACTGGACCCCCGACCATGAGGGAGAGGTGGAGTTCACTTTCCACATCGACCCGAGTGATACGATAGAGGAGACCTCGGAATCGAACAACTACTTGTCACAGACGGTGGTGGTCAGCGCACCTGGGGTTCGCGTTACTACCGAGCAGGACACCATGACTCTGGCAGATGCGACCGACAGCTCGACGACTTGGGAGTTGTTCCTGATGAACACGGCTCTGTTTGAGACCAACGCCTCCATTGTCGTCACCGATCCCGTGCGAGTACAGGACGGCGTCGAGTTCGACTGGTTCACATCTTTCACCTCGAATACCTTCAACCTCGAAGCCGCCGAGACGACAACCATTGGCCTGACGGTAGTCCATCCGGCCCCACCTCCGCCCGGCCTCTATCGGATGGTGGTGACCGGGACCGACATTGAGAACGATATCGATTCTGAACTGATGCTCTACTTCGAGGTCCCGATACTGGCTGAGGCCGACATAGTCCTCCCCGGAGAGCAGTTCCTAGTCAGTCCACTCGAGCCGACAGATCTCCAGATACTGGTCTTCAACGATGGCAACGGTGCTCAGGCCTACGATGTCGAACTCGTCTCCCCTGCTGGCTGGCACCTCGGTCTAGACACTCTCGGGGCCTTCGCAGGCTCTTCGCATGGCTCCACAGGCACGCTCGCAAAGGGCGCCGGCCGGGCCGTTGACATCACAATCAACCCACCGGGCGCGATGATTCCAGCCGACTCTGTCTACGACGCGGCCATCATAGTCCACTCTCGTGTAAGCTCCGACTCATGGAGTGCAGACATCCAATTAGTCGTCAAGGTGATAGACCAAGTCAGTACCACTCCATCATCAGATGGCATTGAGCATGACATCGCACCTGATGCCCTTCTGGAGTTTGAGATTGAGTTCAACAACCAAGGCAACCGCTTGATAGTCTTCCAACCTTATGTGAGGAGCATTCCTGGCGGCTGGGAGGTCTTAGGCGGTCTATACCCAGCCCACGTCCCAGCCGGTGAGACAGCAGTTTGGCCGGTCTCCCTGCAGGGCAACGGTGTAGCGGTCAGCGGCGATCTCCAATTGAGGTTCGCGACCGAGGACGGCTACTACGTGGATTGGAACAGGACCTTGGACGTTCTATCCGGGGCCATGCCGACTTTGGATTTCCACCTTGTCGCCCTCCCGGATGGAACCACCGCCGATTACCCGCTTGGAGTGCCCGCTCATCCAGTCGGGGCACCGGGGTTCGATCTCGGTTGGACGGTTACCAACGAAGGCTCCACCACATGGCGTCCTATGACCTACATGGAAGTGCCTAACGATGATTGGTCTTCGACGTGCGTCGGCCCATCCACCCTCTCCGCCGGTGCCACTTCTACGGTCTGGTGCACCGTCGTCATCCCACTGTCAGCCGAAGCCAACTCCGAGCCGATTGTGACTCTGGTAATGGAGGGCGAGGGAGTTGAGGTGAGTGACTCAATCTCGCTGTTGGTCGAGTCCGTAGCCCGAGTGGGTTGGACCGTCACCAACCAGCAGGTCGCACATGAGGGCTACGAGACCGTGCTCTATCTCGACCTTCAGAATGTTGGCAACTCGGATATCGCCCATGTCCTGCAAGCCTCTGGCCCGGATGATTGGAACGCACTGATTCTCGATGGGGTGGTTGTCAATCTGCGCCCTGGCGAGACGCGCAATTTCCAACTCGGATTCACACCCAACACTGGGGCGGATGGAACACTGGTGGTGGAACTCGGGGATTCCAACGATATCGAGGACTCCACCTTCACCATAGAGATCGACGTGCTGCCAGCGAGGATAGAGGAGGGCATGTCCGCTCTCGAGATGGTACTTGTTGCAACCCTCATCCTCGCCTTCGCCGGAGGAGTCGGATTCTTCGTTTACTCTAGGACTGGAGCCGATAAGGCCAGTCTGATCAAAACTGAGACACTCAGTAAGATTGCGGACAGCTTCGGGCTTGCCGAGGAGGAGAGAGTGGAGGGCAGCGGTGTTCCCTGCTGGATATGCAGCCAAGACATCGTCCTCGGCGGGGCGTGGGCTTGCTCCGAGTGCGGAGCGAGGTATCACAAGGGCGGCCAGGTCGATGGCTGTGACATCGTTTCGATGGGGCACTGCATGCACTGCGATGCCGACGTGGACGGGCTTGTAGAAGCGTGATTGAACCGCGACCCTTAGGGTCGCGATGCCCGAAGTCCTTAGAGGGGCGATTGAGTCGGAGCGACGATGAAGCGTGGTTCATCGGCCTCTGTGCTGGCGGCTTTGCTGCTATTGACTATCATGTCACCACTAGCCACCGCTGCAGTCTCAGTGTCGCTTTCTGCGAGTCCGACGGCCCAAGAGGCCACCACCGATGACGATGCAGAGTACGACATCATCGTGACTAACGACGGCGATGAGGACATCTCGGTCACTTTGAGCACCCAGCAGGGTAACGACTGTAACGGCTTTTCGTCCTCTTTGGACTCCTATCAGGTCTCAGTCGATGAGGGGACATCCGAGACGGTCGTACTGACCGTCTCTGTGAATGACCAGGCAGACGGTGACTGCGAGACCACCGTAAACGCTCAGGCTACAGCAGGTATCGGATCGCCGGCCAACGACGATGTTACGGTGACCACGACTGCTGGTGACGGAGGCGGCCTATACTCGGTGAAACTCACTACCGACGAGCAGATGAAGACCTACGGGGGCGAGGGTAGCGATGAGGGCGATAGCGTTGCCTGGGATGTCGAAGTGGAGAACAACGGCGAGCAGCAGGCCAACGTCCAACTCGAGATGATATCAGACAGCGATTGCGAGTCCGACACCCTCGATGCCACCGTGGACCCACAGGTCCTGCAGTTGGAGCCGGAGGACAAAGAGACCGTCGAGGTCACAGTCGAAGTTCCTGACGGTAGTTCCACCGAGGCAGGAGACCACTGCTTCATCCTCAGAGCAACGGTGACCAACGACCCCAACGCAGCAGATCAGGCTGAGGACAATATCACACTCACTCTGAAGATTCCTGAGCGCAAGGAGTGCGACCCGAACCTCCAGTACACCTCACACAACCTCGACCCCGATGAATCTGCGACCAATTCCTTTGAGGTCGAGAATATCGGCAACACCGAGTGGACGGTGACGGCAAACGCCCAAGCCCAGGATTCGGACCACGACATAACTGACTGGATAGACTTCAACAGCCCACTCAGCAAACTGCTCTCCGAGCCCGGAGGCTCTCAGGACGACCATACGTTCACCTTCTCAGTCACCCCTGACGACTCGGTCGAGTCGGGAACCCAAGTGGGTATCAGGATACAGGGGCGTGCTGGTACCGCTGTGGGCTGCGAGCAAACGCTCACTGTCACCGTGGGCCAGAGCCACGCCGCTACGATGACCCTGAGCAAGAACAAACTCTCAAACGTCGAACCCGGGAGCTCAGAAACGGTTTCGGTTCAGATAACCAACCTCGGCAACGGGATGGAAACTCTCTCAGTAGGCGCCACAGGACTGCCTCCTGGCTGGCAGATATCCTTCTCCCAGAATTCGGTCACCGTAGGAAGCGTGCACTCCGGCAACAACAGGCAGACCATCAACGCCGAGGTTTTCGTGCCTGAGGATGCCAGCGCCGAGGAGGAGACGGTGATCACCTTCACAGTCGGACGCGGCGGCGGCACTACTCCTTACGACACCAAGGACCTCACAGTTTCCGTCGCCGCCCGACATGATCTGACCACTTCGATCCTGTCGACCCAGCAGACGGGCCGCTCAGGGCAGACGGTGCAGTTCCCAATAGATGTCACCAACTCGGGTAACATCCGTGACACCTTCAAACTCCTGACTTGCGACCCAGGTGACCAGACCGGATGCAACCAGCCGATGTGGGAATCATCCTACTCCGATAGTCAGGGCAACACAATCACGCAGGTAATCCTTGACCCCAGTCAGACTCAGACAGTGTACCTCGACATCCTCGTCGAGGGTGAGGAGGAGGCCGATTCAGCGAACGTGCTCGCTCGAATCGCGATATATGGTACAACTGTAGTAGACGAGCACACTGTGAGCGTAATAGTCTCAAACTACAACTATGCCATGGCGATCACTGCGCAGAATCCTGGTGATATCCCTGATCAGATTGATGCTACTCTCCCGCCGGGAGGCACCCTGACCACTGCATTCTGGGTCGAGAATACCGGTGATTACCCCGGTGGCGATACTGCCGTGATATCATTGAGCGGCATGGAGTCGTCAGTACTGCGGACAATTACCGTTGAGGGGGTGGAGATCGAGAGCACTCTCTCTCTGGGAATGGGCGAGAGAGTGCTCATTGAAGTAGAGATAGAGATTCTCGATGGCGTGGCGAATGGCGTTTCTGGGGTAGTAAAGGTCAGCGCTTCATCAGAGAAGAACACTGCCCAGAGCACCTCAGTCGACCTGATTGTCGCAGTCATGACCATCCATGATCTCAGATTCACCCTTGAGGGAGAGGACGAGCAGACCGCAGAGTATCCAGACAAGGCCATCTTCATCTTGTATGTCACCAATCACGGCAACATACTCGAGACAGTACAGGTCCTGTCCAGTGAGTCACTCAGAGGTTGGTCGGTCGATGTGGTAGATGAGGAGTTTGAACTCGAATCGGGGGAGACTCGGGAAGTCGAGGTGAGAGTCACTCCACCTAGTGATTTGCTTGATGATGACACCTATCTTTTCACTCTGACCGTGCAGCCGGAAGACCTTGCTGTGGCAGGTCAGCCAATTGACCTGACAGTGAAATCGGAGATGCCATCGTCGTTCATCGGCTTGACTGAGGAGCAGGCTCAGGCACTGGTCTACGGCTCCATCATTCTCGGTGGGATTCTGGTCGTCGTCCTGTTCTTTCGTTCCCGCGCTGAAAATCGCAGAATCGTGGAAGCGCTCGAAAATGAGTTCGAAGACTAGTCAAGAGTCGAAAGTTGACTCCGGATAGGCTTATTTCTCTGTTTCAGGTGGAATGACCCGTCGGTCCCTTAGGGACCGTCGGGTGATGTTGATGACTTCTGTTCCCGAGGCCTATATCGCAGTCGCTGTGATGACTCTAGTTGGAATTGGTTTTCCGGTAGGCAGTTTCATCGCATCGGCCTTCCTAAGGCCTAGAAAAGTCTCCAACGAGCCGTTCAAGATGCGCTCTTGGCTACTACCCGGTTACGAGACCGACCAGAGCCTGTACGTCCGTAGGGACAGCACCTACGAGTGTGGTGCCGAGCCTGTCGGTGACGCGCACATCAACTTCCACTTCCAGTACTACTGGTACGCCCTTATCTTCCTAGTATTCGACATCGCATTCATGTTCCTTGCCTTCGGCGGGGTCATAGCGATCCAAGAGGGAGTGCTGGAAAGACCCGAGGTAATCGGAGCCTTGGCCACCCTGACCGCGTTCATAGTGCTCATGAGTCTGGGCGTATGGCATGTCTTCCGAAAGCGGGGCAGGATATACATCTGAGGTGAGGGAATGGCGGATGAGGGTCAGAACTACTCCATGTTCAACAGCAGGATGCTGGTCGACGTCGTTGGAGACGTCACCGATGAGGCCCTCAAAGCGAGCCGGATCAAGGACATCATCGGGGTCCTTGCAGGGAGGGTTTTCAATTGGGGTCAGCGCAAATCCCTATTCCCGCTCCATCTTGGTATCAAGTGCTGCGCCCTAGAGATGGCCGCCGCCGGAGCCAGCCGCTTCGACGCCGAGCGCTTCGGCGTCTTCTTCCGCTCCAGCCCCCGACAGTGCGATGTCCTGCTGGTAAACGGGCCGATTAGCAAAAAGTTCGCCGATCCGATAGTCCGACTCTGGGAGCAGATGCCTGAGCCCAAGTGGTGCATAGCCATGGGCGAGTGCTCGATTTCTGGCGGACCCTACTTCCAATCCTACAACATCCTCGAGGGCGTTGACACAATCATCCCCGTCGATGTGTACATCCCTGGTTGCCCACCAAGACCAGAGGCTCTGATAGACGGCTTCGACAAACTTCGACAGAAGATTATCCGCATCGGTGCTGTTCCGAGTGACGCAAGACCAGAGACAGAAGCACCACTCATCATTGGAGATGAGTGAGGGGGGGTTTCGATGGGTAAGATAGTACCAATCAAGACGCAGAGGGCCGAGGCTGACAAACTCGCTGCCGCCATTTCTGAGATTGACGGAGTCGAAGCCGAGGTGGCCGAGCGAGTAAGTGGCACCAACCCCCGCCCAGTCGTGCTCGGAAACAGCTCTCCAGAGAGTTGGAGGACACTAGCTGAGAAACTCCACTCCGAGCATGGCGTCGACTACTGCTCGATGGTAACCGGCGTCCACTGGCCAGAGGGTGACGAGGACAAGAAGTGGGAAATTGTCTACCACTTGATGAGAACTGGCATCAGAAACCCACCTATTGAGGATGGCCTAGTTCAGCCAGTCATCGTCGACCCCTCTACAGTCAGGGGCTCCGGCACTCCACTGGAGTTGGAATTACATGTCTACCTGCCGGAAACGAGAACCCCTTCGGTGGACTCGGTCCAGGACATCTGGGTCGGTGCTGATTGGAATGAGAAGGAGACTTGGGATCTTGTTGGGATAGATTTCGATGGGCATCAGGGAATGAGGAGGGTGCTGCAGCCCCACGAGACCCCCAAGGGCTTCCACCCTCTGCAGAAGCAGCATCACCTCCGCTACCACGATTTCCAAGATATGTACGACGATTCCCAGGGATTCATGCGTAAGCCTGCTGACGCTGGTAAGATCAAGTGAGGTGAGAAGATGGCAGAGATGTGGATTTCGATGGGCCCCCAGCACCCGATGACCCACGGTCTGTGGACTCTCAAAGTCAAAGTCGACGGCGAGACCGTCGTCGACACTGAGCCTGATTTGGGCTACATCCATCGTGGAGTCGAGAAGATATGCGAGGCTCGGGATTTCACCCAGATCACGACTTACTGCGACCGCCTCTGCTACGCCAGCGCCAACACCTGGTCCCACTCCTACATCTACGCGGCTGAGGACCTACTCGAGGTCGAGGTCCCTGAGAGAGCCGAGTACATCCGCTTGATGGCAATCGAGATCCAGCGTATTGCTAGCCACCTGATGTGGTTGGGCGCATATGGTCCCGATATCGGCAACCTGTCCGTGATGGTTTGGTGCCTGCGCGAGCGCGAGATGATGATGGATCTTCTCCAAGAACTAGGCGGCTCACGCATGCACTACAACTTCCCCCGTGTCGGTGGCGTCAAACGCGACCTACCACATGGCTTCGCTCAGCGAGCCCGCGCCAAGCTCAAGTTGTTCCTCAACAGGATCCAAGAGTACGAGGCGCTGTTCGACGAGAGCACGGTGTTCCTAGTACGCAGCCAAGGTGTGGGCTACGCAAAGCCGGAGGAGATGGTGAACCACGGCGTCACCGGACCCAATCTGCGCGCTGGCGGCGTAAACTACGACATCCGCTGGGCTCACCCTTACTCGGTGTACAGCGAACTTGATTGGGAGCCCCCGGTGGAACGCTCCTCGATCAAGGGCGCTGACTGCTACGACCGCTACAGAGTCAGAGTCGAGGAGATGCGTGTGAGCGCGTCGTTGGCGTTACAGGCTCTGGACAAAATGCCCGGAGGCGCCGACACCCACCACGAGCCAGGGGACCCGATGATACTCGCTAAGGCGCCCGCCCGGGCCCCTGAGGGAACCACTGGCGCACACCACTTTGAGGACAGCAGAGGCGAGTCGATGTTCTACATCGCTGGCGGCGGCGAGAGTCGAGGCAAGCAGCCTTACAGGGTCTCGATACGCTCTCCGATTTTCATCACAATCCCGTTCGCGGCCAAGTGCATGATTGGTTACAAGGTCGCCGATATACCGGCCATCATGGGCTCCTTTGACCCATGTATAGGGGAGACAGACAGGTGATTCACATGGCTAGCGGCGACTGGTTGAACATCGTTGGTTGGTCCGAGTCTTTGACCAGTTGGTCGATGGACAACGTGCACGACATCCTGCCTTCCAACGACATCGACATGCAGGTCACCATACCGAGCACTTGGGCATGGCCGGAACCGATAACCATGGGTCCAATCTTCAATCTGCAGCAGGGCTTCGCTAGCATTCAACCAGCTCTTGAGTCGTTCATGCATGCCACCATCATGTGCACGGTCGTCTTCACTGTCATGATGCTCACTATGCTGGCCATCCCATACATCGAGAGGAAGTTCATCGGACGGCTGATGGACAGACTCGGTGCCACCACCACCATGAGGAGCCTGTGGGTCGGCGAGAGCGGAGTGACAGCGGGGGAGTGGTGGAAGCAGTTGCCCTTCGGTATGGGTATCCCTATTGGATGGGTCGTCAACCTGCTGAACTCGTATTGGGGTAACAGTCACGAACTTGAGACTGTATCCAGAGTCAACAACCGTAGTTATCATGGCTACTGGTTCCTTCTTCCAGGATTCTTCCAGGCGTTCGCCGACTTCATGAAATTCGCTACCAAGGAGCACATCGTACCGAAGAACGCCGACAAGGTGGTCTTTGAGACCGCCCCTGTCATTATCCTCGCGACCACTATCATGGTGTTCGCCTTCGTACCGTTCGGCCCGCATATCTATGCTGCCAATCCAGAGCTCTCCCTCCTTTTCATGATGGCAATCTTCGGAGTCGCTCCGCTCGGGGTTTTCTTCGCCGGATGGGCCTCTAACAACAAGTACACTTTGATCGGCGGGATGCGCTCGGCAGCCCAACTCACAGCATACGAGATACCGCTACTCATCACGGTTCTCGGTGTCGCGGTGCTCAGTGGCTCGTTCAACATCATCGAGATCGTCGACTTCCAGATGGGTCAGAACGAAGGCAACGTCTGGAACATCTTCCTACTGCCGTTGGGCGCGGCTCTGTTCCTCATCACCATGATCGCCGAGGTCGAGCGCATACCGTTCGACATGCCCGAGGCCGAGGCCGAACTCGTTGAGGGCTGGTGGACCGAGTATGGGGGCATCCGGTGGGGCCTGATGTTCGCTGCCGAGTACATGCGTTCGTACGCCGCATGCATACTGTTCGCACTATTCTTCCTCGGCGGTTGGGAGGCGCCGTTCCAGCATACGCTCGCGGGCTTGCCAATCGTTGGAGGCACCTTCGAGACTGTCTTCACCGTCGTCCCAGGTCTCGTATGGGTCCTGATCAAGGCTTGGCTGTTGTTCGCTGTGTTCGTCTGGATCCGCGCCTCTCTCCACAGGGTTCGCACGGATCAGATACTGGAGTTCGGCTGGCGCTACCTCCTGCCACTATCGGTGGTCAACCTCGTTGTAGCGACCATACTGCGATTGGAGGTCTGGACAGGAGAGCCATGGGACCTGTGGGTCCCGGTCGCCCTCACACTTGCCGCGCTAGTACTGTTCGTGATACTCGCTATCGATGAGGACGAGGAGGCGCTGGAAGTCCAACGCCGTCCCTACAGCACTCAGGCCGTGGTCAAGGCATCGCCAGGGAGTCACAGGGACTAGGAGGTGGGATGATGAGTTACAAGGCGAATACCGGACATCCTCACGCGACTCCGAACTTCCGTAACCTCATTATCCGTCCGATGTGGATGACCCTCAAAACCGCACTAAGGACAGTCCCCTTCATCGGCAAATTGAGATTCCTGAAGAACGACTATCACGGCAAACCCACAGTCATGGTGGACCAAGCCACGATGGACAGGGTCGGCTCAGAGCACCCGAGCGCCGGCCAGAAATTCGCTCCCGACAGGGAGACCAGCCAGGTCATGCCTTTCGTCGAGCGACCGGTCACGGTGATGTACCCCTACGAGCGCCTTGAGGATCTCGAGCCATGGCTCTTCGTGCCCGGGAATTACTTCGGCCGTATCGGAATAGTATGGGAAACCTGCACAGCTTGCAAGTTGTGTATCCACGCTTGTCCAAATGATTGCCTCCACATGACCACCGAAGTCCGAGTGAACGTGCTTGAACTCTCCGAGGATGGCGACGAGTGGCACGGCTACGGGGGCGAACTCGAGGAGGGCGGCTACGCAGCTAGGGAGAAGGAGGAGTACCACGACATTGCCGCAAGTTTCGATTTGGTCAACGCGCACGCCGACGCACCTCAACAGTACGACTTCGCCGAAGTCATCGAGATCTCTGGCGACAAGGCGACTGTGCGGTGGTCCGACGGCTCGGGAATCGAGACCGTTGACTCTACGTCCCTCAAACCGGCCGAGCAGGACATCGTGTCGGGTCAGATAGACCTCGGCAGGTGCATGTTCTGCGGGCTGTGCGCCGAGGCGTGCCCGTTCGAATCCTTCTTCATGACCAACGAGTATGACGGGATGTCTGGTTTCTCCCGAGAGGAGCTGTGGATGGATGCCAGCAGAACCCGCGTCTTGCCTGCAGTCCACCAAGAGCGAGTTGACATGGAACTCGCCAAGCGCGCTGAGAAGGAGAAGGAGAAGCGCGCTCGCAAGGCTGCCCGAGCAGAGGCGTGAGACAATGCAAATCGACTTCGAGGCACTGGTGTTCGTAATTCTGGCAGCGACCGCCATTGGCGGCGCGCTGGGGTGTGTCTACGCCCGTAAGGTCGCCCACTCGCTGCTTTCACTCATGATGATGTTCTTCGCGGTTGCAGGAGTCTTCGTGATGGCCAGTGCGGAGATGCTGGCAGCGATTCAGATTCTCGTGTACCTCGGCTCCGTGATGCTCGTAGCCATGTTCGCAGTAATGCTCACCCGCAGGCAGATACAGGAGGGCTTGTAGGATGAGGGCACTGTCCGCACTGGCCCGACTGGGTATATTTGCATTCATCCTGATTCTGCTCTCCGAGGTCATGTCCCACTCGATGTGGGGCTCGACTGAGGCGGCACCTTCCACACTCGACTTTGCGGTAGCTCTGTTCGGCGAGTGGTCGATGGCCACTGTGGTCCTCGGCGCGTTGCTGGCAATGGCCATGATTGGAGCCTCCTATCTAGTCCGTGACGAGCGCTTAGTCAATCTAATCTGGGATATGGAAGGTGATGACCAATGATAGAGGCTAGTTGGATAGCCGGACTCGGTGTCATACTGTTCGGAATAGGTCTTCTTGGCGCTTTCAGCCGCAAGAACGCCATCGTGGTCCTGATGTGCATCGAGGTGATGCTCAACGCAGCCAACCTCAATTTCGTCGCCGGTGCTGCCCACTACGGCGATGTCAACGGCTGGGTGTTCACTGCCATCGCAATCGCAATTTCAGCAGCCGAAGTAGCAATCGGGCTCGCTATCCTGTTGTCCTTGTACAGCACGCAGGAGACGATATACCTCGATGAGGCGAATATACTGAAAAATTGAGGTGAGAGCATGAGTGAGTCGAACAACGAGTGGCACCTCCTACTACCGGTACTACCGTTCCTAGCAGTCACGCCATACCTATATTCGACTGGCTGGGAGTCTGTAGAGGCCGCTTACCTGATCGTCGTGGTCCCGCTGCTGACTTTCCCACTGATCTTGATTCTGGGTCAGATGTACAACGGCAACGAGACCTGGAAGCAGCGCTACAAGGAAGGAGGCATCTTCGCCCTTGGCGCCCTCGCACTGTCCCTCAGCATAGCCGTCTGGATAATCTACGACTATATTTCCGGATCAGCACACTTCGAGGCCAACTCGGTGGTCGACCCGTTCTCGTGGCTAACCTTCGATGTCCTACAACATAACGGCTCGCAGTGGGAACTCAGCACCGGCTTCGCCGACATCGGAGTCGGCGTTTGGATAGACTCGATCAGCCTGATGCTGCTTTTCGTCGCGACCTTCCTGTGCTTCCTGATCTGCTGGTTCAGCCTCGGCTACATGAACACGGACCCGATCAACGAGGACCGGAACCACCGCTTCTACGGGGAGTTCGTGCTCTTCGGCATCGGCATGTTCGGAATGGTGCTCGCTGACAACTTCCTGTGGCTGTTCATCTTCTGGGAGATAATGGGACTCTGCTCCTATCTCCTCATCGGCTTCTACTTCTGGAAGGAGAGTGCCGCTGCGGCTGCCAAGAAAGCCTTCCTGACTACTCGCGTGGGTGATGTTTTCCTGATGGTCGGTTTGCTGATTCTGTACAACATCTACGGATCGCTGGAGTTCGCAGTGATATTCGACGACCCCTCGACTGGCGTCGGCGGGGCGCTCGTCGACTCAGGAGAGTTATTTTGGGCGTTGATGATGCTCTTCATCGGGGCAGTTGGCAAGTCGGCCCAGTTCCCGCTCCATGTCTGGCTGCCGGACGCGATGGAGGGCCCGACACCGGTTTCCGCGCTCATACACGCCGCGACGATGGTGAACGCCGGCCTCTACCTCGTCGCTAGGATGGTGCCTTTCGTTGACATCGGTCATGGCGGAGTCGCAGGACTCGAGGACATCGGACTCATCATCGCTTGGATAGGTGGCATCACAGCGTTCATGGCCGCCGCCATCGCCCTCGTCCAGAACGACATCAAGAAGGTCCTCGCCTACTCGACGATGAGCCAACTCGCCTACATCTTCACCGGGTTGGGTGCAGCCCTCCTCCTTCTCAATATCGGGGAGAACCATGCCGGGTACTTCGTCCTCGGTGCTTCGATGTTCCACCTGTTCAACCACGCCATGGCCAAGGGGATGCTGTTCATGGCGAGCGGCTCGGTCATACACGAGGTGCATCACGCCCACGACCATGTACGTGAGCTGAGCCTCAAGTATAGCAGCCATGAGGGAGAGGACCCCTCGGCCTTCGACCCGCAGGACATGCGGATCATGGGCGGATTGGCAGCCAAGATGCCGGTCACTGCCACAGCGATGATGTTCGGATCGATGTCCATCATCGGCATACCCCTCATCGGCGGCTTCTGGTCCAAAGAAGGCATCATCGCCGAGACATGGGCCACCTGCCTGCACGAAGAGCCGATGATGTTCATACCCGCCCTTCTTGTTCTCGCGACCGCGGGCATGACGGGCTTCTATATGACGAGGATGTGGCTGATGACCTTCGCCGGGCCACCCAAGAGCGAGGTGGTCGGGCACGTTCACGAAGCCACCCCTTGGATTAAGGAGCCGCTGATCATACTCACACTAATCACAGCCATCGGCGGATTCGGTTTCGCATTACTGGGAGCAATTAACTTCCTCGGTGGCGAGTCGGACCACTTGGCTATTCACGGCGACGACCTCATTTCAGCGATTCTGAATGAACTCGAACACGCCTTCCTGCCCGATGATCCCAATCTGAGACTGGTTGGCTGGACTACGATCCTCATCGCTATGATTCTGGGGCCTGTCATGGCCTCGCGCATCCACGGCGGACGGCTCATCGACGGGGTCGAGTCCAGTCCCTTCGTTGCTTGGCTGGTCAACCTCTCCAGCCGCTTCGGCTCGCAGAATGTCGACGAGTTGGCTAACTCGCAACTCGCTGAGGCTCTGCGGAGGAGGTTGTACTTCGATGACCTCTACGAGATGGTACTGGCAAAGACCGCTATTCCCCTCGCATCCTTCTCGGCTTGGTTCGACCAGAATGTCATCGACGGAGTCATCAAACAAATCGAGTCAAAATCAGCTTCCGGTTCGGTGCAAATCCGCAGAGTGACCACGGGTGACGCGCGCGACTACATCCTGATGGCAGCGGTCGGAATGCTCTCTATCTTCGCACTGATATGGGGGGTGATCGCTTGATTGATGACCCCCTGTCAGTAATCACCCTCGTCCCTCTGGCGGCAGGCTTGATTCTGCTGGTACTGCCTCAGATACTCCCAGGCGACTCGGCTGATGGCCTCAGGCGTGTATCGCGCAACATCAGTATGGGCGTGGCCCTAGCTATCGCCACGATCACGACCATGCTGTTCGTGGGAGAGATAGGCAACATAGACTGGACAAACATCACCCAAGGAGGATACGTCCTAGAGAACGAGGCCGTCTCCCTAATCCCTTCCATAGGAGTGTCTTGGAAAGTAGGTGCTGACGCACTCTCGTTCCCGATGATTTGGCTCACAGCGATCCTCATACCAGTCTCGATGCTGGTCGAGTGGGATGCCAAGAGGGGGCACCTCTTCCACCCACTTCTCCTGATTATGGAAAGCGCGCTCATCGGCGTCTTCGTCGCTCTCGACCTGTTCGTCTTCTACGTCTTCTGGGAGCTTACTCTGATTCCGATGTTCCTACTCATCCTTGTTTGGGGTGGAGAGGATCGCCGCTACGCGGCGATGAAGTTCTTCATCTACACATTCACAGCAAGTGTCTTCATGCTCGTCGGCATCCTCGTGATGTACTTCCATACCGACCCGATATCCGGCCTCGGCGACTTGTCCGGGCACCACTTCGACTTGGTTGCCATGACGGCTCAGGAAAATCTGATTCCCAGCGAGGGCCTCAGGCACTTCGTCTGGTTTCTCCTGCTCATCGGCTTCGCCACCAAGATGCCCAGCGTACCGGTCCACACTTGGTTGCCGGACGCACACGTGCAGGCTCCCACCGCCGGCTCGATGCTGCTTGCCGGAGTGATGCTGAAGATGGGCGCCTACGGATTCCTGCGAATCTCGGTCACAATCTTCCCTGAGTCAACGGTGGTGTTCATCCCCCTACTGATAGTTCTGGGGATGGTGAGTTTGGTCTACGGAGCATGGGTCTGCATGGGCCAGACCAATCTCAAGCGCATGGTCGCCTACTCCTCAGTCTCGCATATGGGACTGATCTTCCTCGGTATCGCCACTATGCAGCCTCTGGGTATCGCTGGGGCGCTGTTCATGATGTTGGCCCACGGTATCATCAGCCCGCTTCTGTTCGCCGTGGCGGGGGCGTTCAAGCACCACTATCATACTCTAGAGATTGGCTCTATGAGGGGCATGGCGCATCACAGTCCGTGGCTTGCTGGCCACATGATGTTCGGCTGGATGGCCAGCCTCGGCCTACCTCTGCTCGCCGGCTTTGTCGCAGAGGTTACAATTCTAATCGCCTTCTGGATGTCCTACGGTTGGCTAGTGCTGCTACCAGCGCTCACACTCATAGTCACGGCCGCGTATTACCTGAATTCGATGCAGCGCACCATCTTCGAGTCGAACGACCCGCATCAGGGAGACCTACCTGACTCCTTGCACGGTGAGCAGCCGAGCGACATAACCTGGCACGAGAATATCGGGATGTTCGTGCTGGCTGGCATGACCGTACTCTTCGGCATTATGCCATTCATCTTCTGGGACATGATGTCAGACTGGAGTTCCAGCTTCGTACTCGATACGATGGTGGAAGCGATGCACTCACAGGGGTGGAGGCCATGAGTTCGATTTTTACCGACATAGATGCCGAGACGGTGGAACTTATCCTGCCTGAACTCATCATGCTGGCGGGCATGCTCGCGATGATTCTCATACCCAATCTCGGAGACGCCACGATGAGGATTCCCCTCACAAAGACGCGCATCCCCATCCTGTTCGGAGGGACGAGGTTCGCAACGACGAACAACCCGAAGATCCCTAATCAGATTGCATCGACGACCTTTGGGCTTGCACTGGTCTCAGCCTTCCTGTTAATACACAATGAGGGCGATGTCGGAAACGCCCTGCACGTTGACGAGTTCAGCAGGTTGTTCACGATTATTTTCACAGCGGCCTTGTTGCTTGCTTCGATTGCTACGACTCACAGGCTGCCGGCGAGGCCCAAGGTGACCGCGCCGATCGAGACAGACTCGTTGGCTAGGGCCGATGCGAAAATCAACGCACTGATAGACAACCGGAGGCAGGTCGACTTCCACATCCTTCTGGTCACGACCGGACTTGGGATGAGCCTGATGGCGATGGCCACCAACTTGTTCATGCTCTTCGTCTGCCTTGAGCTCGCCTCACTCTCATCGTACATCTTGGTCGCCTTCCACAAGGAGATTGATGTCGGCGGCGAGGCCGGGACGAAGTACTTCATCGTCGGCTCGGTGGTCTCAGCGGTCGGAATCTACGGCATGTCCCTTCTTTACCTCTGGAACGGCAACTTGGACATGGCCAACCTAGAGGCCTCTTGGGATGCAATGGAGGCGATGGACCCATTCGCTGCTATCGGTGCCGGCCTGATGCTGGTCGCCTTCGCATTCAAGGTCGGCGCAGCCCCATTTCACCTCGCTGTTCCCGATGCCTACGCAGGTGCCTCTTCACCTGTGGCTGGGGTTCTGGCAACGGCCTCCAAGGCGATGGGCTTCGTCGCACTGATGCGCCTCCTGCTCATCGTAACCATGCCAGCGGCTGGAGAGGCGTTCTGGTTCGCAGTGCTTGCCTTAATCGCGGTGGTGACTATGACGTGGGGCAATCTGGCAGCGCTGACCAGCGACAACCCGAAGCGCATTCTAGCATACTCGAGCGTAGCCCACGCTGGCTACATGCTGGCCGCACTCACCGCCGTCGGCAGTGGGCTGGCCGATGCCGATGCAACGGCCCTGCTGATGACCGCGGTGTTGTTCCACCTCGTCGTCCTCTTGCTGTTCAAGTTCGGCGCCTTCCTCGTCCTCTCGATGCTCGAGACTGAGGGACGCAGTCATCGACTCGAGGACCTCCACGGACTGGCTCGAAGGGATCCGATTGTAGCCGCCTCCATGTTCATCTTCATGCTCTCGTTGGCGGGTGTCCCACCGCTTTCCGGATTCCTGTCGAAACTCTTGATGATCAACGGTATAGTCAACGTCTCCGCCGGCACTGGAGCACTGTCGTCTACATCGATAGCATCTTGGGCTCAGGGCGTCGATCCTGTCTTCTGGCTGGCCGTCGCGATAGTCCTCAACAGCGCCCTGTCTCTGTTCTACTATCTCAGAATCGGACTGGTGATGTTCTTCGAGTCTCCAGAGAGCGAGAGGACGCTCAAGCGCGCAGGATCCCTCAGGATGGCCATAGTGGGATGCGCGCTGCTCACCCTGCTCTTCGGGTTCGGTCCGATGAGCGAGTCACTTCTCGACTTGGTTAGCGCAGCAGTCGACTCTTTCGCGGGCAACTGATTCTGCATGCTCAACTTCACATAGGGGACGCTCGACGGAGCCGCATGGCCCGTAGGGAAGAGAAGGTCGACACCGAGCTTCTGGCTAGGCTGGAATCAAGTGGAGACCGCATCCGCGTCCCTCTTCCCAACCGGAAGGTGAACGAGATGTTCGCAATCGCCGATCAGATACTCGGCGGACGCAGGGTGCGCGCTGTGTGTGAGGACGGCGAGAGCCGACTCGCACGCATCCCTGGCAAGATGCGCCGCAGGCAGTGGGTCCGCGAGGGTGATTTGATTGTCGTCCAGCCATGGGACTTTCAGGATGAGAAGGCCAACGTCTGCATGCGCTACACCAAGACACAATCACTCTACCTCTCAAGGAAGGGTGTGCTGCCTGAGATAGTCGATCTGTTTGGCATGGCTGACTTTGAGGCCGTAAAAGGTCCCGACCAAGAGATACCCGAAGCTGCCTCAGAGCCTGAAGCAGTGGAGGCTACAGATACCGAATCCGTCGAGCCTGAACCAGTAGCAGAACCTGCTCAGGATTCTGAGGACGACATAGACTCATTCTTCGGGTGAGAGAATGTCCGACGAGTTCGACAACCAACCCGACATCGACGCTCTGATGAGGGGCGAGAAGAAGCACGAGTGGATGTCAGAGCCGCGCTTCAAGAGGATGTTCTCCGAGGTCGAAGACGCATTGCAAGGAGTCCTTGGAAAGGGCAAGTTCGAGTGGGTGGACAGAAGAGTCTTCGACCAGGTTTTCGACCGCTCGACCCTGCTGGCCGTCCACAAACTCATGCAGAAGGGGGAGATCGAAACCATCGACTATCCCATAGCCCGAGGAAAGGAAGCTCACGTCTTCCACGCCACGACCAACCACGGTCCAGTGGCGGTCAAAATATTCCACACAACCAACGCCGTATTCAAGGGTCTGGCGAAGTACATCGATGGAGACCCCAGATTCAGCGGCCTCTCACGACGCCACCGGGAACTGGTCAATATTTGGGTGCGTAAGGAGTTCCGCAACCTCAAGCGAATGCGCAAGCACGGACTCAAGGTTCCCGAGCCCCTTGACAGCCTGAAGAATGTCCTCGTCATGAGCTATCTTGGAGATGACAAGGGCGCGAGCCCCCGTCTCAAGGACATCACCATCGACAAGCCGTACGAGGTGTTCGAGGACCTTCTCGACTTCATCGCCATTAACTGGCAGACCTGCAGACTCGTCCATGCAGACTTCAGTGAATACAACATCCTCTGGTACGACGGCGAACCTTGGGTCATCGACGTCGGTCAAGGAGTGACGCACCAACATCCCAATGCCGAGGAGTTCCTAGTCAGGGACATCACTCGGCTGGTTGAGTGGATAAACAGACAGGGACACTCCATCGACGTGGCCGAGAGCCTAGCGAGAGTGCTGGATGACCCTGTTCCGACCCTGCCCCCACTCTCGGGCGGAGATTAAAGCAGGGTGGCGGGTCGGCCGCATTCGTGGAGCCATTAGCACGCATCCCACAGGACCGCATAGCCGTGCTGATAGGCAAGGGCGGCGAGACCCGGAGGATGCTCGAGGAGGCCAGTGGAGCCACGATCGAAATCGATTCGAAGTCCGGCGAGGTGATGGCGGACTGGGGTGAGAGCGAGGCGGATCCGGTGATTCGCATGAAGATGCCCGATGTCATCGTGGCCATAGGACGCGGCCTCGCTCCCAAGAGGGCAGTCCAACTCATTGAGGACGAGGTCTTCCTCAAGATGTACGACATCCGTGATTGGGTCGGACGCCAGCCGAATCAGACTCGTAGGATGAGGAGCAGGCTGATCGGCAGAAACGGACGGATACGCACCCTCATCGAGGAGATTTCCAATTGCGAGATGGCGATTTACGGCTCGACCGTGCTCGTCATCGGCGATGAGGACGGACTCGCCCTTGCCAATCCAGCGATTGAAGGAATCCTACGTGGCTCCGAGCACAGCACCGTGCTCCATGGATTGGAGCAGGACCGCAAGCGCCAGAGACTGCGCTCGCGCAGTCTGGAGAGCTACGAGGAGCGCGGCCCGGACGAACCTTCGGCCTTCGAGACCCTCGTACCAGGGCTGGCTCAGGCCCGCCGTCGCCGAGAGCGCCGTCACACGGATTCCCAAGTGGACCCTAATGACGAGACCGAGGTCGCACGAACTCTCGAGCTCGCAGAAGATGAGGAAATCATCTACGAAGAGGAGTGATTCATACCGCCATGCATAAGCGTGGCGCACTTCACGGAATGCCGTGACTAATCCTCTTGAGGAGATGTACGACTATGAGGAATGGGCCACTAAAGCCCTGCTTCTCGTCGCTGGACTGGTCTTCGGTGGCATCGCACTGAATCTGTTGAGTGTGGAAAACCCCCTTACTGACTTCCTATACGAGTACTACCTGGATCCGGTGATGAATGAGTCTAGCCAGGACACCAGTTACAACCTACCCAACACTATGACCTACGCAATCGTGCTCATATTGTTCGCTGTTGCTCTCTCTGCATGGCTCCGCTATCTGAATTTAGATCACAGCGATGCGATGATACTGGCTCTGTTGCCGTATGTCTTCTGGGCAGCCCTCGGCGAAGTCGTGGAGGACGCCAATATGTTCGACGCCTCGCTAGAGCCATACTTCGTGAGTCCCGGCATCCACTTCCAGACTGCGGCCTGGGTAGTCATTGCCGGAGCTTTCGGATACCGCATCGCCCACAGTCAGTCCGTATCGGAGGAGGAGAGGATATCCAAAGTCGACAGCGCTGCGACGATTCTCATCATTGCTCAGATTGTTATCTACTACACTTCTATCGATGCCGGCTCAGTCGCTTCTTCTGAAGGATTCGACAACACAGCTATGTTGGTCTGCTTCATCGCCGCCCTACTCATACCTGCCCTGATGATTAACAAACCGTTATTCGGCTTCACGATAGTCCAAAGGTGCGTCTTCATCGTTGGTCTTGGCGGATCAATCGCGCTTCTCGGACCGCTGCTTTCGTTTGGTATCAGCAATCCCGACCAAGTCACTCTCTGGCCGTTGGCAGTAGTCATCGGCCCGCCGGCCATACTCGCCTACCAGATGCACCAGACCGGTCTTCCAGCAGCCAGAGAATTGGCCGAGCATGGCTTCGTCGCCGGCATCCTTCCTCTTGGGATGACGGAGGAGCAGTACGCTAATCTGGAATCCTCCGACAAAGATCTCATTGAGAGCCTCAGGAGCAAGGCTGTGATGGCTTCCCCGGTGGTTTTCCTATCTGTCGCCGGACAACTGTTCGACGGAATCGCGACGGGTATCGGGATAGATGCCTTCGGATATGGTGAGAAGCACTTGCTATCGGCCGAGATAATCGAACTCTTCGGCACTGCTTATGGCTTCACGGTAGTCAAACTGGCTCTCGGCGGGCTAATCTGGTACTTCTTCGCGATAGCCAACTTCGAGCACCGGCAGCAGCACCTCAGGCTACTAATCGCTATGACCATCCTGACTGTCTCCATGGCACCGGCTCTCAGGAACATCGGACGACTCGCTTTGGGTGTCTAAAATCGACATCTATGATGTCGAGCCCATTCAATTGAAGGCTCGCGTGCTGTCTGAGGGGTCCGAGAGACATGGACAGGCTGCCTACTCGTATCGACCGTGGAAGCGACGACTTCCAGTCCCGGCGAGAGAAGAATGTGACTCTGGCAGAGGAACTCAGAGACAGGCTGGACGCTGTCAAGGACGGCGGTGGTGGCAAGTATGTCGAGCGTCACCGAGAGCGAGGCAAGAGCCTGCCAAGGGAAAGGATCTCCGAGATATGCGATGTCGGGACTCCGTTCCTTGAACTCTCGACCCTAGCGGCAAACGAACTGTATGACGGGAGAGCCCACTCTGCAGGTATCGTAACCGGAATTGGGGTGGTGCACGGCAAGGAGTGTATGTTCGTGGCCAACGATGCGACCGTAAAGGGAGGCTCGTATTACCCGATGACAGTCAAGAAGCACATCAGGGCGCAAGAGGTCGCCGAAGAGAACAACCTGCCCTGCATATATCTGGTCGACTCGGGGGGAGCCTTCCTGCCGATGCAGGACGAGGTTTTCCCCGACAAGCTGCACTTCGGGCGTATCTTCCGCAACCAAGCCATCCTCTCCAGCAAGGGGATCCCGCAAGTGGCCGCCGTGCTCGGCTCGTGCACCGCTGGAGGCGCCTACATCCCGGCGATGTCCGATGAGTCGATTATTGTCAAGGGCAACGGCACCATCTTCCTTGCCGGCCCGCCGCTGGTCAAGTCGGCCACCGGCGAGGAGGTCACCGCCGAGGAACTCGGCGGGGCCGACTTGCACACTAAGGAGTCGGGCGTCGCTGACCACTTCGCCAACGACGAGCCTGAGGCACTGCGCATGGTGCGCAGTGTGGTTGAGAACCTAAATGTCAGCCCCAAGCACAGGCTCGATGTCTCGCAACCCGAGGAACCCGCACACGACCCACAGGACCTGATGGGCATCATACCAGAAGACAATCGTACACCTTACGATGTCAGGGAGGTCATATCCAGAATCGTCGACGGCTCGCACTTCCACGAGTTCAAGCAACGCTACGCCAATACTCTGGTCTGTGGCTTCGCTAGAATCCATGGTTATCCCGTTGGAATCGTCGCTAACAACGGAATTCTGTTCTCCGAGTCCGCGCTCAAGGGAGCACACTTCGTCGAACTCTGCGGCCAACGCGGTGTCCCACTAGTGTTCTTGCAGAACATCACCGGGTTCATGGTCGGCCGTGATGCCGAGGCTGGAGGCATCGCCAAGGACGGGGCTAAACTAGTCACGGCCGTATCATGTGTCCCAGTTCCGAAGTTCACAGTCATCATCGGCGGCTCGCACGGTGCAGGTAACTACGGCATGTGCGGCCGGGCCTACGACCCGCGATTCCTGTTCATGTGGCCGAACGCCAGAATCTCGGTGATGGGCGGCGAGCAGGCTGCCAGCGTACTGTCATCGGTAGGGAACGTCGATCCAGACGAGATTCGCGTGAGGTACGAAAGTGAGAGCAACCCGTACTACTCCAGCGCACGGCTCTGGGACGACGGTGTAATCGACCCCCGAGACACCCGCGATGTGCTCGGACTGTGCATATCAGCCAGCCTCAACGCGCAGATGCCGGACCAGGACTACGGCGTTTTCAGGATGTGATATGGTGAGGATGAGCGATGTCAGACCGTCAGCGGAATTCTGCTCGTTGAGCATCGACGCCTCGGTCGCCACTCTAACTCTAGAGCGAAGCGATGTCTACAACGCACTCAACGTGCAATTAATCAGCGAACTCGTCGACACACTCGACTGGACCGCGCAGCGCTCCGTCGGCACAACCGGCTCGCTGCGCGATCAGGACGGCTCCGAGTACCTGCGGGTGCTGGTACTCCGTGGCGCAGGACGGCACTTCTGCGCAGGAGCCGACATCAACATGATGCGTGATGCAGGGGTCAAGACTCCGGAGGAGAACCGCTCCGACTCCGAGCGACTCGACCGCTTGTTCAACACTCTGTGGACACATCCTTGTTTCACCATCTCCACCGTTCAGGGGGTAGCGCTGGGTGGCGGTGCCGGCCTCCTCGCCTGCTCTGACCACGTAATCGCCCTGGAAAGTGCGAGAATCGCCCTGTCCGAGGCCAAGTTGGGAATCCTGCCCGCGGTAATCGGGCCATACGTCCTCCGCCGTGTGGGCAGTGCTCAGTTCCGACGGCTCGCCATGCTCGCAGGGCGCTTCGACGGACGCGAGGCGTTGAATATCGGAATGATCGATCAGGTCTCCACCTCATCGGAAGAGTCTGCTGAGATGGTCGACGCTGCGATTGCTACGGTGATGAGCACCGGTCCCGTGGCGGTTACTGAGGCCAAGAGACTCGTTCAGACCCTCGAACGCTGGCATGGCACCGATGAGGATCTGCGTCGGTGGACGCTGGACAAGACCAGCGAGATGAGGGGCTCACCCGAGGGTCAAGAGGGGCTGTCAGCGTTCCTCGACCGCCGACCGCCGGCCTGGTCACCGGAGGATCAGGACGGTTGAACATGACATCAGGACCCTTGGACAACGCTCCTCGACCCTTCGGCACGGTGCTGGTCGCGAACCGCGGTGAGATTGCCGTGCGGGTGCTGCAAGCCGCCAGAGAGGCAGGGCTCCGTGGGATAGCCGTCTACTCGGATGCTGATGTCAACTCCTTGCACGTCGAGGTGGCTGACGATGCAGTCCATCTTCCCGGCTCCACCCTCGCTGAAACCTACCTTAACTCAGAGGCCCTGATATCAGCGGCTGGCGACTGTGGGGCCGAAGCGATACACCCGGGATACGGTTTCCTCTCCGAGCGAGCTGACTTCGCCATAGCCGTCGAGGATGCTGGATTGGTTTGGATCGGCCCACCGTCAGGCGCTATCTCAACGATGGGAGACAAAATCTCAGCGCGCATTCGGATGCTTGAGTCAGGAGTGCCCGTGATACCCGGCGAGGAACTCTCGGTTCCCGACGGAGCGGATCACCTTGGCGCACTAGCAGCCTGCGCAGCCAGAGTCGGCTACCCACTACTGCTCAAGGCCAGTGCAGGTGGAGGTGGCAAGGGGATGCGCGCGGTGCACGAGCCCAAGATGCTCAGGACCGAGTACGAGGCGGCATCGCGAGAGGCTTCAGCCGCCTTTGGTGACGGCACGATTTACGTCGAGCGACTACTCTCCGGCGCACGGCACGTGGAGTTGCAGATTCTCTCCGACTCCCATGGAAATTGCATCCACCTCAACGAGAGGGACTGCTCTTTGCAGCGCAGGCACCAGAAGGTGATCGAGGAATCCCCTTCCCCTGCCGTGAATCATCAGTTGCGCCAGGCCATGGGGGACGCAGCGGTGACGGCAGCCAAGGCAGTGGATTACATCGGTGCCGGAACGGTGGAATTCATGTTGTCGCCGAAAGGCGATTTCTACTTCCTAGAAATGAACACCCGATTGCAGGTCGAGCACCCTGTGACAGAGATGACCACAGGCATAGACCTCGTTCAGAAGCAGTTTGAGGTGGCTGCGGGCCTGCAATTGGGAATAGCGCAAAGCGATGTCGGTATGAGCGGCCATGCCATCGAAGCGCGAATCTACGCAGAAGACGCTTCGAAGGGATTCCTTCCTGTGGTTGGCAGACTGGCCTTGTGGAAGCCGCCGCATGGCCCGGGAATCAGAGTCGACTCGGGAGTCAGGCAGGGCGATGTCGTAACCACCGACTTCGACCCGATGCTAGCCAAACTAGTTGTCCATGCTCCAACTCGTCAGGCTGCTCTGCGCAGGCTCGATGCCGCCCTAGCAGACCTAGTGGCCCTAGGGGTGACCACAAATATCGGATTCCTCCGTAATGCGGCCGCGCATCACGCATTCGCGAGCGGGAGTATCACCACTGAGTTTCTGGACTCCGCTCCCATCTCCGAATTCGCTGAGCCGGGAGCAGATCCGTCCGTCCTCGTCGCCATAGCTTCTGCAGCCCAGAGACTTGGGATGGAGCGAGCCCCTTCGGATATCGCTTCTGGCTCCGTAGACGAGCACACAGGACATTCAGGTGACCCGTTCAGGACCCTATCGAGGTCATTCCCCTGAGGTTAGAATATGGATTGGAGCGTGGGAGAGGACAGCAGGCGGTACACCGCCGCTCTGAATGACTCAGACGGCGCTCTGATACTCTCGTCGGTACAACACGATGGAATGGAACTCGACTCTCCGGAAATCTCAATCACCCGTGACGACCATCACGGTCGACTCAGGGTGGAAATCGCCGGGACCCCTCGACTCGCCCACGTGGCCAAGGTCGGTGATGCTTGGTGGATACACCTAGACGGGCGAATCCACATCGTGCACGCGCACGAGCCCGGCAGCGCCGGTACCGAACCCTCCGAAGGCAGCCTCTCTGCACCGATGCCCGGGACGGTGCTCGAGATCCACGTCAAGGAGGGGCAGAGAGTGCGCAAGGGACAGACACTGGTTGTGTTGGAGGCGATGAAGATGGAGCACCGAATACAAGCCCCGAAGGCGGGCGAGGTCACAAACCTCCACTTTTCTGAGGGCGACAGAGTCGATATGGGAGAGATTCTGGTACAAATCAGTGATTGATGACGGGTTTGGGTTAATATCACGCCCTGCAGTCGGACACCCATGCAAGAGGTGACCATCATCATGGCCACCCTGATGGGCATCAGCCTAGCCGCAGCCTCGGGATTCCGTGTCTTCCTGCCCCCGTTTCTACTATCTCTGGCTGCTCGCTTCAACGTGGTTTGGTTTCTAGATATAGATCTCATAGGAACCCAGTTTGAATTCTTCACGTCCACTCTGTCGATAGTCGTCTTGGGGATAGCTACAGTAGCGGAGTTCGCTGCGTTCTATGCTCCTTGGGTCGACAGCGCTCTCGATACCATCGCGACGCCGGCTTCTATCGTAGCAGGCGTCGCGATGACGGCCATAGTACTCGAGGGCAACGAACCGATTATTCAGTGGACAATTGCTATTGTCGCTGGAGGCGGTGTGGCGGCTACCATCCAGTCTGCCACTGTAGCCATTAGGGGTCTGAGCTCGACTTTCACCTTCGGATTGGGGAACTCGGCTGTGGCTACAGGTGAGAACGTCGCGAGCGTGGCACTGACTCTGATTGCGATTCTGATTCCATTCCTCTCTGCGTTGTTCGTGTTACTGATAGTGGCTCTGCTTCTAAGAATGAAGCGAAAGAAGAAGGAACCAGTGGATCATTGAAGTGGCTCAAGTGCGTCCTGCCCACTCATGTAGGGCCTGAGGACCTCGGGGATGCTGACACGACCGTCCTCCATCTGGTTCTGTTCCATTATGGCTACTAGGGCTCTGCTCGTGGCTACGGCGGTTGAGTTGAGCGTGTGGACCGCCGCATTACCCTCAGCGGTACGGTATCGCATGCGCAGTCGGTTGGCTTGGTAGTCGGTGCAGTTAGAACAAGAGACGACCTCCTTGTAGCCTCCTGCTCCCGGTAGCCAAGCCTCCAAGTCGTACTTCCTAGATGCCACTGTCCCCATGTCTCCTGTGCAGATGTTGACCGCCCGGTAGTGCAGTCCGAGGTTGTCCCATAGGCCGATCGCGTTGTCTAGAAGCTCCTCGTGGTGACTCCAGCTGTCGTCGGGATGGCAGATGACGATCTGCTCGATTTTCGTGAACTGATGGACGCGCCAGATACCCCGATCCGAGAGCCCATGCGCACCAACCTCGCGACGGAAGCATGGCGAGACACCGACGAGTCTGATTGGCAATTCCGATGGTTCGATGATCTCATCCATCCTCATCGCTGTGAGCGGATGCTCACTAGTTGCGATGAGATAGTGCTTGTCCGGCTCGACTCCGTACATCACGGTCTCAAAGTCCTCGAGGTCGGTGACACCCTCGTAGGCTTCTCGATTCATCATCAGCGGCGGCTGGACAAGTGTGTATCCTCTATCCATCAAGAAGTCGGCTCCGTACTGCTGGAGGGCCATCTCCAGCCGCGCCAAGTCACCCTGCATGAAGTAGAAGCGACTCCCGGCGACCTTGGCACCTCGAGCCTGGTCGACCCACCCATTCATCTCTATCAAGTCGTTGTGGTTGCGCGCCTCGAAGCCCAACTCGACCTTCTCTCCGTGCATGCTACGGAGCGTATTCTTCTGATCGTCCTCACCTACGGGAACGTCAGTGTGCAAGATGTTCGGGATCCGCATCCTCAGGGCATCGCGTTGCGCTAGGCACTCGTTTGAGTGCGCGCCCAACTCATCGATTTTCGCGCCGATGTCAGCGACTTCCGCCATAATTGAGTCAGCAGCGGCGGAATCGTCCGACTTCTTAGCCGCCGCAACCCCTCTCGCAGCTTCGTTTCGGGCCTTACGCAGTTGGTCAGCGTCGTATCTGGCCCTGCGCCACTCCTCATCGAGACGGATGACCTCGTCGATGTTCTCGTGCGTCAGCCCACGCCTGTCGTGGTCGGCCCGAATAACGTCAGCGTGTTCCCTGAACATGCTGATGTCGAGCATTGCGACCAGCCCCTAGGGCTGGTCAGCATCCCTTCAATCAATCGGCCATTCCACTCAGAAGAACGAGATGTCCTGCCAAAGAGCGGCCGGGCCAAGCGCGATGATGCCTGCAATTAGGTATCCGAGTATGCTGCCGCCGTTAAGAAGAGGCAGGCCCGCCTGCGGATTCCCGCGTGCGACCTGAGTCATCAGAGCGACATAACCGGCTAGGCCACCGACAAGAGTCCCCAGTCCAACAGTCAGGGGGCCTGCGTGCATGGTCCCGAATAGCGTAGGTATCTCAGGACCCATCTCAGGCAGGAAGGAGACAGCCGAGATGACCAGCATTCCTGGGAAGATGACGTCTCCCAGACCCATGAACAGAGCGTCCCTACCACCCTTCTTCTGCTCTGGCATGTTCTTGACAGGGTCATCCCAGTCCATGTCCTCGGGTGTCTCGCTACGCATTACATGGTCCCCCTCTTCGAGAAATGAGTAGTCCTTGCTTTTCGGAGCGACCAGTAGCACAGGTAGTTTGAGATCGATCATGGTGTCTGCCAGTTCAAGCATGTGCTTGCTGCTATTGACCGCCCAGTGGTCGTAGACCGCTGCTATTACCATGAAGAGAATGATGAGGACGGGCACGAACGAGATTCCGATTATCGTGACGACACCGGCTCCGACCAGTATTCCGACCCCGTTCACCACATACCACTCAGGATACCGATGCAGCAGCACCATCAACGCCGTGCTGATGACCACGGTGCTGCTGACTACCAAGTAGACGGATTCAATTCCAATCAACCACCAGAACAGGGCCGAATAGGGCTGCAACGCGTAGAACATGCTGAACCACAGGGCAAACATCACGATTGCCTTGATCGCGAAGTCCAGCCCCCTTCGCGCCAGCCATATTATTACGACAGTGAAGACCAGAATGAAGAACATCTCCAGTACGACGTTACCAACTTTCGCTGCACCCTCCTCTCCGAAGGCCCTAGCCTCGGGTATGTCGTAGACTGGCTGGATACTTAGTCCGAGCAGAATCGTTCCCACGAACATCCCGGCCATCCCAGCCATCGAGGCCCATTGCTGCTGCATCTCCTCAAGAATACTGGAAGACTCACCTTGGGCCATGCTCCCACGAACTTCAAGGCCCATATCACCTTGACCCGTTCGCGCCTGAGCCCATCCGGCGACCGGGGATTCGAAATGAGCGTCCGAGACTGGCTTGAAGAGCGTAAATCAATGGGTGTAAAACTAGACCTTGACAACTGCCAAATAATCCTCGAGCGGCTTGGGAACCCACACTTGGAATTCCCCTCTATCCATGTCGCAGGAAGCAATGGCAAGGGCTCCCTGTGCGTTCAACTGTCCGCTGCCGCAACCGCTAGCGGTCTGACTACGGGACTGTTCACCTCACCACATTTGGTCACGGTCGAAGAGAGGGTCCGCATCGACGGCAGACCAATCGCTCCCGCAACCTTCGACCGGCTTCTCAATGTCGTCAGAGATGCTGCCTCCATCAAACCGATCTGCAACCCGACCTACTTCGAAGCGACTTTCCTAGTCGCGATGCTTGCGTTCAGCGAGTCCGGGGTGGATCGGGGTATCATCGAGACTGGTATGGGCGGCAGGCTAGATGCCACGAGATTGGTCGATGCGGACTTGTGTATTCTGACCACAGTTTCTCTGGAGCACACCGAATACCTCGGCGATACCCTTGCAGAGATTGCTGCCGAGAAGGCTGCAATTCACCGCCCCGGCACCACATTCATTGCCCTAGAACCTGAGGATGCAGAGGTCAGGCGCGTCATACAGAAGACCGCTGGAGATGATCTGTCTTGGTGGCCCAACGAAAGACTCGACTCGACATGGGATGATCATAGTTCGATAGTCGATGCCGTCGCCAGTATCAGAGGATGGGAGACTCCTCGTGCAGATTGTCACTGGCCAGGGCGTTCACCAGGGTATGGAGAAGATTGGGTTGAAGGTGTTGTGACCAGTCTCAGCGCGGCTCACAACGCCGAGAGCCTCGAGCGTGATTTATCTGAGAATTATCCCGTCTCTGTGGTACTTCTGGGGATGAGCGAGAAGGCAGATTTGGAGGCGACCTTGGAGCCCGTTGTTGCCGAGATATGCATGGATACGTTCTTTCCAAAGGTCGTATTCACCGAGCCCCGAACCGGCCGCAATCCTGCAGTATCGGTAGAGGCGCTTTCCGAGATGATGGAGAAGATGGGTGCCGGACACATTCCGACAGCTGTGGAGAAAGACCCCACAAAAGCATTCGAGATGGCTGGGCAGATGGCGAGGGAAGAGGGGCACCAACTGCTCGTTATAGGAAGCGTGTATCTCATCGGGGACTTGCTGAAACATGTCGTCGAGAGAGACGGATTGAATCTCTGGGACGAGTTGACTGTCCACTAAGAACCCAAGTATGATGACTTGCTGAGATGCTCGCATCACATGTCTGAGAAGGATGATGACAAGGTCGAAGTCAAGGTGGTCGTCGAGTCCAAGGACTCGGCATCCAAAGTCATCCTGATTGCCCTCACATTGGCCCTCGTTGGCGTTCTGATTGCAGTCATCTCTGGAGGGGACGTCGAGGACCTACTGCTCAAGAGGGGCGATAGCGGAGAGGGTAACTGTGGGGACGGGATTGACAATGACAAGGGTGGCCAGGCCGACGATGACGACCCCGACTGCTATTCGAATCCTGAGGTCTGGGAGGGATACGACCCTAACCGCACCGAGGCAAACCGCGATAACGACCCGCCCGGAGGCAAGCCCTGAGGTGACGGCATGAGTGAGAAGTGGGACAGACGTTTTCTCGAGCTCGCCTCGCACATCTCCACTTGGAGCAAGGACCCATCGACCAAGGTCGGTTGCGTAGTGGTAGGCGAGGACAGGGAAATCCGCTCAACAGGCTTCAATGGTTTCCCGCGAGGCATCGAGGACGATGCCGAGAGACTCGAGGACCGTGCGCAGAAGTACCCACTGATTTGCCACGCCGAAGAGAATGCGATTATGCACGCTGCGAGAATCGGGATTTCGCTCAAGAGCAACACAGCCTATGTCACATGGCCTCCTTGCTCGCGCTGCACGCGCTCACTCATCCAAGCCGGCGTCTCCGAAGTCGTCTATCCGGCTGGAATCGACATCCCGGAGCGCTGGGAGGAGGACTTAGAGATAGCACTGGGGATGATGGAAGAGGCTGGAATATCGGTCAGGCAGGTCTAGGACAGGCTGCCCAGCAGATTCTCCAGATCCTCGTGCAAACCCTCGACGGTGCCTTCGTTGATCAGTATCAGGTCAGCCATCTCCGCAGTTGCGACAAGGGCCTGACCGGCTTCATCGCTAGCCACCTCCTCGGACTCCTCCTGCGCCACGAAGGTCGCTCTGTCCGCAGGGTCCCCTAGACGAGCCCGGCTCTGCGAGCGTGCCCATCGCGAATCGGCGCCAGCCGTGACTTCGATGAGGATGAAATCATCACGAGCCCGCAGTGCCTCGACCTCGCCGGGCGTGCGGATCGAGTCGATGACCGCATCATCGCCTCCGAGAGTCTCCAGCAGCATCTCAGCGAGTATGCCGGGTCCGCCACGGCGCCGCAACTCTCTACCGCCTTCAATTAGCGACTCGCGACTCTCCTCGATGCCCTGTTCAGCAAGCCAGACGCGAATCGATTCCGAGCATGAAACCGTTCGAATCCCTCTGCCAGCGAACCACTGCAATACCGTGGTCTTCCCTGAGGCGTTTCGCCCAGTCAATCCGACCAACACAACCCACACCGCGGGTCGAACGCGCATAGGGATTGCGTCATGACCAGTATTGCCGCGTTCTAGCATACTGTAGTTCGGCATTGTGAATCGCCCTCAGCAGTCGAACCCTCTCGCCAGCGATGTGTCCTCGTAGCACCCTTGTCGCAGTCTCCTCGGCGATACCACGTCCCATAAGGCACAGCACCGCATCGAAGCCGTGTGTCCGGACCAGTTCTGCGTTCTTCTCCATCTTGCCGCGGACCTTTGGGTCTCCACTGTCAACCCACTCTGCGAGCATTGCCTCCATCCTCTCGGGTGCACACGCCTGCATCGTTCCGCTGCATGACGAGCAAGGCTCAATCCTAGCTTCGAAGCGATCGACTCGCCTTCGACTCCTGCTCTTGCAGTTCAGGCAAATCAGGACCGCGCGCTCGTTGAGCAGACGCAATTCCAGCCGCTCTCGCAGGTCCTTGTCGGACCACGATGGCAGAAGCAGGTCACGCTCGCTCTTCGGACTCATTCCCAGAGGTCCCGGCACCGTGTGCACCACCCTGATATCCTCTTCTTGCACCTGCCTCAACAGGTCCATGGTCGCATCGATATCCATCCTCTCGTGGAAGAGCTTGTCGAACGACTCCTCGATGACAGGAGTCCCGCGGTAGCGTTGCATCAAGCCATCCAAATTGACTTTGCGCGGGTCGACACCTTTCTTCAGAACGCCCATCCGACGAGCCACTTGAACTACTCTCCACCGTATCGCACGCCCGTGTGGGATGGTCATCTTCAGTATCGAAGGCAGTGCTATCGGCGGCGTCTCTTTCAGCCATTCAATCACATTTTGAGGAGTCATGCCAGGGACTTGGAAGGCTATTCGGTATGGGTCAATCAGGGCCCTGCCCATCTTTCCTTCACGCATCGAGCCCATGGCTTGGATGAGATGAGCCAAGGTCTCGTTGACCTTCGAGCCGCTGCAGGTGTTCAGTACTACCGTACCGTTCCTGTCCTCAACAGTGATGCACCTGTCGTCAGGAAGGTATCCTGTCGCATCCACATGCTCTGCGACGGTCGAGATTAGAGTATGTCCGGCATCTTCCGATAGCGGGTAAGCATCGAAAGCCAGGTAACCGTCTTCAGGTGGCAGGATGCCTATTGCAATCGCTGCACTGCGCCTCAGTCTACCGACTTCTTGAGCGACCTCTTGGGGCACTGGCGGCAACTCGCCGGCCCACACCGGTGCCTCACCAGTCTCCTTCACGGGGGCCACCACGAGTTCCTCTTGCTCTGGGTCGGCATCGATAATCTCCCAAGTGCGTCCAGCCATCACGAATCTACGTGCTCGCCCAATCGAGTCCTCGCCGCCATTGCCCAGCGAGAGGACGAAGGCCTCGTCGACAGAACCCAGTACCTTGCGAGTGACGACATCTCGAACGCGGTAGGACATCTCATCGGGGATCATCGATATGTGGTCAGTCCGAGTCTTCCCCAATCTACCGGCCGGTGAGAACCACCCGCTCTTGAGGGAGTCGGGTAGCGCCGGCAGGAACTGCCGACGCCATTTCTCCTTGTCTGTCTCTGAATGATCCTCATCCCAGCGTGGCCTCTCCATTGGCGCATCTCCTTGGCTCCTCGATGCCAATTCCTCCCACAGTTTCGCAGACCATGTGGTCACATCGGATTTCGACGGCTCGTCCACTAGTCTGACTAGCCAGCGATCGTCCAGCACCCTCAGTAGAGCAAGAGTCGACTCATGACTCCACTCGTGGAAAATCGAGCATCCCTGGATAATCTCCGTCGCCTTCTCCAGAGGCACGACCCCCCTCTCCATTGACATTTGCAGGAGTTGATTGGCGGCGACCACTCCTGGATCGGTGCGCCAGCCGACCCCCTCGATCTCGCCGACCATCGCCCTGCGCGCGATGACCGCGCCCTCTGCAATGCCGTCCACCTCCCATGCGAGTATCTCTCCTCTACCGGTCCCTCCAAGATGATGCTCGGCGCGACCGACCCTCTGCAGCATCCTGTCTACTGCCCGCGGGCTCTGCAGTTGGTGGACTCTGCGAATCGAGCCGATGTCTATACCTAGTTCGAGGCTGCTGGTGCAGATCAACCCGTGCAGTTCGCCTGCACGGAGTGCATTCTCCATATCGAAACGAGTCTCGGCGGCGAGGCTCCCGTGGTGAACCCCTACCTCAATTTCGGGAACGAGGGTAGCCAGCCTCTGTGCAACGGTCTCCGCAGTGCTTCTGGAGTTGACAAAGACCAGTGATGGCGAGTCCTCCATCAACGAGGCTGCTAGCCTGCGGAATGCAGCGATGGAACTGGGCGATACCGACCATTCTACAGAGAGCAACTCGTCCTCTGCCGAGGCAGGCTCGCGATGGACCAGCAAGCGAGTCGTTCTCGGAGCGGGCCCAATCACAGGCTCGGTCGAGTCAGACATCCATTTGGCTACCTCGTTGGGGTTGCCAACAGTCGCAGACAGACCAATTCGTTGGATCGGGTCAGAGCAGTAGTCCTCTATACGCTCGATGCCAATTAGGAGTTGTGAGCCCCGCTCCGAGGCAGCGAGGTCGTGAACCTCATCGAGTACAATTGCCTTGAGTCCTGCCAGATGCTGCCTCAGCCGGCTACCGAGCAGCATGATCTGCGTGGTCTCAGGAGTTGTGACCAGCAGGTTCGGCGGGTTCCTAGACTGTCGAGTCCTCTCCTTCTGGGACGTGTCACCGTGTCTCAGACCGACGCTCAGCCCCAATGGCTCAAGCATCTTTGCGAGTCGCCTGTCGATGTCGCGGTTCAGCGCACGCAGAGGAGTGACATACAGTATCGACAATCCTCCCCAGCCCTCTTCCAGTGCGCGCGAGGCGAGAGGCAGGACGGCCGCTTCGGTCTTGCCGCTCCCTGTGGGGGCCAGCAGCAGTCGATGCTCGCCATCGACTATCTCAGCCATAGATTCATTTTGTATCGGAGTCAGAGTCCAGCCCAGTTCCTCGACCAACTCCCTTACCTTAGGGTGAAGTCGGTCGAGCGGAGTGCTGGCCATGGCTTCCGGCTGAGGTCGTGTGAAGAAAACCCTCCCACCGAACTAGGGATGAGGGGGGACCTCTGATGACCAGTTTTCCATCTTGTTCAGACTGATGGTGACGTTGGTGATTTCGCCGTCCTCCCAGTAGTCAACGGCGATGAAAGTGGGCCTATCGTCAACTTCTTCCCAGCATCCCAACGCTCTTTCGAGCAGGGTGTCGTAGTCGTTGACCTCCTGAGCGCGCACAGGGTCAGCCAAGCCGAAGACGCTGGACAGCCAGTTGTTCAGGTGCCAAACCGGCTGTACACCATCGCCCCTGCCGACCCTGCATGACATATCGTCTTGCTCATCCTCACCGTACGGGGTGTCCCAGCTGTGCGTCCATGCATGGTGGAGCCATGGATACCTCTCATCGTACTGGTAGTCCCAATAGACGACGAGGTCCGTACCGTTTAGCGCCATCTCGCCGATGCTTGGCCAAGGCTCGCCGGGAGTGTGTACGAAGGTCCTGTCGAGCATCCCCGTTTGGTTGAACAGAACCTCGAGATGCTCGCCCGGGACGTAGTTCTCCAGCAGCAGGCTGACCACGTCGCCGCTGCTGTTGTTCATCAGCGAGTTCAGATGTCTCAGCCAGGAGTATGCATCGACCTCGGAGTAGATGCACGGGTGTAAGAAGGTCGAATCGGGATCTCCGTGGCAAAATCGAATATCGTCGACGCTGGTATCGTCCTTGGAGAGGTGATGCGTGTCGAGCATGTATGCGCGAATCCCCCCATCCCACTGCGCCTGCAATGCGGTCTTGTGATTCATCGCCATCCAAACTCCGTCTTCGATGGTCGCGAACGAATTGTGAGTCTCGGCGAATGTGAAGTTGTCATACGAGCGTAGGCAATACTCGGCCTTGCCGTGGCATAGCAGCGAATCACTCGCATTCAGGGGGTCAAGACCATGTTCTCCCTCCCAGCCGTTCGGCAGACCATCTCCGTCATCGTCTGCGTAAGGATCGAGTTCCGCCGACCCTTCAGTACCAAAGCATCCTGACGAAATTAGACTGCAACCCACGAGCACAGCCATCCAGGGGTGCTTCATGGCATGCAATACCGCGTTCCACTCATGAAATAATCGGATTTCTCCCTCTTTGGGACCACCTGTCATGTTGCAGAGCGTGAAACGACTCGTCGGAAGGCACTAATCGGGAGAGCATGACCCCGCGAGGAGGAAGATGGCGCGTAGAGGCACTCAAAAACTCGGTCTGTTCGGTCGTTGGTGGGAGAGTAAGAGGGACCACCACTTCCAGATAATCACCTACTCGACCATAATCTCGGTCGCCTGTCTGGTGTGGGGCTTCGTCTTCCTGTTCGTTCTCGGAGGCTATGGCGACCCGGAGCAGCAGGCGCTGGTACCGTGGAGTTGGCTAGCGTTAGTTGGCGGGCTCGTCGTAGCGTTTTACGTAGCGCCCGAGTTTTTCGTCTACATGGGACAGCGTCAGATTCTCGAGGACATCCTGCTGATTGACGCGCGTCCTGAGGTCCTGCGTCGTAGGAAGGAGGCGGAGGACGCTGCAGACATGCTTGGCAAGTCCTACCAAGCCCGTCTGATGGGCCTGTACCAACTTCACAACATCAACATCGGCAAGAAGTACAAGGTCGAATCCGTCCGTCCGATCAGAGATGACGACTCGTTCTATGAAGAGGATTTCATCGATATCCCACCGGTAACCGACTCATGGTGGAGCACCAGTGACTCGACTCTCTCCAGACTCCTCCCCGGACTCTGGGTGCTGAGGAATCCGATGGCGAATCGCGGTTTGATTGCAGGGTTATCGTTTACCACAATGCTGCTTCTATCTAACAGCGTGTTCGGTATCTTTACTGGAGCCAGTGGCGAGAGAGACCACACTCTAGACCTGACTGCATCTATTCACGAGATGGAGAGGATCTACGAATCTTCTCCGCATTACGATGTCATTAGCCTACTCTTCATCGTCGTATTCGCAACTCTTCTGTTGTCAACGCGACCTCACATTGAATCACCTAACAACGAGGAGGAGTGACATGGCATCCGGATTCTCTTGGATTAGAGAGGCCATGCTGGCCGGTGGTCTCGTGGTGCTGGTGCTAATCTCCATGTGGGTTGCCACCGGCTCATTCCCTCCTATGGTCGTGGTCGAGTCAGGCTCGATGATGCATACCGAAGAGGGCTCAGTCGGGGCTATCGACCCGGGCGACCTAGTACTGGTCATGAACCCCGACAGGGTCGAAATAGTGACCTTCGTCGAGGCAACAGAGGAGGACAACGAGAATTTCGGCTACGAGACGCACGGGATGGCCGGAGATGTCATCATCTACCAGAAGAACGGAGGTTCAGACACCCCGGTCATACACCGGGCCCTGCTCAAGGCCGTGGTAAACGACTCGGGAGGATGGGACGTTCCCGGAACCACATTGCTCAATGTGGACAGCATAACCTGGACCTTGGATTACCAATGTCAGTACCACGGCGGCACTTACGACCTCATGATAGACCGTTGGGTGCCACCGCACGAAGGTTATCTGACCACAGGTGACAATGAGGACACCAACGGTTGCAAGATTGACCAATTAAGAGCCACCAATCCAGATGCTAGCGAGCAGTACATCCGAGGGAATGGACTCAAGGACGAGAACGGTAATCCGGTCCAAGCCGTGAAAGACGAATGGGTCGTCGGAGTGGCCTCAACAGAGATTCCATGGCTTGGGGCGGCCAAACTCTTCTTTTCTGGGACATCGTCATCCGTAACCGACACGGCATGGAGGAGCCTCGCAGTTGTGATAGCCGTGATCATAGCGGCTCCTTACATCCTCGAGACTGTTATGGAAAGACTCAGGGCCCCCTCTGACAAGGACGAGTGACTTAGCCCATCATTCTAGGCAGGATGATCGGCACAGCCACGATGATGAGCACTAGTATACTGCTCATGCTGCTGATTCTGTCGGCTAAGTATTCCAAGCGCATAGGGTGCATGTTTCTATTCAGTCTGGCGAGTATGGAGTGGGTACCATCGCGTACGATGTGACCCCCATCGAACGGGACCATTGGAATCAGGTTGGCGAAACCGAGCAGGAAGTTTATCCAAACCAACCAGAACAGGAAGTCGAACAGCATGAGCATGCCGTCGGTGCCCAGAGCAGATGCTATCGTACCGCCACCAGCCTCGAGCATGGCCCGCTCTTCAAGTAGCATCGTCTGACCATCGAATTGTATTGGAATCCCAATCATTGCCAAAGGAGTCAGAGATGTCGCCAGGACGGTCTGCCTTAACGAGAACTCACCACTCATGATGTTGGAGTAGTAATCGACTGAGGAAGACCCGGATCGCAGTCCGCTGACCCCTAGGAACGCATCACCCGGCTCGATGCCTAAATCAGCCAACAGGACCTCTGTATACTCGATGCACACAGCATCTCCATCACATTGCCCTAGGTGGTACTGGTAGCGATCCCCGAGAGTTACAATCAGATCACGTTCGACACGCTCTCCCTCATGGTCAGGATGAGAGAGTACCGTGAATATCGCTTGGTCCCCGACCGACAGCTCGACCATCTCGTTGGAGAAGGCCTCGTAGCCCAGCACCTCGTTGCCGTCGATGTGAGTGATTATCTCATAGGGTAGCAAGCCTGCTTCCTCAGCAGCCTCATCGGCGATTATCCCAGACGCGTGTACCCCAGGATTGCTGGCGACGAGCCCCGCAGCGGTTACGGATAGCAGAATGAGAATAACATAGGTCGCGATGATGTTGATGGATGGCCCGGCGGCGTACAGCCTCATCCTCTCTCTTCGAGGAGCGCGAATCATCTCGTGCATCTGCGGTTCCGCAAAAGCTCCGATAGGAACAGGTCCAGCTAGTAGGAGTCCGAAACTACTCACACGCATCCCATGCGCACGAGCTTGGATGCCATGACTGTACTCGTGTATCACCAATGCGAAGACCAAGGCGAGAACCGGCCACCAGAACGGCACGAAACTGTTTACACCTGGTATCAGCAGCAGGTCACTGGCTGGCAGGTACTCCTCAGGCGGAGCCATCGCGGTGCTGATTGCCGTGAGCACGAGTAGTGCGACAACGCCGAGCATGACGAAAAGGCAGAGCCAGATCGACATCTCCCCGAAGCCCCGCCAGAATCTCCTGTTCCGAGAAATTTTCTCCAGCACATCCTGGCCGTGCTTAGTTCGAATCATTAGGACGATTCCGAGCACTCTCGAAATCCCTAACTTATCGAGAGACCCATTGTCCTCGAGATACAGCAGACCGAAGTACCACAGTCCTGCAACTCCCACTCCCCATAGCGGCGTACCCAGTGAGTAAAGCAGGTACAACAGCAGCAGCGGAATCAGATAACTCCTCGACTGCCCGTCCTCTTGCATGGCATCAGGGCCGCATTTTCCCTCTTCAACCTGCGTCTTTGAGTAGCAAGCGACTTGAGACGGAACCTCCTCCGCTGTCCATGGCGGACGACCTGCTGGAAGACGACAGGAGCCTGAACCGTCGCATTGACTCCCTCAGACGCGAGCGTGACAGCGTCAGAAGACTACTCAAGCAAGCCTCACTGGACGATATCACTGTTAATCTCGAGCGCCTAAAGAATAGGCTCGATATCTTGGAAACGGAGTTATCCGGAGAGCGGGACTCTGACTAGTTTGCCGACTCAAGCATCGATTTGTAGATCTGTGCACTGGCCTGGTCGGACTCGATGGAGCGCGCCCCGCCAGAGCGGCAGACCAGAGCAAGGAAGCGATGCAGTGGCATACCTTTCTCCCAGTCAAGATGAGGGGTCCCATTACGCGTCAGTGGAAGCTTGGGGATGCTCCTCGACAGATGACGTAATTTCCCAGTCAACGCTTCCACCTCAACTCTCATAATTCTCCAACTGTCACCCCTGACGCCCTTCAGTCTGTATGCGTAGAGTGGCAGCAGCCCGCACCTCTCGCCGGTTGAACGGAGGGCCTCGTACTGGGCCATCGTCCTCCCGGACAGGTACTGCCGCGGGTACTTCGATGACTTGACTTCGATTGGAAAGCACATGTCACCGCGTAGAACCAGTAAGTCACCAGTGCCTTCGGAGCCGCTACCAGGCGCCCTGACGACTAGGAAGGGGCGCTGGATGACTTGCATCGCGCGGGCGCGTTCCATTTCGCTGCAAGACCTAGTGATAGCACGGACACCCTTCAGTTCACCCGCGAGTACTGCACGCAACTCACGCTCGTAAACGCCGCCCACGGTGCTATCGCATTCTCAGGGTTCTTGAGAACATTGGTCAGGGATCACTCGAACTTGCCCTTTCGGTATTCACGAGTCCTGTCGACACCCGGAAAACGGTCCTCACTTTCACGATAGACCGTCTTCATGTTGGTGAGGAAGTTATTCTCGTCGGTGACAATTAGCACCATGTCAACCCCAGGGTCTTCCTCGGCATCCATCCAATCGAGAATAATTTCCATTGTCATTCGCGCTCCTTCTCTGTGAGGATATGCAAAGACATCCATTCCGAGAGGTGGAGTGACTAGAGTTTCGCGGGGCTTGAGTTTCTTGACCTCGGCGAACAGAGCCATGTACGACTTCTTCAGCATCTCACGCCTGAATGTATCCTGAGTTGGTCTCCTGCAATCCGGTCCGACCACATGTACGAGGTGCTTCGCTGACAGGTTGAACGGAGGAGTAGTCACAGCCTCGCCGACACCGCATGGCTGGAGATTTGACTTGCGCCGCTCTCTTGCGATACCGGCGCAGAACTCTCTCAGCTCGGGTCCGGCGGCTTGATGCATCTTCTCATCCAGACCCTCTCTACCGGCTAGTCTGTTGTTGGCAGGGACGACCATGATGTCGCCCTCCATGCGGGGCAGATTACCGAACACGACTCTGACCTGGCCATGAAGACATTCTCTGACGATGACTACCTCTGCCATAAGTCTCCCAAGGTGGGGCCATCGGATATCTATTCATCGTAGGGATTCCAGTAGATTTTCGAATAGGCAACCTTGATTCGCGATGACTACTCAGATTCGGACATGTCGGTGGGATATGTGCTGATTTATGTTGAGCCAGGCTCGGAATCCAGCGTGCATCAGGCCGCTTCCGACCTTGCATGTGTCACCGACGCAAATCTTCTCTTCGGTGATTACGATCTCATAGTCAAGGTCGAGGGCGACAGTATGGGCGACATAGCACGAAATGTCGTTGAATCCATTCGTTCGATACCTGGTGTAGTTAACACGAAGACACTGGCTTGCGCAGAAATCTGAGATTTCAGCCCCCTCGGTTTTTTCAGAAACCCCCTCATAGAGGCGCAGTATAGCGTTTCTTCGCCCATAACTTCATTATCCCTTCTGAAAGCCGCCGAGACGGAGGAATTGCTTCATGTCTGGAAAGAAATACTTCGTACTGATGGAAGGCGGTAGCGACACCACACAGGTGTTTGTGAGCAAGCAGCCCCGCGGTGCAGCCCTCAAGGCCGCCACGCGAGGACACACCAACATCGAGCTGAGGGAGCGCGGGACTAACAAGGTCCACTGCTTCAGTGGCTGGACTGAGATGGTGAACAAGCCCAAGAATGGGCCTGCATGGCTACCGGCTAAGATCAAGAAGGCGAACGTCAAGAAGAGTGGAACCAAGCGCCTCTAAGCGCTCGGTGCACTTTTCCTGTCATCGTAGTACGGATTGCCCCTGAAGAGTAGCGTAGCGTATACTCGGATACTATTCTGAGTCTATATGCTCCTCATCCACGCAGACCTAGTTTGCGCGCCAGCATGGCCAGTGGATCGTAGTATTCGGTCACCACTCTCTCCTTGAGAGGGATGATCGCGTTGTCTGTGATGTTGATGCCTGCAGGACATACCTCGGTACAGCACTTGGTGATGTTGCAGTAGCCGATGCCGAAGTCATCCTTGATCTCAGGAATTCGGCTCACGGTGTCCAGCGGGTGCATTTCGAGATTGGCGAGTCGGACGAAGAAGCGCGGACCGGCGAACTCGTCGAACTTCTGGTGCTCGCGCAGAACATGGCAGGTGTTTACGCAGAGCATGCATTCTATGCAGGAGCGGAACTCCTGCAACCGCTCAGCCTCCTCTTGGTGAAACTCCCAGTCGGGTTCCTCGTGGCCGCTAATCGGCTCGATGCGCTTGTCCATCTCGTATGCCCAAGAAACGTCGGTCACCAAGTCCTTTGTCAGTGGGAAGGCCTGCATCGGTTTGACTAGGACAGGTTCGCCATCTGGGGTCTCCTCGAGCACGTCTTCCATCCTAGTCATGCACATCAACTTCGACTTGCCATTGACCTCAGCGCTGCACGAGCCGCACTTGCCTGCCTTGCAGTTCCAGCGACATGCGAGGTCCGGGGACTGCTCGGCCTGTATCCGGTGAATCACATCCAGCACCACCATGCCCTCATCCATCTCAACGGTGTAGTCGACCATCCGTCCGAATGGCTCGCCATCGGCATCTGACTCCCCTCTGAATACTCTGAAAGTGACCTCGTTACTCATACTCACCCCTCCTCATACAGGTCATCCGCGTCCAGCAGCGACCTGAGCTCCTCTGATATCGGAGGGTAAGAAGCGTAGTCGATGTCCATCGAGCCACCCTCACCCATCGAGATCACGCTGGTGACCTTGCCCCAGTGGCGGTGGTCCGTCTCGGGAAAATCGTCGCGGGTGTGCGCGCCACGGCTCTCTTCGCGTCTGTGAGCAGCGAGAGCGCACATCCGACTGACTTCGATCATCGCGCTCAACTCGAGCGCCTGATGCCAACCTGGGTTGTACGTTCTTCCTCCGCCTGGGGAGGTGGCAGCAGCGCGCTCTTCCAGAGAGTCTAGGTCTGCAATGGCCTCCAGAAGCAGGTCCCCGGTCCTGATGATGCCGGTCTTCTGCTGCATCATCTGGCGCAGGTCGCTCACGACCTTGGCCGGGTTCTCACCGCCTTCGCGACTCAAGGGCTCTAGAGTTTCTGCCACTACATGGTCGACCTCGGACTGGTCTACGTCAGTAAAGTGACTCATTAGTTTGGCCGCCTCGGCGGCGTGCTCACCAGCAATCTTGCCGAACACTAAGAGGTCGGACAGAGAGTTGCCACCCAGTCGATTGGCTCCGTGCAGGCCGGTTGCCACTTCTCCGGCGGCATATAGGCCGGGCACCGAGGTCTCTTGGGTGTAAGGGTCGACCTTGACGCCACCCATCACGTAATGGGCTGTTGGTCCGACTTCCATTGGCTGCTTGGTGATGTCCACTGCAGCGAGTTCCTTGAACTGGTGATGCATCCCAGGGAGCTTCTTCATGACCTGCTCTGAATCGCGCCAGGAGATGTCGAGGTAGACACCACCGTGCTCGGATGCCCTCCCTGCATCACGCTCGCTGTTGATTGCCTTGGCAACCACGTCGCGGGTCAGAAGCTCGGGAGGTCTCCGATGCGTAGCGAGTTTACCGGAAATGACCTCGTCGACCCAAGCGAGCGCCTCCTCCTCGGTGTCGGCGAACTCGTCTACGTACATCTCAGGGATGTGGTCGAACATGAAACGCACACCCTCGGAGTTTCGCAGTACCCCTCCTTCCCCCCGAACTCCCTCGGTGACCAGTATGCCCTTGACTGAGGGGGGCCATATCATACCGGTGGGATGGAACTGGACGAACTCCATATCGCCCATCTCAGCCCCAGCCCAATATGCCAGAGCGTGACCCTCCCCTGTGTATTCCCACGAGCCCGAGCAGACCTCCCAGCAGCGCGTGATCCCCCCGGTTGCGAGAATAATCGTCTTGGCCTTGAAGACGTGTAGTGAACCGTCGTTGCGATCATACGCGAAGCATCCGGAGATGCGACCATCGGTCTCGAACAACCTGCGCACGGTGAATTCCATGAACACGTCCATCCCCATGTGGATGCCCCTCTGCTGCAGCGTTCGAATGAGTTCGAGGCCGGTGGCATCGCCGATATGCGCCAGTCTAGGATAGGTGTGTCCGCCAAAGTTGCGCTGGCTGGTCAGTCCCTTAGGCGTCCTGTCGAAGACAGCGCCCCACTGTTCAAGCTCACGAATCCTGTCAGGCGCCTGCTGGGCATGGATTCGCGCCATACGCCAGTCTCCGAGGTACTTGCCTCCTTTCATGGTGTCACGGAAATGGGTCTGCCACGAGTCCCGGTGATCCTTGTTAGCGAGGGCCGCGGCAGCGCCGCCCTCGGCCATCACCGTGTGAGCCTTGCCCAGCATCGACTTGCAGATCATGGCCACGCTGACTCCCGCTGCGCTAGCCTCGATAGCGGCCCGTAGTCCAGCTCCACCAGCACCGATGACGACAACGTCATACTCATGCATCACGATGTCTTCCATCAGACACCACCCCACAGGATGATTTCTGTCCACCAGCCCATGGTGCAGGCGTAAATGTATAAGTCAGCCAACATGACGATGAACAGAGAATAGAGGGCCCATTCTTTGTGGTACTCGTTAAACCACGTCGACACTCTCCACATCCGGTATCCTAGTATGGGTCTGGAATCTCTCGTCCAGAGATTAGCCCCCCCTCCGACCAGATGTCGGAAGGCATGGCAACCGAAGGTGTAGCCAGCTAGGGCAATGACGTTGACAGCTAGGACCAAGGAGCCCACTGAGACCCCGTATGAGTGAGCATGACTCACCGGGTCGTGGAAGTTGACTGACATCCAGACATCGTACGACAGTATTGGCAGGTATGCCAATGCGGCGTAGAGGAAGTAGCGATGCAGGTTCTGGACGAGCAGCAGCCCGGTCTCGCCGCTGTACTCGTTCCACGGCTTGGAGACCGCGCAACCGGTGGGTTGCTGCATGAAGACCCGATAGTACGCCTTGCGGTAATAGTAGCATGTTCCCCTGAAGCCAGCGGGGAAGATCAGAATGAACATCGCCGGACTCATCCACCACAACTGCTGAGGAATCCAGGAGTTCTCATCTGGGTAAATAAGCGGACTAAACAACGGACTTAGAACGTGACTACCCTCGCTCTCTATGGCCATTGTTTGGTTACCCGCACTCCTGCCGAACTCCTCGAAGATCCAGAAGTCGGCCTCCATGAACCCACGCCAGGTGGCGTATACGATCATGATCCCAAGGTAGGCGGCCATCGCCGTCGGCCCCTTCCACCAGTCATCGACCCGGTCTGTGGCACCGAACCCCTTCTTCATCGGGAGCGGGAGTTTGATGCCCTCACTCATGTCCATCCCTGATGCCCGCATCGCGCGGTCCTAGCCCCATAAGGGATTGCATGAGTCCCCTTGGGACTCAACCGTCGGTGCAAGGTTCAAGGCACACAGCACTAATCGTCAGATATGGTCGGGGGGGACATCGAGACATCGATCTGCCTCAACTGCGGGCACATGCCGGGAGCGTGGCTGCCCGGGCTGCCCTGCCCAGAGTGCGGGGAGCCAATGCTCTGAGCGTAGCGTCATGCAAGGCCTGCGTAGTCAGCGTCGGCTTCCTCGATGTGGACTTCGTCAACGTCCATCTGCGCCAGTTGCAACTTCCCGGAGAGCTCGTCGTTGACGGCGTGCCAGTACGAGTATGCCTCGATAACCCAGATGCCCGACTCACGAGTGCCGTTGCCGCTGCCCTTGACACCGCCGAACGGTAGGTGAGCCTCAGCCCCGGTGGTGGAGTTGTTGATACCGGTCATCCCGGCCTTGATACCGGTCTTGAATCGGTATGCCTCGAGCCTGTCATTGGTGTAGCAGGCGCTGGATAGACCGTAGGGAGAGGCGTTGGCGAGGTGGAGCGCGTGATTGAAATCCTTCGCCTTCACAACAGTCACCGCGGGCCCGAAAATCTCCTCGTGGAAGCACTCCATGTCTTCAGTCACATCGGCATATACGTGAGGCCACATGTAGACTCCCTCGGAGGCGTCCCCGACGAAGTTAATCGGCTTGTTTTCGTTCGTAATTATCCCCTCGCCCCAAAGTTTGGTCGCACCACTGGACTCGCACATCCCGAGATCGCTTAGGAAGTCCTTGGCGTACTTCTCCGACAGCATGGGTCCGTACAGGATATCGTCGTGGCGCATCGAGTCGCCGACGCTGGTTGACTCCACTTTAGCCATGAACTTAGACATGAATTCGTCGTAGATCTCTTCGTGGATGATGAGATTGCCTAAGGAAGTGCAGCGCTGACCCGCTGTGCCGAAGCCAGCCCAGTAGGCTCCCTCCACTGCGTTGTCAAGGTTGGCTGATGGCATCACGACGAGAGGATTCTTGCCGCCGAGTTCTAGTGAGCAGGAGACTAGGTTACGACCGCAGATCTCGCCGATCATCTTGCCCACTGCGGTCGAGCCAGTGAAACTAATCTTGTTGACCATGCCTTCGTCGACAGCATCGACAAGGCTCTGGCCGGCACCTCTGCCCTTTCCGTGAACGAGGTTGATGACTCCATCAGGCAGACCCGCCTCGTGCATTATGCGCGTGAGCATGAAGGATAGCAGAGGCGCGTCCTGCGGCGACTTCCAGACGCAGGTGTTGCCGCACATGATGGCGGGAATCATCTTCCAGAACGGCACTGCGGCGGGGAAGTTACAGGCGTTGATGATGCCGCAGACCCCCAAGGGTCGGCGGTAGGTGAAAAGCTCCTTGTCAGGCAATTCGGAGTTGACCGTTTGACCGTACAGTCGGCGACCCTCGGATTGGAAGAATAGGCAGGTGTCGATGGCCTCTTGGACCGACCCCGCGCTCTCCATGAGTGTCTTGCCGATTTCGCGAGTCTCGACTCGAACGATGTCATCTTTGTATTCCATCAGCAGGCGCCCCATGTTTCCTATGATCTGACCGCGTGTGGGAGCGGGCGTTGAAGCCCAGCCAGGGAAGGCCGCCTTTGCTGCACTCAAGGCATCGTGAACATCCTCTTTTTCGGAGAGCGGGAACTCGCCGAGGCAGTCGTCCAGCCAAGCCGGGTTGCGACTCTCGAAGGTGCCTCCGTCCTTGGCCAGAGTCAACTGCCCGTTGACGATGTTGTAACCGCGAACCTTGGGGCTCCCGTTTGGATTGGCGTTCTCCATAACTTCGAATCCAGTCTCAAGCACATGGGTCATGTCTCCCGCGAATCGCACTTACGCCATGAATCCTACTCATCGGGTCCCATTGTTCCGATAACCGTTTGAGCCAAAGGGACACCTCTTTGTTGGTAGGTTTAACTAGCCTCATGAACGAAGGGTATCTGTTAGGAGCGTGCCGTTGTGTCAGAAGACTCGTCAGAATCCTTGACTCTCAGGGTGGCGAAGGCCATACCAAGCGACGTAGGACACGGCCGAGCGCGTGTTCCTTTCGACAACGAACTCAATCTCAAACCCGGCGACATAGTCGAAATCGCGGGCGAACAAAGCACCGCCGCCATCGTCTGGCGCTGCCGACCCGAGGACGCAAACCTAGGAGTTATCAGAATTGACGGAATAATCAGAAAAAACGCAGGCGTGAGCCTCGGTGACCGCGTCACCATCACCAAGGTCGAGACCCAACCGTGTGAGCGTTTGGTGCTCAGCCCTGTGATGGCGAAGCAGCAGAAGGTCCGCTTTGGACCAGGCATCGAGGGCTTCGCCCGACGCGGCCTCAACAAGCGACCGGTGGTCGCCGGTGACCGTATTTTCATCCCCGGCATGACTCTGTTCGCCGAGGCCCTCCCGTTCGCAATCGTCTCGACCAATCCGAAAGGCATCGTACAGGTCCTCCCGGACACTGAGATAATCATCAAGGAGGATGCCGTAGATGAGGAAGAAACCGGACAGATTCAGACCATCTCCTACGAGGACATCGGTGGCATCGGAGAGCAACTGCAGAAGGTTCGTGAGATGATTGAACTCCCGTTGAAGCACCCCATCCTCTTCAGGCGTCTCGGAATCGACCCTCCGAGGGGTGTACTGCTCCATGGCCCACCCGGGACCGGTAAGACCCTAATCGCCAAGGCAGTCGCCTCAGAGACGAAAGCCCATTTCACTTCAATCAACGGTCCGGAGATTATCTCGAAGTATTACGGGGAGAGCGAGAAGCAACTCCGCGAAATTTTCGACGAGGCCGCTGCCAACGCCCCAGCGATCATCTTCATTGACGAACTCGACAGTATCGCGCCCAAGCGCGAGGATGTCACCGGGGAGGTCGAGCGGCGGGTCGTAGCCCAACTCCTGACTCTTCTCGATGGTATGGAGGGACGCGACAACGTCGTTGTGATCGGCGCAACCAACCGCCGTGATGCCATCGACCCGGCTCTGCGCCGACCCGGCCGCTTTGACCGTGAGTTGGAGATCGGCGTTCCCGACAAGAACGGCCGCGAAGAGATCATCAATATCCACACCCGTGGAATGCCGATTAGCGACGACTTCGACATCGATTGGCTGCTCGATAACTCGTACGGCTTCGTCGGTGCCGACATCTCGGCCCTAGTCCGCGAGTCGGCGATGAAGGCGCTGCGCCGATACCTCCCTGAGATTGACCTCGACGAGGAGCAGATTCCTCCCGAGGTTCTCGAGAAGATGGAGGTCACCATGTCTGACTTCCGTCAGGCCATCAAGGAGATAGAGCCGAGCGCTCTGCGCGAGATATATCTCGAGGTCCCCGAGGTCTCTTGGGACGAGGTCGGTGGTTTGGAAGAGGTCAAAGAGAGGCTCAAGGAAAGCATCGAGTGGCCTCTGACCAAGCCCGAATTATTCGAGCATTTTGGAATCAGCCCTCCGAGGGGAATCATCCTGTTCGGAGCCCCCGGGACCGGCAAGACCCTGATTGCCAAGGCGATAGCCAACGAGGCCAAGGCCAATTTCATCACCATCAAAGGACCAGAATTAATCTCCAAGTGGGTAGGTGAATCGGAGAAGGCCGTCCGTGAGGTTTTCAAGAAGGCCAAGCAGTCCAGCCCCTCCATTGTCTTCCTCGACGAGTTCGAGAGCATTGCAGGTATGCGGCGATCCTCTTCAGGTGATGGCTCCGACGTCATGAACCGCGTCGTGAACCAACTACTGAGCAGCATGGACGGCGTCGAGGGCATGGAAGGCGTCATAGTGGTCGCCGCGACAAACCGTCCAGAGATGATTGACCCCGCACTCCTGCGGAGCGGCAGGTTCGAGCGCGTCCTACACATCCCACCACCCGACGCTGCCGCGATGGAAGCAATCCTCAAGATTCACACCGCGGACATGCCGCTTGGCAGGTTCAAGCTCAACAGCCTCGCTTCAAATCTGCAGAATTACACCGGCGCCGACATTGAGGCTATTTGTCGCGAGGCCGCTTTGATAGCGATGAGGGCTGAGCGAAAGACAGTCTCGAAGAAGCACTTCGAGCAGGCAATCGGGCGAGTACGCCCAACTGTTACCGATGAGATGATGCAGTACTACGGTCGCATGGAAGCGATGCTCACCAGTGGACTCGAGTCGGTCCGCCGACGTCCTGATGGCCTCTCGGGCATCGAATCTGTATGAGGTAGAAGAATGCCTACGACCTTCGGCCGGGAGATCCTAGGCAGAGAAGTCGTTGACGAATCCGGCGACAAACTGGGCCACATGGCAGACTTCAGGCTCGACACCGACACTGGCAGCATCGTGGCTTTGCTGGTCTCGATCAAGTCCGACATAGATCCCACTATGCTGCCTTGGCCCACCGTTGACGGGCTTCTCTCGGTCCCCGTCGAGGAAGTCGCTGGGGTCGGTGCGACGGTTCAACTAGCACGTTGACTAGTGATGCACGGTCCGTTCATCACCACATAATGGTCTTAAGACGAAGTTGAGGCTCGTAGCCCGTTCCTACGGAACGGAGGCTCCCAGCATGGCGGATTGGCGCGTTTTATCGAAGCAATTGACGACGCGCCGTGCTCGTCGGGGCGCTCTCATTTTCGCTTTCTGGGCGCTTCTGCTGATTCTGGTCTCGTCAGTGCTCCAGACCTACATCATCGACGGGCAGACCCACCAGTCGGCCTATGGCGATGACTGGAATGATCTGGGGGCATTCAGGGCGGACATCAACAGCATGGGGATCGAGACCACGGCTCTGGTATCGAGCCCTCTACTGCTGAGCGAGATTGACCACCCAGAGGAGGCAATTTTCATCGTCTCGGGGGTCGAGCGTGACACCATTTCACTTCCTCGCTTCACAGGAGATGAGAATGTCATCGAGTTCTCCGAGGGCGAGGGATACACCACATCCGAGATACTGGCAATCGAGGCCTTCGTCGAGAGCGGAGGGACTGTCCTGCTGATGGACGACTTCGGCTACTCGAGCAACCTCGCCGATCAGTTCGGCCTTGACTACTCGGGCCACAGATTGTACGACGAAGGCTCGTATGCTGTGGAACTCGGGGCCGATTACGTGTGGATCAACACCGGATCTGCATTCAACTTCACTACAAATTCAGGATCTCTGGCTTCGATCCACCCCTGCTTGAAGGACCTCGACAACGACGGGGTCATCGACATCCTCGACCCGGAGCCCCTAGATCCTTCTATCTCCTCTTTTGTAACTGAGTCCGACGCAGGACTGTGCGCACACCGCTATTCATCCACCGGAGAGTGGGACTTCACGGAGGGCTACCGTCTCCTGACCAACGCACCCTCCGCCTTCGAGAAGGCAACATCGTACAACCCCGTCGAGAACCGCTATGCGATTGGCAAGTCCTCCCTCGACTCGTACCTCGATACCAACGACGACGGCAACCTTACCGTCGGCTTTGAGTCATTGGGAATCGAAGGTGACGAGCAGGGCCCCTTCGCAGTCTACGTTCGATACTGTCAGGACAGGCTGTGCATCGATGCCGATTCGGGCAGAGTGCATTTCGTAGCCGACGGCTCGCTGCTGATCAACGCACTATACGACCCGACCTCGGTGGGGCAGTTCGCAGCCGGTGGAGGTTCGACCGCTTCGATCTCCATGCCGGAAACTGACAACCGCAAGTGGGCTCTGGATATCATCGCGGAGGCCCTTCTAGTGAGTCCCAACTCGACCGAGGCCAGCTCTAACGCCATAGTCATCTTCGACGAGAGCCGCCACCAGCAACCGACACTGTTCGGAGATACCTACAACCTGCTGTACTATCTCCTGATTTACTTCACCAACGACTGGATGGCGATGTTACTGCTCTTCCTCACGCTGTTCATCGTTCTCGAAGCCGTTCTCATCCGCAAGGAGGACCCCGAGGACTGGCGCCACGTGTTCCGAATCATCTACTACGGATTCGGCGATGCCAGACGCTACGAGTACTACCAGCGCCCCGAGAAGATCCGACAGGTCCTGCTGTCTCGAATCAGGAACCTGAACACGTTATCCCGTGAGGAGTTCGACGCGCTGCCGGCTGTGGAGTTGCAGCGAATGGTCGATGACCCGGTCCTCGTAAACTTCATCTTCGAAGACAGGAGATACAAGCCGGACGAGCTGGTCGGTGTCATCAAACGGATCAAGGAATGGGGTCGCACCGATTCGGGAGTGGAGGCGTAGTCATGTGGACGCGCAAGGCTGCCCTGATGCTGACCAGTGGAATCAGCCTGATTTTGGTCGGGATGATGATTTCGAACTTCCAACTGATGATAGCCGGTCTGACATTCATCTCGTTCCTAGCCATCAACGGTTGGGTTTCAGGCCATTCCGATCTGGAGATCACGCGAACCATCAACGGCACGGAGACCACGATGGCCAACGTCTACAAGGGGGACGACGTGATAGTCGAACTCACCATTTCCAACAACTCGTATCGCAGGACCCAGCAACTGGAGGTCTTCGACAACGTCCCGCACGAGATGAAGATGCGACAAGGCATCAACCAGATGCGCATGAACCTCGGACCGGGACAGTCCACGCGGATCAAGTACAGGGTTAGATGCCCGCTCCGTGGACACTACACCTTAGGTCCCGTTTCGGTGCGATACCGCAACGCGTTCAACCTCTTTGCAAACGAGTCCAAAGTGCAGGACAGGACCGACATCACCGTGTTTCCCCAGGTTAGGGAGATCGAGGAGGCCCTGCTACGCTCTGACGTTCCCAAGATGTACACCGGGGCAACCACCCTCAAGACCCCCGGGCCGGGGATGGAATTCTACTCCCTCCGCGAGTATCTGCCCGGAGATGCCTTCCGCTCGATCAACTGGAAGGCGTTCGCTAGAACCGGCGAGCTGATGGTCAACGAGAAGACGAGGGACGCCGTAACGGATGTCTTCATCATTCTCGATACCAGAGATGTCTCTAGGATCGGAACCGTCCTCAAGAACCCGCTGGAGATGGGAACGATAGCCGCTGCGTCGGTATCAAACTACTTCATCCGCAGACGCGACTCGGTCGCTCTGGTCACCTACGGCGACAGGATGGACTACCTGCCGCCGGAGACCGGTGACAAGCAGGGCTACAAGGTCCTGAGCAATTTGGCTGCGGTTCGAGCAAAAGGCTCCATGCCGCTACAGGCCGTCACCAACGCGATGTCGTCGAGGATGAGTCGCGGCTCTCCAGTCTTCATCATCAGCAGCCTCGAGGGGGACGGCACGACGCTGCCTGCCATCCGAAACCTCGCGGGCAGGGGGCACGAAGTCATCGTGCTGTCTCCGAGCAGCATAGACCTCGAGAGGCTGATCAGCAGGATTCCGCGCATGTCCTACGAGGTACTCAAACTGGAGAGGCAGAACCGACTGACGGCAATCTCCGGATACGGTGCCAAGGTGATCGACTGGATGCCCGATGTAGAGCTCTCTCAGGCTCTGTTGCAAGTGAGAACAGTTTAGGGGATGAGGTGATGGCAATGGAAGCGGTACCGGACTCGCAGACCCTGCATATTCCGAAACTGCGTCGGCGCTGGCAGGTACTCTTACTCCAGATTATCTCGACGGCCTCCCTCCTCATGGTGATGAAGCGTATGAGCGTCGTCTTCGGCTCCTGCACCGAGCAGTTCATTGAGGACTCAGGAGGGATCGAATCCACTTACTGGTGCCCCGCATACGAGCACACCAGAGGCCTGAACTACTGGCAGAGCTCGGGCTCAATTGAACTGATCCTGCCGGATTTCCTGCATGGGCTCACCGATATGTCCGGAGAGCCGCTCACAGGGGATGCCACCTTCGTGGCACCTCTGGCGCTGTGCATCGCCGTCACAGTTGCATGGGTCTTCCTGCTTCACCAGAGCGAGAAGATCCAGACCTTGGTCAACAGGGCAGTCTCCATCGGCTTCGTCGCATGGATGCTCCTGCCGTTCCTGATGTCTTGGATATACGCGATGGTGGTCAACGGCCCCCATGTGCCATGGCATCCCGCGGCCAACCATCTGGATCTCCTCTGGACCCCGTTCATGTTCATCTTCGAGATAGTGTTCCTGGGCATCGTCTTCGCACCGGTGCTGGCTGGTTTGATGGGTATCTGGGGACTGTCTCGCAGGATGATAACCTGGGCTGTGGGCTACTTCCTGATGGTGGTCGGCATCCATGCCATGCTGACCTTCGAGGGAATCACCGAGGCGGTCGACGTGGGCCTGCAGCCTCTGCCAGCGCAGATTGGCGATGCCACTCTGTACGGCGGCCTAGTGTCGCCTCTGGCGCTGATGCTGCTCCAGATAGCGCTACTCATTCTGGTGTTCATGGAATCAGGCATGGCCGTCATCACCCATCTTGAGTACGCGTCCATGCTCCCAGAGGACGCGAAGAGGAACCCTGAGTACGTCACCCAGTTCAGGAACGTTCTCAACTCGCACATAGTGCATCTGGTCGGCATCATGACCGTGGTCGGGCTGACCACCGCGATAGCGCTCGAGTTCGACGACTTCCTCATCTCCCTAGTAGGCTTCCTCGAGCAGGGGCAGTGGTCCGGCCAGGTCCGTGAGTCGCTCGAGCTGCAGCTCACCTACGGCAAGGTGATCTCCGCAGGTCTGTTCCTGCTGGTGGTCGCTGGCATGCGCTTCGTCCTTCCATGGCAGAGGGTGACCGGGATCATCGAGACCGGGATGAGCAGGATTCGTTCGACTGATTGAGCCCTGTCGAGCGGCGATATGTGTCACAAATCGAGATGACCGGGGCCATGAGTGGGTTCAAGCCCGGTTCCACCGAGCGCGACTCATGGCGGACGGACTCGCGGTAGATAGGTGCAGTCGGTGCGGCTCGGACTCAGTCATCCACCAGGCCTACAGCGGCCAGCACTTCTGCGGCAAGCACCTGTCGTCCTCGATACGTAAGCGCACCTCCAAGGAACTCAGGCAGCAACTGGTCCTGCCCAAAGACGCGAGGCACGAGGACGGCTCTCCCTACCGTATTCTGGTGGCCATTTCCGGTGGCAAGGACTCGGCGGTCCTTCTGACGATGATGGTCGACATCCTCGGCCGACGCCGCGACATCGAGATGATCGCAGGCTGCATAGACGAGGGCATAGACGGCTACCGCGCGCCCTCGTTGGAGTGCGCGAAGCAGCTGGCCGAGAGCCTCGACGTGCGGTTCGAGACTCTGAGTTACGAGGAGATGGGCTACGAGCGCATGGACGAGGTCGTCACGAGGATGTCGGTGATGGGGGAGAACCACGACGAGGCGAAGGGACTGATGCCGTGTTCGTACTGCGGAGTGTTCCGCCGTCAGGGACTAAACGCTCTCGCGCGCAAGGTCAACGCCGATGTGATGGCGCTCGGCCACAACCTCGACGACATGGCCCAGTCAATCCTCATGAATCTCCAGAAGGGCGAGATCGACCGCTCGGTCAGATTGGCCCCGCACACTGAGGACCCGATTGACGGAATAGCGCCTCGAATAGTACCGCTTCGCTGGATACCGGAGCAGGAGATACACGCGCACGCGATATGCCAGAGTCTGCCGATGTACCACGGCGACTGCCCACACGCGCCAGGAGCGATGCGACAGCAGAGCCGCGGCATCGTGGCTGAGATGGAGTCGATTACCCCAGGAGCCCGGCACGGCCTGCTGCACTCGCTCGACGAGATTCGCAGGCTACACAGGGAGTCCAACCAGAACTCGAAGTCTGAGGTGAACAGCTGTAGGGAGTGCGGCGAGATCACCAGTCGCGAGGTCTGCCAGGCCTGCACAATGAAGCAGTGGCTGACGGAAACAGCTTGAATCACTCCCTAGCCTCTAATCCACCCATGATTAGCAGGGCAACCTATTGGGCCATGTTGAAATGGACTTGGCACCAGTACCATCCAATGGAGGACATAGTCTGGCTTAAGCAGATGTTCCGTCAAGAATTGGATTTGCGTCCACCCTCACTTGCGAAAATAGGTGAAAACAGTATTTTGATCCATGATGAGGCGGGAAGTCCAATTGCTCATGCCGCATTATCGAACCGATGGAGCAGTTCCGAAATCAACAGCGTCGTCGTCGACCCTAATCATAGAGGGAGGGGTCTGACGCATAAATTACTGGAGCAGTTTGGAGGGGGGCGACTCTTTTCCTATACTCGGGATGTCCGCCTCCAATCGACATTGCTCAAGGCTGGGTTTGAACGGAGGCTATACCCCGGTTTACTCACCCTACTCAATATTGGGATTAGTCGTATTGCAATGTTTTTTTGGATGATTGTTGCCCTAGAATTTAGGCGTATTTTCCATCAGTTCAGGCATCTGCTAAACTACAAATTATTCATTCGTCCGTGAATCAATGGCTACGGACTGTTTCACTGTTTTACGCAGTATGGGCAGTGCTCGCCGATGGAGTAGTGCTTTGATTGCTGCTCCTCGATGGATAGCGGCTCTCTGCACCTGAAGCACATCACGATCTCGGACTCTTCTAGCTGGTGGTCGAGCGCGACCCTCTGATCGAACACGAAGCAGTCACCGCTCCAGTGAGTCCCGCCGCACTCTTCGAAGTACCCGAGTATTCCTCCCTCTAGTTGCCTGACATCCTCAAACCCGGCCTTGAGCATGACCGCGGATGCCTTCTCACAGCGGATGCCACCGGTGCAGTACATCACCAGCGTCTTCGACTTGTACTTGTCAGGCAGGGACTCGATCGCATCCGGGAAGTCCCTGAACGAGGGTATGTCGAGCTCGACTGCTCCATCGAAGGTGCCTACCCTGGTCTCGTAGTCGTTCCGAGCGTCGAGGACCACGATGTCCTCGTCCTCGTCAAGCATTTGCTTGAACTCGGTCGGCGAGATGTGCGGGCCTGTGAACTCGGCCGGTCTGATGTCGTCCCTCCCGAGAGCAATTATCTCCTGCTTTCGTTTGACGAGCATCCTGCGGAACGGCTGGTAGTCTGTGTGACTGACCTTGGTCGGGATGCCTACGAATCGAGTGTCGGACTCAAGGTGTTGCAGGAAGGAGTCAGTGGCATCTTGGGTGCCCGCGAGGAAGAAGTTGATTCCGTGGGGACTCAGCAGGACCGTACCCTTGAGCCCCAGTCCGAGACAGTGCTCGAGCATCGGCTCGCGAAGCTCGTCCCTGTCGGGTAGGTCGATGAAGCGGTAACCTGAGATGTTCACGATCATGGCTGTCCCTCACTCCGGAGGCACGATCCCGAGTTCAGTGCTGCGGTTGGTGATTTCAGCGAAAATTTCCGCTACGAACTCGTCCAGGGCGACTCCGTTGCGCTGGTTGTTGTTACGACCCCTAATCGAGACAGTGCCGTTGGCCGATTCCTCGTCGCCGATAATCACCATGTAGGCCGGACGCAGCGTCCGGTGGAGACGAATCTTCTTGCCTATGGTGCTGTCGGAATCGTCCACCCTCACCCGCACTCCAGCCTGCTCGAGCGCCTCCGCCACCCTCGCAGCGTGCTGCTTGTGCTTCTCTGAGATGGTGATGACCTGCACCTGCACCGGCGAGAGCCAGGTCGGGAAGCTTCCAGCCCAATGCTCGGTCAGGAAAGCTACGAACCTCTCATGGGTCGAGAGCGGGGCGCGGTGGATGACGAAGACCTCGCCGTTCTCTGCACCAGTCTCGTCCTTGTAGGTCAGCGAGAACCTCTCCTTGGCGGCAAAGTCGAGCTGTATGGTGGACATCGACTCCTCCCTGCCCAGAAGCGTGGTGAACTGGATGTCGACCTTCGGACCGTAGAAGGCGGCCTCGCCGACGGTCTCGACATAGGGAACCCCCAGGCCATCCAGTATCTGTCTGAGGTGGTTCTCTGTGGCCGCCCAGTTCTCAGGCTGGTCGATGTACTTGTCAGGGTCCTCGGAATCCCAGAGGGATAGTTGGAAGTGGTAATTCTCGAACCCGAAGGCGGCGTAGTAGTCCTGCACCATGCGGATGTTGTCAGCGAACTCCTGAGCGACTTGGTCGAGGGTACAGTAGATGTGCGCATCGTTCATCGACAGCATCCGGACCCGGAGCAGTCCTGCCAGAGTGCCTGAGAGCTCGTTGCGGTACACCGTGCCGTACTCTGCGATGCGCATCGGCAGGTCGCGGTAGGAGCGCTTCTTGTTTCGGTAGATGAGGTGGTGCATCGGGCAGTTCATCGCCTTCAGGTAGTAGGTCCCGTCGTCCATCTCCATCGGGGGGTACATCGAATCAGCGTAGTGCGGCAGGTGCCCACTGGCCTCGAACAACTGCTGCTTGGCCAGTACGGGGGTGGTCACCCTGACGTAGCCGTAAGCCTCCTCTGTCTCGATTGCGAAACGCTCGATCTCGGACTTGAGGATCTCACCGTTGGGCAGCCAGACCGGCAGGCCCCTGCCAATTAACTCGTCAATCATGTAGAGCTCCATCTCCTTTCCTATCTTCTTGTGGTCGCGCTTGGCGGCCTCCTCGAGCTGGCGCACCCGCTCCTGGAGTGTCTCCTTGGTCGGGTAGCACATTCCGTAGATGCGAACCAGCGACTCACGACTCGAGTCGGCTCGCCAGTAGGCTTGGCTGGTGCTGGTGAGCCTGAACCAGCGCAGATGAGCGGTGCTGGGTACGTGCGGACCCCGGCACAGGTCAACGAAGTCACCCTGCCTGTAGGCGGAAGAGCCGACATCGTGCCCAATCTTGTCGTCCATGATCTCGAGCTTGAACGGATTGCCGCCGAACATCTCGCGCAACGTGTCGTTGCCGTGCTCCTCCCGTTCGATGACGAGGTTCTGCTTGACGAGCGCCTTCATGCGCTTCTGGATGGCACGCAACTCCTCGTCCCCGATCGGGTCCATGTGGAAGTCGTAGTAGAAGCCGTGCTCGATAGGCGGGCCGATGGTCGGCCTAGCGTTCGGGTGCAGTTCTGTGACTGCCTGGGCCAGCAGATGGGCGCAGGAGTGGCGGAGGATGTAGAGGCCGGCCTCGGAAGCGCCGTCTATCGGCTCGACACTGCAGTCCGCCTCAAGAACATGTGAGAAGTCCCGCTCGACACCGTCGACGAGCGCTGCGACGGCTCCGTGTTTGCGTCCATGGACGTTCAAGACGATGTCTCCCACCGTGGTGCCCACCGCGTACGAGTGGGACTCTTCGGCTCCCACATCAACGGAGATCATCGACATTCACGGTACCCTCGACGCATTGGCCGAGGCGCATCGGATATGAAGCCCTCTCGCGAAAAACAGGCCGTAGGCCTGAATCATTCGAGTACGAACTGGGTCCCAGCGGTGCCCGCCACCATGCCCTCGAGGTCCGAGAGCGCTCCTATCACGGCCCTTCCCCCAGACCTACGGACGAAGTCGCAGGCCGCCTCCACCTTGGGCCCCATCGAACCCTCCTCGAAGTCATGCAGTTCCATTTCCTCCGGAGTAGCCCGCTCAATCCTGCGAGCGTCCTCGGTACCCCAGTCTAGGTAGACACCATCGGTGTCGGTGGCGAGAATCAGTAGGCCGGCATCCAGTTCGAAGGCCAGCAGAGCGCTGGCTCTGTCCTTGTCGATTACAACCTCAACACCTTCCAAGGTCCCGTCGGGCTTGTACACGGTCGGAATCCCACCCCCTCCGGCGCAAATCACCGTGGCCCCGTTCTCTAGGAGCCAGTGTATCGGCCTCATTTCGAAAATCCTCTGGGGCTCGGGAGAAGCGACGACTCTGCGCCAGTGCTCGCCATCCGGGGCCACGCTCCATCCCCTCTCCTCAGCAAGGGCCTTCGCTTCCTCCTCGCTGTACACCGGACCGATGGGCTTTGTCGGGTTGTCGAAGGCGGGATCCTCAGGGTCTACCTCGACCATGGTCAGGATAGTCGCCAACGGCTCCTCCATGGGGAGCAGGTTGCCGAGCTCCTGCTCGATCATGTAACCGATCATCCCTTCGGTCTGAGCCCCGAGGATGTCCAGCGGATACTCCTCGACCTCTGTGTAGGCGGCTGACTGCAGAGAGAGCAGGCCGACTTGAGGCCCGTTACCATGCGAGACGACCAACTGGTAGTCATGCGCTAGCGGAGCCAGGGACTTAGCCGCTATCGCCACGTTCTCACGCTGGATCTCAGCCGTCATCGGCTGCCCACGCTGCAGTAGGGCGTTGCCTCCCAGTGCCACCACGACCCTCATGAGAACGGCGCGGAAGCGTGAACCGATAAGAACACGCACCCTTTGGACCGGTCATGGTGCGTCTTGGGCTGTTGGCCAATCCTGACGCTGGTTTGGGCGGAAGGCTGGGTCTGAAGGGCTCCGACGGTCAGGCAGAACTGGCGCGTTCACTAGGGGCTCAGGATCGCTCAGGACCACGTATGACCACCATGCTCGTACACTTCTCAAAATTGCATCGAGCTGGCTTCGATGACATCGAATGGCTAACCAGCGAAGGCAGGATGGGCACGCAGTGGATTCCAGAGGGAGTCAACATCGGCACAGTGAGCACCGTTCACACCTCTTCAGGGAAAACCACCTCTTCCGACACCGCGAAAGCGGTCGCGGCCTTGCTTGACGCTGAAATCGAGTTGCTGGTATACGCTGGTGGCGATGGCACCACACGCGACATCGTCGCTGCGTTGGTGTCGGCCGGCCATCCGAAGACCCCCATCATCGGAGTGCCGACCGGCGTCAAGATGCACTCAGGATGCTTCGCCGCCTCGCCCAAGGCCGCAGCAGAGGTCCTCTCTGCGTGGCTCAACGACGACTTGCTGTTGGCCAGTACCGAGGTACTTGACCTCGACGAGGAGAGGTATCGGGCCGGAGAGTGGGTCGTGCAACTTTACGCCGAGGCGATTACGCCGGCTAGCCCGCGCTGGATGCAAGGCTCGAAACAGCTCATCGAGGCTGCCGATGAGGATGACATTACAGAGGGGCTGGCCGACCACATAGGAGAACTCCTGATCACTGATGATCGACTGATTATCTGGGGTTCCGGGGGCACCTTGAGGACAATTGGCGAGACGAACGGCTTCGAGCCGACAAACCTCGGCATCGACGCGACGGTGGGTCCGGAACAGGTCGGCACCGACCTCGACGAAACCGGCCTATTGGGAATCATCTCTTCCCACTCGGGCCCAGTCACTCTGCTGCTTTCGCCGATGGGAGGTCAGGGCTTCTTAATCGGCAGAGGCAATCTGCAACTCTCGCCCGAGGTCCTCCGTGCTGTGGGAATCGACAACATACTCGGGGTAGTCACTCCGGCCAAACTGCTCACGGTCAGGACACTGAGGATTGAGACAGGCGACGAGGCGCTTGATGCGGAGTTCGCCGCCAAGCGCTACATGAAGGTCCTACAGGGCTATCGCACTACCCGCGTTCTGCCGGTATCGGTCGACTAAACCTCTTGACCGCAAGCAGCCATGAGGAGGCCGAGGAAAGGCGGACTGGGCCGGCCCGGCCGCGACTTGAACTCCGGGTGGTACTGGGTCCCGACGAAGAAAGGATGCCCATCGAGTTCCATTATCTCGCAGCGTTGACCGGTCTCGTCCTTGCCCACGTACTTCAGACCCGCCTCCTCGATCTGCTCGATGAGGTCTGGATTGACCTCGTAGCGGTGCCTGTGACGCTCGTCGACGTGATCAGCCCCGCCGTACAGCCGGCGCATCTTGCAGTCATCGACTAGGAACGGCGTCGGCTTGGTGCCGAGACGCATTGTCCCGCCCATGTGGGTCTTGGATATCTCTGGCATGAACACGACCGCAGGGTGGGCCGTGTCCTCGTCGAACTCGGTGGAGTTGGCTCCCTCCATGTCAAGCACGTTGCGGCAGAACTCGATGGTCGCCACTTGAAGTCCCAGACACACGCCCAGATATGGGACATCGTTCTTCCTCGCGTACTCGGCCGCCTTGATCTTGCCCTCTATGCCGCGGATGCCGAAGCCTCCCGGAACCAGAATCCCGTCAGCACCCTTCAGAAGCTCCCAGGCTGCAGCGTGAGCCTCGGGGTCGGCGCTGGCCGTCTGGTCGTCGAGATCGGCCGACTCTATCCAGTCGATCACCAGTTTACGTCCTACTGCATAGGACGAGTGCTGCAGTGCCTTGATGACGCTGAGGTATGAATCTGAGAGCCCCGTGTACTTCCCGACAGTGGCGATGTGGACCTCCTCGGCGGGGTTGTCGACGCGGTCGGCCATCGCCTTCCAGTCATCCAGCAGAGGGCGCTCGGACGGTAGTTCAAACCCGAAGAGCCCAGAGAGGACGCCGCTGACACCCTGCTCCTCCAGCATCATAGGGACTCTGTAGATGTTTGAGACATCGTGCGCGGACACCACCGCTTCCTCGGAGACGTGGCAGAAGGCAGCGAGTTTCGCCCTAGTTTCATCCTGCAGCGGCTTGGCCGACCTGCACACGAGTATGTCCGGGATTATTCCGAGCCCGCGCAACTCCTTCACAGTGTGCTGGGTAGGTTTAGTCTTCTGCTCTCCAACCGGCCCCATGACAGGAACTAGGCTGACGTGGACGAAGCAAATGTTCTCACGCCCGACCCTGAACTGGAATTGGCGCAAGGCCTCGACGAAGGGAGCACTCTCGATATCGCCCACCGTACCGCCGAGTTCTATGACACAGACATCGGGAGAACCGTTGTCGCCATCGCTAGGCACGTGCGCGACCTTCTCAATCCACTCTTGGATCTCATTGGTGATGTGAGGGATGACTTGCACAGTCTTTCCAAGGTAGTCGCCGCGACGCTCCCGTTCGACCACAGCCGCGTAGACCTTCCCTGTGGTGATGTTGTTGTCCCTCGTCAGAGCGACATCTAGGAACCTCTCGTAGTTACCAAGGTCTAAGTCGACTTCTCCCCCGTCATCGAGCACAAAGACCTCACCGTGTTCGAATGGGCTCATGGTCCCGGCATCGACGTTCAGGTAGGGGTCAATCTTAATCGAAGTGACGCGCAGTCCCGCGGATTTGAGCAAAACTCCCATGCTACTCGCAGTGACTCCTTTGCCTAGTCCAGACAGCACGCCTCCCGTGACCACGACATATCTCATGCAATCAACGGGGTCTGAAGCCGTTGAGCCTTGCATATCAAGGTTGGCTATGCAAATCAGATGCCCGACTACTCCATGTTCAAGTATCGTCTGAATTCCCGAAGAGCATGGCGGAACCTCCCGGCGATAGGATTCTCGTCACAGGTGCTCTGGGCCAGATTGGTAGCGACCTCGTGGAAGCCTTGAGAACCCGCCACGGGACAGACAAAGTCATCGCCTCAGATGTGCGAGAGGTTCCCGGCCACCCGTTCCTCGAAGACGGCCCCTTCCGCCTCCTCAGCGTGCTTGACGGTGATGGGATGGATGCTGTTGTGAAGGAGGAAAAAGTGGGCACGATATACCACCTCGCCGCTATTCTCTCAGCCACCGGGGAGAAGATGCCAGAGCTCTGCCAAAGAGTGAATGTGGGAGGAACTATTTGCGTGCTGGAGGTAGCTAGGAACTACGACCTCCGTGTTTTCGCACCTTCCTCTATAGCCGTCTTCGGCCCCGACTGCCCAAGTATTGCCCCCCAAGAGGCTCCGCTGAACCCGACCACTAACTACGGCAGGACCAAGGTCACCGGCGAGGTGATGGCCGTGAACTATTGGAAGCAGTACGGAGTGGATGCCCGTGGCATCCGATACCCCGGACTCATTTCGTGGAAGGCCCCAGCCGGCGGGGGCACGACCGACTACTCCGTGGAGATCTTCCACGCTGCTCTGAAAAACGGTCACTACGAATGCTTCGTTCGTGCTGATACCCATCTGCCGATGATGTATATCGACGACGCGATCAGAGCCACCACTGACCTGATGGAAGCTCCTGTCGAGTCGATAGGTCCGGCCCGAGGGGGGTACAACATCTCGGGACCGTCGTTCTCTGCTCAGGAACTGGCCGATGCAATTGCAGGAAGGGTCGATGGCTTCACCTGCGACTTCGTCCCAGACGAGCGTCAGGCGTATGCCGATTCCTGGCCCAATACCGTTGATGATTCCGCGGCACGTGAGGATTGGGGCTGGAAGGCGGAGTACGATATTGATCGGTTGGTTGATGAGATGCTCGACAAACTGAGTACTCAGTCCTAATCCATCTCGCTCTGCCAGTCCGGTGTCTGGGCATCTTGCTTGGCCCACAGAACATCGTCGATCCTCAGGACGCTGTTAGCCGCCTCGGTTGCCCCAGCGAGTGCGTGACGGGCCACGAACAGCGGATCCATGACCCCAACTTCGTCCATTCTGACCTTCTCTCCCGAAATCACACTCATCCCTATCCAAGCCCCATTCTCGGAGTCTGCCGCTTGAGCTGCTGAGAGGGCCAGTATCTCGTCGATGGGGTCGAGCCCCGAGTTCTCGGCGAGAGTACGGGGCACGATCTCCAGTGCGGCCGCGTAGGCCTCAATCGCCAGTTGCTCGCGACCGGCCTGGCTGGGTGCGAATGCTCGCAGGTGGCGGGCCAGATGAGTTTGTGATGCCCCTCCTCCAGGAAGCATCCGAGAGTCTTCTGAGAGTCTGTGGGCAACTCCAAGGGCATCGTCGAAGGCCCGCCGAACCTCCTCTCTGACTGTCGGTGATGAGCCTCGGATCAGAACCGTCATCGCGCCGCCTGCGGAACCGTTTATCCTAGTGTGCTTGATTCCGGAGAACGTCTGCTCTGAACGACTGGAGTAGGTACCAATGTCATCTTCCTTTATTCTGCGCGCATCACGAACCATTGCGGAGCCAGTGATCCGAGCCAGCCGCTCGAGATCCTCACGCTCAAAGCGGCGATATGCTGTGATACCTGCATCGGTTAGCATGGTCGCAGACTCTTCGGCGATGCCGTCACGCACCACCAGCAGATCAACACCAAGGGACCTGAGCAATTCGACCTGTTCCTGGAGTCTTTGGCGCGCACGCTCATGAAAACCGCGCAGCGCACCTGCACTGGTGACCTCTATCGATGCGTCGAACTCTAATTTGGCGTTCTCTAATCCACCGTCAATGATGGCTACCCGTCCGCCGTCTGAGTTAGCTGGGGTGGCCATGTCCATCCTCGACTTAGCGAGCACCATACCATGTACGATCTCGGACTCTCTCGCACTACCGTCTTTGATCATCAGACGTTTCACTCTGAGCCTCTCCAGATCAGAGCCACCCTCCTCGCCTGCCAGCGCGTCAGCAGCCTCCAAAGCCATGTCAGTCAGATGGGCGGTGAGCGACGAGTCTACCTTCCCTGCCAGAGAGGTCGCCACCACAGCGCGACTATCCGCTTGGTCCTGCGATGAGCGTGCAACACGCTCCATCTCCGCTAGGGCCTCATCGAGGGCGATCTGGTAACCATTCATGATTACGGAGGGATGCACTCCCGAGCGAACCAACTCGAGCGCGTTCTGCAGCATCTCGGATGTCAGGATGACCGTGGTTGTAGTCCCGTCACGTGCCGCCCGGTCTTGGGCAGAGGAAGTGGATATCAGGAGCCGAGCGGTCGGATGCTCGACCTTAGCGGTCTCCAGCACCGTCACGCCGTCGTTGGTCACAGTGGCCGAACCACCTTCCTCCACCAGCATCTTGTCGAGCCCACGTGGACCTAGGGTGGAGCGGACGGCCCCAGCCAGGGCCACAGCCGCTTCGACGTTGTTAACCAGAGCTGAACGTCCGTGCAGGCGATCAGTGTCCTCCAAGGCCACTTCATGCTCTGATTCGACCATAGCGAATCGCCGAACCACAGCCTTGCTTTGAACTCGACCGTTGAGCGCGGCATCTCGCTCGTGCGTGCGTGCGCGACCGTGCGGTTCATATACGACAGCACTATCGCACTATACAACCTCAGGTTGAGTAGTGGTATCAGATGTCTGGAAGCGAGCGTGATGAGTGGGCTGACGACATGTTCGCAGAGATGGCTAGGATGTTCGAGCAGATGGGCATGTCAATCGACATCAAGGCGCTCGAGGCGATGATGAACCAGATTCGCGAGCAGTTTGAGCAGATGGGTATCGACCCCACGAAATTGTCGCATTCTCAGATCAAGGTCGACACCAACACCGACCCCGAGGAGTTTCGCCGAATCATGGAGTCAATGCTTAACGGCCCCGATGGGGTTTCCGAGTTGCTGAAGAACATGGGAGTCAACATACAGGTCAACGGTCCCGACGAAGCCGAAGCCGAGGCAGAAGAGACCGAGGAGTCGGATGTCTCGGACTTGCCTGAGGAGGATATCTACGTTCATGACGGGAGGATGTCGGTCACCATCGACATCTCAAGATTTCTCGACATCAGGCCAGAGGACGTGGAACTCGTCCTTAGCAGCGGCGGCGAGGTCCTCCAACTGATGAGAAAGACCCAGCTGCGCCCCTTCAAGCGCTTCATACTGCCAGAGGCTGCTGGACAGATAGTTGAGTGGGAACTCAACAATGGCATCCTCGACATCAAACTCGATTTGGTTTGAGGCACTGAAAGAAAGCAAGTGGAGGAATAGGAATGAGTGGACCGGTAATAGGAATCGATTTGGGAACTACAAACAGTTGTGTCGCAACGCTCGAGGGAGGACAGGCGGTGGTGATACCGAACTCTGAGGGCTCAAGAACGACTCCGAGTGTGGTGGCCTTCGACAAGAACGGAGAGAGATTGGTCGGAGTTACGGCCAAGCGCCAGGCTGTGACCAACTCCGAGAGGACCATCCTCTCGGTCAAGCGAGAGATGGGAACCGACTGGAACAAGGAGATCGATGGCGACAACTACACGCCTCAGGAGATATCCGCCTTCATTCTACAGAAACTCAAGTCCGACGCCGAGGAATATCTCGGAAGGGAAGTCAAGCAAGCCGTCATCACCTGTCCTGCCTATTTCACCGACGCTCAGAGGAAAGCAACTCAGGACGCTGGCAGGATAGCCGGGCTCGAGGTGCTGCGCATCATCAATGAGCCCACCGCAGCCGCGCTGGCGTACGGTGTCGACAAGGAAGAGGACCAGACCATCTTGGTGTTCGACCTCGGTGGCGGGACCTTCGATGTCTCGGTTCTCGAGATTTATCAGGTCGACGGCCAGCCTCAGATTGAGGTCAAGGCCACCAGCGGCGACAACCGTCTCGGCGGTGACGACTTCGACGATGCCATCGTCGATTGGATCGTTGCCGAGTTCAAGAAGTCATCAGGCATCGACCTATCCAAGGACCTCCCGGCCATGAGCCGAATGCGAGAGGCCGCCGAGAAGGCCAAGACTGAGCTTTCGGGGACTACCTCGACTCAGGTTAACCTCCCCTACATCACCTCGGTCGACGGCCAGCCGGAGCACCTCGATCTGACTCTCTCTCGAGCCAAGCTCGAGGATCTGATCAGCGGTTTCGTAGCCCGGACCATGGGGCCGACACGCCAGGCAATCAAAGACTCAGGGGTCAAGAAGGGAAGCATCGACAAAGTTCTCCTCGTTGGAGGCTCCACTCGAGTCCCAGCCGTTCAGAAGGCGATTGAAGAGGAGGTAGGCAAGGCCCCCTTCAGGGGAATCAACCCCGATGAGGCCGTCGCCGTCGGCGCGGCCCTGCAGGCCGGTATCATCGTCGGAGATGAGGGCGTTACCGACGTACTCCTGCTGGATGTGACACCACTGACTCTCGGAATTGAGACTCTCGGCGGCGTAATGACGACCATGATCGAGCGCAACACGACGATTCCCACCCGTCGCTCCGAGAACTTCTCGACAGCCGCCGACAACCAGCCGGCTGTAGAGGTCCACGTCCTTCAGGGAGAGCGCGAGTTCGCAAAGGACAACACCACGCTCGGACGATTCCACCTGATGGGAATCCCGCCAGCTCCACGCGGAATCCCACAGATCGAGGTCACCTTCGACATCGATGCCAATGGCATAGTAGACGTTTCCGCCAAGGACCTGGGAACAGGCACTGAGCAGTCAATCAAGATTGAGAGCCAGACCTCCCTCTCTGAGGACGAGATCAAGCAGAAGATCACCGATGCGGAGAAGTTCGCCAAGGATGACAAACTACGCAGGGCGGGAATCGACCTAATCAACACCGCAGACAGCATAGTCTACCAAACCAAGCGCATGTTAGATGACGCCGGTGAGAAGCTCGGCGACCTCGACACAGATCCGGTACACACCAAGCTCGACGAGTTGAGGGCGCTGATTACCAAGGAGGACGGGGAAACCACCATCGAGGTCGAAGACCTCGATGAGGCCGCTGTCCAGACCAAGATCAGTGAAGTCGAGCAGGAGATGCACGGTGTCTCGACCAAACTGTATGAGGCGGCCGCCGCCGAGATGGCCGAACAGCAGACCGAGGGCGGCGACGAGGATGTCGTCGAGGCCGACTTTGAGGTCGTAGATTCAGACGACGACGAGTGATCAGCCTTCGGTAATCAATCTGTGAAGAGTCCGAACGTGGACTCCCGAGACACCGAACTGAAACAGTGGGTTAGCGCCCTCGGAGCGGGCCTTCGAACCGGGACCCCATGCGGTTCCAGCAATGTCAAGGTGCACCCATGGGATCTTGTCCGCATCCTCGTCGTAGCCGCGGTGCGGCACGAAGAACTCGAGGAACGAGGCCGCGGTGTTCGATGAGCCCGCGCCCCCACCGATCGAGCCGTTCCGGATGTCGGCGAACGCCGAGTCGGTCATGTACTTGCGGAACTGGGCGTTCAGAGGCATGCGCCATACCGCTTCGCCGGACCTGTTAGCAGCCTTCCGGACTCGCTTGCCGATGCCCTCCTCATTGGCCCACATTCCAGTGATCTGGTTGCCCAGTGCAACCACGATGGCACCGGTCAGCGTGGCGAGGTCGACGATGTATTCAGGGTCGAGTTCTCCGGCCTTCCACAGCCCATCGGCGAGGACGTTGCGGCCCTCGGCATCGGTGCTGAACACCTCGATGGTCTTGCCAGAGTAGGTCTCGAAGACATCACCCGGCCGATAGGCACCGGCTCCAGGCATGTTCTCGGCTATGCAGGTTATCCCATTCACCCGACGCTCGTAACCGGTTGCGTGCAGGGATTCCATGAGCCCGAAAACTGTCGCAGCCCCACACATGTCGTACTTCATGTCCCACATGCCCTTGGACGGTTTGATCGAGATTCCCCCTGTATCGAAGGTGATGCCCTTGCCGACGATGCACGGTCGCTGTACGCCCTCGTCGGCATCTGGATTGAGGGTGAAAAGGACCATGCAGGGCTTCCTGTCACTGCCCTTGCCGACATTGATCAGGCCGCCCATGCCGAGTTCCTGCAACTTGTCCCAGTCGTATACTTCGACCACAACGTTGTCTTTGCCGTCGGCCCATTCTATCGCCCTGCGTGCGTACTCCATAGGATACAGCACGTTGGCAGGCTCGTTTCCGAGGTCGCGCGCGAGATGCACCCCTCCAACTACTGAATGAACTCGTCCGAGGTCCTCTGCGAGTGCCTCCTGATGGCGCGCACTCGCCTGGAAGTCGACGCTCCAAGGCTCGACGATGTGCTCATCGTCGACTTTCTGGTGCTCGAGGAATTCGTAGTCGCGTAGCATCATGCCCTCAGCGAAGTCGACCATGCGCTCGCTCGACCATCCAGATGTGAACCGGACAGTGACCGAGAGCCCCTTCTTCTTGGAGAGCGATGCAATCACCCGCGCACCGATGTTCCTAGCCTTCCTATGTCCAAACTCACCCCTCTTGCCAATGCCCACTAGGAGCACTCTGCATTTGGGGGTCCAGACAGTCATCCGCTGCCCCTTCTTGCCTTCAAAGTCATCCGAGGCTATCGCTTCCCTTACGAGGGCCCGCTGACTCCTGTTCAGTCCCGATAGGGAGTTATTTGGGGGCTTCTCAACACTCTCGAAGAGTGGTAGCACCAGTTGATTTCCTATTTCTCCGAATTCACTATTCTTCCATTCCATGATACCGCCGAACTCGCCGATTCGATAGTGATATACAAAGAATTGCATTGTAAAAATGACGTTCCAACATCGTTTTGTTGTGAAAACAATCTGAATTATTGCTCAAACCTGCGGTTTTCCCTATTTATCGCTGCGAGAGCAATTGCGACCATACACAGCAGCAGCGAAGGTGCTGGGAGCAAACTCTTCGAGTCATCGCTCACAATGCTAACAGCACTATCGTTTACCGGCTCATTCACCCATAGGGCGGCATCAATCACACGCTTCTGGTAGTGAAGCTCGAAGTGGCCGCCCGCAACCATACTCAGCCCACTCGCATCCAGCCTTGTATCGGTGTGGTTACTCGCATTGACGCTGAAGTTGTCCGAGTGCCACAGCACCTCGCCCGCCCCGTCGATGTAGTGCAGGGTTGCGTTGGCCGTACTGGCCCGTCCGAGATTACTCACACTCAGGTCGACATACCCTCCTCCAACTTCCAAAGAATTCACATTGAGCCGCGCGCGCCAGTACCAAATGTTCGAGATCAAGTAGCGCATAACCTCGAGCTCAAGCGCCAGTCGATCGCTAACCTCCTGGATGCTGCCGAGCAGGAACTGCTCGTCGTCTGTCTCGAAGGTGAAACAGGGGTAACCCATCACCCCGTAGCCGTAGTCGCGGCTGGTGCCGTGAGTCGGATAGATGCCAGCGTTGGCGTTGCGAATCGGCAGTTCACCGTCGATTTTCTCGTGGATGTCGTCACGGATAAACTCGAAGAGTTCCCAGTCCGAAGGCATGTTGGGAGTGAAGCCCCACGGGTAGGCAAGAATCCACGTTCCGGTGTGCATTGTAACATACAGGTCGGCCTCAGTAACGAACGCTTCCATGTAGTCGGCGTTGTTACTAGTCTCGGGCTCGCTGAAAGGACCGTCACCGCTCGCCGTCTCGTCCTCGGTCCAGTGGTGATCGTAGTTTCTATTTAGATCGACTTGGTTCATGTTCCAGCGCGTGTCGGCATCGTTACCGTCTGCGTTGAGTAATATCATGATGTGGAGTTCGGTATTTTGCAGTACTTCGATAGCCTCCGAATCACCATCTGCCCAGCCTTCGATGTAGAACTCCGCAGTGAGGAAGGCCAATTCAGTACCTAGATGCTCGTTTCCGTGGTGCCCACCGTCGATGTACACCTTTTCCTTGGCCGTACCATCGGCCTTAGTGTCGCTGGTCCAGTCGCTGATTTGGACTACCCACTGCTGCCTTCCGAGAACTGTTGTTCCTGCCGTAGTCAGGATGACGATTTCCGGATAGTCAGCGGCCCACGCCTGCACATCGTTAGTCAGCGTCAGATAGGAGTGGTACCAATGCTCCTGAGTGAAGTCCGGCTGCTGAGCGCTGGCAATGGGAGCAGCACCTCCAGCGACAATGAGGGTGACTAGCGCCAGCGCCGCAGCACGCTGCATGGCAATCGGAGTGGGCGGAGCCCGTTCAATCCTTCTGATTAAGGCGTGACAGGGTGTGGCAGACGAGTATCTTGGTCGCAATCAGCGCCGCGTTGAACTGTGTAAGTGAATCTTCCTTACCTGGGACAATCTCGTTGACATCAGCGCCTATAACTGTGCTTTTGGGGGCTGCGAAGAGCCCTTCGATGAGATCCACTGCGGCCCAGTGAGAAAGACCACCGGGGACCGGAGTGCCCGTGGCAGGGACCAATGCTCCGTCCAATCCGTCGACATCGAAGGTGAGCCAAACGGCCCCCTCTATCTGAGCGATGCGCTCGGTCAGCCTAGCCCAGCCAGCCTGTCCGTCGCACACTCCCATGAAGTCGCGTGCGAACCAGGTCTCGACTCGACCGTCCGCTGCAGCGAAGGTAGCTTCTTCTCGTGACAGCGCTCGGGTACCAATCTGAATGACCCGTCCAACTCCCGCATCGAGCGCGCGGCGCACCGCCGTGCCATGCGAGAAACGCTCTCCGTTCAACTCATCGCGCAGGTCGGCGTGAGCATCGACCTGAACAAGGGTCAGCAGCCCGAGATCACCGCCCAGATTAGGATGTTCTGAGGCCGCCTCCATCAGAGGCGGCAGGATGCCGTGTTCACCGCCGAGGACGATTGGAAACTGCCCGCCGTCAAGCCATTTGGCGGCATAGTCCCTGATGGAATCCAACTGAGATCTAAGGGTAGGGGCCTTGGAACTCCAGGCATCGGCGGTGTGGATGCCAAGTCCGCAGGGCAACTCATCCGGCAGTAGAGGGTCGTACAGCTCGACTTGGGAACTGGCTTCGATGCACGCTGCAGGTCCATGCTCAGTGCCTTCGCCCCAGCTCGTCGTCATCTCGTAGGGCACTGGTAGAACCACTGCATCCCATGGTCCTGATTCGGACTCTTCCAAACCCAAGAAACGAGATCTTTCCGAATCTTCCATGGCTTCGCGAAAGTAAGAGATAGATTAACCACTTCGGAGCGAAGAATGGCCAAAATCGAGGCTGAGCGAGAGACGGTTGAAATAGCGCGGCCTTCCATATTACATCACTGGAGGGAGACGCGATGGGCTTGACGTTAGCACAACTCACACAGGCCATCCGACACAAAGTCGACATCGACATGGAAACCGTCGTGGCCGAGTCAATCGCCGAGCACGCCCTTGGCTTCTTCGGCTTCTCGAACCGTATCATAGACAATGCACTCGAGCCGACCGACCGCAACCTGTTCTACCAGCTGCAGGACTACGACCTGCTTACCACTGAGTCCGAGGAGACCACTCTTTGGGATGGTCGAGAGTGGAGGATCCACTATTGGAAGTTCAAGGCCAATGCGGAGGAGCTGGCTCGCCTGTCCACCGAGGATGCCAAGACCGAAGAGGAGGAGGATCCGTACGCCGGTATCTACGAGGATGTCCCAGTCTCGCTGTGGCGAGAACGCTCCGGCGAGGACGACGATTACGAGGAACCACTGTTCTGAACCTTAACCCTCGTCGGGCGGAAATCGGCCAACGCGATAACCCACGAGGTTCATATCTTGAGGGTCGAGGCACGTTCCGTGCCTCGCGCGAACACCGCTCTAGCAGTGCTTGCTATCCTGCTTCTCAGCGGGCCTGCAGCCATGGTCACCGCAAATGACGACGGCGCCCCCACTACTTGCACCGTATTGGTTGATTGGGACGTAGAGGAACACTGGGACGGCGGCTGGAACCTGACCTACGACGTCCTGCACCGCTATCTGGTCGTCTTCGACCCCCCGTTCACCAACGGTAGCACGCCCAGTGCTCTCACCGTAGCCGTGCAGCATATCCGTGATGGCGAGGTCATCGCCACCATCTCAAACGCGACGGTGGTGAGCGCAGGCGGTGAGGTCGACATCATCATCGACTCCGAGCCGGAGTTTGAGGATCGTGTTTCGATCTCGGTCGAGACTGGCGAGGCGAGCTGCTCGCGAGTCCTCGACATCACCAACTGGAACCAGCCAATCGCCGACCACGAGATAACCCGTGAGACCACGTGGTCGATGGAAGGCGCAGAGGACGGCCAAGGCATAGAGTTCGAAGGACGAGGCTGGCAGAAGAGGGACGGCAGTATCCTCGAGTCCAACGAGCTCGGCAACGGCACCCTGACCCTCGATGCCATGAATGGCTCCGAGGGTATGCAACTCGAACTAAACCTCGACAGGATTTGGCTCAACGAGACCTACGACGGCAACGAGCTTCTGCAGCAGAACTTTGAGATGAGCGGCAATGGTTCACTCTACCTAAGCACCTCCGAAGAGAGCGAGGAGGGCGAGAACAGCGGCTTCGAGGTCGAGGTCCAGGTCAACGATGTCTACGTTCTGCGCTCCTGGTCCGAGGGCGAGCTGACCGAGAGGTTCAGGATAGACGGCACAGGGTGGCTCTCATTCAACGGAGGCGACAACAACAGCAGCGGTGGGGGGTTCGGTCAGTTGTCGACCTTCTACTTCGAGACTTGGGACGAGGACGATCGCAGGCGTCTTCAACATCTCCAGATCGAGGCCAACGCCACGCTCCGCCTCAATGGGGCAGACAGGGACTACTTCTCCTTCGACCTCGATGAGTTTAGGATCCTCGAGCGCTGGGAGGACGGCATCCGTGAGGAGCAGCATTTCTTGATACTGGGAGGTGGTGAGTTCAACTTTGAGATTAGGGACGAGTTCTTCCAGGTCGATGTAGAGGGAACCATCCCGGTGATACACTTCGAGAGTCAGGGTGGCGAGACCGTAGCGGAGACGATCCGAGTCGACGGCACCTATGATGGCGATGCCGAGGGAAGCTTCGGACTCATCAGGAGGATAGTGGACTCCGGCTCGCAGGAGAACGCGACTGGAACTCTGTTCGAGGCAGACAAGATCGAGAACGAGTTCTGGTTCAATGTCTCGGCCACCCCAATCGGGCCAATTAACGAAGAGTGGCAGGCAGAACACAACCTGACTTACGAGTTCACGGTCCCGCAAACGGACTGGGGCAACCGGACCATTCGCTACCAGTACATAGAGGACAACGGAACGGTGAACAACGAGTACCCTGAAGTCTCGCCAATCATCACGCAGGCCGAGGCTCCCGAAGCCGAGGTCATGTTCGAGAACCACATCTCGAGGGAGACGGGCGCAGCCCCTGAGAATGTGTTCGTCGGTGACCGCTTCTCACTGGTCGGAAACGATGCGATGGTACTGAGCATCGTGGTCACCGCCATCTCCGATGTCGAGTTGGATGGCCACATGGTCGAGGTGGCCGAGTGGTTGGGAGACTACGGAGAGAACAGTCAGGCCTCGGGCAGCATCGTCAACGAGGGCCCCCTCGCAGGTCTTCTGAATGAGGTCTATCGCTGGGTAGAAATTGATCTCAGCGAAAATGGCTCAATTGGCGAGGGCTTCGCCTTCGTCGAACATCAGATGGTGGACCGGGTTCTCTCACCTCCAGTCATCACCGCCGACGAGAACACCCCTCCGGCGATGATATCCATCGGCTTCCGCGAAGGCAGGCTACTGACTGAGGGCGATTCGGCGCACCTCGAGGTCGTCGTGGATGACTTCGACACTGATGTCACCGAAGTCACTGCCGATCTCACTCAGATGGGCTTGGGAATCGTCGAACTGTCCGACTCCGGTCTGTTCGGCGATTATATCATTCACGACGACATCTGGACTGCACTCATTGTTTACAATGGATTGGAGTACGGCCTGATGGATGTCACAGTGGGCATGCAGGACTTCTGGGTCTATGTTGAGGGGGAAGCCGCACTTGAGGTAACCAACGCAGCACCGAGGATGATGTCACTCGTCTTCACACCCGACTCGGCCCCGCGCGGCGATCCGGTCGAAGTGAGAATCACCGCAGTCGACGGACACGGAATCGAGTCCATCGGCATTGACCTGTTGAGCACTGGTGGCGAGTTGACCCCACTGACCGAGTCCGACGGTGTTTGGACCGGCCAGTTCACGGTGCCACACGGCATGGCTCCAGGGGAGCGAATAATCCCGGTACGAATCACCGACGGGGAGGGCGAATCCATTATGGCAGAACACGTCCATCGAGACGGATATCCAGAGGACGCTCCCTTGATGACTATCGTCAACGAGGCTCCTTGGATCAACTCCGTCTCAGTGTTGAGGGATGGCGAACAGGTCGAGGCAATTCATGTGCCTGAAAGCGGAGATACGATTGCGCACACACTGGAGGCGACGATAGAGGATCCTGACGGTGTCTCTTCCGCTCAAGCGAAAATTGGCAGACTCGCTCCTATCGGGAGCTCCGACAAGTGGCTGCTTATGGTCGATGACGGGACCGGCGGCGACAGACTCTCCGGGGACGGGGTGTACACTATCCAGTTCGATGTCCGTTCAAGCCTGCCCGAGGGCAACATCACTATCCAGATTCGCGCTACAGATACCTACCAGTCTATGACTCCAGATTCCCTGCAGAGTCATACCCTGCAGTTGGAGAAGACTGACTCTGGCGGAGGAGGAGGTAGTTGGGTGAGTGACAACGCGACTACCTTGGTGTTGGTCGTGTTGGGCTTGCTGATGGCTCTCGGAATCACTGCTGTGGCGGTGTCTCTGAGGAACTCGGAATTAGAGTGATGGTACGAGTGCCGGGATTTGAACCCGGGTTCAGGCGTTGGCAACGCCCGGTGATAACCACTACACTACACTCGTGTAGGTTGCGGGAAACGAGAATCACTTTTCTAAGCGTCGGTTTGCCTCATTCTAACAAGTCCAAGAGTCTCTCTATCTTGTCACGAGTCTCCCTGTAGAAGGCAACATCTCCGCCGTATGGGTCTTCAATACCCCAGTCGTCGTCCATAGGCAGGCGGGGGCACTCAACACCACAGCCCATGCTGATGATACGGTCAAAACCTCTCGTATCTATGTCATCGACCGACTTCGGGTACTGGCCGCCTATGTCGATTCCCCTCTCTTCGATGACCTCGATGGCCTCCGATGCAACCGCACTGCCCGGACTAGTTCCCGCAGATTGGGCTTCATGCCCTTTGTGCTTGGCCAAGGCCTCAGCTATCTGACTGCGGCAGGTGTTACCGACGCATACGAACAGCAGACGCATACCATCCCTGTGGTGTTCAGGATTAATGAACCAAACCACATTTTTTCCCCTGAGGTCTAACTAAAGATGGTTGAATAGGGTTGAAGTACGCACCATGCTGCCATCGTTTCAATGGCGGATTCACCCATCAGTCATCATTCTGGTGACGGCGATAAGCAGTCACAAGACGATGACGCCTCGTCCGAGCAGCGTGCGCAGATGGAGCAGGCATACCAGCAGATGCAGCGCAAACTCAGGATTACTAAACTCGACGAGGAGATTAAGCACAAGATCATGGTTCTTTCAGGCAAGGGCGGCGTAGGCAAATCTACAGTTGCCACCGGGCTCGCGCTCTCGCTAGCCCGCAGGGGGATGAAGGTTGGTCTGATGGACATCGACATCACCGGGCCAAACGTTCCCAAGATGCTCGGTCTTGATGATGCCGAACTAAATGTCGAGGACGGCCAGATTTTTCCTGCTGTCGGCCCACACGGACTCCGAGTCATTTCGATGGCATTCCTCATCGAGGATCCGGACAAGCCTGTGATCTGGCGAGGGCCAATCAAACTCGGAGCCATTCAGCAGTTCATCGGCGATGTCGCATGGGGTGAATTGGATGCCCTCATCGTCGACTTCCCTCCTGGTACCAGCGACGAACCCCTGACAGTCAGTCAGAATCTGCCTGGTATCGACGGTGTCGTCATTGTAACTACGCCTCAGGAGGTAGCCCTGCTAGACAGTCGCAAGTCGATCAACTTTGCCAAGACCCTCTCGGTCCCAGTCCTCGGCGTGGTCGAGAACATGAGCGGCTACACCATTCGTGGGACCGCCGAGCCAAACTCGCAGGTATCAGTCATGGGGCCCAACGGGACCCCTATTGAGGCCAACACGGGCGAGGACGGAAACTGGTCGCTGACATTGGACGTGTTCAAGTCAGGAGGCGGTGCTTCGGCGGCCACCGAACTTCAAGTCCCCTTCCTCGGCGCTCTTCCATTCGATCCTGGTATTGTCAGGGGCGGAGACGACGGTGTCCATCGTATCGTCGCCGAGCCGGACGGCGACACCGCGGCGGCCTTCGATGCCATAGTGGACAACGTGCTGGCTACTCTCGAGGACAGCGCTGGCCCCTCGGTCCGCATAACCTGACCACGGTTTTCCTGTAGGGGTCGATTTCATGGCACACTCGCTACCCGATTAGGTCAGGAGCATGGCAGCGGGCACTGGCATCTACATCACCTGGATTACAGGTGCGATAATCCTCAGTATAGCGATGATGCCGCTGTTCAAGCCGCCTTATGCGAGGCTTAGGCTCGAGGGCTTCATCGACATGTTCAGACGATACTGGGCACATATGATCGTAGTCTTCTCCGTCTATCTTTGGAAGGATCTGCTGGATGGGATGGACCGGGTCCTGATGGCCAGCACAAAACTCGACATGACGCCTTATGTCTACGCCATAGAGGGAGATATCGTCCTGTGGGTCCAGCAGGAACTGCGCAACGCCGCATTGGACCAGATGTTGACTCACTTCTACGTCATGGGATTCATGACGGCGACTTTCGCCTCCTTCCTTTACCCAATCTACTTCGATGACAGGCACATGGCCGATAGGGTCTCGCTGTCGATGTTCTGGGTATACATCATCGCCATACCGTTCTTCCTCTTCTTCAACGTTGGAGTGACCGGTGACCATATTCCCTCTATGCAGACCATCGCGTACGACCTCACACCCGAGATTCACAACTGGTTCACTAGAATCGACCCCTTCTCGAACGGCATGCCGAGTCTGCACATCGGTCTGCCCTTCGCTATCTGGCTGACCATGCAGAGATGGGATGAAGACGGGAGATGGGCGAACTATCGGAACTTCCTCATCGCCTTCATGCTAGTAACCGCCTTCTCAATCATTTACCTCGGCATACACTGGATAGTCGACATCATCGGCGGTATGGCCGTCGCCATCCTCGCTGTTGAACTGACGGCGAAGACCCACTCGCCGATATGGAAGGTAGCCGACGAGCGTCTGTTCAGCCGGCGACTCGCCCGCGCCATCGCAGATCCCAGCAAGTCGCTCCGTGGAACTCTGAGCAGCGTGACCTCAGTCTTCGAGCCTCTAAAGGAGCCCAATAAGAGACAAACCAGCGTAATCATCGCCGCTCTTCTGCTTTCGACCGGCTTCGTTTTGCTATGGGATGCCACCCATCAGGATTTCCCGGTCGAGGGCGTGGAATGGCCGACTTCCGCGGCCGGCTCCGACGGATGGCTGGTCTCAGTCGAAGAGGTACCGGATGGCAGTCTGGAAATCAGCGTGTGGAACGTCAGCGACGAGGTTAGCAGCATAGTTTCCGGGGCAGTGTGGGAAACGGCTCCGATGGTTTCCATCTCGGGGCCGTTCCTAGCGCTGCATGATGCCCAGAGGGTTGATTTCTACGAACTCCAGTCCAACGAGACCGAGTTCTCCCCCAAGTTCAGTCGGATTGAGAGCAATCCGGTGCTGGACGTGGCGATAGCGGAGTCCGTCTCCGGCGAGCCGCTTCTGGTGATAGTTCATGAGGACTCGCTAGAGATTATCGACGGAGAGCAGAGTCCGATCGAGATGACTTTCTCGGGAGCCCCGTTTTCGATAGTCACAGCTTCGGGCCAATTACTCGCATGGGCAGACACCACAGCTCCACAGCCCACTGTCAACGTCACCTCGCTCGAGGGGCCAAGAATCGCTATCAGCCTAGTTTTGGATGCGGGTGCGACCGAACCACAGGACGAGTACCTCGAACAGATTTCGGGAATCGCCGTGGACTACGAGAACGCCAAGGTAGTCGACATCGCCATGGATCCGTTGTGGGTGACTGCGGTGGTCGATGTCGGACCGGTCAATCGGACAATTCTGATCAACATCCTGACTGGCGAGCAGACAATGATATCCGAGCCGGTGTGGCCGTCGTCTTCCCCGAGCGTGGCACACGGGCGCGTGGCATTCCTCCAAATACCTCTATGGGACCCATCGCTCGACCCCGAGGAGATTGCTACTGCCAGAGACGTCTACCTGCATGACATCGAGGCGAATACCACTCTAGCGATAACCCACGACGACGACGTCGATCAACTAGACCCTCAGGTGCTGCTTGAGGACGTAGCTTGGGTCGAGGTCGATTCCGACGGGAAATCCTCTCTCAAGGTCTACTCAGGAGAGACCTTTCAGCCGTACTCATCAGTGATTCTGCAAGCGGCCATCCTGATGCTGATACCACTGCTGTTCCTGTGGGCGTACCAAGCCGCCTCAGAACGTCGTGGCTGATTGCTCGGCGAGTCGGAACATCTCCTCGAGGCAGTGGCCTGCCCTCTCAATGATGTCAGCGTCCAGTTCAATGACCTGTTCGGGACGAGGGTCTCTGAGTGCCTGCAAAATGTCCTCTAGTTGGGTCTTCTTCATGTGTGGGCACATCACACACGCACCAATCAGGTTCAGTTCCTCTTCGGACTCGGCTATGACTCTGTCTGCCGTGCCACACTCGGTGATGAGCATGAGGTCCTTCTTCCCTTCCGAAGCGAGGCGCAAAGCCTCTTCCATCAGAACCTCACTGCTACCGACGAAATCACTCTCCTCAAGCACGTCGGCATCGCATTCAGGGTGACTGAGGACCATCAACTCCATCCCGAGGTCAGCGGTGCGCTTCCTCCATGAGCGAATCTTGCCGCCGGTGAAAACCGCGTGGACCTCGCACTCGCCGTCGAAGACGACGACCTCTTTCTTACCGGCGAGTGCGTTCTGTAGGTGTTTGCCCATGAAACGGTCAGGTACGAATATCAGGCGTTCGCCAGGCAACCTCTCACAGATTCTCAGGTAATTGCTACTGGTCACACAGACATCGCACTCGGCCTTGACCGCAGCGCTGGTGTTGATGTAGCAGGCGACCGGGACGCCGGGATACGCCTGCTTCAGGTCACGTACGTCCTGTGCGGTGATCCCGTCGCTCAGTGAACATCCGGCCTCTGGTGAAGGGTGCAGGACCACCTTGTGCGGGCTGACGATCTTGGCTGTCTCGGCCATGAACCGAACGCTCGAGAATAAGATGGTCTGCTGCGGAGCGTCACGGGCCTCCTTGGACAGAGCGTAACTGTCTGCGACTGAGTCGGCGACACCGTAGATGATGTCCGGGGTCTGGTAGGAGTGGGCGATTAGGAAGACATCATTCTCACGCTTCAGTTGGTTAATCTCCAAGGTGAGCGGTGCGATGGCCCTGCAGGTCTCCAGACCCCACCTCACCGGCTGTTTGATGACCTCTTGGAGGCGATACGCCTCCTTCTCTATCTCAATGTCAGAAAAAGAGCCCAGAATCAGGCTACCACGGGGCAAAGGGGCAGTTGAAAGCTCGATTGCCATGTCTCTCAATCTTTCATTAGGTGCAACCGCTTTCAAGGCATCTCATCTCGGAGTACCATGGCCCCGGGCAGCATTCCGATGTGGATGCCGGAAAAAACGCTCCACGAGGGAGCCGAGGCCACTGTGACCGCGGGTTCGTGGTTAGGTAGACCCGCAGTGCTGAAAATGCGCCGACCACGAGGCTACAGACACCCAGACCTAGACCGGAACCTGACCCGCCAACGCCTCTCGGTCGAGGCCAGGGTGCTGGCCAGACTACAGAGCAGCGAGTTCCCATCTCCCGCACTGTTCGACTTGGACCTAGAAGGGGGTTGGATGCTGCTCGCGCGCATCGACGGCAGGCCGCTGTACGAGATGCTGAACGACACCCCTGTAGACGACGCTTCCATGGCAAATGTCGGCGCCCTCATACGCCGTCTGCACGAACTGGACATCTCCCATGGTGACATGACGACTCACAACATACTCGCAGATGTAGCTGGTTCTCTCTCGTTCATAGACTTCGGGCTGGCGCGGATCTCACCCGAACTCGAGCATCTCGGACTCGACTTACAAGTGCTGAACGAATGCCTTACTGCGAGCCATTCTGAGCATAAGGGGGCGGTGCAGTCTATGGTGGACGGATATCTCGCGGCAGATGCCGGCGGCGGCATCGCAAGCGCCACCGAAGTCGTAGCCAGATTCGATGCCATCAGAGGGCGAGTTCGATATCACGGGTAGGTGGTAGAGTGAGGATTCTGTTCGCCACCGGAAACCCCCACAAAGTCGCTGAGGCAGTGCAGATGCTGTCCCCTCTGGGACACGGAGTGGAGCCGCTCCTCGTCGACGGCGAGGCACCTGATTTCGTCGAGCCGCAGGCGGAAGGGCTCGAAGCCGTTGCATTCGCCAAGATTGAGCAGGCCCGAATGATGATAGAGGGGACAGAGTTGGAGGGCTCAGCGATAATGGTAGAGGACTCGGGGCTGTTCATCGACTCCCTAGACGGCTTCCCGGGTGCCTATTCCTCTTTCGTCGAGGGAACCGTGGGTCTCGACGGTATCCTCAGGCTGCTCGAGGAAGCGGATGACCGTGGAGCCGAGTACAGAGCAGTCGCTATCGTGGACCTAGATGGCAGAACGTGGCAGTCCAATGGGGTTTGCAGAGGCAGGATATCAAAGGAGATGCTCGGAACCGGCGGCTTCGGCTACGACCCCATTTTCATCCCGAATGAGGGCGACGGGCGCACCTGCGCGCAGATGAGCGCTGAGGACAAATCAGCAATCTCGCACCGAGGACAGGCCTTGAAGGGCCTCTCCGAGGTCCTCAGTTCTGCGTCAAGGTGAAGGCGGAGCGCTGCTCGTGAGAGTCTGATAGGCATGGTGTCGTTGACTCGAATCGTCGTCTGGGCCGCGGTTTTGATGGGTATCCCCACGTTTCTCGTGCTACAGGGCGAGGCCGGACAGATGACACAGATTGCGGGGGGTTCCATACTGCTTGCCTTGATAGCTATCCTGATGTTCTCAGGACGCTCACCAGTTCTGAAACCACCTAGAAAGAAGGACATTGTGACGGTAGAGAAGCCAAGGGATGAGATTGAGTTGCCAGCACCTGTTCTAGAGCTCGAGGGTGCCAGCGAGCGACGCGATGAGAAAATCCAACGTAGTCGAGGCAGAGTAGCCCAGCCTGTGGCCCAACCGATGCCCCCCCCTCCTGAGATGCCGATGCCACCTGCAGTTGAGGCAGCACCAGATGGCGAGGCACTGCCCCCTCAAGTACAGATGATGCCGGACGACGACAGTCAGGTCGCAACGCGCTTTGTGGCTGCGTCGGACCCGCAGATCGACGAGGAGTCGGAGGTTGAGGCATTCGTCGGAGATAGGAGACTCAAGCGGGCCGAGATACGCTCCAAGATTGAGAGGAAGCGCCGTATGGACATGGCCTCGAGGCGAGCCGCCAAAGTTGGAATGTGGTCTGCGGTGGAGGACGGCGAGGATATCGCTACCCTGCTCAAGGATCCTAATCATGGGCTGACGGTCCTCGACGAGCCCGAGAGCGCTGACCCCAGTAAGCCGCAAGGTGTATCATACGTCCGCATTGACGAGAGCCGTGTGCTGAAGGTAAGAGTCCCTCTCGAGTTACCTGAGAAGATGCAGGCTGCCCCACCTGCGCCCGAGATACCGGAAACGCCTCCTCCCCCTGGCATGCCGCCAATGCCGCCTCCCCCTGGCATGCCGCCAATGCCACCTCCGGTCACATCTGATGACGCATAGACCACCAACTGAACGTTGAAGCGCGAAACGACCCTAGAAGGGCCATGGGCGAGGAAGTCTTACTGGTCGAGGACCTCTTAGTGGAGGGCTGTAGCCCTTCAGGCGGAGTAATAGCAGTCTGGACACTCAACCGCCCGGAGAAACTCAATGCACTGAACCGGAAGTCGCACATCGCCATCAAGGAGCAGTGTGCCCGCGTTGAAGCTGATGATTCGGTTCGGGCAGTCGTGATACGCGGAGCCCAGCCTCCACCGGCTCCAGAGGGCAAGCGCCCCAAGCCGGCTGCCTTCGCCGCAGGGGCCGATATCTCCGAGTTCGCAGGTAAGGATTCTGACGATGTCCGTGAATTCTTCGGCAACAACGCATGGGAGGCGATATGGGATCTCAGCAAGCCTACCATTGCTATGGTCGACGGATTCGCTCTTGGTGGCGGCACCGAACTGGCGTTAGCCTGCGATCTCAGAATCGCCTCGAGCCGAGCCATTTTCGGACAGCCAGAAATCAATCTGGGTCTGATACCCGGAGGCGGGGGTACTCAGCGTCTGTGTAGGCTACTGGGCTACGGCAAGGCGATGGAGATGACTCTGACCGGAGAGATGGTCGGAGCCGCCGAGGCCTTAGACATCGGACTCGTCAACAAGGTGGTCGAGTTCGAAGAGTTGGAGTCGGCTGCAATGGCACTGGCTGAGAACATAGCCAGAAAGTCGCCCTATACGGTCAAGGTCGCCAAGAGAGCCGTCCGATCTGCCCTCGATCTGCCATTTTCGGAGGGCGTGTTGGCCGAACGCTCCGAGTTCGTGGCGTTGTTCGACACCGAGGATAAGGAGATAGGCGTATCCGCCTTTTTGGATGGCAAGGACGCGGAATGGGTCGGTCGCTAGCCGAAACCTAGCAAGCGTCATGTCTGAGGTGCAATCAGCCCTCTCCATGCCCGGCCGCGTGATTGTGCTGTGCGGACCTCCCGGATCGGGCAAGGGCGTTGTCGCCGGGCGCGCCGCAGCGCGAGGTATGACTGTGCTCTCACTCGGTGATGTGGTGCGTGCGGAGATAGCCGACAGAGGACTTCCCGAGACGCCAGAGAATGTGGGTCAGACAGCACTTTCCATGCGAGAGGAGCAGGGAGAGACCATAGTGGTCGATCGACTGATGCCGAGCCTTTCTGAGGCAATGGAATCATCGGACGTACTGGTTGACGGGATGCGCCAGACTGAGGAGCTTGAGCGGCTGCGTGAGCACATAGAGGATGTCACCATAGTCGCGCTGACCGCTTCCGCGCAGGCGAGGGCGGGATGGCTGGCCGAACGAGGCCGAGGTGAGGACGGCGGGGACGAGGAGTTCGCCGTGCGTGAGGAGCGTGAGTGGAACTGGGGTCTCGAGCATCTTATGACGCAGGCCCACGCAATAATCCTCAACGAGGGTTCGGTAGAGGAACTCGCCGAGAGGACAGACATGATTCTCGAGACACTGGGTTTCTAGTTATTCAAAAGAGGCCTTGACCATCCCGACTGGGTCATCCTGCGCACTCGCGTCAATAACGAGCCAGCCGGCCTCGTGTCCATTACTCACCATCTCGCTTTGTATCTCACGAATCCTGTCGAGATTGCCCAGATAGTGTGCTAGACCACGGTTGTTATGCCTTTCTCGCCTCATAATGAACCTTCGATGCATGTCTCCTTCCTCGACATACAGTACCACGCCGCACGCGATTCCCCCGGCATCCCTCCAGTCATTGAGTATCTGGGCACTGGGAATCAAATGAACTCCTTCAAGCAAAAGGTCCGAACCCTTCATGCTGGCCCGACTTACAACTGCTGCTACCCCCTTCGAGAGTACCTTCACGGTTTCGTGCCAGTCTTCGACAACCCCCGAGCCAGCCGACTCGAATGAGGAACGGTGTAGAGCCGGCAACTCGTCTGCGTCGAACTGCGTCCTCAGTGCCTCGCGGATGGTGTCCGTAGAAGCACTCTTGCTGAAACCCAGAGAAGCCGCAGCACGAGCAGAGAGTGTGGACTTGCCCACCCCGCTGCTTCCGGTGATGACGAGAAGCCGGGGCTTGCTCATCTGCAGCCCTCAACGCTGAATCGACTTGATCTCAAGGTACTCATCGAGGCCGTGGACCCCGAGTTCGCGGCCGTTGCCTGAGAGTTTGTAGCCACCGAACGGCGCTGAGATGTTGAACGGCCCTCCGTTTATGCTGACCTGTCCGGTACGCATCTGACGGGCGACCCGCATGCCCCGCCTCTCGTCGCCAGACCAGACTCCGCCCGAGAGCCCATAGTCGGAATCGTTCGCGAGTGCGATTGCCTCTTCCTCTGTAGAGTAGGCTGTTATCGAGAGAACCGGCCCGAAGATCTCCTCACGGAAGATGGCCATATCGGGAGTGACTTCAGCGAACACAGTCGGCTTGACGTAGTAACCGGAATCAAGGCCGTCTGGCATCCCTTCGCCGCCCACAACCAAGGCGGCACCCTCGGCGATTCCGCTGGCGATGTGGGCGGCCACGCTCTCCTGCTGTCGCTTAGAGACCATAGGGCCGCAACGCATCGATTCATCGAGCGGATTACCAACTGTGTAGCGAGCCATTTTAGACGATATCACGTCGATTACCTCGTCGTGTTTAGACTCGGGCACGAGGAGGCGCGTGAGCGCCGAACACTCCTGACCCGAGTTGTTGAAGCAGGAGTAGATGGCTGAGCCGGCGGCCTTGCCGATGTCGGCATCATCGAGGATGATGTTCGCGCTTTTGCCACCGAGTTCGAGAGTAACCCGCTTGACACCGGGTGCAGCCAGCTCGCTAACGCGCACCCCCGCACCGGTGGAGCCGGTGAAGCTGACCATGTCGACACTGGGATGGCTCGATAAGACCTCACCTATCTCGCGTCCGTGGCCCGAGACGAGGTTAAACACCCCTGCGGGCAGACCGATATCGTGTATGATATCGGCTAGTGCGAAGGCGTTCAGTGGCGCCTCCTTGGATGGCTTGACCACCATCGTGCAGCCCGCTGCGATCGCCGGGGCTACCTTGCCGACTATCTGGTGCAGAGGGAAGTTCCACGGCGTAATCATCGCGACCACGCCCACGGGCTCCTTGACCACAAGCGAGTTCCGGACCTCCTCCTCCCACTCGAAACCCTCTAGGATCTTCGCGTATGAGCGCGAGACGACCGCGGGGGTCCCGACCATAGCCATCCGGCAGTAGTTGATCGGTGTGCCTACCTCGGATGTGATGAGTTGCGACAACTCCTCAGCCTGCTCCTTTATCGCTGCCGAGAGTCTGTTCAGATACTCCGCTCGCTCCTCTACAGTGGTCTCCGACCAAGAGGGGAAAGCGGCACGTGCGGAGGCCACCGCGACATCGATGTCGGCTGCCGATCCGACAGGTACTGAACCAATCAACTGTTCATTGGCGGGATTGACTACCTCAATCGAGCCCTCTCCGCGCGGGGTCACCCATTCGCCACCTATGTACAAGTGCTCGCGCGTGTGCATGCCCGTTCGACTGAGCAGTGTCTTATGAGATTCATGTAATTCAAGAACGCCCCCCACTTCTCGCAAGCGTGACTCGTAGACTCATAGTGATGCGTCACGCCGACAGCAGTTACGACTACCCCAACATGAGCGACCACGATAGGCCTCTGAACGCACGTGGACAGAGGGACGCTCCGAGGATGGCGGATGCGCTGTCCAAGAGGGACTGGCTACCTCAACTGGTGTTGGTAAGCAGCGCCGGGCGCACCCTTGAGACACTGGAGGGAATGGCACCGCATATGGACGATGCCAGGATTGACGTCAGACCAGAGATCTACCACGCCGGCATCAGTACTATGCTGATTCAATTGGAGGACATGCTGGTCGACGGCACGACCATGATACTAGGCCACAATCCGGGCTCTGAGAATCTAATCAATCACCTTACCGGCGAGTGGCACGAGATGCCGACGGCAGCCGCTGCGCTGCTGGTGGAGGCCCCCAATGGCTGGATAGTTGAGGGAGTACTGAGGCCCCGATGACCAATTCGGCAGATTGAAGGCTGGAGACCCTCGACTGAGGCACATGAAGGAATACAGAATATCGATGAACGACGAACCTGGCGCGCTCGCCGATCACTGTGAAGCCATAGCCTCCGCGAATGTGAACATCCTAGCTGTGGTAGCCATCGGAGGCGACACTGCATCCGCCGTCATCCTCACTGACAACGCCGATGCCACCTCCGGGGCCCTTGATGGAATGGGGGCGAGTTACACCGTAGCTGAACTGAAGTCGGCCAAGTTGAATCACGAACCCGGGGCCTTGGCATCGTTTACTAGGGGGATGGCCAGTTCAGGCGTCAATCTCAAGTCGCTGTATATCATGTCAATTGAGGGTGGCAGCGCCACCATCGGGTACACGACCGACTGAGACGAATCAAGCGGGCATGGTCTAGTGGTTATGACAGCAGGTTCCCAACCTGCTAACCCGGGTTCAACTCCCGGTGTCCGCACCACTTCGGGCAACCTGTCTTGAGCAACGCTAATCGGCTATTCTGGTTTCGTATGCACGCAGGGCCCGTGGGTTAGCTTGGCCTATACTTGGCGCTTCGGGGGCGTTAGACCCCAGTTCAAATCTGGGCGGGCCCACTCTCATTCATCGCTCGACCTTCTCGCCGCTGGTCCAGTCGTAGACTCCCTTACCAGTCTTCTTTCCGAGGTCGCCCGCTTCGACAAGCCTGTCGAGCATAGGATGGGGTCGGTAACTCTCGTCGGCGAACGAGTCTGCGAGGTTGTTGAGGATGTCCCTGCGGACATCCAGTCCTACGAGGTCGCCTAATTCCAGCGGGCCCATCGGGTGCCTGTAGCCCAAGCGCATCGCGGTATCGATGTCGCTGGCCGAGGCGACTCCGTCAGCGAGCATGCGCATCGCCTCGTTGCCGAGCACGACACCGAGTCGAGTGCTGGCGAAGCCGGGTACGTCGCGAACCAGAATGGTGGTCTTCCCCATCGCCGAACCGATGGATTGCGCGGCTGCTATGGTCTCCTCCGAGACCTCATCGTGGCGCACCAACTCTAGCAGTTCCATCAGCGGAACTGGATTGAAGAAGTGCATTCCGATAACACGCTCCGGGCAATTCGTAGCGCCTGCGATGTCCGAGATTGGCAGACTGGAGGTGTTGGTGGCTAGTACGGCGTGACTCGGTGCGAATTGCTCGAGCTCGACGAAGATGTTCTGCTTGAGGGACATGCTCTCCGGGACTGCCTCTATGATTAGGTCTGCTCCAGCCACGGCTTCGGCCATATCGCTGACTGCGTTGAGGTTGCCAGCCCATCCGAACTTTTGCTCAGGCGAGATCTTACCGCGCTCGATACCTCTGTCCCAGAAGGCGTCAATTGCCGCCATTCCTTTTGCCAGCCCATCTGGAAAGGCGTCGTAGAGGCTGGTCTCCCAACCACTCTGGGCGCAGACTTGTGCTATCCCTGCGCCCATCGTGCCGGCACCGATGACGGCGACGGCTTGGATCTCCATCCAATCACTCCCGGCCGTAGGCCGCTAGAGCCGCTTGGAACAGTCGCTGGCGTGGTACATCATGCTCTAGGAAGCAGGTGAAAGGGGCGACATCCTTCAACAACTCGATTGCCGCGACGTAGGCACCGTAGACGAAGGGCTCTGCGACCTCGGTAGGGGGTATGTCGATGCCGAGTTTTACCAGTCCTCTGCGTGAGTCCTCGTCCCATATGGCGTAGGTGTGATGGGTGAAGTGCAGGTAGGCAGACAGTCTGCGGATGTCCGAGCGGGCCTTGTCGGTCAGGCTCTCGATGAGCAGGGTGTCTGGGTAGCGAATCGCATATAGAGACAACATGACTTCTCTCTGTGTCTCCTCGCGCCAGTCGCGCCTCTCGAGCCCCATCCAATCGTCAATCATGTCGAGCATCTGAGGCGTATATGGTCTGCGGATACGGTAGAGCAACTCCTCGTATGCCTCGGCATCCTGTTGCTCGGAATGGTGATGTTCTTGGAAGTACTCGGTCAGCCGGTCGAAGAACGGCCTGCAACGCTCCTTGTCGAACGAGGTGAGGGCTATGTGCTGCATAGCGAGGCCCCCGAGCGGTTCATTCTCCTTTCCACTCTCGGTACTGGATCCATTCCTGTTGCATGTACTCGTTCACTAGGCGAGCCTCTTCTTCATCCGACGGCGTGACTTCATCGAGATACGCGTCCCAAGCGGCATCATCACCTTCGAACGGCTCGCCGTGCACGGTGTACCTCTGTCCGGCGTACTTGCCGATTCCACGCCTGAATTTGTCCGACGGGATGTAGAGCTCGGGCTCCCCCTCTTTGCGCACCCTGCTGATTCGGCGCATCTCGTCGCGGAGCTCCTGGAAGTACAACTCCCGGCTGGCCTCGTTCAGATGCCCCCTTTCAGCAGCCTCCTGAGCCTCACGCTCGTCGTAGCGACCCTTGACCCCGTAGACGTAGGCCCATTGGGCGCTTGCCGAATCATCGGTACCGAACAGGTCGAGTCCCGTACTGACCCACTTGTTGACGTACTTCTGGATTAGGGCGCAAGGTATTACCCCCTGCTTTACGATCCGGCGCAGGCCGTTGGCTCCTGTTCCTAAGTGGAACGACTCCTCCTTGAGCATCGGGCCCATGCTCGCTGCCAGCGGTTTGAACGAGGATGTACTGAGCATCTTGAGCTGGTACTTGCCGTCGCGGTCGATGAAGTGGGTGAACATGAAGAAGTCCAGCCAATGGTCGATTGGCTCGTTGAAGGAGCCAAGAATCCTAGTTCCGTCCTGTGCGTTTCGCTCAAGCAGTTTGGCAGCCTCGCGAACGCCCTGCTCACCGAAGAAGGTACACAGCAGATAGGCCATCTGCCAGCCGTGGCGCTGCTCCTCGCACATGATTCGCAGCGCCGACTTGCGATCGTACTCGGTGGGGGCGGAACCGAGCAGGTGATTCTGCTGTTCGACTGAGGCGAACTCGGTATCGCCCTGGACGCTGACCATGTTGACGATTGCATCACGAATCGTCTGCTGAGGGATCTGCATCCTCCGCTCCCACTTGGGCTTGCCTTCGAAGTCTCCGAACTCGATTTGGCTTCCCGCGGTGTCCCAATCGAATTTGATATCGAAGCGGTAGTCGCCCAGCCATGAGGGGTCGAAGCCGATTCTAGTCTGCCACTCGCTGAAATCCTGAATCCACGCCTCGAAGTTCTGAGTGTAATCCTCTACAATCTCTGCGTCTGCCATGCAGTCACGGCAGTGAGAACAGGTATATCAAACGCTGTATCAGTGAACCGCACTCTAAAGAGTGCGAATCAATCAGTTTCCTTCGAATTCAGGAACTTCCCTGTTGACGTAGGCCGCAATCCCCTTCTTCGCATCGCCGCTCTGGAACAGGTCCGACTGCAACTCTCTCTCGAGGGCCAGATGATATTCGAGCGGGATCTCCATGCCGCTCTGGACGCTTCGCTTGATATTCCCAATCGCCTTGCTGGCGGCGTATGGCAGGGTGAACTGCCCGGCGTAGTCCATGATGTCCTGACGGAACTCGTCGAGACTGCCGGCCCAGACATCGTGGACGAGAGACATCTCCTTAGCCTCCTCGTACGAGAACTTGCGACCGGTTACCATAATCTCCATCGCCTTCGCCTTACCGACCAGTCGAGACAGCCGTGCGGTGCCGCCAGTTCCGGCGAGTACACCGAGGGAGACTTCCGGCAGACCGACCTGACCTGAGTCCTTGCGGCCGATTCGGATGTCGGCAGCCATAGCGATTTCCAGACCGCCGCCGACCGCGTGACCGTTGAGCGCTGCGATGACGAGTTTGGGAGTCTGCTCCAGCCTGCTGAGAGTTTCGTTGGCATGCAGGCAGAAGAAGTACTTGAAGCCGGGAGTGACCGAGTCAAGCATGCTGATGCTGGCACCTGCTGAGAAGAACTTCTCGCCATGACCAGTCATCATGACTACAGTCACATCATCGTCGAAGCGAGCCTTGAGTACCGCCTCATCGATGTCTCGCATCATGGCATGAGTGTAGGTGTTGACAGGGGTCTTGCCTTCGGTCAGAGGCTCGCCAGCTGAATCGGAGCACAACTCTATGATGGCTATTCCGTTGTCTGTGACCCCGTAGTTCACCAGGTTGTTCGGCATCGGTTCCATTTCCGGCCAAGTGGTCATGCTTTGGCCACTCATGGACGCCATATCAACCAAACGGAGCCGCCGGACGCCTTTCAGGCGTCACTTTCACTGAATGAGGTATTGCCCCCGCTTCTGCGGATGGCATCCCACTGGGCACCGATTTCATTACCCCTGGCACTCGGCTCCCAGACATCGCGACCGAGAGATTTCCTGAACGGGAGACGGTGCACCGTCCTTCCATCCTTGAGTTGCTTACGACGCAGCATTCCGAGCCTGACGACCGGCCACAGCATTCTCCTCCCAAGTCCTGGCTTGTACATCCATCGCATGAATGCCAACCCATCTCCCTTCTTCTTCTGGTCGCGCATCCAGTGGTTCGCCACCATCTTGAATCCTCTGTTACCGACTCTGTTCATCAGGAAGCGGTTGATTGCACTCGCTCTGACTAGTGGAACGAGGCGCTCGCGCACCTCGTTTTCGTACTCGCAATCGCCGAGAACAGCCTTGGCCGCGAGTACCCCGCTGGTTACCGCGTATCGCATGCCGAACCCCCACATGAAGTCCTGCAGACCACCGGCTTCGCCGACGTAGTAGCGTCCTTCGTGGACGTACTTGGTAGGCAGAGAGAAGTCACCCTTGCCGCCAACTCTCTTGATTGGCCTGCGGTTGAGATCGTAGTGCTGCTCGTACCAAGCAATAGTCTCGTTGAGGTAGCGCGAGCTATTCTTCTGCTGGCGCCACAGGCAGGTGCAGATCAGCCCCACTCCATCGATGATGATGAGGTAGGAATAGGCCCCGGGAGCGAGTTTGTCGTTGAGTTGGAAAGTGACGTGGTTGGGGTGATCGGTGTGGAAAATCTCGCCGAACGCCACCGCGCTCGAGTCCTTGGGTCCCGCAGCGATGATGTGACATTCCTTGGGTTCCTTACGGACATTGTAGTGGATATGGGCACCAGCCTCCATCGCCATCCGCTTGAATCCCTGATCTATGCAGTGCTCAGCAGTGCCACGCTCGACGATGCGGAAGGCCACGTCCGAGGTCCGTGGTTGGGTGATTTCATCGTCAGGGTGGGCTAGGTCGATGACATCGAACGGATCGGACTTGAACTGCTGCGGGTCGAAGCCCCACTGGCGCATCTCATTGAAGAAGTCACTACCGCTGGTCCAGTTCTCGATTCCCTGGAAATCGCCATCGAAACGAGCACCGCTGTCACCGCGAATCTCGTGCACGTGAACCTCGCGGCCGGCGTTGGCCAGATAGGTGGCAGCGGCGAGGCCCGAAAGGCCAGCGCCCAAGATGTGGATCGGCTTCGCTAATTCTGCTGCTTTCGCTTTGGCCTGCCTTGCTGCCTGAACGTCTTTGTCGGGTGGGTCGAAGGGGGGCATGTCCAGTCCTCACTCCGGTTCCAGCGACCTCAGACTCCCGCTTGAACGGTTGGGTTGCGCCCGTCGCGTTCAAGCGCAG
>Ga0209034_10000004_pt1 | contig 108404 bp, 95 predicted proteins | sample MarorgKNORR_S2LV_2_FD_188219 | JGI IMG/M metagenome (GOLD analysis project Ga0209034, IMG submission 188219) | Marine microbial communities from the Southern Atlantic Ocean, analyzing organic carbon cycling - 250m_A/KNORR_S2/LV (SPAdes) (version 2) | ecosystem: Environmental > Aquatic > Marine... | reverse complement strand
CGGGTATCAAGAGCCAAACTTCCCTCCCAGCGCCGCAGGTGTACCCGAGTGGTCAAAGGGGTCGGGCTCAAGATCCGATGCGTAGTGCTTCGCAGGTTCAAATCCTGCCACCTGCACCAATGACTCTCACAGGATGGCAATCACGGCCCTGAGGAACTCGAGCGAGCCCTCTATCCCACGTGCCACAGTCAGGCAGTCGGCCGCGTCCACCACATCCTCTCGCTCGTCGTTGACTGCGACGGAGAAGCCGCAGAGTTCGAACATCGAGATGTCGTTCGGCGCATCACCGCATACGAGCACTCTCTCGGGGTCTACACCGCGTTGTTCGAAGGCCACCCGCAGACCCCCCGCTTTGTCTATTCCAGGGGCTGTGATGTGAACCGCGAAACCAGTGGGTACGACGATGAGGTCAGACCATTCGCTGCCAGCGAGGAGTTCGCGAATCAAATCTTCATTTCCATTCTCGAATAGGCACCACTCGGTCTCGCGCCAGCGGTTCGATTCTATCCCCGCCGCATCGAAGTCTTCTATCTGAGTGGCCAGCCACTGTACGGCTGCTCTAGCGCGGGAGCCGTCGGCCAGAGTGATGATTTCGTGTCCCTCGCCGCTGTCCCAGACCATGCCTCCGTTCTCGGCTACGATGAACCCCGATGCGCCGAGCGACTGCTTGATAGGAGTGACGTTGGGAAGCGTGCGACCGGATGCGAGCGAGATCGGAAGACCGCGCACCTCGACCTCGCGAATCAGCGGAATCAGATCAGGATGAAAACCCTCGGCATCCATCAGAGTGCCGTCCACATCGAACACGATCATGTCCCAAGTACGGTCCTGAGGAAGTTCCACCATAGATGACCGGGGCGGCACTGGGATGATGATTCCACCGCACAAGACTCCTCGCATCATGTTCAAGCGGGACCACTGGATGGCCTGTGTATGGACGAGGAGCATGAGGACTTCCTAGTTCTCGACGACGATGACGAGGAGACTTCGGTTTCGGAGAAACCGGAAGAGCCTCCCATCCTGCCCCCCATGCCCAAGATACCCTCACTCAAGTTGCCAGACTTCTTGCGTCGGAAGTCCAAGGAGAAGCCGTCGCCGAAGCTCGAGCCCGCCATCGATGCGGTTGCTGAATCGGCTGGTGACGTACTCGACGCCGACCTCGCAGCGGACGGCGTACACGAGTTCGAATGGGACATCCGAGGCATGGACTGCCCCGACTGCGCGATGAAGGCGACGAGAGCTGTACAGCGCCTACCGGGAATCGAGGAGTGCCGGGTCTCGGCCACTGACGGCCGAGTGAGAATCAGTCTGGACATCAGCAAGGGGACGATATCCCGAACTTCCTCGGTATTGGAGAACCTCGGCCACAGCCCCGACATCGAGTGGCTGGCCGTGGTAGGGCAGACCCCGAGGGAGGTCGCTGCAAGGATAGGCGTTGATCGCCGGGTACTGAGAACCACTTTCATGGATATCCCAGGAGTGCTCAACGTCCGTTTGGATGACGGTAAGATCGAGATGCAGCGCCTCTGGCTCGACGATCCCAGCATCAGGGAGGTCTCCGAGCTGAGGATGCGTAAGATACTGGGGCCTGAATCTAAGTTGGTGCCCTCCAAGAGCGCTAGGCTCAGGCCCGATCAGATTCGACTGCTGGGCGCGGCGTTGACCGTCCCGCTCATTGGCGGCGTTATCGCCATAGAGCAAATCCACGTTATCCCGAATACGTTGGCGGCCGGGGTGGCTTTCTTCGGAGTCATCTTCGCTGGCCATCAGATGTTCCAAGAAGCCTTTGCTAGCATCCAGAACAGGATCTTAGGTTTCCAAGTTCTGACCTCGCTCGCCGTCATCGGTGCAATGTACCTGCATGAATGGGCTGAAGCGCTGATGGTGGTCGGACTCGTCGGATTCGCCTCCAATCTCGAGGACAGGGCGCTGATCAAGGCCCGGGAGTCTATGCAGGGGGGCTTGGACAGGCTGCCGCGTAGGGCACGACTGCTTGAGCCGAGACCTAGCGAGCACGAGCCTCACTCCCACTCTCGCTCGCTGACGGTGTTATCATCTTCGGCAGCAACGGTGGGAGTCAATGACCACTGCGAGGACCTCACTCCGGTGGAAGCGCTCGAACCGGGCGACCTCGTCGAGGTCCGCTCGGGCGAGGTTGTACCAGTAGACGGTATCGTCGTCGAGGGCGTTGGGTCAATAGACCGCGCTCCGCTCACTGGCGAGCCCTTGCCCATTCCAGTCAAGGCCGGGGATTTGGTGGAGGCCGGACTCAGCCTAGTACGCGGACCTCTGGTGATTCGCGCTCAGGCAAGCGGAGACGACACACGGCTCTCGAGCCTCATCGACCTCGTCAGGCGCTACCGAGACCAGCCTACTAGGACGCAGAGCGCCATCGAGAGATTCACCGCAGTCTGGGTGCCCTTGGTGATGCTGGGCGCGCCAGCGATAGCATTCCTCGCGTACGGCTTAACATCCAAGGCTATCCTCATCACACTCCTTTTATGGGTCGTATCGTGCCCTTGCTCGCTACTTCTCGCTGCTCCGGTGCCTCACGCAGCCGCCCTTTCCTCCGCCTCCGCCTCGGGACTGGTCGCACGCGGCGGCGACGTGCTCGAGGCGGCTGCGGGCGTGAATCTGGCTTTGCTCGACAAGACCGGCACGCTGACCAGCGGACGTCCTAGGATGACGGGCCTCATAGTCTCGGAACACGAGAACGAGTACCGGGTGCTGCAGATAGCCGCGGGGCTCGAGCAGCGCTCGAACCACCCCTACGCCAAGAGCATCCTGGATTTGACCGAGCAGCGCTCCCTCAAGGCTAGCAATGTCACCGACATCACCGACGGAGACGCCGGTGTCAGAGGCAAGTTGCGCGGGCAGGAGGTCTTGCTCGGACGGGCCGACTGGCTGCTCGAGAACGATGTCAGCATACCACTCGACATAGACTCGGCACTCACCAAATCCAGGAAGGCCGGGTATGGCGCTAGCGTGCTCGCCATCGACGGCAAGGCGGTCGCCGCGTTTGGCTTCGCCCACGACGACGCCCGTGAGGGCGTCGAGGAACTCATCGCCGCCTTGCGTGAGAACGATGTCACCGTCGAGATACTGAGCGGGGATGAGCAAGCCAGCGTCGAGGCGTTCGGACATCGCCTCGGAATCGATTCTGCCGCATGTCGAGGCGGCGTAGACCCAGAGAGTAAGGCTCAGTGGGTCTCCGAGCGCTCGAAGGCGCGACGCACCCTGATGGCGGGTGATGGCTTCAACGATGCCGGCGCGTTGGCAGCAGCTGATGTAGGAGTGGCAGTAGGCAGCGGTGAGCAAGTCAACCTCGATGCCGCTGACGTGTTAATACCCGGAGAGGACCCAAGGGCCCTCTCTCGGCTCATCACCCTCGCAAAGAGGACACGCGGAGCTGTATACGCCAACATAGCGATCTCTGTAGGAGTCACGCTACTCCTTGTGACGACTGTCCTGATGGGCGAGTTAACCAGCATTTTCGCAGGTGTGGCCCTGCACGAGGCCAGCGCGCTGATAGTCATCCTCAACGGTATGTGGGTTTCGGGAACCGGGGCTCAGAGAGTGACGACTCTAGTCGACTTAAGTCGAGAGATTGGCCGCGACCTCGCCGAAGCGCTGAGGGTTGCGATTGGCATCTCAGGCGATGACTCTTCTGCGACCGCTTGATTAACCCAGCCCGGAATCGAGGCCCATGGCGGATTCGGTCGAGGTCGAATCGAAGTACGCTCCACCGCTTGCGGAATGTGCTCACTGCGACCACATGCTACCTCAGGGTCTAGGTGAGAAGGAGTGCAAGGTTTGCGGCGCGGTTTGTCGCGTCAGCCACCAGCCGACCATCGACTCGCTGACCGACGAGTCCCTACCGTGCCCACACTGTAACACCGTGGTCGTCGCCGGCACTGACGAGAGACCAATCGAGTTGACCTGCGGGGCCTGCATGGGCAGCTTCACCCTCACTGCCAAGATCGTCAAGGTGGAGATAGACTGCCCGGGCTGCGAGAGGACGTTGAGGATCAGGCCGAGGCCCGGTACTCGTGAACTCACCTGCCCTGCCTGCGAGTCCGCTTTCAACGTCACTTTCTAGACTCTCGTGGCTTCCGATAGTACCCTGAAACCGCTTTTATCAGCCGATTCGGACCCTTCGCTCTCAAATACTCAGAAATGAGCGTCAACTTGGGGATGGGTACCCGTGAGTGAGAGCAAGTCGCCGGATGGCAACGATACCGAAGGTATCGACGAACTGGCTGAACTGCGTGCCCAGCATGCCCTCTCCGCTTCTTCCAGCATAGAGTCGGTAGCACGCGCCAGAGAGCGCTTGGACGAGGAGTCGAAACTTCGCTCAGGCATCCGCCGCGAGCGCCGGATGCGCATCACCGAGATGACCGAGAGGGTCTCCGGGATGCACGGGGCGATGCGCAAGGCCAACGAGATTCTGTTTGAAGAGAGGTTGCAGCAGATCGAGGCAGACCTCAGAGCCGAGCTCGAGGATGAGATGGAACGCCTTGAAACCGAGGCCATCGAGCGTGAGGAGAGGCTGCTTCGCGAGGAGATGCTACATCGGCTTCGCCGCGAGGAGAACCGGTTGCGCGAGCAACTTGATCTGGAACGTGATCGCCGCATAGAGGCGCATTCCACCCAACTGCGAAGTAGGCTCAAGGACGAGATGGAGACCGAGTACGAGCGCCGCAGAGCGTTCCTCGAGGAGCGTCTGAAACTCGAGGCGTCTCAAGATGTTGAGAGGATGCAGCGCCGGGTCGAGATGGACTTGCGTGAGGCCATGGAGAGCGGAGTCCACAGAAAGGTCGAGGCCCATCGCTTGGATCAGGAGATGCAGAGGAGGGAACGCCTCTCTGATTCCCGCAGGGAGAGAGAGGCGGAATTGGAGAAGCAGCTCAAGGACGAGCGAGCATCGCTCGAGAAGGAGATGAAGGCCGACGTTGACGTACGAATCAAGGAACTCGAGGAGGAATCAGAGCGCAGTGCGCTGGCCGAGTTAGACCGCCGCTTCCGAGCCGAGCGCGAGACCATGGAGGTCGCACTTGCCCTTCGCCGCCAAGAAATGGCGCTGGAGCAGGAGGTTGAGATGGAACAAAGAGTGGCCGAGTTCGCCAAGAAGCGCGAGGCTGAGATGATGGCAAAACTCGAGGAGCAGTTCGCCAAGCGCGGTGACCTCTCCAAGAAGGAGGTCAAGGAGATACTCAAGTCGCTCGAGGCGGTACTCAAGTCGAAGTGGGAGGCCGCGTTGCTCGATGCGAAGCAGTCAGCCCTCGAGAGAGTGGGCGAGGACTAGCCGCTCAGTATCCGCTCGATTCGTGCATCAACTTCCTTAGCGAGGTCCCAGTACGCCTTGCTGCCGGGGTTGGACTTGTTCGGCTTCTTCGCGATGACTATCGGTGCCCCCTCCAGCGGGGCCTCGGCGATTGCCACCGAGCGCTGGATGGCAGTTTCGAACACTCGGTCTCCGAAGTGTTTGCGCGCGCGCTCGGCTACGGTCTCGCCGAGGTTACTGTTGGTCTGCACCATAGTCAGAGCGATTCCGAACATCTTGAGTTCTGGATTGATCGCCTTCTGCACCTCTCGGATAGCGTTGATCAACTGCCCCATGCCTTCGAGCGCGTAGAACTCCGCTTGGATGGGTATCAGCACCCAGTTGGCCGCAGCAAGTGCGTTCACAGTCAGAAGGCCGAGTGAGGCCGGGGTATCGACGATGACCACATCAAAGTGCCCAGCAGCCTGCTCGAGAGCCAGTTTGAGCCTATTCTCGCGTCCGATCCTGGTGGCAAGATCAATCTCGACACCAGACAGATCGAGGTCGGCGGGCAACAGCCACAGGTTGTCGATGGCGATGTCCTTGGGGGGTCCCCGCTTGCGCTCAGGGTTATGGAGCTTCCAAGCCGCGCGCATAGCCTCAGTCAGGTTTTCGGGGCCGAGCAGACACTCGTTGAGGGTGACTGGCGCGCCGTCCACTCCTCCCTTGAACAGCTCGTTCATCGTCGGGCCCAGTGACCTCTTGTCGATGCCGAAGGTGGTGGCGACGTTTCCCTTGGGATCGAGGTCTACCAGAAGGACTCTGCGCCCGGAGATGGCCATCTCCTCGTTGCCGACGGCCAGAGCCGAGGCCAGATTGACCGCCGTGGTGGTCTTGGCGCAGCCGCCCTTGTGGTTCACGACCGCAATCACGACCGGCGTAGACATGTCCCTCACTGGGGGAAAACAGCGGGACTACCGTGAATCTTGCGAATCACTGGATGACCGGGACGGGTACTTCGGACAGTATCTTGCGAGTGATGTGCCGTCCGGTGACACCGCGAATCTTTGATTCGGGCTTGAGCAGAATCCTGTGGCTGACGACCTCGAGTGCGACGTTCTTGATATCGTCCGGGATGACGTAGTCGCGTCCGTCGATGGCTGCGGATGCGCGGCTGGTCTTGAACAGCGACTGGCTGGCACGCGGGGAGGCTCCGGTGATGACGCGGTGGTCCTCGCGGGTGCGCTGGACCAGCTCGACGATGTAGGACATGATGGCGGGGTCGACGTGGACCGTCTCGAGTGCCTTCTGCATGGCGACGACTTTCTTCGGGCTGGTGATCTGCTCGATGTCGTACTCGTCCTTGCCGCGCAGCTTCCTGCGCTGCAGGATGGCCTTCTCCTCCTGACGGTCTGGGTAACCCATTGACATCTTCATCAGGAAACGGTCCATCTGTGCCTCAGGCAACGGATAGGTACCCTCCTGCTCGATTGGGTTCTGCGTGGCCATGGTGATGAAAGGTGCCGGGAGCTTGTGGGTAATCCCCTCGATGGTGACCTGCTTCTCCTCCATGGCCTCAAGCAGAGCGGCTTGGGTCTTGGGTGGAGCGCGGTTGATCTCGTCAGCGAGAAGGACGTTGGTGAACAGAGGCCCGGGGCGGAGTTTGAATTCGCCCGCCTGTTGGTCGTACATGTATGTCCCCATTATATCGGCAGGCAGCAGGTCCGGGGTGAACTGGACGCGCTTGAACTTGCATCCAAGGGCAGTGGCGAAGGTGTTCGCCATCAGGGTCTTAGCCAATCCGGGAAAGTCCTCGATGAGGGTGTTACCGTTCGAGAGAATACCGATTGTAATCCTGCGCAGGTTCTCCTGCTTGCCGATGATGACCTTAGCGACTTCGTTCATCAGGCCGTTGGAAATTTGGGCGACCGTCTGAATCAATTCGCGAGCCTTAGGGTCTGCTGATTGAGCCATGGTATAGACCGACCTACTAACGCCCTCAGGCCCCCTCATACACTACTTGAGTTTTCGGTCCTCGTGAACGCGGAGCGCATCAAAACGGTCAACGGCCCCAGAAGTGGTCGTCCTTTCGGTGAATGGCTAGCAGTTCATCGAATACATCCTGCTCGGCGGCTGTCAGTTCCATCTTCCTCAGCTTCTTCGCATGTGATTCCGGGACATCCACAAGCAGACTGTCTCCCTCATCAATCTGACGTCCCACAGTGACCCCTTCTATGGCTACCGCGACCTCGTCACCCTGCATCGCCTCCCTCATCGAATTTTCTCCGGAACGAATCGACTTGATGCGTCCTATGCGACGCTCCTCCTTTAGCAGGTATTGGCCGACGTGGATGCGTCCGGCGACCACCCTGACACCGACAACTGCTGGCTTGGAGACGCGGAAGGTGTGGTCCGGGAGCAGTAGAATCCTAGCCGGGTAGACGACCTGCTCACGGCTGGCTTCCTCAAGCTCGTGCGTGCGCTGCTCGATCCACTCCTCATGCTCCTCTAGAATTCGGTAGATGATGTCGGAGCCTATGTGCTTGGCCCCGGCCTCGGAGCTCTCGACCTCTGTGATGGCATCAGGCAGGATGTCAGTGCTGAATGCCATGATAACGCGGTGAAGCGGGTTGCTGGCCGCCTCGGTGTTGCGGATGTCCCTGCGGCTGACTTGGCCGATGCTGGCCATGCGAATCGGGACCTCAATGGCGTTGAGCTCCTTGGCGAGCGCCTCGAGACCTCCGACAGTGTCCGCTTTGATGCACACACCCTCTTCCTCGAGCTCGATCGAGAGTTTGGACTCCTCGTGCGCGACTGCTAGGGCCTCGGTGCGCTCTGCATCGTTGTGAACCACCCGCAGGGTGGTGCCTGCGAGAACTCCATCGAGGTCCGGGGCCGATATCTTGAGCCCGCTAGCGGCATGGGCCGCATCAGAAGCATCCCAGCGGTTACCCGCATCCCGCATCTCGCTCATACCACGGGGAGTGAACAGGCCCTTGACGCGCGTGGCTCGCCCACCATCGTCGGTGACGAGGACAATCTCGTCACCTTTCTCGATCGAGCCTCGGTGCAGGATGACGTCGAGCGTCTTGCCGAGACCGCGCTCCTCCTTCATCTCGAGTACCGTGCCCTCGCCCGAACCTTCGATGTCGGTCAACTGCTCGGCGAGGTAGCGCTCGGCCAGTCCGATTACCACAGCAAGCAGGTCCTGGATTCCTTCACCTTCGCGAGCGGAGAGGGGGACCAGTGCGATGTCCTTGGTGAAGTCGGTGACGCGGTCGTAGCGCTCGATGTTGAAGCCGTGTTCGGCGAACTGACCGACCAGTTCCCAGTAGCGCTGTTCGAATAGCCCCATGGCCTCCTTCGACTGGTCACCCATGGCTTCAGCCATCGAGCGGTCGTGCTTGGAGTGCCAGCCGTGGATACGATCGATCTTGTTGGCCGCGATGACGAAAGGTGTCTTGGCCTCCTTGAGGACGCGCAATGACTCGATAGTCTGCGGTCTAGCTCCTTCCATGACATCGACGACCAGTATGGCGATATCGGCTAGGGAGCCGCCGCGCGAACGCAGGGTGGAGAACGAGTGGTGACCAGGGGTGTCGATGAACAGGAGGCCGGGCGAGTCGAACGTCTTGCCACCCAGCAAGGGTGCGCAGAGGGCGTTGAGGATATCAGAGGGGACCTCGGTTGCACCGATGTGCTGGGTAATGCCTCCAGCCTCTCGATCCATCACTGACGCGCGGGCATCTTTGCCGAGGCTGCGGATGTGGTCCAGCAGCGATGTCTTGCCGTGATCGACGTGGCCTAGCACGGCGACGATGGGTTGTCTGCGTCCTGCCATGTGAACCACCTCATGCTACGCCCTCTTTTCAGTCCCCAAGACCACCGGGGAACCAAAGTCCCAATTCGAAAGCCGCTGTTTCCTCGCCATCCGAGCCGTGAATGATGTTTTGGTCGATACTGCGGGCGAAGTCCGCCCTGATGGTGCCCGGAGCGGCATCCTCCCAGTTCGTAGCCCCAATCAATTTGCGAGAGGATGCGATTGCATCTTCCCCGTTCCATGCCATGGCCACTACTGGGCCCGAGGTGATGAATTCGATGAGATCAGGGTAGAACGGGCGCTCTTTGTGAACGGCGTAGTGCTCCTCTGCCAACTCCAGTGGGGGTGTCAGATCGCGCCTGCCTAGCATCCGCAGACCAATTTCCTCGAAGCGTCTGATTATCTCGTCAACAAGACCACGCCGGACGCCGTCCGGCTTGATCATGATGAAGGTGGTCTGAGAGTCTCCCATGGGGCGGGCGACCCCCCTCCCCTATTTCAACGCAAAGTAGGACATTATTCCCTACGGGTCAAGATTTCCTAGACTAGGTTACTTGATGCCGCCCTTCTCGTAGCGACGGGTCCATTTGAGCCGGCGCGGGTTGCGCTTGAGTTTGAGCATGTTCTTGCGAGCCTTGCTGTCTTTGAACCAGAACACGCTGCCGTCGCGCTTGACGTACATCATGCCGGTGCCTGGTTCGATCTCCTCGTGGGTGAAGCTGCAGACGCGGCGTTCCGGCATCTCTCTCACCTTCCACCTAGACGGCGGGCCTCCCGACCCGTGTCGTGCAGCATCAGAATGTCGCCCTCGCGCACTGGACCCAGAACGTTGCGGGTGATGATGCGGCCGATGTCCCGGGGGTTGGCCGAGTCGTTGACGCGGACCTTCACCTGAGTGGCCTCGCCACTCATACCGGTCCGGCCGATGACCTCGACTACCTCCGCGGGCCATGCCTCCTGTGCCATACTAAATCTCCTCCTTTATCGGTGCTCACGCGGACAGAGTGTCGTAGTGGCCGCGGACTTCCTTGAACTTGTCTTCGGCCTCATTATCGACTTCCATGACCGCTATCGCAGCAGTCCTAGTTCCTAGGCTCATCCCAGCCGCCTCGGCCAGGTATGCTTGGTCCTCGACGTAGATGAACGGGATTTCCTTTTCTCTGCAGATCATGGGGATGTGAGCTAGGAGCTCGCCTGGATTCACGTTCTCGGCCATGACGACCATCTTCGCGTTGCCGCGCTCTGCCGCCTTGGTGACCTCGTTGGCCCCCTTCTTCAGTCGGCCACGACCGTCCTTGCCCAGAGACTTGACCATCTCGTAGACCTGCTCTTGTATGTCGTTCGGGGTTTCAAATGCTATATGTACACTCATTGGAACTACTCCTCGTGTTAGGTAAGCCGCCGCACGGCGTGGCTGATATAAACGAAACGGATTGACAGAAACCGACCATAGGTCGCATTGGCTAACTCATCAGCCGCTTCAGGCCTCGGGCCAGAGCCGGTGCCGCACTCACCACGGCCCTCGGGTTGGGCAGCGAGTCTGTGCTGTGCACGCCGTCGACGTGGCTAGCCAACCTCAGGATTGCTCCACCCGTGAACAGGCCGTGGGTGCAGGCGGCGTGGACCTCGACCGCGCCCTGTCGGCGCAGCGCGTCGCTGGCACGGCAGATGGTGCCGCCGGTACTAATCATGTCGTCAACGATGGCGACGACCTTGCCGTTGACATCGAGGTCCTTGGGGGTGTGCTCGATGGTGTGGGCATCGACTCGGGTCTTCTCGAGGTAGGAGAACTCGCAGCCGATCAGGCCCGCTACCTCGGTGGCCCTGACGATGGCACCCTTGTCTGGACTGAGGATGAAATCGGGGCCGACCTCTGTTTGCAACCGCTCGGCGATTTCCGGCATCGAACTGACGAACTGCATAGGCACGCCCATTCCCTCTAGGGCCGCCGGCTCGTGCAGGTCGAGGATTGCGATGCCATCGCAGCTGCGCTCGAGGATCTCGGCGATGACGCGGGCGGAGAGTGCCTCGCCCTTTGAGAAGCGCTTGTCCTGGCGCGAGTAGCCGAAGTAGGGGATTGCGAGGTAGATGCCAGGTCCTACGTCGTCGAGGCTCTGTGGCTCCTCTTCCTCGAGGTTAGAAAGCTCGCCCTTGCGAACGTCCGCCACCGCCTCGAGCAGGAGGACGGTCTGAACGACACCGGAGTCTGGGTAGGTGTTCGATACCAGCACGACCGGCTCGGCGCGAACGGCATCGATAGCATCGGATGGGACGCGCACGTAACCCTCGCCGTCAGGGAACCTACGGCTCACCAGTTCGATGTGCTGCATCCCGAGAAGGGGAGCCAGAGAGGCTGCCACATCGCGGCCGGAGGAGCCACTCACGACCGGCATGTGACAAGGAGCCGCTCTGATTGCCCTTCATGACTCTGCCGACGGGCACTGGCTGGGTTGTTTTGGTGGGCATGACAGGATTTGAACCTGCGACCTCCCGGTTATCAGCCGGGTGCTCCAGCCAAACTAAGCTACACGCCCTTGAGTAGACATGGGACACCCGAATCTGATTTCAAGATGTTCCTAGGGACACTCACTCTTCTTCCGAGCCCTCTCGATTGAGCTTTAGATAACTTGGGAGAGTGACGAGCCTCTTCATCGAGCAGCGCAGTATGATTTCATCCATTCTAGCAGTTGTCCTAGCTAGTTGGCCTACCGGGACGACGATCGTCTCTGGTAGCCCGTGCCGCTTGCGCATGATATAGTGCGGTTGCACCACCAGACCCTTGTAGGTCCGCTTGATCTTAACCAAGTCGATAACGTTACCCAAGTCCTCGTTGTCGTTGTCGAGCACGGCTCTGTCGAGCAACTCGTCCGGCGCGTACAACTTCTCATCGATACGGACCGTGTTCCTCCACCTGCGCTGTAACTCGCGCATCGACTTTGAGAGTTTAACTCCGCCATCGGCTCTGATGCTGTGCACCAACTCCTTGTGTAGCGGAGCGTGCGCCGCGGGCTTTCTCATGTATTCCTCAGCCACGTCGTCCTCGACTTGGATTCGCATCGATCGCACTAGCTCATCGCGTGGGTGAAAACGCTCTCCTGTTATCACACCGACTCGAGTCTCACCGACGTAGACATCTCTCTCTAGTAATTCTTGTATTCTGTATTCTTCGCTCACTCATTTCCCCCCCCGTTGGGAGGAGAAGTGCATCCCCAGGGCAATTCTCCGCGTGACCAGTAGGTGGTTTGGCACTTATACTATACGATTATCAAGACTGATAATCCAATTGGAATATTTCTCTTTTATCGAATTTTTCAATTGGAAAACTAAAGTCAGTTTGATTTATTGTATGATTATCGGAAATCGAGTTTTCAACGATTCCGGAGGCTAATGGGACGGAATCTGAGAACCCGATACCGGAGAATGTTGATGTGAGGATTCGGCCTCGCTGATGGCATGGGGTTGGGAGCCGACTTGGTCCATTCCACCCTTGGCCGTCACATACTGGCTGATGGGTATGACTTCGTGATCGACTTAGACAAGTCAGCCGGCTGTCACTTCCACGACTCGAGGAGCGGACGGGACATCCTCGACATGTTCTCCTGCTTCGCCTCGCTCCCATTGGGCTGGAACCATCCCGATCTCCTTGCAGCTAAGGGAGAGTTGGCTCGGGTGTCTGTCAACAAGGTCGCCAACTCGGACCTTTATACAGAGGCGATGGCCGAGTCTGTGGCTGCGTTTGGTAGAATCGCAGCTCCTTCCTATCTACCTCATCACTTCTTCGTCTCGGGCGGCGCACTCGCTGTAGAGAACACCATGAAGGCGGCGATGGATTGGAAGTCGCACGACCGCGAGGTGAAGGGGATTGACGCATCGGACAAGTTCGACTGGGAAACCGATCAGGAGAAATCCTCGCACCTGACTATCGGTCACTTCCACGAGGCCTTCCACGGCCGCTCTGGCTACACGCTCTCGGTCACCAACACCGATCCGAACAAGACCGCGCGATTCGCCAAATTCGACTGGCCGCGCTTCGATAACCCAAAGATTCGCTTTCCTGTGGATGAGGCTGAGAACGCACGACTGGATGCCTGTGAGGCGGCCACTTTGGATTCCATCAGGGCCCATGCCGAGGCCAATCCCGAAACCATGGCGGCCATCATCATGGAACCCATCCAAGGTGAGGGCGGTGACAATCACTTCCGCGATTCTTTCCTGCGTGACATGAGGTCGGTCTGCGATGAGGTCGGCGCTCTGTACATCTTCGATGAGGTGCAGACCGGGATAGGGGCCACCGGCAGGATGTGGGCACACCAGCATTCCAGTGTCGAGCCCGACATGATAGCTTTCGGCAAGAAGTCACAAGTATGCGGACTGATGGCCGGACCGCGCCTGAAGGAGTTCGACGACAACGTCTTCGCGACTTCTAGCAGAATCAACTCGACCTGGGGCGGCAACCTGACCGACTTCGTTCGTGCCCGTCTGATACTGGAGACCATCGAGCGTGATGACCTAGTGAGAAACGCCGAGGTGGTCGGCACTGAACTGATTGCCGGCCTCAATGAGTTCGGGGCATCACACGAGATGGTGAGCAGCGTTCGCGGACGTGGACTCTTCGCCGCCTTCACACTGCCTAGCCAAGATATACGCAACAGGTTCAACTCAGCTTGCCTTGAAGCGGGAATGCACGTCCTGAATTCGGGGACGCAGAGCATTAGGCTGCGCCCGAGCCTGACTTTCTCCTCTGACGAAGTCAACGAAGGCCTCAACATTCTCGAAAGTGTTGCGAACAGCATCGAGTCCAGTGCCGTGGCTTAGTGGTAGAATGCCCAAGATAGTCCACATTAGTGGCGCAGTCGACGCCTTTTACCACTCTTTGGCCGAACGGCTCCACCGAGCCGGAGCGACGCTGACTGAAGATCCCGAAGAAGCCGAAATTACGGTCGCGATTGGAGAGGGTGCCAGCGGGGATATCGCCATCGTCCCTGCCCATGTCTATCACGGTGAAGCCGGACTGGTCGTCCGGATTCACGATCTACTGGTTCCTGAGGGCGCTGTGGACTGGGGGACCGAGGTCCTCCACGAGTGGGCTGACTGGGTCAAGGATGGTGCGGAAGGGATTCACCCACCGGATATCGAGGCACGTCATTGGGTCCATGTCAGAGACGCGACCGACGCTCTCTCATTACTGATTCTCGCAGACGCGGACGCGATGGTTCAGGGCGTTCTGGACATGAGTGGCCGCAGAGCTTGGACACCGAGGTCTGTCGTCGAAGAGATGAGGATGCTGTGGCTGCGTTTTACTAACGCCCTGCATCACAGCCACACGATAGAGTCCCTTACCGAATATCCAAGCCCTGCTTCCTCGAGTTATAGGCCGATGCCAGCGAGACCTGATCTGGCTCCCCTGCACGACGCGCTGCTGAGCGCAGGAGGTGAGGGCTGGCGCCCTTTGGTTTCCATGAGGGTGGCCCTGATGGAAGTCTTCGCACACAGAAACGACTGATTCAACGCGTATTCTTGTCGGACTGGACCTGTATCCTGACATCCTGAGCGCAGCCCTTGCAAACCTGCATGGCCTTTCGTACGCGCGTTCCTGCGGCGCTGTTGCCCCGGTCGTGCTTTGCAGCATCTCCCAGAGCATCTGTTAGTGCATCTATCATTCCCTGTACCATCGTTTCAACGGACATGGGGTCGGGCGCCTTGCCGAACGCTCTTATGCGTTTGCCCGGCATTGGTGGGGTTTTCACGTACTAATCGCGGAATAAATCCGCGCCGAGAATCGGAAGGAGTACACTCGCATCGCCCTCAACCACGACCTGAGGTGCCTCCGGGCGCACCTTTCCCCACGATATCGCCTCGCGCAGACGAGCACCTGAGAGGGAACCATCGTGCTCGGTCGCAGTCGTGATACCCACCGCTGAGTCTAGGCCCCCACGGTATTGGTTCCACCAGATGACGTGATGCTTCGAGATTCCTCCACCGACCATCAGGGCATGACTTTCTTTGGCTGTCCAAGTCAGGTCAGAGAGTATCTGCTCGTCGGCTAGGAAGTCGACAATGAAATCAGGACTTTTCTGCCGGTGCATGAAAAGTTGCGAGCCGATGGAGCCGTCTGAGAGCCCCGGGATGACGATTGGTATGCGGTGCTTGGCAGCCCAGTGGAGAAGCGACGACTCATCATCGATGCGATCGCCCATGGCCCAGCACAACTCTACTGAGCCGAAGCCCAGCCACGGGTTATCCGGATCGGCCTCGCGGCGCTCGACTTCAATCTCCTGCAACCAGGGGAGGACCACCTGCTCAAGAATCTCCCCGTAGCACTCATTGGGAATGACGACGTTGCCTAACCGATTGAGTCCCTCCTCGGCTAGTGCGATGTCGTCGAGACGGAAGTCGCCGTGGAAATAGTCCTGATAGGTGCGAGCGATGTCGTGGTCAAGCGTTCCACAGGTCGTGATGACGACGTTGAACGACTTGCGCTTGAGAGCCTCAAGGAAGAAGCCGCGCGTTCCGGTGGCGCACAGGCAGGCAGGGAATGAGAGCCAGTTCAGCACCCCTTCCTGATCACTCATTGCAATCGAGTCACGCAGTACATCGCGCGCGTGCGCGAGTTTGGTGGCAGTGAAGCCGCCGGCACCCCCCATCTGGTCGATGAGCGAGCGCACATCGCCCATGGCAGTGAAGTCGTAGTCCTTCACAGGCGCGGTGAAGTCGTCCTTGCCGTAACTCGACACAGGACTCCGCAGTGCTTCCGAACCTTCAATTCGACGCACTCTCAAGCTGGAATATACGGTCACGCAACTGGGCGGCGCGCTCAAAGTCAAGTCTTGCAGCAGCCTGCTTCATCTCCCTCTCCAGCCGGGCGATTAGCTTCGCGGTATCTCCCACATCCTCTCTGCCCACGGCTTCGTTGGCCGCAGTGACCCATTCGGGCTGGCTGACGTTGTCGAGCACCGAGTCAGAGGCGTTCCAAATCCCGGCCCCGAGGCCGAACTTCTGCGCTAGTCCCTCGAGCCCACGCTTTCCGGGTGCCTTGGCCACCATACGTCTGCCACCTCTCTTTCCCTTGCCGGCTGCCCCGGAAAGCAGGTCACTGACCTCCTCTCCCATCACAGGGAGCGCCTTGCGGATGGTCTGCGGGACGATCCCGTGCTCCTCATTGTACTCGCTCTGCATACGGCGTCTTGCCAGCGTCTGACTGATCGCGGCCTCCATCGCGGGCGAAATCGAGTCTGCGTAGAGGATGACCGAGCCGTGCTGATTACGTGACGCACGGCCGATGGTCTGCAGCAGCGAACGCTCGTTGCGTAGGAAACCCTCCTTATCGGCATCGAAGATCGATACTAGGGAGACCTCCGGGATGTCGAGACCCTCTCTCAGCAGGTTGATGCCGACGATGACATCGATGTGGCCGAGACGCAGTGCTTTGATGATCTCAGTTCGCTCCAGCGTGTCGATCTCGCTGTGCAGGTGATGGGCCTTGAAGCCCTGGCGATTGAGGTACGCGGCGACCTCCTCCGCGAACTTGATGGTCATCACGGTCACTAAGACCCGTTCGTTTGCCTCGACGCGCTTACGGATCTCCTCCTCGAGGTCCTGCACCTGCCCTGCTGTCGCCCTGACTTCGATACCGGGGTCGAGCAGACCAGTCGGCCTTATCTCCATCCTCGCAATTCCGTCGATATCTAACAGGATCCTCCCCATTGTGACCCTCTCACGCGGCTTGTCCCGCTCCGCAGTTCGCGCCCCACCGCCGCCTTGGACATGGAGCAACCCCTCGGGAACTCCCTGTCCGGTCACTTCCGCCAGATGGCGCAGTTCGCGCTCTCCGGGGGTCGCGCTGACGTACATCATCTGCGGCACGAGTTCTTGGAACTCATCGATACGAAGCGGTCGGTTGTCGTAAGCCGAAGGAAGCCGAAAGCCGTGGTCCACGAGGTTCTTCTTGCGCGAGAAGTCGCCTCCGTGCATTCCAGTGACCTGCGGCAGGGTGACATGGGACTCGTCCATGATGACGAGGTACCTCTCCTGCCCTCCGTGGTACTTCTCCGCGCACATCGAGAAGAAGTCCAGCAGGCAGTACGAACGCTCGCCACGGCTGCGACGGTCGAAGTGCAGTGAGTAGTTTTCGACACCTTTGCACGAGCCGACCTCGGTGAGCATCTCAAGGTCGAACTTGGTGCGTTGCTCTAGCCGGTGCGCCTCGAGATCATTGTCCTTGGAGTGGAACCAATCGAGTCTATCCTCGAGTTCGACTTCGATGTCCTCAAGCGCCTGACTGAAACGCTCTTCACTGGTCATGTAGAACTCGCGCGGGTGAATCCAAGCCTCCTCGAAGTCGTCGAGCGGCTCCCACGAGACCGCCTCGCAGACCTGTATGCGTTCTATCCCGTCCCATCCAAAGCGGATGCGCAACGGATCGTCGCGGCTCGGCATCCATACGTCCAGTACCTCTCCGCGCAGCCGGATGTCGCCGCGCACGATCTCTCCGGTCGTGCGACGGTACTGCAGACCTACCAACTGTCGGACGATGTCCTGAGGGTCGGCTTGGTCTCCCACAGCCAGTCTCAGGTGGTTCTGCTCGAACACCTCGGGGGGGTTCAGCCCGTAGATGATTGAGACCGTGCCGACTGTGATGACATCTGGACGCGAGACCAGCGAGGCCACAGTCGAGAAACGCTCCTGCTCGATGCGCTCGTTCATCTGTAGTTCCTTGTCGATGTAGAGATCACGCCCGGGGATATAGGCCTCGGGTTGGTAGTAGTCGTAGTAGCTCACGAAGTACTCGACCGCGTTCTCCGGGAACAGCTCACCCATCTCTTGCCACAACTGCCGAGCGAGCGTCTTGTTGTGCGAGAGGATAAGCGTCGGTATCTGCAAACTCTCGATGACTTTGGCCATGGCAAAAGTCTTGCCCGAGCCGGTGATTCCGAGCAGTACGCAGCGCTCCTGACCCGCCTCAAGTTGCTCGACCAACTGGTCGATGGCCTGCTGCTGGTCCCCAGCGGTGTCGTACTCTGCGTGCAGTCGGAACATCGTATGGCCTCAATCTTCTAGTCCATCAATGTAATATTCTACGAACATGAGACTAGCCAGCAATGCCCATCCCGTCAGCATCGAGGCACGGAACAGAGTCTTCTGGAACCCCCGCATCGCCTCGTCAGACTCCGTTGCGGACTCCGCTCCCTTAGTCATCACGAAGATATTGATCAGCGCCATCAGCACCACAGAAGGAACCCAATAGATGTAACGATAGTTACGCCCTTCGGTGAAGTCGTGCATGCCCGTTAGCAGGAAACACACTAGCCAGCTGATAGTCAGAACCACACTCAGTTTCTTAGTTGCCTCTTGACCGTAACTTGCAGGGAAAGAGCGAACTCCTTGCTTGCGGTCCGCATCCTGGTCCATCAAAGCATAGTTGATGTCGAATGCTGCAATCCAAAGCGCTACTCCGAACGAGATGAAGAACACCTCCGGATACCACAGAAATTCGGACCGTCCATCCAGCATTCCGGTGATAGCCGCCCAGCCGTGGGAATCGGCTGCTATTGCGACCCAAGCGCCGGCAGGAGCGAGTGCTAGGCACAGTCCCACCCAGAAGTGGCATATCCAGGAAATGCGCTTCGTATACGGGTAAATCACGAAAACCAGCACTGGTAGCCATGCCATCTGTAGGGCAACCACGTTCAACATCCATGCAGCGAGGAGCAGCATCAAGAGGAAGCCCCCAGAAAGAACCCAAGCAGTTTGGACGGACATTGTGCCCGAAGGAAGGTGCCTTGTAGCGGTACGTGGGTTCTCTGCATCGATGTCACGATCGATTATCCTGTTGAGTGACAAGGCCAGTCCTCTGGCCCCAATCGCGGCCACCAGTATCCACACTATGTCCATTTGTACAGAGCCGAACTCCTTGTCTGCGAGAACGAAGCCAATCAGGACGAACGGCAGGGAGAACAGCAAATGTTCTATCTTTACAAAGTCAAGTATCTCTTTGATTCCCATCAGTAACCACCCTCGGCAAGCCACGCATCGACTCTCTCAGCTACTTTGGGGTCGTGCAGTGTGACGCCAGGCCAGCGCCGGACCGGCAGCGGACCCTTGCTCGAGGGGATTGGAGCGGTGGCATCCCAGGCTAGGCGGCCGCCCGAATCATCGAAGTGCAGGTCGCGGCCGACATCGAAGCGGCAGAACAACTGCCACAGCAATCGCCGCCTCCATTCCTCGCTGGCGAGGTAGACATCGTCGTCGGTGATGAACAGCCAGCGCAGGTTCTGGGCTGCCTCCAGCGACCATATAGCGTCGCAGATGCCCCCTATGATTTCCCGCTGCCGCGCAGCACCCTCCTCACTGACCTCCTCCATGCTGCTCTCCGGCTTCGGCCCCCCTTCGATGTTGGTGGTGACCACCAGCATGGACGAGCGCAACATCCGCGCTTGTATGACACCGCTTACAGCCGAGGCGGAAATCTCGAGGGAGTCCGGGCAGCCCGGTTGCGATGGCTGGCCCGAGTGCGGGTCGTTGTCCGGAGTCGTGGTGGCATCGATGATCAGTTTGTCGTGGATATTCTCCCAAGGCGCTGCGTGGGCAAGTGTGTCGGCCACCATGCCCCTGAGGAAGACAAGGTCGTTTGGTATGTGGACGCGGTAGTCCAGAGCATCGAGAAGCGCATCAAGATCCTTGACCGGGTGGTCTTCGTCGACAGTCACTATCACCTTCTGGAACATCATCTGGCCAGCCCCTAACAGGCCTAGAGCGGTCTTGCGAGCCTGTCTGGGGTAGCGTTGCTTTGAGGCGACGATAGCGAGGTTGTGGAAACCCGTCTCGAGTGGCAGGAATAGGTCGGACACATCGCGGTGCTGGAACTGCAGAGTGGGCAGAAAAGCATCGGCTATCGCCTCGCCGAGGTAACCGTCCTCCATAGGTGGCAAACCGACGATTGTCATTGGAATCATCGCGTCCTTGCGGTGGGTGATCCTCGTGATGTGCATAACCGGATAGGGCTCGGCAAGCGAATAGTATCCGAAGTGGTCCCCGAATGGTCCTTCCATGCGAGTCTCGCTGGGCAATGTGTAGCCTTCTATCAGCACGTCGCACTCGGCTGGAACCCAGAGGTCGTTGGTCTCACACTTGACGATGGACAGTCGTCTACCGCCGAGCAATCCTGCGAATTCGTACTCCGTCAGGTTGTTCGGCAGCGGCGCAATTGCGCTGAACATCACTTCGGGAGGGCCACCGAGACAGATTGCAACTGGCATCCTGCCACTTGCAGCGTCGGCGTGGTCCGCGCCGTGCTTGTGAGCCTGCCAGTGCAGTCCGACCTCGGTAGGCCCGTACACCTGACTTCGATACATCCCCATGTTATGGACACCTGTGTCTGCATCAGCGGTGACGACCAGCGGGAGCGTCATGAACGGCCCTGCATCTTCTGGCCAGGTCTTCGGAATCGGCAGCCTCGTGATGTCGGGTACCTCCATCACGACCTGCTGGCAGGCCCCCTTCGAGACCTTGCGAGGAGCCATCGTCATGCCCTGCTTGGCAAGCCCTATCCCGGTCCACGGTGCCTTGAGTATGCCTCCGACGTCCGGTTTCATCAGAGCGACCATGCGCTCTCCGATTTCTTTCGGGTCGTCAACGCCCAAAGCCCGATTAGTCCTCTCTCTTGTTCCGAAGAGGTTCATCAGCAGGGGAAACTGGCTGATGCTGCCGTCTGGCAGTCGGGGCTGCTCGAACTTCAAAGCAGGGCCTCCCTTCTTCACGAGGCGGTCGGCGAAGCAGCCCGCCTCAAGCTCCACATCGACTGGATCAACGATCCGTAGCATCTCGTCCGACTCCTCAAGAGCCTCGACATAGTGGGAGAGACGCCTCCAGACCACGCTCCGCCGGGGCGCTCACAGACTGAGAATGTTCGCTCGCCATCATAGATGGCGGAACCGACGGTTTCTTTGATATCCAGCCTTCCGGGGGTACTGTGGGTGATGCAGTGAGCATGTGCGATGTCTTGGTCATCGGAGCGGGCCCGGGGGGCGGCAACGCTGCCCTGCAGTGCGCCCGGCAGGGCCTTTCTACGATGCTCATCGAGGATCATTCAGCCATAGGGACACCGGTACACTGCGGCGAATGCATCTCTGATCTGGCCTGCGACAATCTCAATCTAGATCTACCCGAGCACGTCATTAGTAAGAGGGTCCATGGCATTCGGGTGATATTCCCCGATGGCACGGAGAAGTGCTTGACTGAGGAGGGATACGTCCTCGAGAAGCACCTGTTCGAGAGATGGATCGCCGACAAGGCGGTCGAGGCCGGAGCAAGCATGCACCTCAGTCACAAACTATCCTCGATGGATAGGGTTGAGGAGGACGGACGATTCATTGGCTGGAAGTGCGATGGCAAGGGAGAACAGTTTCCGATTCAGGCTAAGGTGGTCATCGACGCATCCGGCGTGGCCGCGGTGTGCTCGAAAGTCGTCAATATCGACGAGGACACACCTCTGAACACCATGGGCAAGGTGGTTGCCGGGATGCAGTACGAATTGCTAGAGGTCCCGTCTGACGGCTACCTCGACTTCTACATCTGGCCGAAGTACGCTGAGAAGGGGTATCTGTGGATGATTCCCAAGTGCGACGGCCGCGCAAACGTCGGGCTGGTCACCGAGGATCGTCCGCGCACCAAGAAGGCGCTTGACGAGTTCATCGGAATCACCCACTTCAAGGAACTCGAGCAGGTACCTCCACCCTGGAAGGAGAAGGGTAACCCCGCCTTCGGAGGAACCATCCCGATTTCAGGTCCGTTCGAGAACACCCACTACGACGGGTTGATGCTCGTTGGTGATGCCGCTGGTTTCACATCACCGCTCTTTGAGGGCGGTTCGCACCTAGCGCTGAAGTCGGCGGTGTACGCTGCCGAGACAGCCGCCGCTGCCATCGCTGAAGACGATGTAAGCGCAGAGCGTCTAGCCATCTACGCCAAGCTTTGGAAAGACGAGTTTCCACCATATGACAAGATACTGCGCGGCAAGAACGCGTTGTTCGATCTGACCGACGACGAGATGTCCGTGATGGCCCGGTGCTTCCCGGACGAGATGTCCGACATGGGCGTACCTGGCAAGGCGATGGTTGGTCTGAGGCTGCTCGCGCGTCGTCCCGGTTTGTATCTCAAGAAGGTGGTTCCAGCGATGCTGGCATTTGGGTATAGTAGAGCCAAGTACTACGGGTGGTGATTCCGTGCTCAGTTTGCTCGGGCGCGCCCTGCTCGCGCTCGCGCTCCTGACCAGCGCGCACCAGATTGCGCGCCCGGAGAAGGCCGGAGACGCTGTAGTACGCAACGTCACCATGGCTTCGCAGATCGCTCCTTTCGCCCTTTTGGTCGGCGCCTTCGTCCTCGACGCCTCCTCATTGGACCTCGTCGCTCGCTTCGGTGGTGACGGCCTACCGCTGTTCTACCGAATTTCCGCTGTGTGGGGCGGCAGGGCAGGTCCGCTGCTGCTGTGGGCAGCGATACTCGCCGTAGTGACTTGGTTCATGGCCCGAGAAGGTGGCCCCGCGGCTCTTGAAGTCAGAATCATGCACGCATGGGTGCTAGCACTGTTCGTATTGGCGTGGCTGCTAGAACCGTTCGCCGCCGCGACAGGGGGGCGGGGCGAACTGCACCCGCTGCTGCAGACCGACCTGATGGTCATTCACCCACCAGTGGTCTTCTCCTACTACGCGTTGTGTCTGGCAACCGCTAGTGTGGCTCTCGCAGGCGTGCTCAGGCGAGACTCAGCCGATGCCATCCATGCCGCTCAACTGCACTGGGCGCGCGCAGGCTTCGTTCTCGGCAGCATCGGCATAGGGCTCGGCGGCCTGTGGGCCTACACGGTACTGGACTGGGGAGGTTACTGGGCCTGGGATCCAGTTGAGACCGGTTCGCTGCTGCCTTGGCTCGCACTGCTTCTTATCGTGCACGTGCGCGCGAAGCCAGATTCCTCTAGCGCAGCCTCTGTTTCGCCCGCAATCGGGCTGCTGGCAGGTGCACTGGCCTTCCATGCGACTCTCGTGACGCGTGCGAACGGTGTCTGGGCATCGGTTCACGCCTTCGTAGCCGACGGCGAGGGCACACTGGCCGACGACCCGTACCTACGGGTCCTCGACATAGCCGAGTTGACTCCCGTTGGAATCGAGGTGACTTCCTACCTCGTTGCAATTATCGTACTGGGCTACTACGCCTACGCTCATCTACGCCGACAGCAGTGGCTGGCACTAGCCGCCACTGGTCGCACCTCGATGCTTGAGTCCAAACCGAAGCTGGCGGCCGCCCTCGTGTTGGCGTACATCACCGTCGGATTCTGGATCGGCTCGAGCGCGGTATTCGCTCTCGGCCTCGCGTTAATTCTGCTGGTGGTGCACGGTGACGGGGAGAAACCGCCTCTGCACTGGATCGCTCTCGGTGTGCTGCTGATGCTCTACTCCGCCTGGTTCTGGCTCGCTGACATCACTCAGGCGGTGACGGGGATGGTGCCGTTCCTCACTCCGTGGTTGCTCTCTCCCGAAGATGAGAATGAGATGGTGGACGTGCTCCTACCGCTTGAGGACACCTCAGCACGCACGCGCGCTGCGCGTACCGTTCCTTGGTACGGCGGCGCGGCCTTCCTACTGCTCACATGGTTACTGCTGACTGTGGAGATAGACGGCTCCAGTCTTGAGGCGCACGAGTTCTACGGGGCCCCCCTCATCGGCTTGCTGGCAATCGCACTCACACTCTATGCATGGGGCCAATCAATCGATGCAAGCCGAGGCAACGCTCTCGTAGCAGCGGCCCTGTTCGCCTCAATCGCCCTCGCTTACATATCCGACCAGTTCTCCCTCCCGGGCGATCCCAATCTGATAATCACCAGCGGTATCACCAGAGGCGCAATAGCGCTGTTTCTACTGACCTGGCTTGTCTTCGCACTCCCACCAACGGTCCAGCAGGCGTGGCGCACCGCCACCAAAGTGATGCCCAAACTCAGAGAAGGAGGAGTTCGTGTCAGAAGCAACGCCGCGCGCGCGAGGCTGCTTGGCTCGCACCTCGCCCACCTCGGGATTCTACTCTTGCTCATCGGACACGTCCTCACCACCACGCTGGTCGACCGCTCGGACCCCTCGCACCTTGTCACTCTCGAGAGGGACCAGCCGGTTGAACACGACGGCTACGAATTGATGTTCGTCGACACTGAACTGATATCCGCGGATGACGATACCTACGACTTCGCCGTCGGCGACGGCTTCGTGGGAGTGGTAATCGAAGTGAGGCGGGACGGCGAACTCATAGACACCCTGACACCAGGGATGCTGCGGTTCGACTCTCCCAGCGGAGCAATCAACTCGCGTTCCGAGGTCGACAGGATAACCGGTCTGACAGGCGACACCATCGTGATCCTAGACATCTTCCAGTCCAACGACCTTCTGAGCTCCATGATAATGGGCGGAACCGATGATGTCGAGACTGTCAGGGTTACCGTGCACAGCCTGAAGGGAAGCCACTTGGTCTGGGCCGGATGGACTCTGGTGATGTTGGGGGGAGTTCTGGCCCTAGCCTCAAGCGACCGCGTTTCAAAAGAAGCAGAGTGAGCAGAATATCACCTACGGTGATACCGTTTGTATGAAAAAGGGGGAGCCGGTCGCCGGGTCGCCTAGGAGGCCCGAGTCATGGATAACGGAACGATAGTTCACGTCGATTACGATCTCTTCAATGCGGAGACTGAGAAGCTCATCGAGACGACTCGTGAGGATGTCGCCAAGGAGCATGACGTGCATGAAGAGGACCGAACCTACTCTCCGATGGTCACCGTCGTCGGCGATGGGCGACTCATCCCCGGGTTCGAGGCCCATCTGGCTGAGGCCGAGACTGAGACCGACTACACATTGGACATCGAGGCCACCGAGGCTTACGGCGAGCGCGATGCGAGCCTCGTCGAGACCATTGGCCAGAACGTCCTGATGCGCAGCGTCCGCGATCCGGAAATGCTTGCCATCGGTGCACCCGTAGAGATCGGCGGCCGCACGGGTGTCCTACAGTTCCTCAGTGCCGGGCGCGCGAGGATAGACTACAACCATCCGCTCGCCGGTGTGACTCTGCGCTACAACTACCGAGTCACAAAGGTCGTAGAGGACCGCACTGAGAAGGTCGAGACCCTTCTCAACATGAACACCGGACGCGACGACTTCGAGATATCCTTCGAGAACGATGATCTGACCGTCACCACTCCAGAGAACCTCGCGTATGACCAGAACTGGGCTTATGCCAAGTTCAGCCTCGTGACTACCCTGCGTGAACACCTTGGTGTTGGCATGATTGTGTTCAGGGAAGTCCACGAGCCCCGCGCAGTCACAGAAGAAGAGTGATTCGCAGGGTTCATCCCCTTCGCCATCCTCGTAGCGGATGCCTCAATGACGACGAAAGGGTGACTGAGCCAACGGCTTTGACGTGCCCTATGAGTACCGAGAGGCACCAAACGACACGCGGATTGAAGATATCCAGTCGTTTCCGGCAACCAATGACGCGTACCAGTACCGCGATTTGCATCATCGCCGTCCTACTCACCTCGACGATGACCAGCGGTTGCCTCGGTCTTGCCGTCCAGCGCGAGATCATGGAGTCGTGGCGAGACGAGCCAATAGTCATCGAAAAGGAGGAGACCACAGGGTGGGACCACACCTTCGAGTCCACCGGATTCGAAGCCGCCGACCCGTACGAGCAAGAGGAGTTGATACAGTTCGACGAAAGCGTGACCAAGCTGGTCATCAACTTCCGTGCGCAGTTCCCTTGGTCCTCGCAGATCGAGGAGTTCTTCGGTAACGAGACCAACGAGCTCCGATATGTCGAGGTGAGACTATGGGAGCCCGGCGTGAAGGAAGCCGGCGGAGATCCGTTCTGGGAAGTGAGGGCGACTCAGGACTATCCGCTGGAACGATTCACCTTGGGTAACGGTACTTTCATTCAGGGCAAGTGGACCTTTGAGGTAGAGGCCCGCGGCTACGGCATCACCGCCCCTGTCGAGCAACTCTCGTTTCACGACCACTTCGATGTCTATCTGACGATTACCAGACCCTGTGTGCGCTTCTCAGAGGTGCATGAGGGAGGGGATTGCACCTACCTATCCGATTTCGATTAGGCCTATTCGCCCCAAGGGGCGATGCGTAGCGCTTATGAATCACGGTCAGGTCGCCGCGACGCTGAGGATTCATTGTGGATGAGAGTCTAGCCCCTTTGGTACCGCTCGATGTGTACGAGCAGCATGCCGTTCACATTGGAACCAACCAGAAGTCTGCCGACATGAAGCAGTTCCTCGACACCATCAGACAGGACGGTGGCGGACTGCACCTAATCGACGTTCACCAGACCGACGCACGTATCCGAATGGTCGCTAAATTCCTGTCCCGATACGAGTCCGAGAGGATTCTCGTTGTCAGCGCACGTCAGTATGGCCAGCGTCCGGCACGCAAATTCGCTGAGAGCATCGGTGCGATGCGCATAGTCGGACGCTTCATCCCTGGTACTCTGACCAATCCGAGGCTACGAACCTACATCGAGCCAGATGTTATCCTAGTCACCGATCCGGCCGCTGATTCTCAGGCCCTCTCTGAGGCCGTGAAGACAGGCTTGCCGGTAGTCGGGATATGCGACGCCAACAACAGACTGCGCAACGTCGACCTCGCTCTTCCCGCCAACAACAAGGGACGGCGCTCGCTGGCGCTCGTCTACTGGCTGCTGGCGCGCGAGATGCTCAAGATCAGAGGCGCTGTTTCAGAAGCCGACTGGGAGCGCGCCCAGAACGTCGATGACTGGGAATCCACCTTCTGAGGCCTCGACGCCCTCATAGAAGGGCTACCGGACCGCCGCTTCGTGACTCTTGAGCCAGCCCCGCTGTTCCTAGCCCCTATGGCAGGGGTCACCGATCTCGCTTACAGGCTTCTGGCGCGTGAGTGCGGGGCGGATGTGACGGTCACCGAGTTCACCGCGGCATCCGGCCTGACCCGTCGAAACACACACTCTTGGCTGAAGGTCGAGAGCGATCCACGCGAGAAGCCCTTCATCCCGCAGATATTCGGTGGTATCATCGAGGAGATGGTGCAGACCGTCGAGCTTCTGCAGGACAGGGCCGACACCATCGACATCAACTTCGGATGCCCAGCGCCTAAGGTCTGCCGCAACGATGCCGGAGCAGCGCTTCTGAGGGACCCTGATCGAGTTGTCGAGATGGTCCGAGCCTGCCTCGATGTAGCACAGGTGCCGATCACAGTCAAGGTCAGGCTCGGTACCGGCGGTGGCCCGAACACCGCATTGGAGGTTGCCAAACGGCTTGAGGTGGAAGGCATCGAGCGAATCTGCGTTCACGGCCGAACCTTGAGGCAGAGGTACTCCGGTGCAGCCGATTGGCAGCAGATTCGTGAGATCGTCGAAGCCGTCGACATCCCAGTCATCGCGAACGGCGATGTCGTTGATGCCGCTACGGCCGCCGCCTGCCTCGATGCGACAGGTGCCGCAGGTCTGATGATCGGCCGTGGCGCTATCGGCCGGCCTACCATCTTCCACGAGATCAAGCGAGATTTGGGATGGTCGGACCAAGCACCTCCTTGGGGTGACGATGACCCCGCAGTAGCCAGATTGTGGTGCTGGAAGAGATATCTGGAACTCAGTGGAGAACTCTACGCGCCGCAGCAGAACAAGAATCTGAAGCGGCACGCGGTCTCGTTCACCAAGGGACTTCCCGGTGCCTCGGCGATGAGGGTCGAGCTGCATTCGATAGGAGAACAGGCCGAACTCGGCAGGAGAGTTACCATGTTCCTCGAGGATGCCGCCGAGCCACGCTCCGTGGCCGCCTGATACGCGAGTTAATCAGCGATTGTCGGATGCGAGAGCCGTGTTCCCGTCGTTCAATGTGCTCGGAGAGGAACTCCAGCCCTGCTCGACCGACCCTCTCACCGGTTGGTTCAGAGACGGCTGCTGTAACACCGATCGCAACGACACAGGCCTGCACACAGTCTGCTGCTTGGTTACTGAAGACTTCCTCGAGTTCGCACGGCAACAGGGAAACGACCTCATCACTCCCGTACCGGAGTTCAACTTCCCCGGGTTGAAGCCTGGGGACAGATGGTGCGTATGTGCTCAGACTTGGCAGGACGCGACCGAAGCAGGCGTGGCATGTCCCATAGTACTGGGGGCAACCCATGAGGAGACGCTACAGATAGTATCTCTGGAGATTTTGGAGCAGTACGCTGCCTGACTACGATGCTAACGACTCGTCGAGGCGTTGCGCCACCGTCCTCAAACGCCGCAGAGTCCTGTCGGCTTGACGCATCACCCGCTCCTTGACCGCAGCACCGTCTTTACCTGAGATTCTGATTCCGTATGGCATCCTGCCTCCCAGTGTGTTGAGCAGGACCCTCTGTGTGTCGAGCGGCACCGGGGCGAGGATGTCCTGCACCTTCTCTATGTTCAGCGATTTCTTCCTGATTCCTGAAATCAGGGATTTCGAGACCGATTCGTCCAGACGCCCCAGTCCTCCTCGAGTCATCAGCCACTCCTCACCACGGGCATCATGCTGGCGCATCAGACCGGCATAGACATCCTGCGCGATACGATCCAGCATGGGGACCCGCTCTGCGATTCCCGCTGCTCGCATCCGCTCCACCGCGCGCTGCACACGCGAGCGCGAGTCCCCGGTCTTGTCAGCGAGCGCGAGCAGAGTCGTCGCCTGCCCGCTAGAAGATATCTCCTCGAACAGTTGACGGGCGAGCCTGTCACTGTGCTTCCCTCTCTTCCCGTTCAACCCGAGGTCACGCATCAGCGCATCGAGCCTATCCTCTCCCTCCACAGTCGCACCGGGCTCTGCAATCTCGATTTGGAAGCCGCCGTCCCCATCCTCACTAGGAATGACCATCCTGACATCGGACTCAGTGACCCTCTCAGCGACTTCGGAGAGCCGCAGATCCAGTATTGCACGCGCTTGCACCGAGACTAGATTGACAGCCGAACTCATCGAGCCGCCGCGGAGGACGTGGATATGCCAGCGCCCTTCAGTCTCGGCGGCCACGAGTCCCGATTCCCTGAGTTTTACCAACTGATGGTGCATACCCGTCTGAGAGAGTCCGCTGACATCCCCTAGGGACTTCGTATCCCATCCCTTCAGAGGCTCACTTAGCAAGGTCTCGCGCATCAGACGGTGCAGCGCCCCTTGCTCATCATCTATGCTCATCCCCTCTGACTTTCTTCTCACTAGTCCCATCGAATCAAGCAGCCAGGCGAGCAAGACATCAGGGTCCTTGCTTCCTGTCGGCATGGCTGATTCCGACAGTCTGATTCTGAACATGCGCGCTCCGCGCGCATTCCTACGCTCAAGAGGCTTAGCCAACCCTCAGTGCCGACTCACGCGTATTCGACGCGAACGTCGAGCCACGGGTAATCAACCTGCGAGGTCCGCAGACCGGACAGATGAGGCGCCAGTGCTAGTCTGCCTGCGCACAGAATACCCCGTCGGCGCAGGACCCCTATAGCCGAGTGGACCGAGGCTCGCGAGCGCCCGAGATCGCGGGCAAGTTGAGCCTGCGACGGAGGTTCCGGTGTTTTCGAGAGACGGGTCACGATGTTACGCTGGACAGTCGACAGCCCGACTGGTAGCATCGCCGCAGCCCGGCTTTGGTCGGTCACTCCTGAACCGGCTAGGATCTCGACCTGCGCTGGCGCGCCGGCGTAGTAGCAGGTGCGTCCGTTCACGGGCATGATGGTGACCGTCCGTTCGTTGATCAGGACATCGAGATGGTGTCGTAGGGTGCCGTTAGCTGCATCTAGTTGACGTTGCAGTTCGCGGTAGTGGATTCCGGGCGAGCGCTCAAGCGTATTCAGGATACGCTTTCTGAGTGGGTGCTCCCAAGCGTGGTCGCGAGGTGCGGCCAGAGTTCCCTGTGAGGCAGGGGCGATGAACGGGAACAGGGCCCCCAAACCCAGGGCGCCGCCTGCAAGCGCAGCGAGTCCATCCACGAACCAAGGCCGCGTACTGCGCCATTGCTCAATCAAAGCCATAGCCCCTTTCGTCGACGTACGACCTTTGAAGCATACGGTTGGTTGTATCGACCATGCTCAGGTCTGTGAACGCCTCACTTCGGACCGACAACATGTCCTTGATGCAGTTTCATGTAAGCGACCAGCGGGCTCAGCAGTCTGCCAGCCTCGCGGCCGTGGCCGGTCAGGCGGTAGATGACTCGTATGGGCGGACCATCTTCGACGACCCTGTCGACCAGTCCGTTCTGTACGCAGGTCGTCAGTTTGTCCGATAGGGTCCTGCTGCTGATTCCGCGTAGGAGAGCTCGCATCTCGTTGAAGCGGCGATCGCCTGCGATGTACAGTGTTGCGAGAATCTCGATTGTCCACTTAGAACTGAAGATCGAGAAGGCGTCGACGGCAGCATCGACCTCCCAGCCGACGTCGAAATCGTCGTCGTAGTAAGACTCGAAGGAGCGGCGAATCATCCCTCCGTTTTCCTCGACTTCAGAGATGGCCTGCTCAATCCTCTTTAGGTCGGAGGCAGAGATTCTCAGAGGGGGACGAGCCATGCGCAACAGGTTGTACAGGCGGTATTTAGTGTATAAAATGCACCTAAGTGTCATCGTGAATACTGGCTCGTTGAAATACCAGAGTTTATCGGGTCAGTGTGAAAACTACACTAAGTAGAGAAGGAAATCGTATGGATATATTATTGGAGAAATGGTTGGACGAGTCGATAGGAGATTGCGATACTATGGTCGAGGTGCCGAGGATCAGTCTGAGGGCAACGGTCTACGCCGAGATCGCGAACTACCGAGCACCTGCTTGGATTCAGTCTCCGACGAACCAGATGTAGGTCAGGTAAGTACGATATATCCAACTACAGCAATTATCATTAGGAACGTCAACATCCTTCCCAAACTCTGTTCAGATTGTCCCGAAGTCATTCCAACTCTCGGTTGCTGAGACTCGGGTAGGGGCCTGTGGCAGTTAGGGCAGTAAAGCCTCGTGACTCGCTTCTTCTCCATCACTACGAAACCGGGGTCTGGCCCGCCTCCACCCCGTCCCTGTGCATGGCCGCCGTATGCTACGGGACTGCTTTCTACGCCCCGTGACTCCATCGGATCGTCACCGGTCCAACCACATCGTGGACATCCAGATGCCATGACAGTCCAGCCGGGCCTCTCGTATTCAGAGTTCTCATGCATCGGTGTAGTTTGGTCTACGGCCTTCAATCAGCGCGCTCAGACCCTCGAGTGCGTCCGTGGTCCTGAAAATCTCCTCCAGCCCCTCGAGCTCGCCCTCTAGGCCAGTCTTGAGATCCGAGTCAGCAGCTGCGTTGAGCAAATCGTTGGCCATCGAGAGTGCGATTGGCGCGGCCCGGGACAGTGACTTGAGTTGCCTAGAGACCACCTTGTCCGCGACATCAAAGCCATTCGGGGCCTCCCCGGACATCAGCGAAGACATGTTTCCGTCCGAGTAGAACGAGGTCGCGAAGGCAACTGTAGCGTTCTTCGGATCAGCCGGACGGCCTGGGTACTTGTCACCCGGCTTGCCCAGTTTGATGATGGCGGCAACAGTCGCTTGGACATCGGCTGGCTCGACCAGATGAGTGAGCAGTCCGAGTGCGGCGGCCGAGCCTGCATCGAGAAAATTCCCGGCCAGAACTGCGTAGCGTGCGCCAGCCGCGCCGCAGATTCTCGGAGTCCTCTGAGTGCCTCCGAGTCCGGGGTAGATCCCTATACTCGTCTCAGGGAACCTGAACTGGGTGCGACCGGTGCCGACCCTGTAGTCGCACGCGAGGGCGAGTTCGAGACCACCTCCGAGAGCGAGACCGGTAGTCAGAGCGATAGTCGTCTTGGGGCTGCTCTCAAGCTTGTCCAAGACGGCGTGGCCGTGGGCGGTGAAGTCGTAGATCTCCTGGAATGAGTCAGTGCGGATCTTGTCGACGAAGAACTTCACGTCCGCGCCGGCGACGAAGGCCTTGCCAGCCCCTTCTAGCACGATGGCACCGACATCGTCTCGCGCGTTGAGCTCATCCAGTGCATCACTCAACTGCGAGACTAGGGTCACGTTCAGCGCGTTCATCACCTCGGGCCTGTTGAGCCGAACCGTGCCAACACCGCCCTCAACCCCGACATCCACGTATGAGAATTCGAACGGCGCGCCCCTTCCCGCGAACCAAGTGGGCAACTCGAGACCAGTCTCGTCAGCGTATCCTTGGGCCATGCGGACCGCCTCGGACACGCCGATGCGGTTGGCCAGCTCGAACGGTCCGCGTGCCCAGCGCAGCCCGACCTTAGCCCCTCGGTCAACGTCCTCCATCGAGCAGATGCCCTCTGCGACGATCTGCGAGGCGACCGCGAAGACCTGTCCGAGTAGGCGCTCTCTGATGACTACAGCAGCCCCTTCGTCGCAATCGACATCTTCTCCTATCTCCCAGGTCCTGCCCTCGGCGACGAGATCTCGCAGGCTCTTGGTCCCGGTGTAGCGAGGAGTGTCCAGTTGCTCTGCTAGATAGTCGGTGGCGTGGAGGGCTATGGGGGAGCCTGTGAGGTTCATCAACGCGAACGGGCCTAGTCCGATGCGGAACGCCTCACAGGCGACAGCGTCTATTTGAGCGGTCGAACCCACTTCTTCCTCCAGCAGCCTACAGGCCTCGTTTAGCCAAGGCACGAAGAAGCGGTTGACCACGAATCCCGGTCTGTCCTTGCAGATGATGACCACCTTACCCATCGTCTTGCAGTACTGCTCGACGGCAGCCAGCGTCTCAGCGGACGTGGAGGTCGCTGGGATAATCTCGACGAGCCTGTTCTTGGCCGGGTGGTAGAAGAAGTGGAGCCCGACAAACCTATCCGGCCTGCCTACCGCCTCGGCTAACTCGTTAACCGAGAGGGACGAGGTGTTGCTGGCTAGTATGGTGTGCTCGTCGCACACCTCGTCGAGGATGCCGAACACCTCGGTCTTGATGTCGAAGTCCTCGAACACCGCTTCGATGACCAGATCGGTGTCCGGAGAGACGTTCTCGGTTCCGACCACCCCTATGATGCGTCCTTTGATACCCTCGACCTGCGTCGGTGAGAAGATACGCCTCCCAACGGCCTCCTCAAGGAATTCGGAGATGATATCATGGCCGCGGTCGACCCACTGCTGCTCGCGATCGATCATCTGGACCTCGAACAACTCCTGCGCACTCTTCTGGGCTATCCCGGAGCCCATGTTTCCCGCACCGATGATTGCTAAGCTCTCGACGGGGCGCATGCTCCGGCCACCTGCCTCGCGTCCATCAATGCAACGGAAAGCCATCTGACTCACCGCCGCGAACTTATTCAGCCGCGCCGAACCTGTGCGCTGCATGGCACCGCGCCGCCGTGTAGCAGTGGTGCTGGTGTTGTTGTTTCTGGTTTCGCTATCGCATTCGGCCTACTCTCAGTCCACAGGCATGACTGGCAAGTCGGTCAGCGGCTGCACTTGCCATTCGAATTCGGGGGGTCTTTCTCCGTCCATGAACGGACTTCCTTTCGGAGCGGGTGGCTACACCCCGGGTGCGACCTACTCCCTGCAATGGGACGGCGGCCCCCATGTCTCCGGCGATGGAGGATTCAACCTCGATGTGAGCGCGGGGAGTTGGACGAACCTTGGTGCCCACGTCAAGTTGCAGAACGGCGAGCTGACTCACAGCAGCGATGCCGCCCGCTCGTGGACCGCAGACTGGGTCGCTCCTGCTACAGGCACAGGCGACGTTGATTTCACCGTCGCCGTGCTTTACGCCAACGGCAACGGCCAGAACACGGGTGACACATGGGGCACTGGGGCGTGGACTCTGGGGGAAGCCGGCTCAGCGGAGAACACCGCTCCAGTCATATCCAACGTCACATACGTCCCTACAAGCCCAACCAAGGCGACCGGCCTAAGCGTGTCCTACGACTTCCACGACGCCGACGGCGACTCGGAGCAGGGCACTCAAATCAAGTGGTGGCGCGACGGTCTGCAGGTGGCCACGATTAACGACCTGCACGATGTCCCGAACAGTTGGTTGGGAAGGGGGCAGCAGTGGCAGGTCGAGGTCACCCCTTCTGACGGTACTGAAGACGGTGATGCCGTGATGCTCAACCCGGTGACAATAGGCAACACCCCGCCGATAGCGAGGGAGCTGGAGGTTTCCCCTTCAGATCCAATCAACACGGACGACCTAGTATTGGACTACGAGTATTTCGATCTCGATGGCAATACCCAGCAGGACACGGTTACCCAATGGTATCTGGATGGTGCTAGGATTCCAGAGTTGGACGACTCAAGCACGGTATCCAGCCTTTGGACAAGGTCCGGAGACGAGTGGCAGGCCTCAGTGAGGCCGCATGACGGAACTGACTACGGCGAAACTGTTTGGACCGGAGTTATTGTCATCGGTTCATCCAATACCCAACCTTCCGCTACGGCATTCATTTCCCCTTCTGGCAATGTTGTTACTACTGATGCCCTTCAGGTGATTGTAGGTTACAGCGACCCGGACGGCGATGATAAAGAATCGACCGAGATTAGGTGGATGATGAACAACGACGGTGATGGTAATTTCGTTCAAATTTCCGCCTACAACGACTTAAACTGGGTTCCTCCGGAGGCCACAACCAAGGGGCAGACATGGGTAGCCGAGGCCAAGGTCTCGGACGGGCTGATGTGGTCTGACTGGGTTACTAGCAACGCCGTCACCATTCAGAACACCCCACCTGTTGTAACGTCCATCTCGATGCTTCCGGAGGGTGACCTGATTACCACCATGAATCTGACAGTGGAATGGGAGCAGAGCGACATCGATGGCGATGAATCACATAATTCTCAGATCCGTTGGTGGGTAGATGGAGAATGGAAGAGTGAATACGACAACTTGGGCACTATCTGGCATGGTGAGACAATAAGAGACCAGCATTGGTCGGTCCAAGTCATACCAGGTGACGGAGAGGACCTTGGGACCTCGATGAAGACCAACGCGCGCGCGATACAAAACGCCGCTCCGGACACGCCTGAGATAAACCTCGGTGGCGATTTCTCCGGAAGCATCGGTGTGCCCGATTCACTGCACGACCTCATCGTCGAAGCATCGTCCGAGGACCCAGACGAGGAGATAGTGCTGTTCGACTACCGGTGGTCGAGGAACGGGTTCCACGTACCAGATCTTGATGGCTTACAACTGGTACCGGCCTCAAGACTCGAGCCCGGCCAACTGTGGACCGTGACGGTGTTCGCCAACGACCCTTGGGGGCTTTCCAGCTCCGCTTCGCAGAACATCACTATCCCCAACCTGCCTCCTGTAGCATTCTGGTCGACATCACCACAGCCTCCGATACCGGGTGCGATGGCGAGTTTCGACGCTTCGGGCGCATCCGATCCCGATGGCGAGATCGTAACCTGGTTCTGGACCATTGATGGGGTCGGATTTACCGGGCAGTCGGTAGATGTCCTGCTAGCGGCAGGCGTGCACACTGTCTCACTCACTGTTATCGATGACATGGGTGGTTCGGACACCATAGAGAACGAGGTCATATTCGGACCTGTCATCACCGTCTCCTCGCTGTCCGCCAGCCTCGACGGCTCCACAGTCCACCTCTCTTGGACCGGTTCCTCCTCCGAGTACAGTGTCTATCGATCGACTAGCCCTATCACCACCGTGGTCGGGTTGACCTCGATGGACGCAACCCCTGCGTGGGGCGAACCGGTCCCGATCGATATGGAGCCTGTAGGAGTGACCAGCGACACAACCTGGAGCGAGACGGCCCCGGTCGCTTCGATGCTGTACTATGCCGTGACCACCGTGATTGACGGGTACGAAGTGGTGTGGATAGTCGACGGCGAGAACATGGTCAGCGTCAATGCCACCGCCGCGGCGAGTTCAATCGACACCGACCCGACCGGATCGCCCAAACTACTTGTCATCCCGGTAGCCGCGCTGCTCTTGCTGCTAGGGGCAGCGGCCATAGGAATTACTCTGTTCGAGAGTCGCAGGAGGGGTGCATGATGCGCTCTCGCGCGGCCGTCCTAGCAATCATCGCGATACTGCTAGCAACCAGCGCCAGCGTGGCCAACCCCGGCGGCGAGGGCGATGCGGACCGGGACTTCACCTGCGGCGGCTCGTGCCACGGTGATCCGGCTCTGAACTCTCCCTCCGACGGGACTGTGTCGGTCTCTGTGGATGCATTGGTGTTCTCGGGTACCGCGACCGCCGTGCACGTCACTGCGAGCGGGATGAGCCTGTCCGGAAACAGGCTGCTTGGCGTATTCCTTCTTGGTTCTTCTAACGGCAATGGCGACCACCCTGAGGACTACGGGTGGGCCATACTGCAGGACCCCAACGGCGGTTCTCACAACTACGTAGAGGTCATCGTGCCGCCGAGCGGCTCCGTGACTCTGACTTGGGTGATGTTGGCACCAGAGCAGACCGGACTGCAGAACCTGTTCGTCGAGATCCATCACGGGGTGAACCCGAACAGCAACAACTGGGCTTATTCCGCACTCACTAGGGGTTACACGGTGGATGTCCAGCCGGTACCTGATAATCTGCCCGGATTCGCCTTTGACTGGACCCCTGAGATGAGAGTGACAGGCATCGATTCACCGACTGAGATTCGAACTAGGAACGCGACCTCGGTCACGGTGCAGTGGATGCTCGAGGGGGAGTGGTTGCCTCATGACGCCGAGGTCACCGGAGCAGGTGATGTCTGGGAGGCCATGCTGCCTGCGACCATCGGCGATACAAGGATGCAGTACCAGGTGACGACTTCGAACGGCGAGTTCTCGATAGTGCAGCCGTGGCTGACCGTCGGGACCGAGCCACCGCCCTTCGACGGGGGGATATGGGACGCCCGCCTGCAGTCCTTCGCCTTCGCCTTCCTCGTACTCTCCTTCCTAGTTTCACTGCAGACTCGGTTCTCGCCGTGGGAGGGAAGGCCAGAGATAGACCACACAGAGGAGGTCGAGGCGACTGATGCCCCACCGCCGCCGCCCGGACTTGAGCCGCAGCCGGCAGACGACTACTGGGCAAGGCTCGTGCCGTCAGAGGAGAACCCTGGATGGCTGTGGGATCCTGTTGAGGAGGAGTGGATTTCGGACCCAAACAATCCACTTGGGAGTGATGAGTGATGATCGGCGCAGCGACCTTCCATGCTGCTATGGCTGAGATAGTCGTGGGCACTCTAGTGCTGGCTACTCTGTGCGCCATAGGCTGCACCGTGGCCAGCCTGTTCCCGGGGATGGCAGGCAGGCTCGCTACCAAGCACATGATGGAGACGATGGACAAGGCAGCCTTGGTCGGGGCCTCGCTCGGCCTAGCTTTCCTGCCAATCGCTATCCTCAGCGGCTCTTTCGCCGCAGACAACGCGGTGACTAACGCACTGCTGTACAACAAGTTCGTCTACAGCGGCCTAGCACTGGGGTTCTGGGCCTCTTACGTCATCGGCAGGGTGCGATTCGGCCCGGATGTCTGGCAGGTCCGCCCGCTCAGCGGACTCCAAGGAGTAACGGCAGTTATGGCCTTCCTGATGACCACGATGGCATCATCGATAGGTGGCAAGCTGGTCCGCAACGAATCGCTGTTCGACCTCCTGCCGATATGGTTGCCTTCAGACTCTGCGACAGTTCTGAACCCGATGATATCAGCCGTGCTCATGCTCATCGGCATAGCCGCTCTGGTCGTGGTGTTCAGGCTCGGCCCCAAGACCGAGCGTATCTCGCTCGATTAGTCCTGAGACTCGTCCTCACCGGACTCGTCCGACTCATTCCAATCCGTGTCTGAATCATCCTCGTCGTCCTCCCAATGGCAGTCCTCGTCATCGGGATGCTCCTCGCAGTATTCCTCCAACGAATGCATCTCGTCCCAGTCGTCTCCGTGATCATGGGGTGGCATTCCTACTCCCATCAGCTCCATCATCATGGCAGCGCAGGACCCGACGAGTGGCTCGAGCCCGGATGTGATCTGCCACATCGCATCGTGGCTGATTACCGTACTCTCCTCATGACCATCATCATCGTATGTGATTATCTCAAATCCCGAACCGTCATCCAACTCGACAGCGTGAGTGTTCTCCCAGAAGGTGTTGAAGACGTGATTATGGCACCACATACCAGCCATCTCACGGAGGACCTCCGGGGGCACACGCATCTGATTCTCCGAACCCCTGTCGCGATCGTCGTCTCCGCGTCGCTCATCCATCCCTCTCCTGTCGCGATCATCCATGTCCTCGCGAGCGAACTCGCCATCCCAGCCATTTTCCATCGAGAGGCACTCTTGCATGTCCTCGTCCCAGCCGAGACCTCTCTCCCTGCACATCTCGGGGGTGAGTCTTACATCGTCACCGACTCGGTCGTCTGAATCATCGACCCTGTCCTCGCCAGCGGCGTTGGAGTCACTGTCGTCTCCGAGGGCTCCCGAGCCGAGTATGACTGATGCGAAAAGCAACAGTCCCATGGTCATGGCAATCTGGGTTGAGCGGTCTCCGGTCGTATCTTTGCGACTGTCGTCCATGAAAAACCGTCTATTGTGCCCCATTTCAATGATTTCACTAAATGATTCGTAGAATCATATTCTCAAAGAGAGTCCAGAATCGCGGCTAGGCGGCTGCAGTGGGTCTCCGGGCTGAGATCAAGTTCTGCTATCCTGGAGCGGCCCGCCTCGGCCCAGCGGGCACGGGTCTGTGCATCCGCGGCCTGTTCAAGAGCGGAGTGCCAGGCCGCTTGGTCGCCTCGCTTCAGGAGGCGGCCGTTCGCGCCGTCTATCACGGTGTCGCGGAAGCCGCCCTCGTCGACGAAGAGGGCTGGCGTACCTACGGAGAAAGCTTCGACCGGCGTGAGTCCGAAAGGCTCGCCGTGGGCCATGCTCACAACAGCCCTCGCGCTGCGCATCAGTGAAGCCAACTCGGGAGAGCTGAGGCGTGGGGCGACCCACAGCTCGACCCCGCAAGAACCGGCGTGATCTGCAAGGCGGGCTATGTCGTCAGCCTCCCCGCCTCCGACGTGAGCCAGAGAAACTCCGCTGTCGGCCAACATCGAGACTACCCCCCACGTCCCCTTGACCCAACTGGCCTGGCCCACGCTGACGGCGTACGGCCTTGGCATATCGCCCACAGCAACTGGCTCGTCCGAGCCAGCCTCGGAGGGGAACTCGTCAGCGACCACACTAGGGAGAAGGATGCCGGCCTCAACGCCGTAGACCTCGCCGATGCGCCCTGCAGTGTAACTCGAGTTTCCGCTGATCGCAGAGCGCGGCCTGTCGGTGAGTCCACGAATGAACTCGATGTCACGGCGCCTCGCCCTCGACAGTAGCGCGCTGGTCAGACCTAGGTTTTGCTTCGGCGAACCGTCGACCTTGCGATGCAGCACGTCTTCATGCAGCCCCCGATGCGGTTCGAGCAGGTGGAGGTGTACAGCCATCGACTCAGGCACGTGCTCCAGCAGAGCGAGGCTGCCGTCGCCGCTGACGAGGTGGACGACGTCAGAATCAGAGATCGCATCGTGCAAACCAGGGCATCCCTCCCAGGCTCGCGAGGCGCTATCCACCCCCGTGTCGAGAACGGTGGAGAATGCGCCGGTGGGTGGTTCCCAAGGTTTCTCGGGGCTGATTAGACTGATTCCGAGTTCCGAGCAAAGAACCTCCAGTTCAGGCACCGGATGGAGCGTTGCGACGCTCACTGCGAACCTCCGAGCGAGAGCTGGCAGGTTTCGCATCAAATCGCGTTCAGCACCCCCCATCGCCGCGAAACTACCCTTCGCCACGACAAGTCCGGCTGCCGTACGACCCCGCTCGCCATTACTCGTCATATCTGACCCATCACCCGCCCTCGTTTAAGTCCGATACGCCTTGGTGGCCACATGGTCAAGCGGGTTGTGCTGGCTCGGGGGGCCGCCCTTCCATCGAGCACGGGCTTGGGGCGCGCACACTACGCAATCGAGTCACTGCTCCAGAGTGCACTTGTGCCCGGCTGGTCAAAGGTCACTACTCTTGAGCACAGCATCCTGCATTTCGCACCCAGCAGACTGCTGACCAGGTGGCGCAAGCATCCAGATTTTGTCTCCACCGCAATGGAAGGCTCTGAAGCTGACCTCCTGCACATCACTGACCAGGAGCAGGCCCACCTAGTTCCCGAGGATTGCGAGGTGCCCGTGGTGGTCACCGTCCACGATCTCTTCCACCTCAGGCCCCGCAAGATCAAGGCCGGCGACATCAGGGTCCAAGTCGGCAATCAGAGGCCAGGACTGTTCCGCCGTCGCGACCTCAAGCGCCTCAAGGCCGGGCTAGAGCGGGCAGACCTCTTGATATGCATCTCGGAGATGACGAAGAGGGACGTTGAGCGCATGTTCCCTGGAAAGCCCACTGCGCTCGTTCGCCACCAGATCGACCTCGATTACTGGGACCCGGAGGGAAGCCCGCGCTCACGCGACCTGATCGCCGAGCACGACGACGACTCGAAGTGCCTACTGGTTACCGTCGGGAGCGACGAGCCACGCAAGCGACTCGACTTCGTACGCGACGTCATCACCAGCCTGCCCGAGGAGGTGGCGCAGGACATTCACATGCTACACATCGGCAGCGAGGTGGAGCTGCCTGACGAACAACTCGTAGCTGCCTTGCAGCATGCAGAGGCCCTGCTGTTCCCGAGCATCTCGGAAGGATTCGGCTACCCCCCTGCAGAGGCTATGGCAGCCGGATGCCCTGTCATCGCAGCCAATCTCCCCGCGCACAACGAGGTGATACCGGAGCGGTGTCTTCTGCCAGCGACCGATGTCATGGCATGGGTGGATGAGGTCGTGAGGGTGCACTCGGCATGGAAGCGCGCAGGCGGAGTACCCCGAAATCCAGATGACTCTCTTATCGATTACGTGAGAGATTCATTGAGCCCAGAAGCGCATGGAGAGGCTCTTTCAAGAGCGTATGAAACAGCGTGCCGTTGAACAGTTTCAAATCTCAATACAAAATCGCTTAAACGGCGTTCGCAATTCGAAGAGATGTGCTTCAAGTATCTGACTTGCGCAAGGGTTTCGGCTCCGGTCGCCGAAGGCTGGAGGTCCTCAAGGGCATAGACCTCGAGATCGGGCCCGGCGAACTCGTAGCCATGATGGGGCCGTCAGGTTGTGGCAAGTCGACCCTGCTGAACATCATCGGTGGGTTGCTAGAGGCTGACTCCGGCTCGATAACTCTCGGTGAGTTCAGCTACGGCACGAAGCCTCCGAGCCGCGTAGTCAATGTTCGCAGGCGAGGGATTGGCTGGATATTCCAAGACTACCACCTTGTCGACAGGCTTTCCGCGTTAGACAACGTTATCTTCGCGCTAGAGCTCTCAGGAGTCCCCACTGCTCAGGCCAAGGAGCAAGCTCACGAGGCCCTGGAAAAGGTCGGTCTCACAGACCGAATGGAATTCATCCCGGACCAACTCTCCGGTGGACAGAGGCAGAGGGTCGCCATCGCCAGGGCGATTGCAGGCTCCCGACCTCTGCTACTCGCAGATGAGCCCACAGGCAACCTCGATGTGAAGAGCGGACAGGGCATCATCGATCTGTTCAAGCAGCTATGTGAGGAGGACGGAATGTCCGTCCTGATGGTCACCCATGACCCCACACTTGCTTCCATGGCAGATCGGATGCTACTTCTCAAGGACGGTGTCACGGCTGCATCCGACATCCGCTCGGCCTGGGGAGAAGATTTGGGGGCCATTGAATGAGTCCAGGGGATATTCTGCGTTTCGTGACATTACCTTTCATATTGCTCGGAGAACTGTTTGGCATAGAAATAGGACGAGGAAAGGAAGAGACAGTGGAAAAACTACCACTGAAGACCCGACTGATGTCACTCCCTGACAATATGGTAATGGCTGCAAAAAGCTCCTGGAGGGGTCGCGAGAGGGTTCTCGCGGTTTTCGCCGGAGTCTTCCTCGCATCTCTGGTTATCTCGACGGTGCTGGCATATGGTGTCGGACTCTCGCAAGCCTTCTTGCAGTACTCACTTCAGGAGGAGATATTCGATGCAAAGGTCGACTTCGCAGAGGACCCTGACGGGGATGCCGACGGCCGCACCAACGACTCTTTGCTGTGGGAATCAATGTGTGACGAGTTCACCGCAATGGAGGAGTTCTCCGACTGCGGTTTGGTCTACGGTCGTCAGGGCGTCAGGGTGGACGGCTTCTTCGATGAGGACTTCCTCAGGCCCCAGCCCCTCAACGTCATCGCCGTCGAAGGTCCGACGGGCGACTGGTCCAATGTCAGTTGGGACTATCCGGAGGCTTTGGAATCAGGACCACCGATCAATGGCGACAGAACAATCCGGTTCTACGGAGAAGGCATATGGGACGGTGAGCTCGGCGAACGGCACTCGACGCGAGGTCAGGACTCACGCATCATCTACGGCAGTTGGCCTGCCAGCGCCGCCGATGCGGCGGCAAACCGTTCGATTGTGCTGCCCTCAGAGGTAGCGAGCAGCGCCGGAGTTGCGGTAAATGACACAATCTCATCCCTCACTTTCACTTACGTGACTGACTACCTCGGCTACCAGAACATCGCCGACGGATTCGAGGACTGTCATGGCGAGGAGGACTTCAACGCCCAGTCTGGATACATGTACTGCAGAGTGAATCTGACTGTCCACAACCTGACGGTGGCAGCCGTATACCAAGAGGGAGGGGCGGGTAACCCCACTCTCTTGTTCAATCCGGTGATGGTATCGGACGCTGTGCTCAGCGATTTTCAGAGAACAATCCTGATGGACAACGACCACGGATACCTAGGACTGTCAGTGGACAGGAACCAGTTGCCCACGACATCCACTGCAGACGCGACGGAGTGGCTTGATGCTCTGAAGGAAGATGTCGAAGCCGGCAACTACACCAGCGCCGGCATTCTCGTAGAGTACAACGACCTCATATCAGGCACCATCACATTCCTCAATATCTTCCTCGGAATCATCCAGGTCTTCGACTACATCCTGATGATACCAATTGTGATACTATCCTTCTCGGTGCTAATCTACGGACTGGTTCTGTCGTTGGAGCAGCGCAAGAGGGAAGTCTCGATTCATCGCGTTATCGGCGGCACAGAGGGTACACTATCAGGGATGATCCTGCTTGAACTCGCGGTAATCAGCCTGTTCGCGTGGTTCGCAGGATACACGCTAGCCGTGCTCTCGGTCCCCTTGGTTCTCGATGCGGTCGGATTCATGTCTTTCAGATCGGGGGGAATCGAAATCAACCCCTCGTTGAGCCTGGGCTCCACTCTTTTCATAATCGCCCTGACCGTTGGAATAGCCCTTCTGTTTGGAAGGGCACGAACTAGGGAGTTCCTCAGGATTGAGATCGACGAGGGTGTCAGAAGGGTCGCCGAGAAGCGAGAGCCTAGAACCTGGCTCCACATGATTGTGTTCGCCATCGGGCTGCTCTCATATCTTGAGAGTTGGATTCAGAGCAACGGCGGTTGGGGGTCAGTCGGATCCGATGGTCTGGTATCCAACTTCATCTTGAACGCGCTGCTACTGCTACTTGGGCCGTTTTGCCTGTGGATTGGAGGGGCTCTCGTGCTCGGCAGGATAGGCGCCGCTGGACCGAACATCCTGACCGCACTACTGTCATGGTCACCAGCGATTTCAGACATCCGGCGCGGACTGCGCGGATCCGGCTCTAGCGAGTCGGTGAATCGCCTCGCAGTCATCATGCTGCTCACTCTATCAATCGTCACTCTAGCCGCCGTCCAGGGGTACACCGGCACAATCGTAGACGAACGTACGACCTCAGCTCAAACGGGTGCAGACATACAAGTCCAGTTCGACTCGCCCGTCACCGAGCAGCAGGCTAGAGACGAGGTAATACTCGCCATTGAACGGGCTGGCGACGGCGACATCATCGACATCGATTCGATGACATCGGTGGCTGACCTCTTCACAAACCCTGAAGGAAAGTCCGCGCTGCTTCGAACATGGGTACTGTTCGACGGACACGAGGACACGCTGATATGGGACACGCAGGCGGTTCCCGGGGATGACATCGAAGCGATAGTTTCTGGCTGGTCAGGCGGCGGATTCACTGCAGGTGAGGGAGCCAGAGACGTATTGGATGACCTTGAAACCGGTTCAGAGCAGACCTTCGAGTACACGGAGTACGACTTTCAACTGGGCCTGGACTTCGAGTTGGTCGTGACGACCACCGTTACAGAATCCACAGCAACATATCAGGGAAGGCACAGTTGGGTTCCAGGCCTGTCTTCTTCTGAGGCAGAACAGGCCATAGTGATCGGCGAATCGACCTACCGAGAACTCGTTGGCAACGCCACTGCAGACTCCTACGCATCCACACGCTGGTTCTTCGAGCTGTGCGACCAGAGCGACGAGGACTGCGCAGATGCCCTCAGAACCGTCAGTGTCGAGATAGGCAACGGAAACGGTGTCACGGCGGCCTCGGACTGGTCGACGGCTCACAGGGATAACGAGCGCAACGGTGGACTGATCTTCGGTACCCCGGGGCTGCTCAGCCTGCAATTCGTTGTGGCATCGCTGGCCTCGGTGGCCTCCGCCTTCGTATTCCTCTCGCTGGTGCTGACCCAGCGCAAACGGGAACTTGCTATACTACAGGCGATAGGAGCTAGTCCCAATCAGGTCATTCGGCTAGTCCTCTTTGAGATTCTGGCTATTCTGCTTGTGAGCATGGGGCTGGGTGTCATACTCGGTCTAGCCATAGCCGAGTCTTTCAACGGCTTCTTCGGTATTTTTGGATTCATATTCCAGTTGTTCCTCGGCCAGAGCGCGCCGATAAGCAGGGAACTCGTCTGGCCTTGGCTAGACCTCGCATTGGTCAACGCGTCCGTGCTGATTGCTGTGATGGTGGCACTGCTCTACACCACTCGCAGGGCACTGCAGGCGGATTTGGCTGTGGTTTTGAAGGGTGAGTAGCATGCAGAACGGACACAAGGAGATTCTCAAGGCCGACGGACTCTATCATGTCTACGAGTCGAAGGCGGAGGACGGCAACGTCGTCGCTCTTCGCGGTCTGCACGTGACGGTTTACGAGGGCGAGGCCGTGGCGATCATCGGTCCGTCCGGCTCGGGCAAGTCGACTCTGCTGAAGTGCCTCGGCGGTCTGATGAAACCCTCGGCTGGAGGAGTGGAGTTGGCAGGTAGCAGGATGACTAGGCTGACTGGGACGGAACTCGTGAAACTGCGCCAGAAAACAGTCTCTTTCATCTTCCAGGACTCGAATCTTCTACCACATATGAACGCTCTAGACAACGTCGCCCAGCCCCTTCGTCATCAAGGAGTCTTGCCAGGAGATGCCAGAGCCAAGGCGCAGGCACTTCTGGATCGCCTTGGGATGGGAGAAAGATCCCGTGGGATGCCCGAGGAACTCTCCGGTGGCGAGCAACAGAGAGTGGCAATAGCACGAGCCCTAATCACTGAACCAAAACTAATCCTAGCAGACGAGCCAACCGGCGCTCTTGACCCAATTACAAGCAGAGAGGTGCTGGAACTCTTCGCGAAACTGCACAACGAGGAAGATGTTTCGTTCTTCCTTGTAACTCACAACAGGGAGGTCGCTGCTTTCTGCGAACGCTCGCTCGAACTCAGAGATGGACGATTCGTCGCCCAGCACGGCACCGATGTCGACATCGCCGACCTCTCAGGTAGCCGGGAACTCATCATAGACGATACCGGGACAGTCACCCTCCCCCCAGACGTGCTCGCGAAGATCGGCGGCCCGGGGCGATTTGAGTTGCCCGACATCTCTCGCGACTCCCTTAATCTCGAGCGGGTCGACATGGAGCGTCTGCAGGTCGAGGGCAAGTCGAATCTAACTCTAGCAGAGACCTGCCCAGCCTGCTTCCACGTCTACGGCGACAGCGAAGAGCAACGTTGTCCCGACTGCGGCTCGAGCAGACCGATGGTTCAGGCCTGAGGCAGCACGTACTGCTGCGGCTTGGCGATTCCGAGGTCCTTGGGTAGTTCGCGCACCTTCTCCGGTAGGGTGATTGGAACCATCTCCCTGCCAATTAGAGCAACGCGACTCTCCCTGCGGTCTGAGAGCACCTCACGACCCACAAGTGGAGCTAGTCGGTTGGAGAAGTCGAGAATATCTTGGTGATACGGCATGCTCTCGATGGTTAGGTTGTTGCGACTGTTGCCGACATACACGTACCCCTTTGCCTCGATGAAGTCCGGGTCGGCGATGTTGTCGAGGCGCGCATAGTCCTCGTGGTAACCTAGCGATTCGCCCTTGATGAGCGTATGACGGCACACTGTGCGGGTGTCGAGGCTGGGCAGCAGTTCGAGGGTCTGCTCGAGCTTGTGGAATGCTGCTTGGTCGAACTTGGGTTTGCACAGCCGGTCGAAGATATCCTTGTTGGGAGCATCAACACTGACGTAGAGCTGAGTGGGCAGCGGGTCGAGTTTCTCGATGACCTTGGGCAGACTGCCGTTGGTCACGAGGAAGGTGGAGACTCCATGCTGGTGACAGATGTCGAGGAACTCGCCCAGACGAGAGTAGAGCGTGGGCTCGCCGTTGAGTGAGATGGCGACGTGCTTGGGGTTCTGCGCCTCGCGAAACTTCTCGGGGTCGGCCTTCGGGTTGCCCCCGTATCCAGTGATGAGGCGGCGGTGGCCGCGGACCGACTCTAGGAACAGTTCGTACGGGTCGTCGTCGATCTTGTGCAGTGTGTCTGAGTGCGGCTCCCTCCAGCAGTATGTGCAGGCGAGGTTACAGGTGTCGACGTTGGGCGCCATCTGCATGCAGCCATGGCTCTCGATGCCGTAGAAGGTGCCCTTGTAGCACGAGCGGTCGTTGATCAGGCTCTGCTTGGTCCAGTGACAGACCTTGACGCCACCGTGCTCTCCGACAAGCTGGTACTTCTGCTTGGACAGACGCGCCGCTATCTTCGGCTCTATGCGCGTTATCGGGCTCTGCATGCACTCACCCCCGACTCCGCATCCCACAGAGGGGCCGTGTCAGGGCAGGGTCGCGTAGGCACATTCGGTCTTGAAACTGCCCTGTTCAACTCAAGTGATATACAGCCAGCGCCAATCCGCAGATGATGCCTCGTATCCCAGCGATATGCATCGCCCTCGTCATCCTAACCACTCCCCTTGCGGGATGCTTCTCCTTTGAGGAAGAATCCTCGATACAATCCGAGGACCTCAGCATATCCCCCGGGGTGCTAGTTGGCGCGCACTTCCAATCAGTCGAGTTCAGTTCTTCCAGTTCGATGAGCGTGCATGTGCCCTACCTCGTAATCGATGCCGAATCGGGATACGTCATCAACGGGACGACCCTCGACTTCGACGGAGGGGGAACGACCACCATCGAGATGCTGGCCCCTTCGAACCTGCACTCAGCTCATTTCCTTCTCGGCGAACTCGGCCGCGACAGTTGGCCGCTGCGAGCGACCAACCAGAGTTGGGAGGAGTGGTTCAACTCGAGCGAATTCGATGTCTCAGCGTACTCCTTCCTTGAGCACCCGGTGCTGAGGGAGAATGAGTCGGGGTACACGATAGAGGAAGGCGCTCTGCACAGCACCGGTATCATCGACGGGCTCAGTGTCTACGAGTGGCTGGAGTTCTTCGCCGACCCGGATTCTGGATACAACGATCGCTGGGGCCCCTTCACGCTTTACGACCCGGTATACGAACGGGCCGCATCTTTCATGCAGAACGAACTACAGGGAATGGGGTATGACGCCCAAGTCCACCGATACAGGCTCTCTAGCTCGCCGTACGCAGTCAACGTCTGTGGCTACAAGGAGGGCACGATGTTCCCAAATGAGTGGCTGGTCCTCGGCGCGCACCTCGACATCGCCGAGGCCGGAAGCCCACCGGGCGGTGGTACGCACATCGGAGCTCATGACAATGGCGCGGGAGTTGCCTTGGTCCTAGAGGCGGCCCGGGGCCTCGCGCAGTTCGACCACCGCAGGACCATCGTCGTGTGCTTCTGGTCCAACGAGGAGAACGGCTACGACGGCGTAGACAGCTGGATCGATAACATCCCAACAGGGGTCACTCTGTCCAACTATCTCAATGCGGACGCAGTGGGAACCAACTGGCCGGGGTACTACACCCTCGTCGTCGACATCATCCCTGAGACTGATAATCAGATTAACGAGCAGTGGCCCATGGTCAGGCTGACAGAGTGGATCGGCTCCAACAACAATAACATCGCCGAGGCTCTGCGCCTAGGCAGGGAGATCTACAACACGGAGGGCTACGCCTCGATGAAGGATGTCGACTCCAGTGACCAGAAGAGGCTCTCAATCTCGGTGCACGAGTCACAGAGGGGGAGGAGCGACTACGAGAGGGTCGCAGACCAACTAGGTGTGGTCTCGATGGACTTCGGCTCGCTCACAGGTGGCTCGGACTGCTACCACGCGCCCTGCGACACACTCGATACGATGGTCGACATGATGGTGACCGACAACGGAACCGGCGTACAGAACCTCGTGGAGTCATTCGACCTGATCTCGTGGTGGCTGTTCGATCTGGCGATGTACCTAGACGAGACGCCAATCTACAACGAATCCTAGCCGTACTTGACCCCAGTGCCGTAGGCGAACACTTCGACTGCTTTGACGCCCCCCTGTCCACCTTGAGGGGCCATATCTGCAGTATCTATTCGAACATTAATCACATCATCCCATCCGTTGGCTATGGCGCTCTCTCGCAATCTCTGCATGGCCTCAGCCCTCCCTGCAGACACTACCTTCTGGAACGTGTCAATCGAGCCCCCAATCAGGTTGTTGATGTATCCAATCAGGAGATGCCAGTGACTGGGTCCGAAGACGACTCCGGCCCACACAATCCCACTTGAGGTGATGTCACTGCGATAGCCGCCGTCAATGGTTGTGAGGGGGTCGCGACCGAGCGAATCTCGTAGCAAGGCCTCTCTCGACGTTGTGTCGGCAATCTGCTGATTCAGTTTCTTGGTGCTGAATAGGACAGCCCAAATGAGCATCACTGGATAGGCTATCGTCCACAATATTCCGAATAGAGCAAGAAGTAAGAAGGGAAGGGATAGGGCTAGACCCACTATCAGCCAGGTACCTCCCTCTGCCATCGAAAAACCCCCGATTACTCGGTCTTAACCGCTGTACCGTAGGCGAACAGTTCCGCCGCACCAGCAGTTACCGCTGAAGTAGCGAATCTGACATTCACAATCGCGGTGGCCCCTCGTGACATCGCATCTGCCACCATTCTGCCAATCGCCTCTTGGCGGGACTCCTCTAGTAACTCGGTGTACTTCACGAGCTCTCCGCCCATGATGTTCCGGAGTCCTTGAGTTATGTCTCTGCCGATATTCTTCGCTCTGACCGTCGAGCCGCTGACAACCCCGAGAGTCTCGGTAATCATCATGCCCGGTATCGTTTCCGTATTCACCACTAGTATTCCTTGAACCATCTGTTCCATGATTATGCCACAGATGGGTGATGCTTCAAGATTGGGGCTCCTCGTCGGGACGGAACCCAGAGGATATGTCGAAGGAGGTCGCAGGCTTGGACTTGCTCGCGACTAGGCCTAGAATCCCGAGGAAACAAATATTGCAGATTATTATCTGCCCCCATCCGCCAATCATTGCCAACGTTTCAAAGAACTCAATATTCACCGCCTCCGCCTCAGGGCCATAATCCAATTCGGGCATGAAACCAATCTTAGCCATCATCCACATCAGCCCGATTCCACCTAGGAAGTTGATTCCTATCCAGGCCCCCACCAGTTTGATTCCAAGTTCCCGATCACCCCTCCAAAGTACTGGGACGCAGAACAGTCCAATGATGGCTAGCAAACCGCTGTATAAGGCCGAGAATTCCAACACCCCCATCATCTCGTCAGTATATTCCACCATGGAATCCCAGAATTCCTTATTCTCTTCCCAGTTGGCCTTATCCTCATCCGTCCCGTCCTCTGGATAGGGCTCGATTTCTGCATAATCATCAGGCATGAGCCTATCGACCATCATGGGAGAAAGAATGCCCGATGCGACAGCTAACAGCATGTACACCGTCAGCAGCGCCATGAAGATGGCCAGTCCCTTCAACCACCACGGCGACGGCTCGCCGGGGTCATACGGCACCTCTGCTCCCGCCATGGCCATAGTGGACCGTGGAAGAGGGTGCATTTGAGGACTGTGAAATCAGTATTCCAGTACTACTCGGGGGAGGGTCCGCTCGCTCGAGTGGATGCACTGTCTGCCCGGATGGATGCAGAAGCGCTCGCGCAGAAACTTCCTGCCGAGAATGAACCTGTGCCGCATCAGTGAACGGTCCTTCAGGCAGACCTCGATATCGTAGTCCATACCCGCAATCTCGAGGGTGGTTCGGATGACCGGACGCATGGTTTCGTGACCCCCGGTGTCGCGCACGCGGCGCCAGTCAGAAAGCGGGCGCTCGACCCATTCACCGTCCTCGCTGAGGCGAAATCTGACTTGAGTCTCAAGGTCGGACTCGATGACCTCGATTTCGCTCGCGTGGAGAGTGTTGGACCACGCACCGGTGTCCATCTTGGCGAGCAGCGGCTCGCCCTCTAACTCCGGTATCCCGACCCACTCGCGCCAGCCGATCATTACGAGTTCGTGCATACCGTTTCCCTCTATCGGCCGCGGCCAGAAGGGGTTTTTGAAGTCGATGGTTACACTACCGAATTTTGCTCATACGAAGCCATCACAGTGGAGTGAAAATCCGACAACAATTCGAACCGTTCCGAGTTTCCGGAGGGCACATTCAGGCGCTTTTACGGAATCGTTCAAGTAGCGATGCCATAGGCCATACCTAATGGCACAAGACGACATCCCTGAGGCTCTGACCTTCGATGACGTCCTCCTGCTCCCGGCAGAATCGGCGGTCCTTCCAGCCGGGGTTGACACCCAGACTCGTCTGACCAACTCGATACCACTCAATATCCCACTTGTCTCAGCAGCTATGGACACCGTCACCGAGAGCAACATGGCCATCGCCATGGCACAGGCCGGCGGCATAGGCGTAATCCACCGGAACATGAGTGTGGAGGAGCAAGCCGCCGAGGTCTATCGCGTCAAGCGCTTCGAGTCCGGTCTCGTCCTCGACCCAGTCACCATCTCTCCAGACAACACCATCGGCGAATTGAGAGCGGTCAAGTCCCAGCACGGCTTCTCCGGCTTCCCCGTAATCGACGATTCAGACGCTCTGGTCGGCATCATCACAAATCGTGACATCAGATTCGTCTCAGATGACTCCGTCAAAGTCTCAACCATGATGACCACAGATGTCGTCACCGTCCCCGAGCACGCTGACCCGGAGATTGCCAAGAAGCTCCTGCACCAGCACCGTATCGAGAAACTCATCGTCGTGGACGATGAGGGTCGTTGCGCCGGGATGATGACGGTGCGCGACATCCAGCGTAGCCGAGACAACCCGAAGTCCTGCAAGGACTCACAGGGCCGTCTGCGAGTCGCAGCGGCCACCGGGACCGGCGACAAGGGAGTCGCTCGCGCACTGACGCTCTATGAGGCTGGTGCCGACGCTATTGTCGTCGACACCGCACACGGCCATTCGCACGGTGTTATCGACGCAGTCAGGGCGATTCGCGAACAGGCACCCGATGGCGCTCAGATTATCGCCGGAAACATCGCCACCGGCGCGGCCGCCGAGATGCTCATCGAGGCCGGTGCCGATGCGCTGAAGGTCGGTATAGGGCCGGGCTCGATATGCACGACCAGAATTGTCTCCGGCGTCGGCGTGCCACAACTAACCGCGGTCCAGAGCGTCGTCGATGTCTGTAACAAGCACGATATTCCGGTCATCGCCGATGGCGGAATCAAGTACAGCGGCGACATCGCCAAGGCAATCGCCGCCGGTGCCGATTCGGTGATGGTTGGCTCGGTGCTGGCGGGCACCGACGAGTCACCTGGCGAGATAATCCTCTACCAAGGCCGCTCGTACAAGGTCTATCGGGGAATGGGTTCCGTGGGCGCGATGAGCCATGGTGCAGGCGCGCACGAGCGGTACTTCCAGTCTGAGCAGGGTGACACCAGCAAGTACGTACCCGAGGGAATCGAGGGAAGGGTCCCTGCTAGAGGGCCGGTGGACAACGCCCTCTACCAGATGATAGGTGGACTGCGCTCGTCGATGGGCTACACCGGCAACGGCACCATCGCTGAGATGAAGGTCAACTGTGACTTTGTCCGAATCACCAATGCGGGTCTTTCTGAGAGTCACGTCCACGACATCGAGATCACCCGCGAGGCGCCAAACTACCGTAGGTGAGGCGATGGAGAGCATCGTTCTCGGCGGGGGCTGCTTCTGGTGCGTAGAGGGGGCGCTGAAAGGCCTCCGCGGAGTCAGCGAAGTGATGTCTGGATATTCTGGCGGGCATGTCGACAACCCGACCTACGAGCAGGTATGTGGCAAGCGCACCGGGCACGCCGAGGTCGTGCGTGTCAGATTCGACCCTGAAGTCATCGGACGACGCACACTCCTCGAGGTCTTCTTCACCTGTCACGACCCCACTCAACTGAACAGACAGGGCAACGACATCGGCCCGCAGTACCGCAGTGCGGTTTTCTACGCCGATGAGGGTCAGAGAGCCGATACTAAGGCAGTGATAGACAGTCTGTCAGACTCATTTCGCGACCCCATCGTCACTGAGGTGACACCGCTAGGGGAGTTCTGGATGGCAGAGGCCTACCACCACGACTACTTCGTGAACAATCCCGGGAATTCCTACTGCAGAATCGTCGCCGCTCCAAAAATCGCTAAGACGAGAGCCGAACACGCCTCATTGTATGAGTGAGGCCGCCGAACTCGCCCCCGAGCCATGGCCGGTTCATCTTCTAGGACTGATCAACCCTCTGATCGTCATCATCGGCAACATGCTTGGCGGAGCCTACACGGCGATGGGAGTCGTGTTCATCTGGGGATTGGGGCCCATTCTGGACATCGTCATGGGCCAGACGAAGGAAGCCCCCCCTCCAAGAGATTCAGGTCTGCCCTTCGAGACCCTTCTTTGGGTCCATAGTACGCTACATTTCGTAGTACTGGCCTCTTTCTTCCGCTTCGCCTACCTTGAGGGAACTGTCTCCATCTGGCTGGCCACGGCAGCCCTGTCCACAGGGCTCTCCGCAGCGTCCTCGGCCATCATCACCGCTCACGAACTCGGACACAAGAAGCCCAAGAGCCCGGGTTGGAGGATGGCAAGGCTACTGCTGTTCAGCGTCAACTACTCGCACTTCACCACGGAGCACAACCACAACCACCACAAGTGGGTAGCGACGAACCGTGACCCCGCCAGTGCTACTGAGGAACAGGGAATCTGGATTTTCTGGGCCAAGACCATCCCCGCACAGTTCCTCTCCTCAGTAAGAGTCCATAACGGCAAGGGCCGCACCGGCTTGAGGAACCCCTCCTACCAAGGGCTGATACTACAGTTGGTAGCGTTGGTCACACTTTTCATCTTGCCCGGCGGAACTCCGATGGCGATTGGTTGGCTCTTACTCTCCCTTATCGCCATCCTGACCCTCGAATATGTGAACTACATCCGGCACTGGGGACTGAGGAGGGGCGAGAACGAGCGCCAGACTGCGATGCAATCGTGGAACACCGAAGCACGCTGGTCGCGCTGGTCGCTGCTTGAGCTGACCCGCCACTCGGACCACCATATGCGCGCCAGCGTACCCTTCTGGCAACTTAGACCGCATGAGGACGCACCGGAGTTACCTGCCGGATACTACGCTTGCTGGTGGCCCTGCCTGATACCTCCTGTTTGGAAGCGTTGGGCAGGTAAGCGCATACCCCGTAACACCACTTGAGACCGACTCATCGAGAGTAATATTCAACTGTGCTGCTAATCCGAGCGCGGACATGGTTCCGGACAGGGCTGGAGACGACGCCGCTCCCTCGGACAAGGCATGGACCATCCACGCCGCCATCGTCGGTGTCAACATGGGTAACATGCTATTCCGCGGTCTTGAACTGAACCCCGAAAATCCTGACATGGGGGCAATCATAGGATTGGCCGTTCTAGCAGCCGCGCTCCCATTCCAAGCCGTCTTCTTCCTCATCAACTCTTACATCCAGGAGTTCGAGAACGCCAATGACCCCGAGTACGTTATGCTGGTCAGGCTGTCAATCATCTGTCAGATGGTTTCCTATCTTTCGCTGCTGGGAATCGCTTGGCTGTTCTACAACACCCATCAGTACATCGGCATCGCTTTCGCGTCGGGAGCAATTATCGCCATCGTGTTGGTCAGATCGGCGATGAATCAAGCAGCCACCCTTCGAGAATCGGCGATTTGATTCCGTAGTGAGGTTGATGGCAGTCAGTTGCCACTGCAGTCCATGGCAGAGGCCATCGCCTTTCCCAGCCTACCGCCGGCCTCGCCTTGGGATGCCTACCTGCTGATGCTCGCAATCCCACTCATCATGAGGGTGGTCTTCGTCGCACCCCCACTCATCGATCTGGTCAACACCTATGCCCCTCCAGGTGAAAGGACCAAGCACGTCAAGTGGTTCTTCGCAAGGCTGAAGCAACTGCCAATCGAGGGATTCTGGCTGATCGTCACCAACGAAGTCCTCGCGTTCATGCTCCCTGTCATAGTCGCCGTCGGCGCTCGGATATGGTTCGGCCCCATCGGATGGCTGAGTTGGGAGGATACGCCACAAATCGGCGTTATTCTGCTGCTAGCCGCCGGCGCAGCTTGGCTGATTGCCGACTTCAACAAGGTCACACGCTCGCGCCGGGATATTCAGATTCTCACGAAGTACAACCTCACCACAGCTAAGATGGTCGTGCAGACAGCCGTGGTCGGGCGCGAGATACTCAAAGGAGTCAAGGAGTTCGAGGTACCGCGCCCGTGGAGGACCATCATCGAAGTCGAGCACACCATTGATGGCGAGTTCACTCCGGCCCCTAAGAAGAACCCGCTCACAGACATGATTTCCAACCTGCTTGACATGGGCGCTGATGCAGTGGAGTCCGTATTGGAGCAGGCTAAGGGCCCCGCCTCGGAGGCAATGGACAAGCTGGATCAGGACATCCAGGCCAGAATCACGGCCCGCGCCCGCGCATCCACCCGCTCGCTCGCACGCGACATCGCTTTCTCTATCGCGCCTCTGCTGGTTCTAGCCGGACTGCAGAGGCTGGTCTAGCAATTCCCGCTCGTGCGACGAGGCTAGCAATATCCAAGCCAATCCGAGGACGATTTGAACCATCCCTGTAAGTGCAATCAATTCCCTGAGCTCGAGAAGTCCGTTCTCCATTATGAGTCCCCCTGCTACTGCTGAAATCCCCATCGTCAAAGTGATTCCAAAGTGGTCGGTTCCAGCCACCCTGCCGCGCCATTCGTCTGCAGCCCTCTCCTGTAAGAAAGTGGTCGAAAGTACCCAGTTAAGACCACTCGCAGCATGTGAGAAGAATACCAGAATCAGAACTATCCCACTCCACTCAACAGCCGAGACAGCGATGTAGAACAGCCCGCAGACCCCCACAGCGAGTCCCAGAAGATACGGCCTCAGACGTGGGTCCTCCATCAATGGCCTTCCTGCGATGGGGCCGAAGCCACTACCGAATCCTCTAGCCATAAACAGAATCCCGATTCCCGCCGCAACCTCGCCGAAGCCGGCTTCCATCCCTATCAAAATCAGCAGGAATACCTGAGCTCCACCTCCGGAGGCCCACAGGCCCTTGGCGAACACGACTCTGCGCAGCGGTGGACTGGATAGGATGTATCTCCATCCAGCAGCGATCTCTTCGACGACCACTCGAGGAGTGACACTCTTCCTCTCTGTGGTGTCCGGGCCACCGGGTGGCAGTGTCATGATTACCAGAGCCGCTGCAACGAAGGTCACGGTGTCTATCCATAGCGCCGTCTGGATGCCATAAATGGAGATAGTCAGCCCACCTATCGCAGAACCCAGCCCTAGTGCCACTGACCACCCTCCAGAGGCCAAGGCATTGGCAGTCAACAGTTCCTGATCGTCACAGATGTTGGGAAGATAGGCGTACTCAGCAGGGTCGAAGACCGCTCTAGCCGCCACCATCACCACCGCCAGTACATACACCGATGTCAGACTCCCAAGCAAATCTAAGGCGAGTACGAAAACGAGAACAACCAGAGAACCGACGTTAGCACCCAGCATGAGTCCCTTGCGTGAATATCGGTCCGCCAGCATCCCCGTGAACGGAGTTACTAGGGCTAGCGCAAAACTCCTCGAGGCCATCACACCGGCAATCGCTAGTGGCGAGTTATCGGTGGCCTCTCCGGCCAGTATGAACAGAGCGATAACGGTGAACCAGTCGCCGATGAACGAGATTTCGTTCGCAATGAACAGGCGGCGGAACGGGGAGTTCCTTCTCAGCAACTCGACGTAACCTATGCTACCCATCGCCCATGCGCGCGGCCCGGACACTATGATACTCGCCCCCGGATGAGAACCCCTAAGACCGACCCGCTAGAGCCGGTAGCGTGGTCGAGGAGAGGCTGGTCTGGATTGATCTCGAGATGACCGGGCTGGACCCGGACGAGAACACGATCATCGAGATTGCCACCATAGTCACCGAGGGCGACCTCACTATGGTCGCCGAGGGACCGGCTATCGCCATATCACAGCCTGAGCCGGAGCTGGCGAAAATGGACGAGTGGAATCTCACCCATCACACCGAGAACGGACTTCTCGACAGAGTCAGGAACGAGGGGGTGCCGATGGCCGAGGCCGAGGCCACGACTCTGGAGTTCTTGCAGGACCATTGCATAGAGGGAGTTCATCCACTCTGTGGCAACACCATCGGTCAGGATAGGCGCTTCCTGCGCAGATATATGCCAGCATTGCACGAATTCTTCCATTATCGCAGCGTCGATGTGACCTCGATTAAGCAATTAGTCGACAGATGGTACCCGGATCTCCCCCGCGCGACCAAGCCATCCGGTCACCGCGCGCTTGACGACATCCGCGGTAGCATAGCCGAGCTCGAGCACTACCGAGAACACGTCTTTAGAGACTAATTTTCAGATGGCACTGACTCTCTGTACCAGTCTTTTGTTAATAATTATTAAAGATGTAAAAACGCTGTACTGCGGTTATGAGGAAATATCAATCATGATGTATTTTCCAACCGATTGGCAGACCTTCAGAGTCGGTTAGGACCACGTTCACGCCGAAACCCCTCCGGTGGAAGGAGATGAGCTCCAATCCGTGGATTAGATGGCCGGTAACCGCCCTGCCTATGACTGGATTGCCGCTCTCTTCTGGCGAAAGCTCCCTGCGTTCGCCCTCTATATCGTCGAACCATGGTAGAATCCCCTCGGGAGAGTAGCGAACTCCTAGGATCATGTCGCTCCCTTCAGTCCACTGTGCAGCCTCGGCATCCGCCCCACTGGGTATCGCCGGGGCGTTAGGGTGAGTATGCAACCAATGCGAGAAGCGACCGCCGCGCACGCCCCTGTCCTCGGAGAACAGACCGTCCATCCACTCTTCCGGGACGTGGTGGACCGAGTAAGAGTCGCCGCGATTGACCAGATGAGGCTCGCCGAGCACGAATCCTTGCCCCGAGAACAGACCACTCTCGAAGTCGACACCGCAGTATGCGTCATCGACCTCCTTCCTGTGCGGCATCTCTGGATCGATGTCCATTCCCACGAGGATCTCGTCTGGCAAGGACTGAAAAGTCCAGTCCAGAATTTGTGCGAGGGTCTCTACTGGCATCAGTACATGCGCTGGGTAGCCGTCCCTCCCCTCGAGCGACTGTTCGTTGTACTGCGCGGCAGCCTCAAGCAGCCAATCAGCGACCATGGCTGCCGGCTAGGGTCGCTTGCCTTGAGTTCGACGGCTAGCGACCGGACACCGCCACATCGAGCACCACATGGTCCCAGCGGGGGGCGTAACTCTTCACCATCACAGGTCGCCCTAAATCGAGCGAGCAGCCGGGCTTGAGGGCCTGCAGACTCCGTCCGACCGCCTCGGCCCATGAGTCATGGTCGTCCGCTGCTGCCACCCCGTGGATGTGCAGGGTCCCGCCGGATGGCCCGAGAACTGCCATGGCGACTTCGTAACCGTCCTCGGACGTTGGCAGCAGTCCCAGAATCACGCGGTCGGCCACACTGGTGAGATTAGCCGCAGTGATACGATTGTCGCCAATGTGAACGGTGCATTTCTCGGCCACCCCGTTACTCTCTAGGTTCGAATCGAGCGCCCGTACAGCATTGGGATTCCACTCGCAGCAGTGGACGTGCCCGACCTGCGAGTGGACGAGCATCGGCAGCGTGTAGTAGCCGATGCCCGAGTAGAGGTCGACCACGACCTCACCCGCTCGAGCGACCTCTCCCATCCTGCGCCGCTCGTTGATGTTGCCAGCGGAGAACATGCACTGTGTCAGGTTGTAGCCGTACTCGACCCCGCTCTCCCGGCGCACCACCCAGTCGTCATCACCCAGCAGCATCTCTACCGAGCTCTCCCGCATCTCGCCCGAGATCTCGCCCATCCTGCCTACCCTGTCGACCTTGAGCGCATCAGAAACCACCCTCCAGAGATCGTCTGAGATGTGTTCTGACCACTCCCCTCGGAACGCCGAACCCGGCAGCAGGACGACGTCTGAAAACCTCTCCCATTTGCTCGGAAGTAGTTTCAGGAGTGCTTTGCACTCCTCTTTCGGAACTCCTCGTTTCTCTAGAAGCCCGCCGACGGCATCACCCAGACGGCGATGTGGGTCCTCCCTGTGCATCTGACCTGTGGTCGACGCATTTCGGATTCAGACTTATGGTCAGAAGTGTATGCCTGACACTGTGAAGCGTGCAGCCGTGCTGTTGGTTCTGCTGTTCATAGCACCGCTGGCAGCGGCCGACCCCCCTCCTGGACAGCCCGATGTGGTGAACGACATCTGCTCGACTTGGAACAGCGTGAGCGGAGTCTGCGACGACTACGACTCGACACTCGACCACACTCCGAGCGATGAGTGGATGAGGAGCTCGGTCGAAATCGACATTGAGGACGCGGAGATGGTCGAGATGAAGGTCGGTCTAGCGATTCACGAGATGTCAAGAGACGACCTCAGAATGGATGACCTCGACCTCGAGGGAGACAGCAAGCCATGGGATGGCATTCCGGCGGATTACATTCGTAACTATCAGAGTCTGAGTCGAGGCGGCGGCGACACAGTCTCCGATTTGATGATTGAGAGAGTAGAGGAGATTATGGAGGAGTTCATCGACATCAACTTCCCCAATGTCAACACGACTACCATCACTACGGTCTCAGAGATCGATTTCAAGTCTCAGCCAGATGCCAACTGCGTCTACAGCGCCGACCAAGACTCGATTGACGAGGTCAACGGCTTCGACAACGACCCGTTTTACCCGCCACTGTGCTTCGAGGCCGTGTTGCAGATGGAAGTAGACTCCGAATCCTTCGGTCTCAAGCCCGAGACCTCCGATATCAACCGCATGATGCAGGGGATGCTGACCATGGGGGCGGCACTGAACTCCGATTTCACTGCCAGCTCCTCGCCCGGACACTCCATCGAACTCTCGGTCTTCCCCCCTCACTATGCCAACGTGCTGAGCGTCGAGTCCCCCGGTGAAACGAAGACGAGGCATCTGGACGGCCATCCTCAGACCTACTCGATACTCGAAATCGACAATACCCAGGCCGTTACAGAGGCGAACATCAACGAGGTGGAACTGGCCTTTAGGCTCGTCCACCGCGAGTTGAACACCCCTACGACCAGCATCGATTCGGACGAACCCTCGCTAGTCGTCGACTTGGTAGTGGATGCAACGGATCCTCAGAACTCGCGCTTCGACCTCGAGATAGCCATCCACCATTTGGGCTCCGATACCCTCGACGAGTGGGATGCGGAACTCCACGATGGCTCAATCGAGTTGCCATGGGTGACCTCCGATGGCATCAGGATGCTCGATCAGGAGGTCGATGAGGACCTGACGGCCATCCTTGATGGGATTCCCATCGAAGCGATGTCAACGGCCTTCTCCGACTCCCTCGGGGCGAATATTTGGTTCGGCACCCCGCAATTCGCCGAAGCGGACGACGAAGGCGGTCTCGACTTCCGACACACTCCGGGTAAGACTTGCGACGAGTCCCTCGAAGTCAGCTACTGCATCGAGGGGCGGCACGCCATGGACGGGACCTGGCCCGTGGTACTGCAGACCACCTCGCAGTCGACTCCGATGCGAGTCTCCTCGGTGGTTGAGAGGATGCTGGAGAACAGTGGCGGCGACATCACCACCATCGACCTCTCGAAGGTCACTGACGAGGATTTGGCCTCGATGATGAACGTGGTCGAGGTGGAACTATCCACAGACACCGGTTGGCTGCAGGACCTGCTGCCAGCCGACATGCCCAGCACTGAATTCAGACTTACCCTGCACCTCCCAGAGTGGATTGAATCCACCATTGGCGATCCGTCAACCGTGGTCATCTGGGCCCCTGTGGTCGGTGGCGGCGAACAGGACTTCGGTTTTGCCGGAACCAGGATTTTCGACTGGAGACATCCGATATGCCTCGAGTCCGATCCCTGTGAGGACGACAGCCCCGACCTGATTTGCGGGTCTAACCAGAAGACATGCGTCTCGTTCGACATCAAGGTCGACATCGAGAAGTTCGCAGTGCGAGAGACCAGATTCGCAGCAGAGGTCGAGTTCTCCGCCGAGGTGGTCCTTGAGATCTACAGGCTGGGGATCGATCTCGACGAGGAGGGAATAGAGCTCCATCCGGTGCCATCCGACCTCCTGAGGCGGATGATAGTGATGGGGGACCGGCTGGAGGGCGGGTTGCTCGCCGGCTCGGACCTAGAGGCGCCTCTGGATCTGGGGGTAGGTGACCAGATCGACGTTGAGGTGTCCAATCAGGGAATGCAAGAGCTGGCTGAGGTACTCACCATCAGGTCCAGTGAGATTATCGATGCCGAAGGTCCTTTCGAAACCGCCCCCATGGACTTCGGTATGGGCCCATACGTCTTCTCCGCTGACTTCGTGGCCACTCCCTTCGTGGCTTCGTTCGATGAAATCACTATGCCCAGCAACGCCGAGGTCGGTGACACCGTGCCGCTGCGGCTGGGCTCCATCATCGAGAGCACGGTCGTCAGCGTGGCGCTCAAGGGGGACGCGATCGACATCAGGGCACAGCCCGCCGCTATCGGCTTCGCCATCGCCAACCGACTTGCGATGGCCTTCGGAGCGCCGGTGTTCACCGACTCGGGCATCCAGGTCGAGGGAGCGGAGTTCTTCGTCGAGGTCACCCCTCTGATGGAGCACACCGTTTTCGGGACCATCCGCTCCTCGGCGAGGATGGAGATACACCTCCCGACCTCGGTCAGGCTGCTCGGCTTCGAGAGCCAGATGGGGTTAGGGGAGCTGACCGAGGTCGATGGCAGGCAGGTAGTCGTCTACAGGACCCCGCTGTGCCCGGATGCGACGACATGGGCGCAGTGCAGCAAGAACTCCGACATCGTGTCGTACTCGGTCGAGGTCAGCTGGCTGTTCGTCCTAGGTGAGCTCGCTCCGTACCTCTTCGTACTGCTCTTCGCCATCGGGATGCTCATCAGCAGACGCAGGAGGCTCAGCAAGGAACACAAGGAGGAGAGCGAGCAGAAGACTGCAGAGGAGGAGCAGAAGCTGACCGAGATAGCCATGGAGGAAGAGTTCGGCAAGCTCGACGACAAGATCGTGGTCGTCGATGAGTCGTACTTCGAGGAGGACCCTTAGGCTTGGTTGGCCGGGACCAGAATAATATAAGCGCAAAAACCCGTGATTGCTATGGACAACAATAGGATTCATCCACTCCAAGTAGTGACACTCCTGTTGATTATGATAGCGTTCTTTCTCTTTAACGCCGGCTCAGACCCCCTTTGCACGTATGACACCCAAAATCTACCTTGGGAATCTGACTATAGAGAACCGGACTGCGAACCCGATGCATGGGACGAATTAGGCTATGACTTCCTAGACGCCACTGGCCTCGCCAAGTACCAAACAAACACAATCGGTTTCGGATTCTTCGTCTTGGCATTCTATTGTTGGTCGCACTACCGCCAGACTCAGAAGAACGAAGAGGCTGAGAAATTACCAGAATCTCCGACCGAGGAGACGACGCCGAGGTCAGCGGAGGAGGTACAGCAGCTGTACGAAAACCTCGGCTTGGAACCTACCAAAGAAACTGACGAAACACTTCCTGAACCAGAGGCCGACAAGAATTGGTGGGAGGACTAGCCGTTCAGGTGCCCGTGTATCCGCTCGGCCATCGCCTTGCCGATACCCGGGACTTCGCGTAACTCCCTAACGCTCGCGTGCTCTATACCGCGTCTGCCGCCGAAGTGACGCAGCAGCGCCTGGATCTTCTTCGCGCCTATGCCATCGATTTCCTCCAGCGGATCACCCATGGCACCCTTCCCACGGCGCCTCCTGTGGTAGTGGTTGACGAAGCGGTGAGCCTCATCGCGAGCGTGGACGAGAACTCTGCCGCGCTTGCTTAGAATCAGCGGTTCGCAGCCGTCCATGTGCAGTGTTTCCTCCCGCTTGGCCAGAGCAGCCACCGGGAAGCGTCCCGCCAGACCGTGGCCATCCAGCATCCCCTCTATGGCCGAGAGGTGTGTCTGGCCGCCGTCGAGCAGCAGCAGGTCGGGCCAGCCGTCCTGGTGCTTGAGCCAGCGCTCGACGACTTCGGCCATCATCCGAAGGTCGTCGGGAGCGTCGCTCTTCACGCGATAGGTCCTGTACTCCTTCTTGGCCGGCCGGCCCTTGCGCAGCACCACAGAGGCGCCGACACGCTCGTCACCTCGCAACTGAGCCATATCGAAGCAGACGATGTGGTCCAGCGAGTCCAGTTCGAGCATCTTCGCGCCGTCATTCGCGGCAGCCTGCTCCAGACTGCCGGAACGGCTCTTCCTGTGGCGTGTGACTTGGACATCGGCGTTCTGGTCGGCCATCTTGCGCAGCCGTGCCAACTCACCGCGCTGGGGCACTCTGACCTCGACCGCGCCGCCGCGCCGCTCGACGAGCCAGCCCCCCATCGACTCTCCGATGGGGGCCGGGACCAGCACGGTTCGCGGCGGGCGGGCGCCTGCGTAGTGCTCTGCCAGAACGAGGGCAACAGATTCGGCGATGTCGCCACGGTGAATCAGGGGGTACTCCAACTGGCCCTGGACGATGCCGTCCTTGGCGTTGAGGACCACCACTACACCGATGTCGCCGCGAGAGGCGAAGCCAATGGCGTCGCAGTCTTGGTAGAACCGGCTGTGGACGACCTGCTGCGAGACGGTCCTCTGGACTGCGCCAATCAGATCCCTCGTCTTGGCAGCGCCCTCGTAATCAAGAGACTCTGAAGCCGTGTCCATGTCCTCCTGCAAGGACTCGATGAGGACACCTGCATCCCCGTCAAGCACACTAATCGCCGCGTTCACCTTAGTGTCGTAGCCAGTGGCATCGATGCACGGGGCCTGACACAGCCCGATATGCATCGCCAGACACCCCTGGGGCAGTAGTTCCGGGCAGTCGCGTATACCGAACTGGCGGCGTAGCAACTGGATGACGTGCTTCGCCGCACCGGCATCTGCAAATGGCCCCCAGCGTAACGCGTTCTCTGGCGGGTGCCTAGTGTAGATGATGCGGGGGTGCTCATCGGAGGTCAGAGCGATGAACGGGTAGGACTTGTCGTCCTTCAACCTCGAGTTGTACCGAGGCTTGTGCTCGCGAATCAACTGCCGCTCTAGGATTAACGCCTCGCTCGGGCTCTTGGTCACGATGAAGTCGACACGGTCCGAGTCGCTTACCAGTCGAGGGACCATCTTCCGGTCGGGGTTGGGCGCGAAGTAGGATCTCACGCGCGAACGCAGGTCAGTGGCCTTCCCAACGTACGTCACTCGGTCATCGACCCTTCGAAAAAGGTAGACTCCGGGCTTGTCGGGCAAGTCCAGACTAGTTGAGTCCACTACCATGTCGGTTGATGCGCTGTAGGTGAACGCCCATGAACCCGTGCCTTCGCTCGCGCGCCATGCTCTCCGAGGCGCAACTGCGTATCCTGTCCCGCCTCGCCGAGTTCGGGACTGAGTTGGAGGATGCATGGGATGTCCCCCGCGCGCTATCGCTCCCGGGTCTTGCTGACTCTCTTGGAGTGGTCCGCTCGGCCCTCCACGCCCCGCTTTCGTCTCTCGAGTCCGAGGGCTATGCGACCACGCGAAGCGCGCACGTCATCGGCGGCGGCTCGCGCCGTCGCACGGTCATTCACATCACAGAACCCGGTCGCGAGGCTCTTTCTGAGTACGGGACCCCGCCCGTGGTGCGAAGGGGCCGCCGTTTCGGCCCGCTTCCCGACCCCATCGCCCTGCACGGTAGGGACGACGACACCACCGCAATCTCCTCCTCTTTGCTAGGGGGCTCCAGCATCCTCCTCAGTGGCTTGCCTGGAATCGGCAAGTCGTGCCTCGCCCGGGCTGCTGCCGAGGAGGCCCTTGCCAAGGGCTGGACCGTGCGATGGGCATCGTGCAACGCAGACACCGATGCCGCCGCTATTGGTGGGATGTGGCTAGGTGTGGACTCGCCGTCCTCGGCCTCAGCCATCGCCGCCGCTGCTGAAGGGCCCCGAACGCTCTTGGTGGTCGACGAGGCCCAGGAGTTGCACTCCCGCCACGCTACCGGCGTGGCTGAACTCCTGCTCAAGGTTTCATCCGGTGCAGGCTCGACTCTAGCAGTGGTCAGAGCGCCGAGCCCATTCGGGATCCCAGACGGCTTCAAGGAGGTCAGGTTGGAAGGACTCGCACCGGAACACGCCGTATCTCTACTCTCCGAAGACACCGATCGAGACACTGCAAGAGAGGTTGCAGAGGCTCTCGGAGGTCACCCGTTGGCGCTTCACCTGTGGTCTCCGAAGGAGGACATCCCTGAGAGGGGCGAGGCTGTTCAAGAGTATGTCGAGGCAACGGTCATCCGACATCTCAGTGAGGGCGGTATCAGCTCCCTAGACGAACTCTGTCTCGCACCGTTCGCACTTGAGACCAAGGAGATGTTTGATGTAGAGGGCACCGACGAATTGGAGGACTCTGCTATTCTAAGGTGGAGCGGACTCATGGTCGAGCCGCACCACCTGATTCGCAATGTCAGACGCGGCTCGTGGTCCGATGAGCAGACAGCCACACTGCATTCCGAGGCGGCTCGCAAGTGGGCCTCACGAGATGGAGTCAGGGCTCGCAGAATGGAAGGCCACCATCTTTTGCACTCCGGCGAGCCCGACTCAGAGTGGTTGACAGAGCATCTGCCGAGCATCACAGAGCAGGACAGTGCGGCCGCAGCGGTCTTGATTGAGCAGGCGGTCGGGCTCAGTGATGATGAATCACTGCGTGAGACGGCAGCTGATCTGGCTCTGGAGCGTGGCGAGGCAGAGATAGCTGAGTCACACATAGAGAAACTCTCTGTCGGAGCGGCCAGGAAGTTGCGCTCAGCGCGACTAGCGCGCTTGCGGGGCGACTCTCGAACCGCTGACGAGATGGAGGCCAGCGCACTTGCCGAACTCCCACCTTCAGAGCGCGCCAAGAGGAACATCTCGTCTCTGGTGCGGTGCTACGATGACCGACTGCCCGGACCGATCGGGGCGAGTCTCGCAGGTGAACTGTCCAAAGGCATCGAAGCAGTCGACCTATCGGCACTGCCGGAGTCTGACCGCAGCGCCGCCAGTCTCGCTCTCGAGCTGTTGAGGCACCGGCTCGCACTGGACACCGGCGATGTCCCGGCCGCTGCGAGAGCTCGCAGCGCTCTCGAATCCGCATTGGGTCCGAATCATCCACACATGGCGATACTGGACCTGCGCGCCCAGCTGGCTTCTCGTACCGAAGGTAGGGCATCCGACGAGGCCATGGCCTCGGCTAGGTCCCTCATAGAGTCCTGCGATGAGATGCCAGAGAGGATTCGCATCATCCACGCTACTCTCGAATCCTCTGGAAGCCCTCCCGATTGGCTCGTCAAAGCGCACTTTTCGATTACCACTGAGTCTTTGCGTGAGGATCTGGCCATGCACCGGAGACTGTGTGCCCAGCGTTGGTACTGGAGAGGGGTGCTGGAGCCCGATCGAAGACTCTCGCACTGGCGTGAGGCAATCAGCCGATTCAAAACCGCAGAGTGCAATACGGCTGCATCTGAGTTGCTGCAGATGATGACGAGTTCAATTTAGATCTCAGCGCCGATCAGAGTCCGAGTCTCGACGATCCCTGAAATTCCACGCACTCCCTGTACGATGCACTTGGTCAATTCAGCCTCGTCCTCGGCCTCGACCTTTACGAACAGGTCGTGCGGACCGAAAACGATCCACTGCCCGACGACACCGTCAATCCTACTGACCGCTTCGCGAACATCGACCTCCGCCCCGGCCTCAGTGGTGATGAGGATGAATCCCACAGCCATCATCACACCTCCACTGCAATCAGAGTCTCAGTCTTGATGACCCCTGAGATCGAGCGCATGTTACCAATGAGTGTTCGAGCCATCTCCTTCTCGTCATCGAAGTCGATACGCGCCACGAGGTCGTACTCTCCGTATGCTACATGCGTCTCACTGACGCTGTCGATGTTGAGCAGAGAGAGATATACGTCGCGCTCGCAGCCTGGTTCGGCCTTGATCAGAACGAAGGCAGTACTCATTTCCAGACCTCTCGACGAGCATCGCGCTTGGTTGCTGTTTATGACCTCTGCTGTTGGACGGATTCCGCGCGCTCATGTGTGCGCAAGGGATAACAGGCAGAGGGCGAGCGGAGAAGCCATGCAAGTTCACGTTTCGGCGGCCCGCAGGCGTGCTGTTGCGTTGATACTCTTGCTGCTTGTTTCTGCAGCCCCACTCGTTCCCGTCGCAACGGGCGCTGGGACGCGTACGACGACGGTGTGGTCCGGGACAGTGGCTCTCCAGGATGGCTACACGGTCGAGAGTGGGGACATCCTCGTGGTGCAATCGGGCACCACCATCCAACTCGGTGATGACGAGACCATCACTGTCGACGGCAGACTCACCGTACAAGGTACGACTACGGCCCCCGTGCTGCTGGAATCGATACTAGGCAACCACGATGGCATTGTTTTCAACTCGACCAGCTTCGGCCTCGGCTCCAAACTGGAGAATCTCACAATCACCGATGCCGAGTACGGCGTGACCATCTACGGCAGCGATCCGATTCTCAACGATCTCACGGTCATAAACGCAGATAGGGTAGCTGTCGATCTGTTCAGCAGCGCATCACCGAGGATTAACGACCTCGTGATCGACGGCGGCGGGCAGGACGTGCACGCGCTCTCGACCTCATGGAGGTACGGCATCGGACTGTCGATTGGTGCTTACTCAGCACCGATAGTCAACGGCGTGACAATAGACGGACTGATCTCACGCGGTCTCAACTACTGGGGTAACTCCGGCGGTATGATATCGAACCTGCAGATTTCCAACATCAGCGGTGCTACTCTCGCCATCGCAGCCGGCATCTGGGTCGAGGATTCGCGACCTCTCATCACCGACTCCGAGGTCACCCGCTGCGACAACGGCATCTTCGTCAGGCACATTACATCGGGCTGGACCACCCGTCCAACCTTCGTTCGTGCGACAGTCGAAGACAGTCAGTATCGTGGCATCATGGTCGAGCAGTACAATCACAGTTTGTATTCGAACGTGCCTTACAACGCCGTTTTCGAAGACCTCGAACTGCGGGGGACCGGCGGCCCGGACGCCAAGACGCCCGGGCTTGGATACGCCGCATTCGAGATCAACACCAGTGGCGTACAAATCGATGAGGCGCTCATCGAGGACAATCCCGTGGTCGGCTTCAAGGCATACATGATCGGCCCTTCCACGATCCTCAATGACATCTCCTTGCTGCGAAACGGCAGACCCAGCGCCGCAGCGCCGCTCAACGACAGGGCTGGCATGTTCATGCGCAGCGCCAACTGGGCGCCTACGATCAACGACCTCGAGGTGCGCAACTCCAGTGGCCCTGGAGTACTTCTGTGGAAGGGCGGCGCGCAGGGCTCGAACTGGGTGATTGCCGACAACGGGGCCACAGGTGTCGACCTACGGGAGTTCCACCCCGATTTCTCCGGCGTACTCAGCATGGACAACGACGGGCACGGCATCTCGGTGCGAGACTCGAGCAATGTCGAACTGTCATACGTCACCACCTACCACAATGGCATCGGTGCCGCCTTCCCAGAACTGGGAGCCGGTTTTTACTTCGACGAGTCGAACGATGTCATGAGCGGTGGCAAGAATGCGAGTTGCTTCGAATGCACCTCAATCGAGGACCAGCACGGAATAGTGGTTCGCGACAGCATCGATCTGCAACTGATTGCGAATGAGATTAGGGACCCAGCCAACGCTCCTGCGCTCGACGTGGACAACACCGGGATGGACCACGACGGCAACATCCTCATCGACGACATGAAGATCGAGCTTAATTCGACGGATCACGCGGTCAAGTTGGACGAAGTGGATGGCACGGTGTACGGACTTGACTTGAACGGCGACAACGGCGGCCTTCTCTGGGATGCCAACGGCGAGGAGCCGTCATACCTCGTGAACAGCATCATCTGGGGCAACCAGAACTCATGCTTCGATATGGTCGACCAGACCGGACTCCTCATCGACAACGTCGGTCTTGCCTGCGATACGGCCGCTCCCGCCAGTATTTCTTCGAGTTTCGCCAACTTCACCGACTCCTGGATAATCACCGGGTACGCAGACAGCTTTGAGATGCTGGGAGACAGTCACCTGCGTTGGATCTCCTCCGCTCCGCTAGACACACCGACCTATACAGGTCAGGACAACATCCTCGACGTGATGTGGTTCGTCGAGGTACACGCAGTCAACCAGCACCTCCTACACATCCCCTACGCCGACATCAACCTAACTTTCGACCTTTACGAAGCGGATTACAACGACACTCTACCTTACTCCGGACAGGACTTGTTCGGTCCCTTCATCGGCGAGCGTTGGACACCTCTGCAGGGTTGGTCGGACGTTAACACCGTCCACACAGGTTGCGATTACGTCGGCATTCATAACGACTCAGACGCCCACGCTCTGGATGCCGACATATCTGTCACTTGCTTGCTCGATCTTCCTAACCAGCCGCCGTTCATCCTGTGGGCCTCGCCTGAGGATGAGGGTGTCTACGCCAGTGGAGGGGAGGTGCTGTTCGACGCCAGCGAGTCATGGGACCTCGATTATGACGAGCTTAGTTACACCTGGACCAGCAGCATCGACGGCAACCTGCTCACCGCCTGTGGTGCGTCTGGCTCGGGCAATGGCTCCTACTTACTCGCAAACGCCGCTGGCCAGATTACCTGCCTGTCTGACGGGACGCACCAGATTTCACTCGAGGTGTGCGACACTGACAGCCACTGTGTGTGGGAGACCAGAGAGATCGAGTTGGTGAATCTGCCCCCCGTGCTCTCAGTGGGAACGACCCCGGCCATCTCTGCTTGGGGCACGCTGTACATCGGGATTACGGCAAACGTCACCATTCACCTCGGAGGCACCTATGACCCGGAGGACGACGAGCTGAACTGCTGGGTCGAGACCTCCTATGGGTCAGGCTCCGGCCAGCCCCCTGCGGGAGACCCGGAGTGCCCCGGCACCATCATCCACACCTTCCCGGGCGCTCCGAACCAGTTCTCGGTCACAGTCTACGCCTCTGATGGAATCAACGTACCTGTTTCATGGACGTTCAACGTCGAACTGTACAACGAGATCCCGCTCGCTGTCATGGATGTCTCCCGCACCGGCGAGACCTCCTCAGCCACCGTACACCTCGACGGCACCAACACCTTCGATCCCGAGGGCGATGAGGTGAAGTTCGAGTTCTGGAGCGACCGCGATGGTCTGCTGTCATCCGGTATCACCCCCGACTCTGCAGTCGAGTGGATAGGCACATTGTCCAAGGGCGATCACGTCATCACGATGTATGCCAGCGACAACCGCCCGAACCACGCGGGTATGTGGAATTCGGTTTCGGTAGAAATGAGCGTTGCCAACTCCCCGCCGGTGGCGATGATTGCCAGCCCCGCAGACGGCATACTGACCGACTCGGGCGAGCTGCTGGTATTCGACGGGACCGGCTCTGGCGATTGGGATGCAGCCTGCTCCGATCTGCCTTACAACGGCAGCGGACTCGTGTGCAACCCGCTGACAGACAAGAGCACAGACCTAGTCAGCGTACTCTGGGAGAGCGACCTGATGAGCGAGCCAATGGGAAGCGGATGGGTACTCGAGACGAGACTGCCCGAGGGCGTGCACCAAGTCACACTCACCGTCGAGGACGGCTCGGGTGACTCCGACATCGCTGAGATCATGGTCAGAGTCAACGAGGCGGCACCGGTGCTGATTCTCGACTCGCCTATGCCCGACATCGAGGTCTACTCCAATCTCCCAGTGCTGTTCGACTTCCGGCGCTCGTTCGACCCGGACGGTGACGACTTCACCGTCAGCGTGTACTCCGACTTGCTCGGTACACCAATCCTTGAGGACAAGACGACCGAGTACTGGTACAACGACTACCTGCCAGCGGGAGTTCACACACTGCGTTTCGAACTCACCGACTCCAACGGGATGCAGCGGACCCACTCGCAGAGCCTCACGGTGCTCGAGACCGGTCCTATGGCAGTCATCACGGGGCTGTCCGAGGGCCAGTACATCCCACCGGGCGAGCCAGTTGTGCTCAACGCCTCCGGTTCCTACGACTATGACGATGACATCGTACTCTACCAATGGAGCCTGCGCGACGGCACGCTACTGAGCGACAAGATAGTCTACTCGGCCAACTTCTCGCCCGGACCAATTCAGGTTAATCTGCTGGTCAAGGACTCCCGAGGAGCAGCATCCTCAATGTCGATTAATCTCACCATCGGCTCCAGCTCACCGCAACTATTCGAGTTCGAGGTCTCCCCCTCAAGCATCAATCTCGAGGAGCCGACGACGGTCTTCCTAACCGTCAGGCTGGTTGACCTCGACGGCACTACCAACATAGTGGGGGGCGAGCTTCGCGCTGGAGGCGTATCGCAGTCACTGGAGTTCCGCGACGACGGCATGGAGGGCGATTTGTTCGCAGGTGACGATATCTGGTCGTACAGGTCCGTCTGGACGCTCACCGGCAGTAGCGCTAGGGTCGAGGTGTGGGCTATGGACGGCGACATGGTCAGCCCCGGGTTGATTGAGATCATACCAATAGAGTCGCCTGAGGACACCGGCCTGTTCGACTGGCTGCTGGGCAGCGGTCTACCATTCCTCATCGTAGCACTCACGATCGCGATTATGGCTGGAATCGCCTATACGAGTAACCGTAGGAGGCAGATATCGAAAGATCTTGAGATGATAGAGTCCTGGTCGGGTTTCGACCCTCGCGAGCTCGATGACGAGTTCGATCAGTCCTGATTCGGACCCCAAGGGGTAATCTGCTGAGTTAGTCCTAGTCTGTGAGTGAAGAGGAACCGTAGGTTGAGCAGACCGTCGCCCCAGGTGTTGATTACGGCTTCTCCGACGCGCTCGCGGTAGGGAACGCTGACCTCAACGGTCTTCTCCCGGCCCAGATAACGTCGAGCGCGAATCTTGAATTCTTGGGAAAGCGGCATCCCGTCGTGCTTAGGGCGAACCCGCTCGTCCTCGAATATCGACTTGCGGAAAACCCACATCCCGGTTTGCGAGTCGTGGATGCCGTACCAGTAGAGCAGCGTGGCGGTAGTCGACAGGACCCAGTTACCGAATCCGTGCATCCCGGACATAGAGCCCGCCTCGGCTCGGCGCAGTCTGTCGCAGGTGATCCAGAGCAGATCCTCCTCGAGCAACTTGCGAACCAGTCCCGGTACCTCCTCGCCGGGGTAGGTGCAGTCCGCATCCATGGTCACGATGACCTCACCGGGGGCAATTGCGAAACCGGTCTTGTAGGCGCGACCGTATCCCTTGCGCGATTCGTTGTAGACCGTCGCACCCTCGCCCTCGGCCAGTTCGCAGGTGCGATCTGTCGAGTTGCCGTCGACTATCAGGAAGTCCAGTTTCTCGCACCAGCCGTTATTCGGAACCGAGCGTATGGTGTCGACGATGGCGGCCTCTTCGTTCCTAGTGGGGATGACCACGGTGACATGAACGGGAAGGGCCTCAACCATGCTATCAGGGCGGGCCACCGAAGATTCTGCTTTGAATGATGCGAATACCTGCCCTGAGCCCGTTCGCTTGAAAGCCGAGCGTCTGAGCGCAAAGCAAGGGGTAGCGATGCATATTGCCATGCTGTCGGCCGAATACCCGCCCCGCTGGGGCGGAATGGGGTCCACTGTGTACCACTTATCGGCTGTGCTAGCCGCGAAGGGACACCGGGTAACGGTCATCACGCGCTCTGGTGGGGGCGGCCAGCCGCCACCGATCGAGGGAGTGGAGGTGCTAACGGTCGGCTGGGTCCCGATTCCCATGGCCTTCACCCGTTCGTACGGGCGTAGCGCCATGCGAGCGCTGAAGCGCCTTCATGCTCAGGATCCAGTCAGCATCGTCCACCTTCACTGCCCTATGATATCCTGGAGCGCGAAGCAGTTCGCTCACTGCCGCGATAACATCGCCCCGGTCGTATCCTCGCTGCACGGCACGTGGCTAGGCGAGCGTGATGGGCTAGTCACCGCCTCGGAGCAGAAGGAAGCGGCGGTTTGGGCCAATCCAAACGACCTCGCAATCCTCCTGACCGCCAAGCACTACGCCGGCTACGAGCGAGCTGCCGTCAATGGCTCGAGAATCTGCGTCTCGAACTCGCTCGCGACCAAGCGCGACTTCGAGTCCCGGTACTCACCACCACCCGACTGGGACTGTGAGGTCGTTCACTGGGGCGTAGATACCAGCATGTTCGTCCCGCTGCACCGCGACGACGAGGACGCGATGTCTGCACACGCAGCTATCCGCCACAGATATGGTTCTCAGTCGAGCGATTCCATACTACTCCTTGCAGTCGGAAGACTTGCTGCTAGGAAGGGCTACGGCTCACTCCTGAGGGCCTTCGCCAAGGTCAGTAACTCAATCCCAGAAGCCCGTTTGGTGATCGTCGGCAGGGGGCACCTGCGCTCGCGTCTAGAGAGTCAAGCGAGAAAACTCGGGATCGGCGATGCGGTGACCATCGAGTCAGGGATGGCGTTCGAGGAACTCGCAGCGCTGTTCCGCTCGGCCGACTTGGTGGTGTATCCATCGTACTATGAGGGGCAGGGACTCATCCCGCTGGAGGCGATGGCTTCGGGCACACCAGTGGTGACGGTGGACCACGGGCCACTGCCCGAGATGGTTGACGACAGCGTCGGCAGTCTGTTCAAAATGGGAGACATCGATTCGATGGCAGACACCATCCTGATGGAGATGTCCGACAGGACGACTCTGCTGGAGAAGGGAGAGGCAGGTCGACGCAGGGTGCTTGAGAGATTCACCTACAATCACGATGCTGAGCGCTTCATAGAGATATACAGAAGAGCATCCGGGAAATGATTGGGCCGGGGAATTATTGATGCGTGGTACGCACTAGCGTAGGTTGGGAGAGCATGGGAGAGAGACAGACCCTGAGTGATTTGCAGTCCAGTACGGTGGCGAACATAGCAATCATCCTGATGGTCTCGGTCTTGGCCATCATACACCTCAAAGCAGTCATCCAGCCACTGGTAATCGCCGTCCTACTCTTCCTATTGATCCGACCTGCTGCGCAATGGCTGGAGGAACGGCCGCTGATGCAGAAGAATTACGCCCACCCATTGATGCCCTACGGGGTTTTGGTGGCCCTCCTCTTCATCGTGCTGTGGATGGCCTCGCAAATCCTGTACTCCAACCTCACGGCCTTCACCGATGAGGTCCCAGCGTTGACCGATCAACTCAATGACAAGGTGGCGTGGCTTGAAGGGATCTCGGTAATGGGATACAGTTTCGACACCAGCGGGCTGACAGAACTCATCACCGTGGAGACCATCAACGAGTACATTGCCTCGTTCGTAGGCTCGCTGGCTAGTTTCACCGCCAGCGCGGCGACCGTCCTCATCTTCCTGCTCTTCATCATACTCGAGGCGGAGACACTCCCTCGCAGGCTCAAGGCAGCATTCCCGGAGGACGCCGCGCGTATCGAAGGGATCACCAGCAACGCGGGGGAAGGGATCAACACCTACGTTGTGACGAGGGCCACCGTAGCCTTAGGGCAGGCCGTGGTCGCCGGAATAGTGCTCTGGTACCTCGGTGTTCCCGGTTGGTTCATGTGGGCCTCGATCACCTTCATGATGGACTTCATCCCTTACGTGGGGGCTCTGATATCCCTGATTCCGCCCATCTTCATCGGGCTCATCATGCTCTCCGGCCCTCAGGCCATCGCACTCATCTTGGTTTTGGTGGCCAATCAGCAGGCCTGGGGCGCCGTGGTCGAGCCTCAGCTAGCCGGACAGAGGCTCGACATCTCCCCTATCGTGCTCCTTCTCCTAGTGGCATTCTGGGGCTGGGCGTGGGGTGTCATGGGGATGGTCCTCGGCGTACCTCTGGCCGTCATCATGAAGATCGCTCTGGAGTCCGACCCGAGGACCCGGCCGATTGCACTGCTGCTGTCACAAGATCCGAAGCCCGTAGAAGAAGAATGACTACTAAACCCTCGTTATGATCACCGCGAGAACCCCGTCGGCACTAATCCGAACTACTTCTCCGGTGCCCCGGTTGTGAAGTCCCCTAGTAGATAGCCCAAGAGGCACTCCGTCCAGATTCCATGCGGCCCCTTGCAGACGGACTCCTTTACATGGAGTCAGAGCAAAGACAGAGAACTCCTGACCCTCAGTCATATCGAACTCCGTCCCGCCGTCCTGTGGGTGAATCCTGTGGGTGATAGAATCCTCATGATGGATGCGGATGCGTGCCCCTCCCGGCGCTTCGCAGAGCGCAGCCCAGCCTCCTAGGACATGTCCCGTAGAGCCTCCGTCAGAGCCCACCACATCGATATCTGTGTAGCCTCTCTCGATAAGCAGCGCTATTGATTTGGCAAGGTCGCTGCTGGAGTCGTCGGGAAGCTCGTGGGTCCTGCCTTCCCATTGACCGAGTTCGACCGAATCGAGGTCACCGAGGACCTCCTCGACTGCGATTCCAGCCCTAGCGGCCTTGTCTGCGCCTCCATCGACTCCGAATACAGTGGATTCAGCATGTACCAAGGCCTGTACAATGTGCTCGGAAGGCTGCTGGCCGTTGCACCAGAGGAGCGCGCGCATCAGATTCACCTCTTGCGAGCTGTGATCTTTCCCTCGACCACGAGATCGACATCGTTCAACTCGACGGTCGGTTTGAGCATGACACCGCGCATATGCACTCCTACATTCGCAGTCCCGCCAAGAGCAGAGTTGTCACCGAATCCAAAATAAGCAGAGCCGCGAACAACCTGGTCCTCGAGACGATTCCCCGTAAGTCTGGCTCGTGAGTTCATCCCGAAGCCGAACTCGGCGACCGTGTTCACCAGATCGGTCTTGGACTGGCGCAGCCCGACCTTAGCCTCATCGAGGATAGCCCGGATACTCTCAGCGAGATCGCCGCCTGTGATACTGACTACCAGACCGTCCTCCACGAGAAAAGTCAGCGGTTCATCGAGCAGATTGCCCTCCCACGCGCCGTCAATCACTATCTTACCGCTCATCGTCCCCTCTTTCGGAAGGACGAACACCTTCCCGGCAGGAAGGTTCGTGATCTGCCCGGGCCGATTACAGATACCGTTGTCCTCCAAGACCCATCTGAGTCCGGTACGGAATGTGATGTCGGTCCCTGTGGGGCTCGTCACACGCACGTCGCGACGCCTGCGAAGCATCGGGTTGAGCCCTGATATCTCGCGCTGCAGGGCGTTGTAGTCAGCAGTCATTCCGCCGATTGCAAGCATCTCCTCGTCGATACCGGGCATCGAGGCTATCCTAGCCCCCTGCTGTGAGGCGGTGATCCTCGCCCGGGTGTGAGTCAGTGAGTTTCGAGTGGCGAGCAGCACAACGTTCTGACGACGCATCAGGTCGCCAACGGAAGCAGGAGGCTCGTTGCCTTGCCTGTGACTCCGCGGCATCATCATCATGAGTATCCGGTCGGTGACCTCGGCTGCCGCCTCGTACAGGGACCGCCCCACCTCGGCAGTTGAGGGGTCAGTGACCACCAGTACGTGCTCGTGAGGGCGAACCTGCATACATGTCCTCACGACAGAGCGGGCTGCGGTGAGCATGGCCTCCTCACGCTCACCGTCGTCGCCAATGGAAACATCGGACTTCTCGGCCATCGCTCTTCAGCCCGTGATGGGAGTTCCACTATTCAACACCACTCTGTATTGTCAAATCTATTCACCACGGCAGTCATAGGTGAAGGAGGTCTGCGCAGAGTGATGGAAGGCGTCCGGACGGTGCGTCTCGTAGCCGCGCTTGCGGTAGCTGCGATGTTCGCCGGAGGCTGGATGATGAATGCACCAGTCGACGACATCACCGATGCCGTCGATGACGTTGGGGACGCAGCCCCCACGTTTGCCGAAGAGGACGCCTCCGAGGACTCGGAGGACTCTGATGGGGAGCCCGTACTGAGACGAGGGGAGAAGGACGACTCGGACGACTCCGGGATGGACCTGCCGGCCAGACTTCTCGTCGGCGGGGTCGGCGCACTTGGCTCACTCGCACTTGGCTCGATACTGTTTGAGGTCATGCGGGTCACCGTGCTGGTCGCACTGGTCTCGCCGATGCTCGCTAGGATGAAGAAGAACCGAGATGACATGCTCACTCGTGGTAGGCTGCTCGGTTACTTGGAGGCGAACGCGGGAATCCATTTCTCGGCCCTGCGTGATGCCCTAGGACTTGCGAACGGAGTCACGGCATACCACCTCCATACCCTCGAGTCGCAGGGCCAGATCATCTCATGGAGGGACGGCAAGCTGCGACGTTACGCGGTCTCCACCCTCACTAGGGAAGAAGTTAGTCGGATTCGCAACCCGATTGCCGGCACCCGCCTTGCGATCCTTGAGGTCCTCGCTGAGTCCGGCAATATCGGCCTCTCAGGCACTGAGATTCGCGTGAAAATGGCCATCTCGCGACAGTTGCTGAGCCATCACCTGAGTGAGTTGCGCGATGGCGAGATGGTGGAGGCAGCCTCCGAGGCCCTGCGCCCCAAGTGGCGACTCTCCGACACCGGGAAGGACGTACTGATCACCTCTAGAGAGGTCGCTCGGGTCGAGGCTGCGGCCGTATGATTCAGGCCCACGAGGATTCAAGGGCTTGAAGCAACAGGAGAAGCCCGTGAGTCAAGACGACGGCAGCACCGCCCAGCGCCGTGCGCTGGCGATGTCCGTGCACCTGCTCACGGCGTCCGGAGCGCTCTGGGCACTCCTCACACTGGATGCCATAATCGCCGGGGACTACCGGATGGCCTTCCTCTGGATGTTCGTCGCGATGTTCGTCGATTCCGTCGATGGACCGTTGGCCAGGAAGATCGATGTCAAGCGTCACACACCGCATATCGATGGGGCCAGGCTCGACGACGTCATTGACTACATCAACTACACATTCGTCCCAATCGTCCTACTGATCCACGCCGGCTGGCTGCCCGATCCAGCTCCTCTGTGGGCTGCCTTCCCCCTCGTAGCCAGCGCCTTGGCGTTCTCCAACACCGAGTCCAAGGACACCGAAGAGGGCTTCTTCCTCGGTTTCCCCTCGTACTGGAATGTCTTCGCCTTCTACGTCGTGGTGCTGGCCACAGCCGGCAGTGAGTGGTTCGTGCTGCTGCTGATGCTGGCCTTCAGCGCCCTGAGCGTGATGCCGGTGCGCTTCGTATACCCGAACCGCTTCGACGGGATGCGCTGGTTCTTCTTCGGAGGAGGCATAGTTTGGATAGCCTCGATGCTCTTCGCAGCGCTGCAGTACCCCGACACCCCGCTGTTGTTGGTGCAGGTCTCCCTGGTCTATCCGGCACTGTACTTCGGCCTCTCTGTGTGGCTGGACCGGCAAACTGTTTCATAGGGTACCCTCTGATTCATCTTCTCGGCGTTGAAGAATGTCCAATCATTGAACCAAGTTACTTATGTCTAGTACACCGATGGAGTTGTTTCATGGACCGAACAGTGGACCTAACAATCGCCGCGCTGATCTTTTTGGCTGGCACGGCAGGCCTCGTTTCCGGTGAGGACATTGGAAGCGTTGAAACGACGAACGACATGGATGGCGAGTCAGCTGAGACTGCCCCCATCGACGCGCGTTACCTTCGTGGTGATGCCAACGACGATGGAAGCGTGGATCTCGGTGACTTCATCGTGATGGCACAGTACATCGCCGGCTATGGCAGAGCACCTGCCTCGATGGCACAGGCCGATATCAACGGCGACAGATCAGTCGACGTACTCGACCTGGTGCTCCTAGCCGACTACCTGTGGGGAGATGAGGAGTCCGATTCCGGACCCCAGTCTCTGGACAGCCGCACCACCAAGGCCAGCAAGACCGCGGTAGCGGTCTGCGACCTAGAGCCCGTGCGTGTGCTACGCGGTGACGCGAACGACGACGGCAGCGTCGACATTGGCGACTTCTTCATCATGGCACAGTACATCCTCGGATACGGGGACGCACCTGCCTCGATGCAGGGAGCCGACATCAACGGCGACCACGCGGTCAACGTGCTCGACCTGGTACTGCTCGCCGACCACCTATGGGGTGGTCAGTGCGAGCGCTGCTAGGCAGCTAGCCACCACTATACGCTGAGATTCCTCTGGAAAAACTCAGTGCTGCAACCAAGCGCGTGCCTTCGCGCCGTCCACTGACCACCCTTGTGGACCCCCAGGTTGGGGACGGCTGCGAAGGCCGCCAAACGCTCCTCGGGCTCGTTGAGCGGAATCACCACGCCAGGCACAATCTCCGACGACATGTCTCCCTGCATGTCGATACGGATGGTCCTGTGCCCGTCAAGTCTGATGGCCTTGGGATCGAAACTCAGAGATTCGATGGAGTCGAATGAGTGCTGCGCGCCCTCGTAGATGTGAACCTCGATGTTCGCACCGTGCGGCCTGATATCCTCTATCAGACTCTCGACAAGACTCAGAGGCACCCAGTCGTCCTCATCGCCGTGCAATATTAGGATTGGACTCTTCGACCAGCGCTGATCATCCATCCTCAGATGCGCCGCTGGATAGAGAGGGAGGTGTGCTGCGAAGCGCTCGCCGTCCGGTGCCAGCGCCTCAGCTAGTGGCTCCCAAGCCGAGTAAAGGGCGACAGTGCCTCCCAGGCTCCATCCGGCGATTCCGATGCGGGTAGAATCTATCTTTGGGTGAGTGGATACCATCCTGAGGGCTTGGTACACATCGGTCAGCATCATGGCGTACGTCACAGTCATCTGGTCCTCGACAGTGGATTCGATGAGCCGCGAGTCGAAGCTGTGTACTCTGAAGACGGCGAAGCCGGCCTCAAGCCAGCCCACGATGTGCTCGTGGTGGTGCCCACGCCAGTTCAAACTCCCATGCACCGCGACCACGCACGGCATCGGATCGCTGAGAGGGTGCTCCGGCATCAGCAGGGAGCCGAACACGTCACGATGGGGAGCCGAATCCATCTTGCACAGGATGTGATGGATTTCGAAGGGACTGGCTGATGGATAACTGATTATTCCTATTCGGCCATCTGCGAGACTCGGTGGCGCCTCCATGCGCCTACGCGTATCGCCCGCCGCCTTCTTTCTTTCCACGGTGCACCGTCAAAGTCAAGTCCGAGACGGCAGAACTCGCCTCGAGGTGCTTCGATGGGCGACGCTGCCATGCGCTCCCTCAGGGAGGCGATGGTGGACAGGCAACTGGTGGCGCGTGGAATCAGCGACGAGCGCGTCCTGGCTGCCATGAGGGCGATTCCCAGACACCACTTCGTCCCTGCAAGCAGACTCAGTCTGGCCTACAGCGACCGCCCAGTCCCCATCGGCAGCGGCCAGACCATCAGCCAGCCGTACATCGTTGCCATCATGAGCAGCCTCCTGAGCGAACTGGAAGAAGGCTCCAAGGTGCTTGAGATCGGCTCTGGCTCCGGCTATCAGACAGCTATCCTCGTTCACATGGGCCTAGAGGTTCACGCAGTTGAGATACTGTCGGAACTTGCCGAAGCCTCGATGGCGAGGCTCGAGGAACTCCAACTCGCTCCCGCTTCCATGAGGGTTGCCAATGGGCAAGAGGGGTTGCCCGAACACGCGCCGTATGATGCGATAATCGCGGCAGCCTGTGCCAAGAAGATGCCCGTGACGTGGTCCCAGCAGATAGCCTCACGCGGCATCATCGTTGCTCCTATGGGTCGATGGAGAGGTCAGCGTCTAGTGAAGTGGGACGAGAAGGACGGCGCAATGCATCGAAGTGACATCTGCAACGTTCGCTTCGTGCCTCTGGTGCGTGGTTGATGCAAGAATGACTCAAGGGCCCAAGCCACTTATGCCGGATACGCTGATGATTACTGCTCAATGGACCGAAACATGGACCTGCACATCGCCGCCCTGATTTTCTTGAGCGGCACGCAAGGCCTCGTCTCCGGTACTGAAGAGGGAGACGTTGGAATGACGAATGATATGACCCGAATGGAGGAGGACAACGAAGACCCAATCCCCGCCCCATTTGGTAATACGTCGATTTTCCCATTTTCCCTCCGCAAGCCCACGGTTTGAGTTCGGACGAATGTCCAATCATCTCACCAACCGCTTGATATCTAGCAAGCCGTTCGCTCACCACATGGATAGAAGCCCCACGGCTGCGGTGCTGGTGCTTGTGATGATGCTGAGCTCAGGCTGCTTAGGCCTAGTGGATGACATCGAAGACGAAGTGATCGACCCTGTTATTGACTGGCTCGACAGCGAGTATCCGACATTGGATCTGCCGACCCGCGAGCGCACCTCGCCGGTCCTCGATAGCTACGACGAGTGCGAGCTGCTGCTCGCTGACTTGCAGGCCTCCGTATACAACGAGATGCTCGTAACCCTCGATCAGGAGTCGTACTGGCACTGGGCGGGCCCCAGTTGGCGCGGCGGCGGTGTCTGGATGGAGGACGACATGATGATGGACGGTGCTCCTGAGGCCGCCGGCGCCGACACCGACTCAGCCTCCAACGCGGACACGAGCCGCGAGGGCGAGTACTCAGAGACCAACAATCAGGAGGAAGGCGTCGACGAGGCGGACTTCCTCAAGACCGACGGCTTTCACATCTACATGCTTAACGGAAACCTCCTGGTGATCATGGGAGTGCCGGAGTTCGGCGAGCTCACGCTCGAATCAAACATGAGCCTCCAAGGTTACCCGATGCAGATGATGCTCGACGGCGACCGCCTAGTGGTCGCATCGAACATCTACTACTGGACCCTCGAGCCCAACGACCCCCTCAGGGCACTCATGTCCAAGGAGGTCACGGTCAGTTACCCCGGCCAAGAGGAGGAGTACTCCTACACCTACACACGCGTACAGAATCTCGTCAAGTACACCGTAATCGACATCAGTGACCGAAGCGAGCCAGAAGTTGAGCGCGAGATCTATGTCGAGGGCAACTACCACACTGCACGACTGGTCGACGGCACCGTCCGCTCGGTGACCCATCTGTGGACCTATATCGAGGGATTGCGAACCTGGGTCTACCTGCCTGACGATTACTGGAACGTCCAGAGCGACGAGGACAGGATGGCAATCTGGAACGACAGTGTGGAGGAGACTATCGCATTCAACACTGCGATCATCGACGACCTCACTCTGGACGACTTCGCGCCGCACCTCTACGAGGTAGGCGTTGAGGGTCTGTTCCAGCACCCGACCAGTTCCGGCGACTGCAGCGAGTTCACCGCCAGTACCGACAGCGCAGGTCGCGGCTTCACCACAATCATGACGATTCAGATGTTCGGAGATGACGCGACCCTTGAGGTCGACCACATCACCTCGTCATGGGCCCACGTCTACGCATCTCAGGACGTCATGGTACTGGCCGAGCCTGCCAACGATTGGTGGTGGTTCTGGCGCAACTCCGGCTGGGACGACGCGACAAACATCCACGTCTTCGACATCAGCGACCCGACCGAGACGACCTACGTCGCGTCCGGCAGGGTCGACGGTACAGTGCAGGACCAATTCTCACTCTCAGAGCTAAATGGCATCATCCGCGTAGCTACAACCGAGGATGCATGGGGCCGCTGGTGGCTCGAGACCGAGGAGTGGACCGGTCCGACCAACAACGTATTCACGCTCGCAACCACCGAGTGCATGATTCCAGAGGGTTGCGATGACGAGACCTCCGAGTTGATTCAGATAGGCCACGTCGACGACATCGCTGAGGGCGAGCGCATTTGGAGCGCCCGATTCGTGGGTAACCGCGCCTACCTCGTCACCTTCCGCAATATTGACCCCTTGTGGGTAATCGACCTGTCCGATCCGACTGACCCCAAGATACTCGGAGAGCTGGAGGTACCAGGTGTCTCGACCTACATCCATCCAGTCGACGCCAACACGCTACTGACCATCGGCATAGGGCCTGGGCCGGACGGGCTCGGGCTCGACTGGTCCATGACCCAAATATCGCTCTTCGACGTCAGCGACCCGACCAACCCGGTCCTCGCTGACTCCCTGCCTCTCTCTCCTGCTTACGAGGACGAGAACTGCGATCAGTGGGACTGCGGCTGGTCGTGGTCCTACTCCGAGGCCACCTATGAGCACAAGGCGTTCACCTACTGGGCACCTGAGCAACTTCTGGCAGTGCCGCTTTCCACCTACCGATACATGTACTCTGAAGTCGAAATCGATGGCCGAGTTTACACTTACTCAGGCTACGAGTTCGTTTCCACTCTGCAGTTGGTAGATGTCGACGCCGAGAACGGCACCCTCGACATCCACGGAATGGTCAATCACTCCGACTTCTACAACGAGGACGGACTCTCGGGCTGGTGGAGCGGCTCCACTAGCATCCGCCGCTCTATCTTCATGGGCGACTACGTCTACGCCTTCTCGGCCGCCGGGGCTTCGGTACACAGCACTGACGACCTCGAGCTCATAGTCGAACTCGAACTTCCCGGCTACGAGACCCCCCAGACCTACTACTACGGTGACGGGGAAGCCGTCGATGACGGCGAGAGTGACCCCGGTAAGGAAGACGAAGACTCGGCAACCGTAGAAGGCTGATCAGAAGAACTCCAGAGCCCTACCGACTGATCCGGGTGATGCGACTGCCTTTCCGCGCAGTGCCCCTCCAGAATCTCGTGAGTGGACCACCTTGCCGTCCACGATGGTGAACATCGGCCAGCCTGTGAGCGACATCCCCTCGAGCGCAGTCCATCCTACCCTCGTCCAGGTGTCCGCGTCGCAGATGGTTCTGCGAGCCCCCATGTCGACGAGGACGAGGTCGGCGTCCATGCCTTCTTCCAACCGCCCCTTACCCTTCATCCCGTACACTTTTGCAGGTCCCTCGCACATCCAGCGAGTCACGTCAGTGACACTGCACTTCCCATCGGCCGCGTGAGTCAGCATCAATGGCAAAGAGGTCTCCACCCCGGGCATCCCGGAGTGGGCTTGAGGGAAGCCGAGGGCCTTGTTGTCGAGGGTGTGTGGCGCGTGGTCCGTGGCGATGCAGTCGATGGTCCCATCTGCTAGGCGACGCCACAGCGTCTCACGGTCTTCCGCGTATCTGATTGGAGGATTCATCACCAGACGGGTGCCTCTCTCAGCCACGTCTTCGTCATCGAAGGTGAGGTGCTGCGGGCAGACCTCAGTGGTGATTAGACTGCTCTTGTTTTTCGCCAACCAGTCGGCCTCGAGGGCGCTGGTCAGATGGAGTACGTGCAACCGGTGACTGTGCGACTCCGCCAGAGCTGCGGCGCGCTGTGTCGCGATTAGCGCCGTCTCGCTATCCCTCCACTCAGCGTGCGCTGCGACATCGGTCCTGTGAGCGAACTCGGCCTTGCGCGCACTGAGCCTATCTTCGTCCTCAGCGTGCACCGCGATGATTCCCGCCGTGCCTGCGAAGATGTCCTCTAAGTGCTGCTGCTCGTGGACCAGCAGGTCGCCCGTGCTGCTTCCCATGAAGACCTTGATCCCGCAGACACCCGCTGTCGGTGACGGATCATCAGGGGCACCTACAGCTGCTTGCAGGTCACTGACGTTGTCCGACGTGGCACCGATGAAGAACCCGTGATGAGTCACTGCGCTGCGCGCAGCCGAGTCTAGTTTAGCCTGCATTGCAGCCATATCTGTAGCAGAGGGGACGTTGTTCGGCATGTCGAGGAAGGCCGTGATGCCGCCGGCAGCAGCAGCCCTGCTGCCGCTACCGATGTCCTCCTTCTCAGGCTGGCCAGGTTCGCGGAAGTGCACCTGCGGGTCGATCGCACCGGGGAGCAGATGCAGTCCCTCTCCATCGATGACCAGCTCGCCGTCGTGAGGATCGAGGCCACCTCCCGCGGCAATGCTACGGATCACTCCATCGACGACTCGCAGGTCGCCATCGACGACATGTCCTCCAACTACCATCGCAGAGTTACGAATCAGCAGGTCGCCAGCCACACACTCACCTGAAAGGCTGCGGCGCAAGAGGTCCCATGACTGTTCGTATGCGCACTCATCCCTTCACCTCCGTCTAAGGTGCTGTTCATATAACCAACCGTTTACAGCGGGTCCGAAGCGGGTTGGAGTAGCCAGGTTATCTCGTCGGGCTCATAACCCGGAGACCGGTGGTTCAAATCCACCACCCGCTACCACATCGATTCTGAACTGAAAGTGAAAAATGCTGCACTCCTAAGAAGTGCGCAGTGTGAAGCACTTTCAACCGTCTCAAGGGGTCCATCGTTTGTTCAAATACTATCGAAGCCCAATACCGGCCATACAGGTGAGAGAAGTGACCAAGAAGACTGCAAGTGAGAATGTAGATGAGGAAGAGATAGTGATTGACGTGGATGAGCCGGAGAACACGATAGAGGATCTCCCGGGTGTGGGTCCCGCGACTGCGGAGAAGCTACGTGAGGCCGGATTCGAGGAGTTACTTTCGATAGCGGTGATGAGCCCGGCGGAACTAGCCGAGCAGGCCGAGCTGGGCGAGGCTGTCTCCGCCAAGATCATCGCGGGTGCCAAGAAGATCGCCGACATAGGCGGCTTCATCAGCGGCAAAGCCCTTCTGGATCGTCGCCGACAGGTGAAGAAGTTGACTTCAGGCGCCGCCGCTCTAGACGAGTTGCTGGGTGGTGGCTTTGAGACTCAGGCCATCGTCGAGGTGTACGGTGAGTTCGGGAGCGGCAAGACCCAGATAGGGCACCAACTCGCCGTCAACACGATACTGCCTCTCGACCAAGGAGGCTTCGATGGCGAAGTGTTCTATATCGACACCGAGGACACGTTCAGGCCTGAGCGCATAGCGCAGATGGCGGAAGGGGTCGGCATCGACCCGCAGGACGCCCTAGATAGGATCCACGTTGCCCGCGCATACAACTCAGCTCACCAAATGCTTCTCGTTGACGAGATCAAGAGGATGTCGAAGAATATAGATGTCAAGCTGATTATTGTCGACTCGTTGACGAGTCACTTCCGCGCCGAGTACATCGGCCGCGGCATGCTCGCTCCGAGGCAGCAGAAACTCAACCGTCACATGAAGGAACTCAAGCAACTTGCAGACGTCCAGAACGCTCTGGTTCTGGTTACCAACCAGGTCATGTCGAAGCCCGATGCCATGTGGGGGGATCCGACTAAGGCGATTGGCGGCCACATCGTCGCACACGCCAGTACATTCCGCTTGTATCTCAGGAAGTCGAAGGGGGGGCGACGCATAGCCCGCCTTGTTGACAGCCCTAACCTACCTGATGGAGAGGCGGTCTTTACCGTGACAACCGAGGGTCTACGGGAGTGATTCCCGTAGGCTCCTCGGGTCCGAAAGGCCTGAGGTACTCTCGAACCAGCGCATGAAGAGACCGGTCGAGATAGCGTACAGCACAGCCATCACGATGAATGGTGTCCTGAAGTCCCCGTTACTCATCAAGACGGCTCCCAGATAGCCGCCGACAGCAGCCATAGCGCTTCCGAATAGCCGTGAGATACCGATGTAAGTAGCTCTCTCAGTGGGATGCAGTTGACCCATGCTGAAGGCTTCGAATGCCGGGCCTGACATGTTGAACAGCGAGGTTCTCAGAACCCAAGCCAGACCTGCTAGCGAGACCACGGTTTCGGGTGAGGCCAACTCTGGTGCGTATCCGATTAGCAGGATGAATGGGATTGCGGCGAACCTCGTCCACACAACAGTGGCCACCTCGCCGAGACGCTCTACCACAAGCGGCACGGCGAAGGCACCGATGGCGAGGAAGAACGAGCCGGCTGCGAAAACCATTCCTATTTCTTGCTCGTGCGCATGCAGATCATAGTGGAAGAAGACGTTAGCCAAACGGAGCACGAAGCCCGCTCCGAGAGAGAGCAAGGTCCCGATAACGACGAAGCGGTAAACCGTTTTTGGGGTACGTATCGCCGATAGCCAGCCACTGCGCTCCTCCAGTGCAACCTCGGCTCTGGCTTGAGCCACTTCTTCGGAGACATACCGTTTGAGCATGATCGCTGGTATCAGTGAGAGGAACCACCAGGCTATGCCTATGTGAACGGCCCATCTGTAAGCCTCGATCAGAGTCATGCCTTCCGATACCATGAGGTGCTGTGGAAGGAAACCTGCAATCAGAGCCCCTGCCATTGCAGCCAGAGTGGCTAGGCCCTGCTCGACGCTGAACAGGTGGATCCTCTCCCCCGGTTCAGAGTTCTCAGCCATAAACGGTGATTCGGTCACATGGTGCAGTGCGCTGAAGCAGGCTGAAACAGCCGAGAAGGCAAGTATCATCGTCGCGTCTGTTGACATGATGAGGATCAAGGCGCAAGCCGCCCCACCACCATCTCCGATGATGAACCCCCATTTACGGTCAATACGGTCGGCGAGTCGGCCTGCGGGAATCGCAGCCAGTGAGCCGGCAATTCCCAGGACGGCAATTCTGATTCCGACGAATCTAATGTCGAACCCCACTGCTAGAAGATAGAGGTTGAACAGGACCTCCCAAGCACCGTGGATAAGGTCCATCCCGATGACGTGGAGCAGATACAGTCTCGCATTGCGGCTGAACTGTCTCAACCGTCCGAAGTAACCGACTTCATTCACGCCATCCAACCTCTCACCTCTGCGCCGCTAGGTTGCTTGGGGCAATATACTGCCGGTTCAGGCTTGAATCTCTCCCAGAGCCTCGTTCAATTCACCGATCAGGGAGCTTACATGCTTCTCGTCGAAACCGAGATTTAGGCCGGCTGCTCCGAACAACTCGGGAAGTGGCTTGGTGTTCCCTAGACTCATCGCCCGTGCATAGCGCGATAGCGCATCCGCCGCATCCTTCCTATGGTACTGCCACAGTTGCAGCGCCCCGAGTTGTGCTATTCCGTATTCGACGTAGTAGAATGGAACTTGGAACAGGTGTAACTGGCTCTGCCAGGAGGTCTCTTTCAGTTCCTCGAAGCCACTCCAATCAGTTCTCGGACCGAACCTCCTCCTCAGCCCAAGCCAGTACTCCGCCCTCTCTTCGCGGGTGTGCCCCGGGTTGGCGTAGACCCAGTGCTGGAAAGCGTCGATAGTAGCCATCCACGGCATGAAGCAGACTATCCCTTCCAAGTGGTCTGCCTTGGCCCTACGAGCATCCTCCTCGCTGTAGAACTCGCCCAACTCGGGATGGCTCATCAACTCCATCGACATGGAAGCGACCTCAGCGAACTCCAGTGGCGGGTTACGCTCGTCGATGAGGTCCAGCTCCGAACTGTAGCATGAGTGGAAAGCGTGCCCCGCTTCGTGAATCATCGTCGTCAGGTTTCCTTGTGTTCCTGCTGCGTTCATGAAGATGAACGGGATACGGGTCTTCTCGAGATTCGCCTGATATCCTCCCGGGGCCTTGCCCTTCCTGCTCTCAAGGTCCAGCGAGTCCCTTTCTCTCAGCATGTCAAACATTCCTCCAAGTTCGGGGGACATGTTGTGGAAGACGTTTGAACAACCTGAGATCAGCTCATCAACGGTATCGAAAGGGTGCAGTGGCGGCCTTCCGTGGATATCAACGCCTCCACCCGATTTCTCGCTGACATCCCACGGGCGCAGGGTATCGACGCCCAAGGCAACCCGTCTCTCCTCGTTGATCCGGTGCATCAGAGGCATGCACACGCTCTCGATCGAGTCGTGGAACTGCAGACAGTCAGCGAGAGAGTAGTCGTACCGATGCTTGGCTTGGAAGATGTAGGAACGGTAGTCATCGAATCCGGCATTGGTGGCTATAAGATGGCGAATTTGAATTAGTTCGTCGTAAATCTCCGAGAGTCTCTCTGTATCTTGTTCCATCCTAGAGACGACTGCACGCCATGCTGATTCGCGAACGATTCGATCGGTGTTCTCGAAGTAGACCGCCATCTGTGGCAGAGTTTTCTCCTCTCCATCGTATTCGACCATCATCGCCCCGGTAATGGTGCTATGCTCGGTCTCAAGTTTCGCCTCCTCAATCTGCAGTGGGATATTCTCCTCTCTGAAGATCCCAATGTCGGTGCGGATGCACTTGATCATCAGGTCATAACGAGAGGGCAGTTCGTCGACTGCGGGATGTCCTGCCAGCCTCCTGTTGAAGGCGTCTGCGAACTCGGACAACTTCGGTTGGACATTCTCGATGAAGTCGAGGTAGGCTTGCCGCTTGCCGGGATCCTCGGTGTCACAAGTCATCGCGATGCTGAGCAGGGTGCCTGCCTCCGAGACGTGTTCAGCGAGCGTCGAACAGTCCTTGATAAGATCCTCAAGGCATCCAGAGCAGTTCAACTCCCTATTCAGCAGGACGTTAGTGTAGTGCTCGATATTCTCCCATTGTGTAGCATCGAAATCCTCAGAGATAAAATTCGAGGACAATTGCTCACCTCAGCGGCGTGAGGGTCTCGGGCCATCAGGAAGCGGCCCTTCCTCGCGACTCCACTTGGTGCACTTCCACAACTCAGCCGCCTCATTCACCTGCTTCCTGACTTGCTCAATATCGGGGTGATCGGGGTTGTTGCTCTGTATCCAGCACGCAGTACAGTATCTCTTGCTCTCGTAGTCTACGAAGTTACCAGGTGTACAGTCGACCTTGCAGGTCACGCAGTGCCTGAAGCCGTAGAATTTCGCCATTCGCGATCTCCACTCTGCCCTCAGGCCTCTCACCTATGAGTCTGACCCCGTAGGGGTCAATGCATCTCACATGTCTGCGAGTGCAGTGTGAATGAGGTAAGCATCCTCGTGCCTGGATACCTTGATTGACTCACCGTCTTCGATGGCACCGAGCCTGAGCAGACCCTCTTCGGAGGGAATCGGCCTTCGCGCAAGCAGGGTTCCTCCAAGGTGTTCGATTAGCCTAGTTGCCTCCGCGTCATTGTCGAGGTATGTCGAACGAGGGATGTCTGTTTCACCGAATCCATCGCCCGATTCAAATTCAGGAAGGTAGACTATCCACACGGATTCGTCACCGCTGTTGATTCCAGCGCGCTCGAAGGCGGTGCTCAACTGATGCGTTCCAGAAACCAACCTGAGGAACTCCGCATCACAGGTCCTAGCGACCATTCTGTCAGTTTCCTCGAGGCGTCTAAGAGCCGACCACGCAGTCCAGAGTCTGACCTCGCTACAGGCAACCTCGTATGCCAGCAGCAGCCACCTCTCACTCGGCCTCCATTCGTTGAACAATGCGACGATGTCTCCCGAATCACTCACTGGTTCGGGCATACTGACGCCCCATGCAGGGAACCAAGGCACTGAGTGAGCTTCCGCCATGGCATCCGATGGCTTCCTGTTGAAGAAGGGTCTCTATCTCGAGCGGCGTCTGACGGCCCGCCCGGCCGTTGCGACCAGCCCGTCCACCAACTGGGGGCTCCATCCTCGTAGGTCAGACAGCCTCTCGCAGTCTCTCTTGGTAAGGGCCGCGACGTCCGCCGCATTCGATACTCCCAAGAGGTCGGCCATCTGCCTCGCCCTGGATCGTCCGACTCCCCGTAGAGCGACAAGGCCGAGGAGATCGGCCTTGCAGCCGTATCGGACCCTCCTGTGCATCTCATCTACAGCCTCAACAAGGGTGCGGTGAGAACTCTTGTCGAGGGAAATCAACTCCTCGTCTTCAGCAAGGATCCTCCTAGTGGCATACAGTAGCCACTCGGCAAGCTCGACCCGTCCGCGCAAGTCGCCTGGTTGGACGCCCCACTCCTCTTCTATGCGCTCGATTCGCGACTCCTCGGCCCATGACTGCAGTACGAGTACGCCTTTCATCCGTCGCTCCTCGTCCAAGTCAATTGGTTCGGCGAGGAATTCACGCTCGTGCCCGTGCAGGGCCGCTTGGATGGCATCGTAGTCATTCCTTCGAGGCCAAAGTGGCATGAAGTCTGGTGTGCATGATACCAGATGCAACAGGCTGAGAGGCGAGACCTGTCCGTAATCATCCTCTCCTGTCAATGTGGCCATGGCGCGTCCTAAACCGTCGCGTATGATGCGTCCTGATATTGGGTTTAGATAGAGTTGGGCGACCTTCTTTCCGAGAGCCGTCGCACCGTACGCCATCGAAGGTGGTTCGGGAGGATCAGATTCGTACGAGTCATGCATGCTGGCCTTGCGGAAGCCGAATATCGGCGGGCCCCTGCGAGGCCTGTCGCCGTATCTTCTGATGGGACCCGAAGCGACGTCGAGCCCGGCGACCTCAGAGGCTGAGTCGACCCACGAGGGCAACTCGTCCTCCCATTCCTCCGGTTCCTCAATCGGCTCCTCCTCAAGCATCCGCGCCTTTACCTCGTCAGACTCGCCTAGCCTATCGATCATACCGTTGCCAGCGAGCCAACTGACGACATCATCGATTCTGGCTGCCAACGACTCTGAGTCAATCTGGGTCGCGAGAAAGGTTTTCGAGAAGAATCGTCCCAATGCGTCCCGGTCGCCGGTTCCGCCGGTCGCCACCATGGAAAGCACGTGAGTTAGAAGCGCTGGGTCCTCTTCGGCACGTAGAGCCGTGGGGTTTGCCAGTTTCGAGGTCACCTCCTCCGGGTCTCCAAGGAGATATAGGTCGACGAGATCACCCTCTTCCTCACTACTCTTCGCAAGTAGCCAAGCGTCTCCAGCATCATCGTAGTTCGGCCTGCCAGCCCTGCCCATCATCTGCCTTACTTCCATCACCGGCAGCGGCATGGCCCTGCCTGCTGCGGTGCTCCAGCGCCTCAGGTCCCTGACCACGACGCGACGAGCTGGCAGGTTGACTCCCTGCGCGAGAGTCGGTGTTGCGACCACGCAGAGAAGCCGACCTTCGCGAAACGACTCCTCGATCAGGCTACGTTGCCCACTCGTTAGTCCGGCATGGTGGAAGGCGACACCCCCTGTGATGGCAGTTGCCAGCGACTTAACCAACACAGAAGCATCATCCCTTACGGCCAACCTGTCTGTGATTGCCTCCCACTGCTCCGCCGAGTCACCATCGAACGCTTCACTGCCTTCGACAAGCCTCTTGCGGACGTGTTTGGAGAGCTCACGTGCCTCCTTCTGCGCGGAGGCGCGCGACGAGACGAATACGAGAAGTTGACCACCTTCTCGTATCGTGTCTTCGAGGACAGCCTGCAGAGCACGGGTCGCCTTGCCTTCTATCGAGCGCGGCTCAGGCAACTCCTCGCCACCGCTGCCGTCTACCCGGTGCACACGCACATCGAGGCCGGTGAGAGTCCCGTAGCGAAGCGTTACAGGGCGCCAATCTGAGATTATCAGTTCCGCATCCAGCCACTCGGCCATCTCCTCGGAGTTGCCTACTGTGGCTGAGAGGGCGATGATCTGAACCTCCGGTCGCCGGTGCCTGATGCGAGAGAGCAGAACCTCGAGGGTCGGGCCCCTGTTAGGGTCGTGCAGTAGATGAAACTCGTCACTGACAACTATCCCGACCCTGTCCATCAACTCTGAGCGAGTTCGGAGCAACGAATCCAGTTTCTCGCTGGTGCAGACAAGGATGTCTGAATCCTCGATCATCCCGGTCTCGCCACCTCTGTCTCCAATCGCGAGACCGACTCTCAGCCCAACGGTCTCTGCTATCTCTCTGAGTTCCTTCACCTTCTCAGTTGCCAGCGCCTTCAATGGGACTATGTACAACGCTCGCGCACCCTCCAAATCTGTTGTGAGTCTGTGTACCATAGTTAGGTGCGCGACCAGTGACTTGCCGCTGGCTGTGGGAATGGTCAGCATCACGTTGCGCCCCGATAAGGCCGGAGGCATGGCCTCGGCCTGAGGGGGAAAGAGTTCCTCAATGCCCCATTCTTCACGCAACATTCCTACGAGTCTGTCGTCCAGACCAAGGTCCTCAAGCCTGCGTGAGGGTCGGTCCGACGACTGCGCCACGCACGGTCTTCAGTTCGGCCGTTCTAAAGGATGCCTAGAGGTTCGTACTAATTCCACCGGTGGAAGGCCGGGTGACCCTCTTTTACCGCCACGAAGAGCCCCTCTCCTGTCGCGCACAAGGCACCATCCGCAGTGAGCGCCATCCGCACCTTAGCCCTGTCAGCACCCATCTCCTCGATCTCAGAACTGATATGCAGCCTGACGCCGTACGGAGTCGGCCTCCTCAGTCTGATGCTGTAGGAGGCCGTGACAGTGCACGGTGCCTCTGAGTCACCTGCTTGATCCATCAGTGCAATCGCCGCAGTCCAGTTGCCGTGACAGTCCAGCAGAGTTCCGATTATTCCGCCGTTGACCATTCCTGGGAACGCCTGATGTTCTTCGCAGGGTTCAAACTCCATCTCCAAGCCCCCCTCGCAGCGGAAAGAACGTATCCTGAGCCCCTTTTCGTTGGCTGGACCACAACCGAAGCAGATGCTGCTCGGCGCATGCTCCTCCTGCACCGAGGGGCCATTCTGTCCTCCCATGACTCAGGGGGCAGCCACTAGGAATTGAAAATTCCTAATATTCTGGGGACACATGCTCTTAATCGAGGGACCTGCTCCGTGGGCTGTTGCCAGTCAAGGGTTCAGATGCAGATGACGAAGGCTCCGCCAAGCCCGTCGAGGCCGCGGCGCCTAGAGCCAAGCGGAGGCGTTCGCAGCCCCTGAAGGTCGCCAACCAGATACCACAGAGCCGCAGGAAGGAGATCGAGAAGGCCCTTGAGGACACTTCCCCGACGCCGAAGAAGTGGTCTAGGAAGGACGGTCCGAAGTATCACCAGTTCCTCAGGAAGAGGATTAGCCCCGGAACTGTAAGGCAGATCGAGTTTGACCTGCTGGACGTCGACATCGGAGAGTCATGGCCAATCCCCATCACCGTGGTCCATGGCGCTAGACCCGGCCCGGTGGTAACGGTTCTAGGTGCCCTGCACGGCAATGAGCTAGTCGGCCCACTTGCGCTGACTTACCTTTGCGGCCCCAACTTTCTTGGTGAGAGTGAGGCGATTGACCCTGCAGCCATGGCCGGCACCTTGCGAATCGTCCCTGTGGTCAATCTACCGGGTTATCGGCGTCAGAGCAGGTATATGGTGGACGGAAGGGACCTGAATCGCAGTTTTCCAGGGAAACCCGATAGCAACACCACCTCCCGGGTGGCCCACCGCCTGTGGAACAAGGTCATCAAAAGCAGCGACCACGTGATTGACCTGCACACTGCGGCAGTGGGCCGGACCAACATGCCTCAGATACGCGCAAACCTCGCCCATCGTGCCAGCAACCGAATCGCTAGGGCATTTGGCATCGAGGCAATACTCGACAATGAAGGCCCGAAAGGCTCTCTGCGCAGACTGGCAAATGATTCCGGAATCGGCGCCATCACCTATGAGGGCGGTGGCTCTAATGAGGCCGACCCCGAATCGGTCCAAGTGGCGATATACGGCGTGTTGAACGTGCTCCGCAGTCTCAAGGTGCTACCGGGTTACCCCAGTCGCCCTAGATTCAGGATACTGGCCTCTGGCTCAGTATGGATCCGCTCTGATCAAGGTGGTCTGCTAGATGTCCTGACTCCAGCCGGCAGTTTCGTCGAGGAAGGTGAGACGGTGGCTACCGTGACTGACCCTGAGAGGCCCGGTGAGAGCTACGACGTCCTCACTCCGACTAGGGGACTCCTGATTTCCACAGCCACACACCCCTTCGTCAATGCCGGCACCCCGATTGGGCATCTGCTGCCGGTGACTCGAGGCATCAAGACACTCAGAAAGAGACTCGATCCTGAGGGCTGCCTAGTCACCAGTGGTTCCGACGGCGACCCGCCTTGGCGCGAGGACGAGGATGTTGAGGACATTTCTGTCATAGGGGAGTGGTCAGGCGGCTCGCCCGACGCCGAATGGGGGCGTAACGAGGAGAGCCTCACGGACGACGAAGCGGGCGAGGCCGACCCCAATTGGACTTGATCAGTCGAAGTCAGGGGAAGGAGGGATTTCATCATCGCCCGGTTCGACGGGTCGAGCCGGCAGTGAGGGCTGCTCGGCGGATGTGTTCTGCTGACCCCCAACTGAACTCAGATCGGGTGCCGCAGGCAGTTCGTATTGGCTGAACTCGGATGAGAGGGCGAACTTCTCCGGCTTCAGGTCGTACGCCTGGTAGGCATCCCTGAGCTTACGGTTGTGCGCAAGCCTCATTCCGGCGTAGGCACCACCTCCGATTACGGTCACTAGCAACACGAGGGTGGCGACGATGCCGAGGGGGCTGACGATGAATGAGAACACCCTTTCGAGGAGCGTGGGCGGTGGGATCCAGACGTCCATGTCGAGGTTCCAGACCAACACAGTTGTGACTCCCGAGTCAACTATGGTCGCAGTGACTTGCTGGGGGCCACTTCCTTGGTCGCACAGGTAGATGGTCAGGGTTCCATCGCGCGCCTCGCAGTCAATCGGCAGTATGGCCACTGTCTTGCTGTCTGAACTAACGTTGTCGGTCAGGGTGAAGTCCCCGAACTGCCATGAGATACCTGCCTCGACCTGAGGTGGGATGGCGCTAATCGTCAGGACTAGGGTGTCATTGACTGCATCCCAAGAATGGACTAGGTGGAAGTTAGGTTCTGTAGTCACGAGGTTACGTCGGTCCAATGCGTCATCCACAGCATCGTTGCAGTCATCGTCCCATCCGTTCCACGCCTCGATGCCGTTGGGGTTGATCGTCTCCACTAGGTCTTCGCAGTCCTCAAAGTCGTAGAATCCATCCTCATCGCGGTCGAAGTTGAATTTCAATGGGTCGGAGCCGGTTACCTTGACCTCATGTCCATCAGACATTCCATCTGAGTCGGAGTCAGGTAGCCCCGGGTCGCTGGTGACGTTATGGTACTCTTCGTAGTCATACAGGCCATCACCGTCGCTGTCGAGTTCAAAGAAGTCCTCGTCGACGACATCATCACAGTCGTTGTCCTTGGCATCGAGTACCTCTGGCTTGAAGGGAGAACGGTCGAAATCGTCGTCATCGCAGTCCTGGAACCAGTACCAGCCGTCGCTGTCTGCATCGGCATCAGGAATCAGAGGATCGGCTCCAAGTGATGCGTATTCGTTGTACTCCAAACCATCGGGCAGTCCATCATCATCAGTGTCTCCGTCGAACGGGTCGGTGGTGATGTTGTGGTACTCGTCGTAGTCGTACAGACCGTCGTTGTCGGTGTCTATTGCCCAGTAGTCCTCGTCGATGAGGAAATCGCAGTCGTTGTCGAAGTCGTCGAGTAACTCGGGATGCCCTGGCGAACGGCCTCCGTCTTCGTCGTCGCAGTCTTGGAACCAGTACCAACTATCATCATCGTCATCCGGGTCGTACACCAGTGGATCCGAACCCATCGAAGAGAATATGTTGACCTCCTCGCCATCGTCCAAACCGTCATCATCGGTATCGGAGTCCATGAAGTCGGTGCCGTGGATGTGGTACTCATCCCAGTCCTTCAGACCGTCATTGTCCCTGTCAGTGAAGTTGTAACCCTCGTCGATGTAGTCGTCGCAGTTGTCGTCGATTCCATTCAGCAGCTCGGGCTTACCAGGGTTGACATCGGGGTTACTGTCGTTGCAGTCGTTGAAGTGGTAGAACAGGTCCGAGTCCGCATCAGGGTCGTAGACCAGAGGATCGCTCATCCAGTAGTTCACCTCGGCACCGTCGCTGAGTCCATCATCGTCAGTATCGGAGTCAAGTGGGTCAGTGCCGGTGCTGGTCACCTCGGCCGCGTCGGTCAGACCATCTAGGTCGGAATCGATGGCTAGCGGGTCGGTCCCGTAGATCATGACCTCGTCGTAGTCGCTCAGACCGTCATCGTCGCTGTCGGCATCGTAAGGGTCAGTTCCGTAGACCTGAGTCTCATTCTCGTCGCTCAGTCCGTCGTCATCGTGGTCGTAGTCGACGTCGATGCCATGTAGGACTAGTTCCCACGAATTCAGCGTGCCGTTGGAGCCAGAATCGGTGTCCCGGACCTTCAGAGTCCAGGTCCCGAGAGAGGACTCGTCCCAGTTTCTGACTGTGCTGAACATCCAATTAGAGTAGTGGTTTCCGTTGTCGTTGTGCGACGTTGCTAGCCACGATTCGGTTCCTGAAGGGGAGACCAATACGATGTCGAGGTCACCCCTGGACGTGTGTGTGATATCGACGACCACATCTACGCTCTCCAGTGAGTATTCGTCGGTCACGGCGGCAGTAACCTCCGTCCAGGTGTCCGAATCGTCTGGGATGCCGAGGGCTAGCGCGTAGGGGCCGTAAGTGGCATTGAGCTCCTCGTCCACGTTGATCCAGTTCTCAGCCACGGCAACCGCTGCACCACCGTCTACAACCCCGAAGCCGTATTTGTGGGAGACATCGTGCCCAGCGCCGTTGAGTTCCCAAGACGAGTCACTGACGTCATTCGTGCGCGCGCTGTTGACCAAGACGTGCTGCACGTCCCTCCAAGTCAGATTCTCGTTGGCTTCGAGAATCAGTGCAATGATTCCGGCGGCAAGGGGAGTGGCGCTGGAGGTACCGCCGAAGTCATGTGTCACGTTGCCACTGTCGTAGCCGCCCGAGCCCGTGATGTCGGTGGTGGTGATTCCTTCGCTGTCTCCGTTAGAGTATGCGGCGACTAGGATGTTGGCACCGGGCTCGGCGTAGTAAGACTGCTCGCCGTTGTGGTTGATTGCTGTCACAGCGACGGTGTAGCGGCTGTTGGCGTAGCCGTCGTAGTTCGAATCATCACCGGACCCAAGTCCGTTGCCGGCAGCCCAAGTGATTAGGTTGCCCAAGCCATTGCGTCCATGGTAGGCATCGGACTCAAAGGCTGCGAGCGTCAATGGCCCGGGGCCCAAGAGAGTCTGACCGTCGTCGGCCGGCCCCCATGAGTTGGTGTAGATGTCTATCTCGTCGCTTTCGAAACTAAGCGCATCCGCCTCGACCGAGTCGCTAGCCCAGCAGGCGATGAGAGTCGAGCCTGCGATGGTGGCTTCGTGGGCGACACCGGTAACGTCGAGACCGTTGTCGCCAACAGCAGCGGCGACGCCGGCGACAGCGGTTCCGTGACCGTTCCAACTGGTAGGGCTCGGATCATTATCGTCATCACACCAATCGTATGAATAATGAGCGGAATAGTGAGGGCTGAGGTCTGCGTGAGCGTGGTCAAGTCCGTCGTCGACCACGCTGATGATCACACCCGTGCCCGTGTAGTTGTCCCAAGCACCGGTCACATTGGCATCCTCTCCCGAGACGCCGTTGGTCTGGCCGGTGTTCGAGAGGTGCCACTGGTCATTGAAGTAGGGGTCATTAGGGGTGGCCCTAGGATTCTGCTTCTTCTCCACGAGTGGCGAGAATGACTCGATTTCTCCTGCGTCCAGCGACATCTGCAACTGTGGGAGCGCCTTCAATGGCTCCTCAAAGTGCCATATGTATGCCCCATGCAGGATGGGTGCGGGCTCAGTGAACTCAGGTGCCGCTTTTGTCAACGAGTGCTTGTGGATTGGCACCCGAGTGACTACGAGCCACTCATTAGTCTCGGACAGTTGTCCCTCAGTGTACTGACTGAGATCCTCCACACGGTCGAAGCCTAGTTGGACCGACCTTGAATAGGTCGGCATGATATCGTCGCCTTCGATCTCGAGATCGACCGGAACACCCGGTGAACCCGACACGACACCCCCTAAGGGAGCGATTAGTAGTACGAGGAGGACGGCAAGTGCCTCACGCATGGTCGACCTCGACCGCATTCACCATTTAGCCATTCGTCTGAAGCGTGAAGCGGCTGCTTCACGAGGCATGAAACTCTGAGATGGCAGAGTGGACCTCTTTGTCAGTCATCAGTCTTCGCTGGCCCTTGGCGATTTCGAACATGTGTGATACTAGGTCATCCGTGACTTCGTAGCCATTCTGCTGTAGCCACCAGACGATGTTCGAGCGACCACTCATGTGCCCGATTCGAATCACCTGCTGGAGTCCGTAATCGGCTGCAGGGACCCCGGAGTATACACGGTCTGCCAGCCAGTGGTCACCCTTCTTCATCGCCTTGATCACCGCCGAAGCATGTACTCCCGTACCGGTCTCAAACGCATCCTTGCCGAACACCGGGTAGTTCCTCGGCAGAGCGACCTCGACATACTCGTGCGCCTTGCGCATGTACTCGTTCAAGGCTCTCAAATCATTACTGATGACTCCCATCAGGCTCAGATTGACCAGAGTCTGGTCGAGAGGCGCGTTCCCAGCCCTTTCACCGATTCCTAGGGCAGTTCCATGGATGACGTCCGCGCCCGCTTCGTAGGCTGCGAGGTTGTTGGCGACTCCTAGGCCGCGGTCTTGGTGCCCGTGCCAGTTGACCTCGATATCTCGGCGCTTCACCCCAGCGTCAGGAATCACCTCGTCTTGGATGAACCCGAGCAGTTTGTGGACGCCGTTTGGGGTGACATGCCCGCATGTGTCGCACACGCATATCCTGTCGGCACCGAGTTCCAGTGCTCTTGTGTAGACCTCTTTGATCTCCTCGGGCTTGCTGCGGGTTGTATCCTCTGTGACGAACATCACGGGGATGTCGTTGTCGACTGCGAAGGAGACGGCTTTCTCCGCAGTAGAGAGGATCTTCTCCATAGTCCAGCCCTCAGCATACTGGCGGATTGGACTGGTCCCTAGGAAGGCGCTGGCCTGTATCTGCCGTTCGTGCTTGGCTTGAAGGTCCACGAGAGGCTCGATGTCGCTAACTACCGTGCGCACGGCGCAGCCTGGGCGCAGTGCATACCCGTTGTCACCCATGTGCGAGAGCATGGCATCTATGTGGCCTATGTGGAACGGACCAGCGCCAGGCAGCCCTAGGTCCACCTTCTGAATGCCAAGGCTCTCCATGAAGTCGACGAGTTCGATTTTTTGCTCTATCGTCGGATTGCGTGCACTGGGGCTCTGCAGACCGTCGCGCAAGGTCTCGTCATCGAACCACAACTCGTGCGGGTGCCTCGACTCGTCACGCTCGATTTCGTAGTCTATCACGTTCCAATCGTAAATCAGGTCCTGCTCATCCATTGCCTCACCTCGCTTTACGACGCAGTGCCCATGGCACGCTAGGTGTTTGAAGCCATCGGGAAGCTCAGGCCTTCGCCCGAGTCTCGCTGCGAGCGATGGCCGCCAGTGCTAGAACTGCGCCCATCAATGCTCCTCCCAGGCCGAAACTCGCGGTGACCAGCACCACGAACATCATCGCTAGGTACAGAATCGAGACGAAGAACGAGCGAGCAGCACTTGGAATCCTCCCTGTATGGTCGGGTTGCTCGCCGAGGTCTATCCTCCAGACGGTGGAGGCGTACCAGATGCTAAGTCCGACCATAGTCCATCCGAGGACGTGGTAGATTGCATCCCCCTCATCCAAGCCGCCGTAGCTCATTGGGGCAGCAACAGACAGGGCTATCAGAAGGAGAGCGTAGATCTTCATCTCTAGTATCGTCCTCTCACCGCCCTTCACGTTGGGCATCATCGGAACTCCTGCGCTCCCGTACTCTTCGGAGCGATACAGGGCGAGGGCCCAGAAGTGCGGAGGGGTCCACAGGAAGATCAGCAGGAACATGAACCACGGCATCAGGCTGCCGAGGTCAAAGACGGAACCGATTAGCGAATCCAGTGTGTTCGCCGCAAGCGACAGGTCTCCTTCCGCGGCGGCCCAGCCGATGACGGGTGGTGTCGAGCCGGCTATGCCGCCGATGACGATGTTCTGCGGTGTCCTGCGCTTGAGCCAGATACTGTAGACGAAGACATAGAACAGGATGCTGAAGGCAGACCAGAATGCAGCTACTTGGTTGGCAAGAAGAACGAACCACACCACCCCAAGCATCGATAGGGCGATTCCAAACCCCAGCGCCGCGTTGGCAGGAACGGCTCCCGACGGAATTGGCCTAGCAGCAGTTCGCGACATCTTGGGGTCGATGTCACGGTCGTACCACATGTTGATCGCATTCGCGCCTCCGGCACTCAGGTATCCGCCGACGAAGACGATCAGCATCGTCTCTCCAGAAGTTGCGCTCAGACCGGAATCGAGCACGTCGTGTACTAGTACGGAACAGAGCGCGGTAATCTGGAGCAGCACGACCACTCTAGGTTTGGTTAATTCGAGATACAGGCTTAGGACACCCATCACGATCCCCTCTCATTGAGCGCTATCGTCGAGCCAAGCCAAGCCGTGGCGAGCACGAGGAATGTCAGCGAGGCCAGCATAAGGTGAACCAGAGAGAGATACTCGAGATAACCGTCCGTCATGTCCCATGACAGGATGTAAGAGGCCCCGATACCGATATTCACCAGATACAGTCCGGTCGCCCCCCATATCAACTTGCACAAGGTGCTGCCGCTCTGCCCCTCCCCTATCTCCTTCCAGATTATGTAGGACGCTGCCAGCAGAGCGACTTCGACAGCAACGACCAGCCACCGGTGAATCACCTGCGACTGCATTACCCAGTCATGGATGGACGGTAGAAATTCTCCCTGGCAGAGAGGCCATGAGTCATACAGCCCGTTCACTCCGCAACTGGTGTTCGCACCTGCGGTTGTCGAGACGAAGGCTCCAGAGAAAAGCGTGAACAGAGTGGCCGCAGAAATCCAAGCCAGTCTGTTTCTCCATCTGGCTGCCAGTACTGGGTCGAATGTGGCCCATTCGGGTTGTTCTCCTAGGTCTCTTGCAGTCGCCAGCCAGAGCCATATCAGGCTGAGCATGAAAGCGAGGGCCGAGCCCAGATGCAAAGCCACGCTCCAGTGTTCGTTATCCATCCTAACTGTCAGCCATCCCACTGCGCCCTGCCAGACAATCAGAGCCACCGCGACGCTCGAGGCGAGCTTGACTTCCGAGCCTAGCTCCTCCTCGCGCCTGACCAGCAGCCAGTTGAGGAGCACGAGGGGGCCCAGAACAACCCCTGCCAGCAGCCGGTGAGCCCACTCGGTGAATATCTGAAAGGTCGTGTACCTGTGTCCGGCTCCCCGTGAGTCGATTTCATCAGGATTGGCTTCGTACCAAGCCCCCTGCTCAGCCTCAGAGATGTCGAAACCCCATGTTCCGAAGCACGTCGGCCAGTCAGGACAGGACTCGCCGGCATCGTAGATTCGAACTACTCCACCCAATGCGATAACTAGGAAGGTGACTACAATCAAGGCACCCGTTAACTGCTTTACTTGTATCCTGTCGAGCAAGCAGAATCACTCCTGATAGGGCCTCGGCGATTCGACAAATAGACTTGCCCGAATCGATACGGGGCTTCAAACGCCATCAGAGTGCGGCTCGACATCGATGGGGATCCTGTCCTGCTCGTACTCGAGCATCGCTATCTTGTTCGGGTCTAGGACGACCCTCCACTTGGCCTCGTCGACACCGTAGAGCTGAATCAGTTCATCGCTGAAGTGCTGGCGCAGTTCGTCCTCAGTAACGAACAGCGGCGCACCCATGCTGATTTGCAATGCTCTAGCACCGATGATCCGTGCCTTCTCGAAGCGTGTGTGGGGTCTCTCGGCTTCAACCATCGGCCCGGCGACCGACGACCCCCAAATAAGGGCTATGACCGTGAGCCGCCCCCAAGGGGGGCGTGTTCCCGGCTCAATCACGCTCTACCATCATGGCAACGGCGTTGCCACCACCGAGACATATCGTCACGATTCCACGACGTCCCTCGATACGCTCCATAGCGTTTACCAGAGTCATCAGGCAGCGCGTCCCGGTGGCTCCGAGCGGATGCCCTACCGCCACCGCTCCTCCATGAGGGTTGAATCGGTCTTCTGGTACACCAAGTACCATCTGGATGGCGCACGAGGCGGCTGCAAAAGCCTCGTTGTGCTCAAGAATGTCGATGTCGTCCATGCTCATACTGTTCTTCTCGAGGAGCTTGCCAACCGTCGAGATGGGTGCTGACATGACTCTGTGAGACTCGACACCCGAGGTAGCAAAGTCGACTATCCTAGCGAGTATGGGGAGTCCGTGCTCCACTGCTGCTTCCTCAGATGCGATCAGTATCGCGGAGGCCCCGTCCGAGACCTGGCTTGAATTGCCGGCCGTGACTTGCCCGTCATCCCTGAAGACAGTGCGAAGGCCCGCGAGCGAATCCATGCTTGAGTCCGGGCGAATTCCCTCGTCGCGGGCGAGTCCGCCAACGGCAAAAACCTCCTTGTCTAGCCAGCCTTCGTCCCAGGCCTTGTTCGCTAGTGCATGAGAGCGGATTGCGAACGCGTCTGATTGCTCGCGTGTGATGCCGTGCTCACCGGCTATGGTCTCACCAGTATTGCCCATCGCTTCACCCGTGTAAGCATCTTCGAGCCCATCATGAACGAGGACGGACTCCAACGCGGCATACGATACGTCAGCGCCGCGTCTCGCGCCCCGAGTAAAATGAGGTGCGTTGCTCATTGATTCCATGCCACCTGCGACGACCATGTTGGAGATGCCCGCACGGACCTCGGTCGCAGCGATCATAGCAGCCTTGAGGCTGGAGCCGCAGACTTTGTTGATGGTGGTGCAAGGAGTCGTGACGGGCAGACCCGCGTTCATCGCGGCCTGTCGGGCCGGTGCCTGACCGGCTCCGGTCTGCAGGACGTGCCCCATGTAGACTTGGTCGATGAGGCCGCTGCCGGGGGCTATCCCAGCGCGCTCGAGCAATTCCTTCACAGCCATCGCGCCGAGTTCGGTCGCGCTGTATCTTGAAAGCGCCCCGTGGTACTTGCCGAATGGGGTCCGCGCGTAGGCACATATGACTGCTCGCGGCATGACCTGCTCGAGAGGTGAGGCGACCTTCAATGGTCCGATTGAAGCAGCCCCTCTGCAATCACGAATCGGCGCTGTAGCCGTAGAACTCAGCATTCTGCAGAGGTGGTCGTTCCTGTGGCTTGATCAGGAGAGTCCTAACTGCCCAGAGATCCTTGAAAATGCGATATTGCGATGTTGCATCGAGATAGTCGACACCGCTCGTCCCGCCTGTGCCGATGCGCCTGCCCATGATTCTCTCGACCATGCGGGCGTGAGCGTGCCTCCACTTGACCATGGACTCTTCCAATTCGACAATTGCATCAATCAGCTTACGCGGCCAAGTCAGCAGTGGTAACTCGCGGTAGGACTCGATGAACAGCAGGCCAGCACGGGCTCGGCTTACTTCCCCTTCAGGCATCAAGAACGACACGGCGCCCTCGTGGGCCGCAGTAATCATGGCAGCCATCTTCCCGGGGTCGCCGGCACCCCATCCGGATGCCCTCTTTGATGCAGCCTCACCAATCGACCTATGCGATTCCAGATGCGATTCGACATAGTCTCTCACGGCCCCGTCATCACCATCGCTGTCGTATGCTGAGCCCATGATAGGTGTACGCTCCACCCAATTCATCAGAGACTCGTAGAGGGAGGGACGAGACAACGCCTCCTCGAGACGAGCGAGCGTTGCTGCGCCTCGTTCGTCCCCCTCGGCCATGCGCCTGAAACTTGAGATGGGATCCATCCCCCCGATTCGATCTTCATTCTCGAGACCGAGAAGTATCTCGAACTCGCGCATCTGGAATGACTCAAAGCCTGAGGCCGAGCCGAGCACGTCTCTGAAAGCGAGGAAGCCCTGAGGTGTCAGGGTCTCGAGAACAGTCCACTGATTGGCCATAAGGCGGAAGATTTCGGTCGTACGACCGAGGTGGTCGACGGCCCGGGGTATGTCGTCTTCAGGCACCGGAACCTGACCGAGTATGTCGCGAGCCTCGGACAATTCGCGAATCACCTGCTTGAACCACAGTTCGAAGGTCTGGTGTACGATGATGAAGTGCATCTCGTCCGAATTGATGACACGCTCCTCGCTTTGGAGCTCCAGCAGTTCGTGCAACCGCAGGTAATCCGCATAGGTCCGGTTGCCGTGGTCTCCCTCGCCCATGTGACTCCCTGATGGCCCACGCTTGAAGCATTGTCGCCGAACACGAACCTCCTAAAGCCCGGCGTAATCCGAAATACCATGTCTGAGAGGTGCGGAGGACCTATGCCACCGTCTGGCGACAGTAGCCCCCCTACTCCCATCCTAATGGTCGATGAGAACCTAGAACTTCGTCAGACCATGCCCGAAGAGGCTGAGGAGATGTTCGCTGTAGTTGATGCCAATCGCGAGTACCTCAGGGAGTGGCTGCCATGGCTCGACAACACCAACAGCCCTGATGACGAGACGGTGTTCATCAATGGACTCCTAGAGGAATACAAGAAAGGCGAGGGAGTCAACTACGCGATACGCCTCGATGGCCGATTCATCGGCGGCATGAGTCTGAACTGGATAGACCGCGGCAACCGGGGTTGCGGAGTTGGCTACTGGCTATCGGAGGAGTTCACCGGACAGGGCATCGTCACTCGATGCTGCGGCCGACTCATGGACCACTGCTTTGACGATCTTGGAATCCATCGCTTCGTGTTAGAAGCGGCAACCGAAAACTTCGCCAGCCGTGCAATCGCCGAGAGACTCGGGATGCGACTCGAGGGTATCACGAAGGACAGAGAGTGGCTGTACGACCACTACGTCGATAGCGCCCTATACGCCATCACTGCGCCCGAGTGGCGGGCTCATAATCAGGGCTGAATGAGTCCGTGATCCTCTATCGAGCAGTTCCCGGGTGGCAGGCAGGATAGCAGATCGTCCTGAGCGAGCCCGGTCGCCTTCGAAATCCTATTGGCAACGCTCTCCTTCTTCTCCCGCCCTGGCAAGACCTTGACCCAACGCTCGAAACTCTCTGAGATCGTAGCAGGAGTGCCCGAGACTGGCATCGGAACACCATTCACAACTGCCATTCCGATGGCGAGTTCCAAGGGTAGGTCGCGGTGCCAGTTCCTCTGCCCGCGAACGACGAATGAGCCTCGGGCGAGCGACTCGCCGGTCTCTGTGGTCTTTGAGACTTGACTGGGGCGGACATGGAATGCAGTGGCAGCAGCACCCCCGCTCCCCCAAGCTCTGGACCAGCAGACTGCGACTTGAGCGGCCTCTGAATGCAACGATTCGGGAAACTCTCTAGCGTCTTCAAGGCCTTCTCCGAGATTCTGAACGACTTGCATTGACGAGACACCGACGGGGATGTTCTCAGACGGGTTCTGGTTCTGAGCCAAGCCGTCCTTGAGCTTGAGTGAGCACGAAGGCGCTCCGTGTAGATCGGCGTGGAAGTACAGGTCGTTGGAGCCCAAGTGCTTGTGTACGACGGTGTCGTTGCCCTTCGCGTCTCTTCCGCCGATGAGGAGATGCCCGCCCGAGAGCATGGCCCAGCGATGCTTCTCAAACCAGAAGCGTTTGCTCCTCTGCCTACCTCGCAGCCTTCCTGCGGCTGCATCCTTGGCTGCGCGCTTCTCCGCCTTCTCGCGAGCCTGTTCGGTACCAGCCAGAGCGGCTTGAGCTCCCTTGGCCTTGTTCTTCTGTGAACGCGCCTCCTCGAAGTAGCGCTGCGCGTTCTGGTGCACGGTGCTAGCCACTTCTAGCGTTATGCTGGCACCGGGATCGCCATCCTCGTCGGGGAGGTAGGCGACTATTGTGCGCTTGACGGGGTTGACGCGGTCAATCCATGGTACATCGACAATCTTGCCTTCGACGCTCTGCCAACTCTCAGACTCGACAGCTGCGTTGAATTGGGTCAGGATCGATTCGACATGCTCCCAGTTGTCCTGGATGGCCTTGCCTAGCTCCTGTGTGATGGCCGCACGCTCGTGGAACCTGTCTATGGCCCCCCTCTGCTGCGACGCTCGACGGTCGAGTTTGGCCTGCCTCTCGCCCTCATCCTCGCCGGAATCGACCAAACGCTCCTCCTCACGGCGGATGAAGGCAGCAGCGTCATGTGATCCGAAGACGGCATCGTAGGCCAGCGAGAGCGAGGAGACTTCGACCATCGCCCCTGCATCCGTGTATGAGAGGTCAATCGGGGCGATTTCGGAGATCCCGGCTGCAGCAGTGTCCCTGTCGGCCTCGTTGTCGGCCATATTCCAGGCGGTCATGGCCTCCTTGTCGCTCATCCACATCATCGCGCCGGTATCCGCGGAGAGCCCATCCAGCATCGACTGAATTGCCTGCTCCAGCGCATCGCGTTGTCCGGAATCGAGGGAGTTTGCATCCATCTTCTCCTCCAGTCCGGCCACGGAACACGCCGTGCTGCCGTAAACGCGCCCGAAGTTGGCGCGGGCGGCTAGGGTACGAATCAGATCGTGCTCACTGCCGTCAAGCAATTCGTCGAGGGCTGCACGGTCCATCTGACGCGGGTCAACGGTCTCTGGAGGGGGAGTGTAGGCGACCCCCTTCTTGAGTGTTCGACTGGCATACTTGGCATGCGTCAGTGGTTGGATGATTACCCCTTCATCATCGAGCAGCAGTACATTTCCATCGCGGAACAGCTCGATGACTAGTTTGAGCCGCCCGCCTCCGTGCTCGAAAGTCAGTTCTATGACCCGATCGAAGCCGTATTGTCTGACAGCGATGAATCTCGAGTTGTTGAGGTGCTTGCGTAGGACCATGGCGAACTGAGATGGGTTCGATGGCATCGGGCGGTCGCGATTCGAGGTGTATACCCTCCTCCCTCTCACGATGACCAAATCAGTTGATGGCTCCCCCTTCGGTTTCAGCCTCAGGACCACCTGTTCGTAGTGCGGTTGGTACGCCTTGCGTGCATGTGCGCCAATCAACTCCGAAAGCTCACGCACGATGCGTGCAACATCGAACGAGGAGGACTGCTCACGCATACTGCTCATCCCGGCCGGCTCGGCTGCCCTTCATCAGGCAATCGCTTCGCGAAAACTCGCTAATTCCCCGCCGAGGACTGAAATTCTTCGATTTCGACCAGTGCACCGGCTTCGTGTGCGTACTGATTGCTGGGGACCTCGATGTGGACCGCATCTGGCAGCCTGTCGACGATGTCGAGGACCTTCTCCATGTCGTGCAGGGTGTCGGATGGCGCGGTCATCACCGCGCACGGCACAGTCACTCCCGAAAGGTCGCGCGGCAGGCTGTATCTGATGTTCGCACGGGCGGAAAGTAGCAACCTCTCGAGATCCTGAGATAGCAGCGACCTGCGATAGCGGATTCGCTGCCCCTCCTCATCGGTCCTCCGTTCTACGATCCAGACTGCGAATCGCACCAGTGCTGGGTAGATTGCCTTTGGAAGGGGCACATTGAGGAGTATCCTAGCCCAGAGCGGGAACGGGAAATCATCGTTAGGTGCAAGCAGGATCGACGAGCGTCCCTCAAGGACCCCGTTCTGGTAGGCGTCTATGAGAAGGGTCGAGCCCAGCGAGGACGAGAACCAGTCCACCTCGGTGGAGCTGATTCCCAAATGGGCGAGGACAGCAGCGACATCATCGCCATGGTGGCGCATCTCGAAGTCCCTCCGACTCACCTTGTGGGCTATGCGAGCACTCTTCTTCTCCCGAGTCTCGATGTACACTATCGGGCGGCGTGTGGCCCATTCGGTCAGCAGCGGGCGCCATCCCTCGAAGACCGAACCCCAGCCGGGTACGAACACAACTGGACTCAAAGGGGATGCAAACGAGTCATCAGGAGTCCATCTGATGACTCTCAATGAGACACCGTTTGCAACCTCGACCCAGAGCTCTTCCGAACCCGCTCCGGCGAGTTCGGGCGCACCGCTCCACATTTCTTCCATCAAATCAGCCTAGAGGGATGGGTGGATTTCATTCTTGGGTCGAGCATCACCTTCGGCGACCGCCAGACCTTCTTCTACCGCCACTTGACCGCCGACTACCGCCACTTGATGAACGCCCACCAACTCTTCTACGGCGGCGACTGTGGCGTCTACGGTGGTGGTAATGGTGCCTGCGGCGATGGAACCATGGCCTCCTGTGCCATGGCCGATCATAGTAACCCGGGTCGTCGTAGTACCGGCCACCCGACGAGAAAGTCCCACTAGGTCCCGCTACATCAAGGCGGGCTAGAATTAGGACCACGGCTAGCAGAAGTAACTGAATCAAAGAGCAGAACAAAAGGAAGAATGCAGGGT
>Ga0209034_10000003_pt1 | contig 109365 bp, 98 predicted proteins | sample MarorgKNORR_S2LV_2_FD_188219 | JGI IMG/M metagenome (GOLD analysis project Ga0209034, IMG submission 188219) | Marine microbial communities from the Southern Atlantic Ocean, analyzing organic carbon cycling - 250m_A/KNORR_S2/LV (SPAdes) (version 2) | ecosystem: Environmental > Aquatic > Marine... | reverse complement strand
TCTAATTTTGATTTAAAATGTAGTTACACTTTCATTTGGTTGGTAGGTGTAATTAAAAGTATATGTTGCAGATTGATCTGTAAATGCATTTGGATTTTCGGGTGAGTCTTTATAATAACTTTGAATTTCCATTTTAGCAAATCTTCCGTCATGTGTTTTGAAAACTAAAGTTCTTCCTGCAATGGGGGTAATTAAATAGTTTTGTGGATTATAATTGTACCACCCATTATCACTTCCATTAGGTATTGCTCTTCCTATTTGAGAATCTTGGTTTAAAAGTGTTGTATTTACACTGGTAACGCTATTATAGGTTCCTATAGCAACATATCCAGCTGCTATTCCTGTTCTCGGTGGTTCCTCATTGCTTATGTAAGTACCACCATTAATTAAAATATCAGTAGCTCTAAAAGCAATATCCCAATCATCTCCTTCAACCGTTTTTTGTTTCTTAAAACTAAATTTTATATACTCACCAGCAGGTGGTTCACCTGGGTTTGATGTCGTTGGAGCATGTAAATTAGTTATTATCATTGCTTCAATAGATAGTAATATTGGTTCTTCTTTTCCACATGAAGTAAAAAATATTGATATTAGAAATAATAGAGAAATCTTATTCATAATTTTATAATTTTAGTTATTAAATTTTTGCGAATATAGTCTCTGTTTAGAATAATTCCAAATAGAAGTTTTAAAAAAATAAAGTAATTTTTAATTCGATATATAAATTAAATAATTATTTAATTTAAAATGTTTTTATTCCTTCGTTGGGTTGATAAGTATAAGAGAAAGTGTAATATTCTGGTTTACTTGAGAATGAACTGATATTATCAGGAGCATCTTTGTAAAAACTTACAATTTTTACTTTAGCATATCTGCTATTATGTGTTTTAAAAATTAAAGTTTTGTCTGAATACGGAAAAATTGCATTATTATTAATCTCATACCATCCTCCGTTAGTACTTGGAATAGCTTTTGCTGTTTGTGAATCTTCATTAAGTAAATCTTCATTTACAGATTTAATACCACCATAATTACCTATTGTAATATAACCAGCGCCTAAGCCAGTTCTTGTTGGTTCATCATTAGCTCCAGAAAAGCCACCATTTACTAGTATTTCAGTTCCTCTAAATGCTATATCCCAGTTATCTCCTTCTGTTGTTGTTTGATCTTTAAAACTAAATTTGATAAAATTTGCTGATTGTTGGTTGGGTCCGTTACCGATAAACTCTGGAGTATATAAATTAGTTATAATCATAGCCTCGAGAGGCATTAAATCACTACTATCATCACAAGATAATATAAAAAATATAGATAGAAGTAATATGAGTTTTAGTTTCATAAGACATTAAAATTTAAAGAACAAATTTAAAGAATATTTTCTGCCTGGGTTATTTAATAAGTTAATAATATCTTGATACCCTAATATATTTTCTATTGTTATTTGTACATTTATGTTGTTCTTAATGGCTTTATTAAATGTTGAATTTGCAATTATATGATCATTAATAAAAGTATCGTATTTATCTAAGTAAGTATTGTTGTTTGAATCTAATAATCCAAATTTTCCTCTATATATTAGTCTAAGACTTATATAACTATTAATTTTTTCTAGTTGGTATTTAATTTTCAAATTAGACATGTTTCTGGATTTTCCATATAGTCCATAATAATCATTTGAATTTAGTTGAAATGAATTCATGGTTTGTTTATCTCTTGCAAAAACTTTGCCTTTGTTAAAGGCTGTTTGAACATCTTGATCTTTAGCATATAGTAGTTGATACCCAATGTGAATTTTTAATTTTTTAGTGGGATTCCAACTACTGGAAATTTCGAATCCTTTTGTGTAAGATTTGTTTACATTATAATAACTAAAAATAGTTTGTCCATTTTTTTTTCTTCCTACAATTTGAGTGTCTATTAGATCTTTAATATTATTTCTAAATAAATTTAATTCAATTGGGAGGTTGGGATTAATAAAATATTGCAATCCAATATTATAGCTTACTGAATTTTCAGCATTTAAATTATTATTAAAATTTATATCATTTAAAAACAGAAGCTGATCATTGTTTTGTAGTTTTTGAATCGTATTTTCTAAGACATTATGTCCTAGAACTAAATAACCGGCTGATGAATTAGAAAAATCTAAATATAGTTGTCTAAAGTCTGGTGCTTTATATCCATATCCTACAGAAGCCTTTATACTTAAATTATTTTTCAAGTTATATTTAAATGAAAGTTTTGGACTTATTTGTGAATTGTATTGATTGTGATGATCGAACCTTGCTCCAGTAACAATGTTTAGTTTATTATTTAGAGACCAATCATATTGAAAATAAATAAATTCAGATATGTGTTTGGGTTCAGTTTCAATATTTGTTCTGCGTAGTTTTTCTTTATCAAAACCAAAACCAAAAGTAAAAATTGAATTTTCTTTATTGATATATTTAAATCTTATATCCATTCTCTTTAGTGTTTGAAAAAAATCGTTGTGATTATTAATGTTATTGGAAATGGATGTGCTTGTTTCCTTAGCATTATAATTAGTTGAGTAATAGTCTATATATGAAAACAAATTTTTTAAAATTTCATTTGAATATGTGATTGAAAAATTATTTTCAAAAATATTTGTTTTAGGATTAAGACCAGCCTCAGTAATAAAAGTTGTTCCAATTTTTTTTTCAAGAAAGAATCTGTGGTTTAACTTAAAATTGCCAATGGTTTTTAAATTATAATCAGCATTTAAATTTCCGGTGAAGTTTTTAAATGGCTCGACTGTATTTTGATTATCTCCATCAATTAAATCATACCCATTATTAGTATAAAAATTAAAATCAGAAGATAATAAAACGTTTTTTTTATTGTATCCTAATTCAACACTTAAATCATGGGTATTAAAAGAAGCAAATTTGTAGCCTAGATTTTTATTAAATCCTATGTTTTTATTGGGTTTAGTTATAATGTTAATTACACCTCCTAATGCTTCTGATCCATATAGACTAGATGAAGCTCCTTTTATTATCTCTATTTTTTTTATTGAATGTAATGATATCCTTGATAAATTAAAATCACCGGCTACTCTTCCAATTAATGGAAGACCATTTATAAGTATTAGTATATAATCAGAGTCTATGCCTTGTAATTGAATGCCTTCACCACCACCAAAAGTCGGTGTTGTAACTAGACCCGTTTGTTCATTAATTATTTCGTTTAATCGAGAAAATCCACTTGATTTAATCTCTTCAGAAGTTATAATTTGTGCAGGAATTGTTACTTCATATAATGATTTTTCAGATTTAGTTGCAGAAATTATAATTTCATCCATTTTAATAGTTTTGATTGTATCTCTAGACTGAGAAAAACCAAAAAATGGTATTGATAATATTATTGATAATTGAATAGAATAATTTAATTTCAAGTAATCTTTCACCACTCTCATAATTAATTACGCGCAAATTTGGTTAATTTGTTTTTATTATTAACACTATGAAGATTATAAATTTAATTTCCGGACCAAGAAATTTATCAACAGCACTTATGTATTCTTTTGCACAACGACCAGATACAAAAGTTATTGATGAGCCTTTTTATGCGCATTATCTTTTATCAACAGGAATATTACATCCGGGAAGAAAAGAAACATTAGAAACGATGTCTACAAATATTAATGAAATATTAGAGGATCTTTTTTCTAATACCGATTGTGATATTTTGTTTTTAAAAAACATGGCTCATCATCATCAACAAATGGATTTTTATTTTTTAGATAAAATGATAAATCTATTCTTAATTAGAAATCCAAAACAACTTATAGCTTCTTTTGCTCAGGTAATTAAAAATCCTACTATGAATGATATAGGTTTAAAAAAATCATGGGAGTTATATAATTTGATTAAAAAAACAAATGATTCTTCTCCACTTGTTTTAGATTCTGCAGAAATATTGAAAAATCCAGAATTATTGCTAAAAAAGTTATGTGATAAATTAAATGTAGATTTTTATGATGATATGCTTAATTGGTCTGAGGGAGGTATTAAAGAAGATGGTGCATGGGCAGAATATTGGTATAAAAACGTTCATCAGTCAACAGGATTTAAAAAACAAAAGACAAGTAGTAGAGAACTTCCAGCTCATTGTAAAGGACTTTATTTTGAAGCTTTAAAATATTATAATAAATTAACAGAAAAATCAATTCAAATATAAAATGTTACAGAAATTTAACTCTAAAAATAAAGACATATTAATATATGTAAATGGAGAATTATTACATCGTGATAAAGCAGCGGTATCTGTTTTTGATAGTATAGTTCAAAATGGTGATGGTGTATGGGAGGGATTAAGAGTATATCCTCAAGGAATTGTATGTTTCGATAAGCATTTATCTAGATTAATAGAGGGTGCTCACGCATTAGCATATGAAAAAATTCCTTCAAAAAAATTTATAAAAGATGCCATAAAAAAAACATTAAAAGCTAATGGAATGAGCAATGACACTCATATAAGATTGACACTAACACGGGGAGAAAAAATTACATCAGGAATGGACTCTAGGTTAAATCAAAGTGGTTGTTCTTTGATTGTATTGGCTGAATGGAAGAAAAAAGTATATGATTTTTCTTCTGGAATAAGGGCTATTAGTTCATCCATAAGAAGAAGCATTCCACAGTATTTAGATTCTAAAATTCACCATAATAATATGATGAGTCTTGTTATTGCTAAAATTCAAGCTAATATTTCAGGTTATGATGCGGCTGTTATGTTAGATGATAGAGGGTTTGTAGCTGAATTAAATGACACAAATTTATTTATGGTAAAAAATAAAAAAGTTTTTACACCTTTTGCTCATGCTTGTTTACCTGGTATAACAAGAGAAACTTTTATTTTACTTTTTAAAGAAAATAATATTTCTATTTCAGAACGAGATATGTCGTTAGCTGAGTTTATTAATGCAGATCTTGTTTTTGCTACTGGAACAAATGGTGAAATTACTCCTGTTACAGAAATTGATGGTAGAACGATTGCTTGTGATAAAAGTTTTTTAATTGAGATTAAAAATTTATTTGAGAAAAAATTACCATTAATGTGTGAGCCTATTTGATAGTTGTTTTAACGTAATAATCCCATAAAATTATTCCCATTGACACGCTAATATTAAAAGAATGTTTGGTTCCAAATTGAGGAATTTCTAAAGCAGCATCTGCTTCTTTTAAAGCATCGTCAGATACTCCAAAAACTTCATTGCCAAAAACAAAAACATATTTTTCAGAAATAAGCGGTTTAAAATTTTTTAAATTAATGCTTTGATCTGTTTGTTCTACTAATATTATTTTCCACCCTTCTTTTTTTAGTTGAATAATTATTTTTTTTATTTCTTTAACATGTTCCCATTCAACAGAATCTGTAGCACCTAATGCAGTTCTTTCAATATCGCGACTAGGAGGTTTTGCCGTAAATCCTGTCAAATACATTTTTTTTATTAAAAAAGCATCTGACGTTCTAAAACATGATCCAATATTATTGAGACTTCTTACATTATCTAATATTATACACACAGGAATTTTCTTTGAATTTTTATACTCTTTTATAGATAACCTATTGAGGTCTTCATTTCTAATTTTTTTCATCATATTAATAGAGGTTTAGTTGTATTTGATTATTGACCTACTAAATTTTGATTTATTATTTTGAAGTTTGATAAAATAAAGTCCATTTTTTAATTTACCGGCATTATACCTTATTCTATGTATTCCAGAAGTTAAGTTTTTGTTTATAATCTCTTTAATTAATCTTCCATTGCTATCAATTAAGTATAATCTTACTGGCCCAGTATCAATTTTTATTTCTAAAGTAATCCAATCTTTAAATGGATTAGGGAAAGATTTTATATTATCAGCTTGTTTTATGATTTCTTCATTACCTGTAACAGCTCCTACTAAAATTGGAATGTATTGAAAATTTTCATAAAGAATTGATTTTATAGTTGATTCTTCCACACAAAACCAGTCCATTAATACTGAACCATAAGCAGATCTAAAATCATATTCCCACTCAATATTATCTACATGTGCTAAACTTGGCATTTTCCCAATAGGTTCAGGATTTACGTAAGGGCTTACAAAAAACATTGGCCCCGCTTCTCCATGATCGGTGCCTTGGGACTTATTCTGAAAAACTCTCCTTCCAAATTCAGAATATGTCATTGTTAGTACTCTTTCTTCTAGTCCTTTTTGAATAATATCTGACTGAAAAGCAGCAATTGATTTGGAAAGTGAATCTAATAAATATGCATGGCGACCACTTTCTGGATTTCCTTCAACTTGATTATCATGTGTATCAAAACCACCAATTCTTACAACGTATATTCTAGTTTGAAGACCTCCGTCAATTAATTTAGCTACTGTTTCAAGTTGTTGTGCTAAGTCATTAGCTGTATCTTCAGGATAGGCATTTATAGAAGGTCTTCCTTTATTTGCTCCTTCTTCAATGCTATCTAAATAATCATTAGTTAATTTAGACGCTTTTCTAATATAATCTAGTTCATGTCCATAAGGAGTGTCTGGTGTTTCTCCATCTCCTTCTTTTACATCAATAAATGAATTTAGATTCTTGACCGCTATACCCATGTTTATTATAGGTCCTTGACATGTATGAGAAGTTGTTCTTCCAATAGTCAATGCTAATGGATCAGGAAAACTTTCATTTGGATAGTTATCAGGATAATTCGGATGGTCTTTACTTAAATGTCTTCCCAGCCAACCACTTGAAAGATATTCTTCAGAAGAAGATCCTGTATTCCATATATCAGTTGAACGAAAATGAGATTTATTAGGGTTGGGATATCCTGCGTTTCTAATAATACCCAGTTTTTCTTCATTAAATAAATTTTTGAAGTTTTCCATTCCAGGATGAAACCCGTCAATATCACTTATTTTATGAATCGAATTTTCAGGTACCATAAGTTCTGGTCTTCTAGCAGGTTCTGAATCACCCCCACTACCATCTCTCATTAAAATATCATATTGATCAATAGGGATTAGTGTCCCAATTCCATCATTGCCTCCATCTAAAAAAACTAACACCAAAACTCTGTCAGTAGGACAACCTGCGTTAGTAAGCTTTCTCATATTCGAAGTTTCGGCCAACACACTTACTGGCATTCCTCCAACATATAATGGAATTGAGGCAATAGGAACTGATGATTTTAAAAAGTCTCTTCTTTTCATTTTAACTTAAATGATATTCAGGCATTAGACACATTTCTTTAAATAAAGTTTTTAATTTATTATTGATTGCGGTTTTTGCTTCATCAGTTGGATCATTAATATATTCATGATATTCGTCATACCACATATTTGGGTTATTACCAACAACTATATTTTTAAAGTCCTCTTTTTGTTCATCAGAAATTTCTGAGTAAACAGGAAATAACCACTTACAAAAAAGCTCAATTATAAAATCGATATCATCAGGATTTTCTATTTCATCAAGAAGTTTAATTGGTTCGGCATAAATTCTTACATCTTCTGGAGCTCCTGGTTCTCCACTAGTTGCGTTCATGCCGTTATTGTTGAAATAAAGGTTTATATCTTTAGTCCTCATAGGAAGTGTTACGGCTGTTATCCATAATTCATGATAGAGGGGTTCTTGATAGTATGCTTGCCAACCAGCTACATTGGGGCTATCCCAAAGACTTTGGCCTTGATCGACAATATCATAATGTCTACTTCTCCAAAATTTGTAAAGGTCTCTAAAATCAAAATCAGAAGTGTCTGAGAAAGGAAATTGTCTTAAAGCACCTAAATTAAAATCAGTGGGAGATTTTATCATTGCTCCCCTTGTGTGAATCTCATAAAAATGTTGACTTTTAAATAATTTTGATAAAACAGGTTTTATTTCGAAATTGTTATCTCTTAGCACTTTAGCTAAAGGTTTTATAATTTTAGTTGTAACGTCTTCATCTATGACATAATAAACAAACCACCTATAAATTTTTTCACATATATATTCAGAAGTTCTTTCACTTTGAAAAATCATATCAACTAAGTCTTTGTGCTCATCTTCACCATTGTTTGAAATAGAGGTATTATTAAATTTTTCCGAAAAAACTTTAGTTGTTTCGTCGTGATCCCCCTCTTCAAAACGTTGTCTTTCAGATCCAGAAAAAACATCTTCTACATACCAACCAGTTAAAATTTTTGCCGCCTGAATGATATCTTCTTCTGTATAATATGTGTAACTGTTTTCTCCATCAACGGGACCTTTACCAATTGTGAAAAGCTCAAGTAACTCTCTTGCATAGTTTTCGTTAGGGGCCTCCTTTACATTGTAAATTCCACCAAGATATACAAGCATTGCTGAATCAACATTTATTTCTTTAACTAGGTTTTTAAAATTTCCTATAAAGTGTTTTCTTAATCTATAATTCATCCAATAAGTATATCTTTGGTCTTGCACAACCGTTCCTTCTGTCGCAAAATGATTTTGCCAAAACAACACCATTTTTTCTCTAATGGAAAAGGGAATATTATTCGGGCTTTGGTAGGGTTGATTTAAAATTAAACTTATTCTCCATGCTTCATAGGATTGGCGATATAGGTTAGCGTTGCCAGTCTTTCTTTCACTATTCACCCATGTTTCACCAATTGGAGGGGCCCTATCTTCATAATCTCTATCATTCAAGGGAGGTTCAGGCGTAAGTTCTTCTTCATTTAATAATTTTTCTACACTTCCTTCCATTCCAAGAGCAACAGCTTGGTTAATTTCTGAAAGCTTTGCCCCAAAACATGTTCTTCTTAAAAGGTGAGCTGCAGTTTCAAAATTCCAATTTTCAGAATAGTCTTCTAATCCAGCAATATTTCTTGGGAATTCGGGTAATTCCTTGTTTGCATGCTTTAATACTTTATCTCTTTTTATAGATGACTTTTTTTTATCATTTACATTTAGCATATTTAAACTCCAAAAATTTGTAATTTAAAATTACTTAAAATTTTTTAATGATAGATCCTATAAAGCAACAAGAAACGCCTTTAATGAAACAATATAATGACATTAAGTCAAAGCATCCAGATGCGTTATTATTGTTTAGAGTTGGAGATTTTTATGAAACTTTTGGATCAGATGCAATATTGGCAAGTAAAATTTTAGGTATTGTTTTAACTAAAAGATCTAATGGAGCAGCTTCAGGAGTTGAACTTGCAGGATTTCCCCATCATTCTTTAGAGAAGTATCTTCCTAAATTGGTTAAAGCAGGATGCAGGGTTGCTGTGTGTGATCAATTAGAAGATCCTAAGAAAACAAAAAGCATTGTAAAGAGAGGTGTTACTGAATTAGTTACCCCAGGAGTTTCAGTGAATGATAACGTTCTTGATTCAAAAAAAAACAATTATTTAGCATCGATATCAAAAAATAAAAATCTTTTTGGAATTTCTTTTTTTGATATTTCTACTGGAGAATTTAGTTTAACAACTTGTGATTATAATCAACTAGAAAAATTAATTAATACTTATTATCCTGCAGAAATTATATGTTCAAAACATGATAAAGAATTTTTTCTAGAAAAATTTAGTGATAATAATTTTTTCTTTATAGATGATTGGGTATATAAAATTGGTTATTCTTATGATAAATTACTTTCTTTTTTTAATGTAAAAAATTTAAAAGGGTTTGGAGTTGAAAAAGAGACAGAAGGATTAATTTCAGCTGGAGCAACGTTGTTTTATTTAGAATTAACAGAACACAAAAATTTAAAACATATCACTTCGCTATCTAGAATAGAAAATGATAAGTTTATGTGGCTAGATAAATTTACTATTAGAAATTTAGAATTAATAAACCCTCTTCATTCAGATTCAATAACATTAAAAGATATTATCGATAACACATTTACGCCAATGGGTTCTAGGCTTATGGGTAAGTGGCTTCTTTTTCCTTTGCTAGATAAAAAAGAGATAAACTATAGGCAGTCTATAGTTACAAATTTTATTAAAAATGTAGATCTTCTTAAAAATGTTTCTGACTCTTTAAAATCAATTTCTGATATTGAAAGAATAACTTCTAAGTTAGCTTTATTACGTGTTACTCCGAGGGAACTTATAAATTTAAAAAATTCTCTTTTATGTATCAATGAAATAAAAATGTTGATCAAGCATTCCTCTAATAAGACATTATTTAGTTGGTCTAAAAAATTAGATTGTTGTGATGATGTTATAAAAAAAATAGACAAATCACTTAATGAAGACGCCCCAGCTTTATTAGCTAATGGGAGAGTATTTAAAGAAGGGTATAATAATGAACTTGATGAATTACGGAATATTTCTAAAACAGGGAAAAATATTTTGCTTAAAATCCAAAATAATGAAATTAAAAAAACGGGAATTTCTTCTTTGAAGATTGCCTATAATAAAATATTTGGATATTATTTGGAGGTTACTAATGCTCATAAAGATAAAGTTCCTGATGAATGGATTAGAAAGCAAACTCTTGTTAATTCTGAACGATATATAACAGAAGAGCTTAAAGAATATGAAGAAAAAATATTGAATGCTGAAGAAAAAATTTATTCTATAGAAAATAATCTTTATACTGATTTACTTAATAAACTTTCAAAAAATATTTTAAAACTACAATCAACTTCTTTATCTATTGCCTTTTTGGATTGTTTAATTTCTTTTTCTAATTCTGCTATAGAGTATAAATTTTGTTTACCTACTATATCTAATGATAATGTTATAGATATTAAAAAAGGAAGACATGTTATTATTGAAAGATCTTTGTCACCAGATGAAGTGTATATACCTAATAATGTGTATCTAGATAATCAATCTCAACAAATTATTATTATTACTGGACCAAATATGGCTGGTAAGTCAGCTCTTATAAGGCAAACAGCTTTAATTGTTCTTCTTGCTCAAATAGGATCTTATGTACCTGCGGCATATGCAAAAATTGGTATAATAGATAAGATTTTTACTAGAGTTGGAGCTTCTGATAATATTTCTAAAGGAGAATCTACTTTTATGGTTGAAATGTTAGAAACTTCTAGCATTATGAACAATTTAAGTGATAGAAGTCTTATCCTTATGGATGAAATAGGTAGAGGAACTAGTACATACGATGGAATTTCAATTGCATGGTCAATAGTTGAGTTTTTACATAATCACAAAAAATATAAACCCAAAACTCTTTTTGCAACTCATTACCATGAACTAAATCAGCTGTCAAATAATTTGCCAAGAGTAAAAAATTATAATGTATCTGTAAAAGAAATTAATAATGAAATAATTTTTTTACGTAAACTTATTCCAGGTGGTAGTGAGCATAGTTTTGGTATAAATGTAGCTCAACTTGCAGGTATGCCTAATCAAATATTATTGCGAGCGTATCAACTACTTGAGAGGTTAGAAAAAAAGAATTTGAAAGAATCTTTAAAGGGCAATGATTCAAAAAAAGTAGTAGAAAAACAGTTGACTTTTTTAACGCCTGATCCTAGATTTGAAAAATGTAGAAAAATTTTGACGGATGTAAATATTAATGAAATTAATCCCTTACAGGCTCTTGTTAAACTCAATGAAATGATAGAAATATTAAAATCGAATAAAAAATAAAGTTGTAAATTTTTCTATTTTTTACCGGGGATTTTTGTTATAGGATTATAAATTTGCAGTCCTTTATGAATTAAGCGAGATTAGCTCAGTGGTAGAGCACAACCTTGCCAAGGTTGGGGTCGTGGGTTCGAATCCCATATCTCGCTCAAAGTACAATTTGCCCGGATGGTGGAATTGGTAGACACGCAGGACTTAAAATCCTGTGGACCTTAAAGTCCGTGTGGGTTCAAGTCCCACTCCGGGTACTCGTTTTTAATTTGTGATGTGTCTAGAAAATTAGTTTATTCCTGTCTATTTCTACTTCTTATAGGCTGCGAGGAAGATGCAGAAACTATTGATGATAAGAATATTAATAAAGAATTCGAGTTTGTACTTGATGGAGACCCAATTAATTTATCATCTAATCTTAATTTATCATATTTCAATGATATTACAGTTGGGGTAAAAGAATTTAGAAATGATTTTGTTTCTTTAGTCACAGCATCCAATACATTCACTGTTGAAATATCAGGAAATAATATAGAGAACCTAACAGACTCTGAAGTTTTAATGTCTCCACCTTATCCTTATTCAGCTGATTTACCATATGCTAATTATCTTGGTGTTGGTCAACTTATAAAATCTAATGATAAGTTTTATGGATTATACCACGGAGAATTACATGACGGTTCAGTTCTACCAGGAGGTATTCCTGGTTTCTATGCCTCTGTAGGTTTAGTATCTTCCGATGATGGTAAAAATTTTCAAATAAGTCAAAATGCGGTAATTCCAAACTATATTTCTAAAGATGATGATAATGGTTATGGTGATGGTGGTTACGGCGAACCATCAATGTTATTTTCAAAAGATAGCTCTGAATTATTAGTTTATTATGTTGATCATAACAGAGATGATAGAGAAGTAAATATTTGTATGGGTAAATTTGATGTAATTAATGGAGAGCCTCAATTTGATACTTTTTATTTTTTAGCTGAAGACAATTCTTTCACGTCAAATATAATCCAAGGAAAAGAAGTAGTTAAAGGTGAAATAAGCTCTCATGCCATTTTTCCTCATGTCACATATAATAAAACATTAGATATGTACATTATGGTTTTAAATCTTAATGCATTTTCAAATAGTAATTGTAATGTAAATGATTCCGGAATCTATATTACTTATTCAAAAGATGGTATTAACTGGGTTGATCCATTTAATGATAATGTTGTTTCTTATATTGGATCACCTAAAAAATTAGTTTCTGAATGTAGCATTCCTTTCTCTCAAAATTCATCATTTGCTTGGCATCCAAGTTTGATTTATACCAACGAGGATCAAACTGAGGGTTATTTACTTTATTCTTATGGACAAAGTCTTAGTTATCCAGGTCATCAACTGTATGGTAATAAGTTTAAGTTAGAACTTAAATAATTATTAAACTTATAGTTTAAGTCCCTAGTAGTAGTTTATTTCTTTTTAATTCTTGATATAAACATACTTTGAATTTTGCTTAGATGTTTTTAGCTTGTTGCTGTGAAATATTATTATAATTTATTTTTTTTAATTGGAATTTCAGGTATTATTTCTTCTTGCATAAAAGAAGCTAAACTTGAGAAAAATGAAATAGAAAAATGTCCTGAGTGTGAAACATATTATCATGGAGGTGAACATAGAGGATACATTCTATATAAACCTGTTAATTTATCTGAAAATGCTCCACTAGTATTTGTTCTTCACGGATATACATCTAATGCGCCAACAATTAGGAATTATACAAAAATGAACAGAATAGCAGATCAACATGGATTTGTAGTATGCTATCCACAGGGGACAATTAATAAATGGAGTAATATAACCCATTGGAATTCTGGGCTTACTTACAGTAATATAGATGATATAGGTTTTCTTACTAGGTTAGCAAAATATCTGCAAAATAAATACAATCTTAATCCTGAAAAAACATTTTCCTCAGGCATGTCAAATGGAGGATTTATGAGCTATACTCTTGCCTGTGAAGCATCAGAAGTATTTAAAGGGATTGCTTCCGTTACAGGAACCATGAGCGGATCTACCTGGAAAACATGTAATCCTAATAATGCTGTACCTGTATTACAAATATCAGGAGTTCAAGATGATGTAGTTCCAATTGATGGTACAATGGATATATCAGGGGGATGGGGAGGTGCTCCTCATATGGATGAAATAATAAACTTTTGGTCTAATTTGAATGAATGTCAATCTAAAGAAGCTAGTTTTTTCCCTCCTTTAACAAATGCTTATTATCATAAGAAATGTATAAATGATAACGAAGTATGGTATTTCAAAATTAATAATTGGGGTCACGAATGGCCCTATGATGATGATGTGGGAATAACTGGTATAAAAGGAAGTGAAATAATATGGGAGTTTTTTAGTAAAATTTAAGTTTAGTCGACAAACCTACTACTATATAGGAAAAATTTAAAAAGGGAGTTCCTATTAATAAGAAGTATAGTATGATCATTTGAAGTATTTTTAAGAATATTTTTTTTATAGTTTATAAAAAGGGGTCAATTGAGTCTGTTAAAGATAAATATAAAAACTAATTTAATATGCCCACTTAGGTAGCTAAAGAGATAAATGAATTTAGGTAGAACTCTTATTAAAGATTATTTATATTTATAAAAATACAAGTTATGTCATTAGAAAGATCTATTAATAAATCTGATAAAACCGGATGGATTGAAGTAATTTGTGGTTCAATGTTTTCAGGAAAAACGGAAGAATTAATAAGAAGAATAAGAAGAGTTAAATTAGCTAAACAAAAAGTAAAAGTATTTAAACCAAAGGATGATACTAGATATAGTAAAAAGAAAGTCACATCTCATAATGCTAATTCTATTAAATCTAAACCTGTAAATAATCCTAATAAAATAATTAAACTTTCTTCAACTGTTGATGTAGTTGGTATTGATGAAGCACAATTTTTTGATGATACTATAGTGGATGTTTGTAATGAATTAGCTAATTCTGGAAAACGTGTTATAGTGGCTGGACTTGATATGGATTATCAAGGAAAACCTTTTGGTCCAATACCATATCTTTTAGCTATTGCTGAATATGTAACAAAAGTTCATGCCGTTTGTACTAAAACTGGAAAAATGGCTAGTTATACTCATAGAATTGTTGATAATGATGAGTTAATTTTATTAGGTGATATTAAAAAATATGAAGCTCTTAGTAGAAAAGCATTTAATAGATTAAATAATATATCAAAATCTAAAAAAGATTAAAAGCCCAGCTCACTCCTGTAGAAAAATAATTTGATGTGTTATTGATACCCGCACCATATGAAATGTCAAGTTGCAAATTATCTTTTAATAGATAAACTAAACCTCCATCAAAATATAAATCTGATTGAGAATCACTTATATTTCCATATAATTCACAATATATACCCCAATTATTAATTCCTTTTCCAAGAGCTACTGTATAGACAATAACCCCTTTTTCATTTTTAAATTTATCATATCCTATATTATATCCTATGTCAAAATTATTATTTAATTCATGAGAAATTAATATTCTACTTAGCAGACCGGTTGTATTATTTGAATAATATTTATTTGCTGATGGAATAGATAAATGTGTAAGAAATGCAATGCTAGTTTTAGAAATTTCAGAGTTATAAATTTGAATTTTTGTCCCTATTTCTAGATCCGAGAAGCTGCTTAATTTCTCTTCACCAAACTTAACGTTCTTATTAATAATATAATTTGTATTGAATCTAAATTCAACTTTCTTAAATACTCCTACTCTAAATAATGTATTTGGAAATATATATTCATTTTTGTTGCTTACGAACCCACTTTCAATTTGTATAGTTCCTTTGGGAAGAACTAAAGAAGATTCAGTTTGATCTGGTCTGTCTGTTGAAATCTGAGCAAATGCATAATCGGATATGAAAAGCATTAGAATTAAAATTAATAATCTATTCATTTTGTTTTATTTGAATGATATTTGATAAATTAATAAATCAACGAAATTAGAATTTATGAACAAAGTTAAATCATACGCTGCATTATCTGAAAAAACTCCCTTAGAACCTCATAATATAATTAGAAGAGAATGTAATAGTGATGATGTTTTGATTAAGATAGAATATTGTGGTGTTTGTCATTCTGATATACATATGGCTAGAAATGAATGGAATAATACTTCGATTTTTCCTATGGTTCCTGGACATGAAATTATTGGAGTTGTTGAGTCTATAGGAAACTCTGTTTCTAAATTTAAAATAGGAGATTCAGTAGGTGTTGGTGTTTATGTAGACTCTTGTGGTAAATGTGATAATTGCAATGATAGTCTGGATCATTATTGTGAGGAAGGGATAGTTCTTACTTATAATTCATATGAATATGGTACTACTAAAATTACGTATGGTGGTTATTCAAAAAAAATCGTTGTAAAAGAGAGCTATGTTATTGGGATCCCTAAAGGGATGATAAAAGAGAAGGCAGCACCTCTTCTATGTGCAGGAATAACAACCTATTCTCCACTCAGATATTTAAATGTTGGACAAGGGCATAAGGTGGGTATAACTGGTTTTGGAGGACTTGGTCACATGGGAGTTAAATTTGCTGATTCTATGGGGGCTGAAGTTACTGTTTTTAGTACTTCAGAATCAAAAAAACAAGATGCTATTAATATGGGAGCACATAACTTTGTTAATGTTAAAGACAAAAAACAATTAATTAAGGCTCAAAACTCTTGCCATTATATTTTGGATACTGTATCTGCAAATAGAGATATGGCACATATTTTTTCTTTATTAAAAACTGATGGTAGAATAATGACTGTTGGATTGCCAATGAAACCTCATGCTATTTCAAGTTTTTCATTAATTGATAAAAGAAAAGGAATTATTGGTTCGGCTATTGGAAGTATAGCCGAAACTCAAGAAATGATACATTATTGCAATGAAAACAATATATATCCTGAGGTTGAAATGATTTCAATATCTGAAATTAATGAAGCATTTGAAAGAACAATTAATAAGGATGTTAGGTTTAGATTTGTTATAGATATGTCTTCGCTCTAAGATGTTGTACCACACATTAGATAATACGTTAATACTATTATAAGTACTTTAAAAATGCTTAAAAACGTAAGGTACAAACACAAAAAATAAAAATATGTACCATACGATTGTTATTTGTTTTATTATGCTATATAATTGTATTTAAACCAATTAAAGTGTAAGGTACATTTATGGATACTAAATATTTATTTAAAAGACATAATACATGGTGGGTAAAGGTTGCTGTCCCTCGAACTCTTAAAAAAGATTTGGGGTTTGATTTAAGGAAATCTTTAAAGACACATGATCTTAATGAAGCTCAAAAACTTAGATGGCCAATAGTTGATCAGTTTAAAAGTAAAATAAATATTGCTAGAGCTAGATTAGAAAATAAAAATCTAGAAACAAAAAGTTTAATTAATACGGCTACACATAATCATATGCCTGTAACCGACACTTCCGATCCCCAGTACTACCATAAGGTTGTAGACTGCCAATATGCTTGTCCTGCTCACACACCTGTTCCAGAATATATTAGACAGATATCGCAAGGTAATTACTCGGATGCTTATATGATTAATTGGGAGTCGAATGTTTTTCCTGGAATTTTAGGAAGGACATGTGATAGACCTTGTGAGCCAGCATGTCGAAGAACAAGAACTCATGAAAAACCCGTTGCAATTTGTAGGTTAAAAAGAGTGGCTTACGATCATAAAGGTGATATTCAAGATAGGTTACCTAAAGCTCCAAAAAAGAATGGTAAAAAAATTGCTCTTATTGGTGCTGGTCCAGCATCATTAACTGTTGCTAGAGATTTAGTTGTTTTAGGGTATGAACTTGTGTTGTTTGAAAAAGATCCTCAAGCTGGAGGTCTCATGAGAACCAATATACCTGCCTTCAGACTTCCAGTAGAAGTTCTTGATGAAGAAGTAGATCAAATTATAAGTTTAGGGGTTGAGACTAGGTTCAATTCTGAAATTAAAAGCATGAAATCATTATTAGAGGAAGATTTTGATGCAATATTTGTTGGAACTGGAGCTCCTAAAGGAAGAGATCTTTTTATAGATGGTAGAGAAGAAGGCAAAAAGAATATCCATATAGGAATAGATTGGTTAACAAGTATTGCTTTTGAGCACACAACTTCGGTTGGTAAAAAAGTTATTGTTTTAGGGGGAGGAAACACCGCGATGGATTGCTGTAGGTCATCTCTGAGACTTGGAGCAGATGATGTTAAAGTGATTGTAAGAAGTCCTTTTGAAGATATGAAAGCTTCGGAATGGGAAATAGAAGATGCTATGGAAGAACACATTCCAATTATTGATAATCATGTGCCAAAGAAATTTATACTTAAAAAAGGAAAATTAGTTGGTATGGAATTTGAAAAAGTGAAACCAGAATATGATAAAAATGGTAAAAGATCACTAATTCCAACCGGAGAAAAACCTGTTATAATGGAATGCGATGATGTGTTAGTTGCTATTGGACAATACAATGCATATGAATGGATTGAAAGAGATATAGGAATAGAGTTTGGAGAATGGGACATGCCTGTTGTAGATAAAACAACTTTTCAGTCAACTCATGAAAAGATATTTTTTGGAGGTGATGCCGCTTGGGGACCAGAAAATATAATTTGGGCTGTAGCTCATGGACATCAGGCAGCAATATCTATTGATAAACTTTGTAAGGGGGAAGATTTAATGAATAGGCCAGATCCTATGACTAATTTAGTAAGTCAAAAAATGGGTGTACATGAATGGTCTTATGACAATGATATTTCTCAAGATAAAAGATTTTTAGTTCCTCATGCAGATCAAAAAGTATCATTAAAAAATTTAAAAGTTGAAGTTGAACTTGGATATGATGAAAAGCTAGCATTTGAAGAAGCTCAAAGATGTCTTAATTGTGATGTGCAAACCGTATTTACAGAAAGTAAGTGTATTGAATGTGATGCTTGTATGGATATTTGTCCTACAGACACTATAAATTTTATTGCAAATGATTCTGAAGAAGAATTAAGAAAAAAATTAAGAGTTCCTGCAACTAATAAAGATCAAGATTTATTAGTCTCTGAACAACTAGCTACTAAAAGAGTAATGGTTAAGGATGAAGATATGTGTGTGCATTGTGGATTATGTGCAGAAAGATGCCCTACTGCAGCATGGGATATGCAAACATTTTTGTATGAGGAGTCTCGTACATATTCAAATTGTACAGCTATGGATATAAAAAATAATAAACCTAAATATGCATAAAATAAAATCAGAAAATGAATTTGTAATTAAGTTTGCAAATGTTAATGGGTCGGGTTCTGCGAGTGCTAATCAAATGTTTGCACAAGGAGTTTTTAGGTTAGGGGTTCCTGTAAGTCCAAAAAACATTTTTCCATCAAATATTCAAGGATTACCTACTTGGTTTGAAATTAGGGTTACAGAAAAAGGCTATCTAGGAAGAAGAGAAGGTGTTGATATAGCGGTGGCGATGAATCCTCAATCATATGCTGAAGATGTTGCAGAAATAAGACCTGGAGGGTACTTGTTATATGATTCTTCATGGAAAAGAAATTTTGGTAGGGATGATATCAATGTATTGGATATTCCCTTAACTGAACTTTGTGTTAGAGAGTTTTCAAATCCAAAATTAAGATTACTTTTTAAAAACATTGTCTACGTTGGTGCTTTAGCTTACTTATTGGGTATGGGAACAGACGTATATGTTGATTTAATATCAGCAAAATTTAAAGGAAAAGAAAAACTTATTATTCCTAATGTTAAGGCCTTAGAAATGGGATATAATTATGCGAAAGAAAACCTTACTAATCAATGTGATATTAAAGTTAGAAAGTCAAATAAAAATAAAGGGATGATTCTTACTAATGGAAATGAAGCTTCTGGATTGGGATGTGTTTATGCTGGTGCGACGGTGTGTGCTTGGTACCCAATTACACCATCTACTTCTGTAGCTGAATCATTTATAAAATATTGTGAAAAATTAAGAGTAGATAATAGAACTCAAAAAAATAAGTTTGCAATTGTCCAAGCGGAAGATGAATTGGCTGCTATTGGAATGGTTATTGGTGCTAATTGGAATGGAGCAAGAGCTTTTACTGCTACAAGTGGTCCTGGTATTTCACTGATGTCCGAATTTATTGGATTAGCTTATTTTGCGGAAGTGCCTACAGTTTTATTTGATATTCAGAGGGGAGGACCTTCAACAGGAATGCCTACAAGAACTCAGCAATCGGATATTTTGTCTTGTGCTTACGCTTCCCACGGTGACACAAAACATATTATACTCATTCCTTCTAATCCTACGGAATGTTTTGAATTTTCGGTTATGGCCTTTGATTTAGCTGATCGGCTACAAACACCCATAATTATTCTTTCAGATTTAGATATTGGAATGAATGATTTTACTACAAAAGAATTTAAATGGGAGGATACGCATATGTTTGATAGAGGTAAAGTATTAACTAAGAAGGATTTAGATAGTATGGAAAAATTTGGAAGATATCTGGACATAGATGGAGATGGGATTCCTTATAGAACTTATCCAGGCACTCATTCAGAAAAAGGAGCTTATTTTACAAGAGGATCATCTCATGATGAATATGCTGTTTATACAGAAGATGGAAAAGTTAATGCAAGAAATTTGACTAGAATATTAAAAAAGCATGATAATGCAGCCAAATTAGTCCCAAAACCGATTATTAGGTCAGTTAATAATTCCAAAGGAGTAATTTATTTTGGTGGCTCGGATTATTCAATGATTGAAGCTCTTGATGAATTATCTTCAGATGGAATCATTTTAGACTCTATGAGAATAAGGGCTTTCCCTTTTGGTAAAGAAGTATATGATTTTATAGAAAATCATGATATGATTTTTGTGGTTGAACAAAATAGAGATGCTCAAATGAAAAAATTGATATTGGCTGAAGTAAATGTTGTTCCAGATAAAATGATTTCAGTTCTTTGTTTTGATGGGATGCCAATAACTGCTCATTTTATCAGCACAGAAATCAGTAGTTATTTGGCAGAAAAAGAAGTTAAAGAAATAATGAAAAAATAATAAGATGACATATATAACTAAACCTGTTAACCATCACCCAAGACTCAAAATTAATAAATTGGGACTTACTAGGAGAGATTATGAAGGTCCTGTTTCTACACTTTGTGCTGGTTGTGGTCATGATTCAATAAGCGCTGCGATTGTAGAAGCTTGTTTTCAATTAAATATTGCTGCTCATCAAGTAGCAAAATTATCTGGAATTGGATGTTCTTCTAAAACACCAGGTTATTTTTTAAAACAATCACACGGGTTTAATTCTGTTCATGGTCGTATGCCATCAATTGCAACCGGAGCAACTCTTGCAAATCATGAATTAACATATTTAGGTGTTTCTGGAGATGGAGATACAGCATCAATTGGTATGGGACAATTTGTGCATGCCGTTAGAAGACAATTAAATGTGGTGTATATTATAGAAAATAATGGCACTTATGGTCTTACTAAAGGACAGTTTTCTGCTACTAATGATATTGAATCAAAAAGTAAATATGGTGAAGACAATTTATTTCCAGCTATTGATTTAGCAGGAATGGCTATTCATTTAGGAGCAAGTTTTGTTGCTAGAAGTTTTTCTGGAGATAAAGAACAACTAGTCCCTTTAATGAAGGCGGCTTTACGTCATAAAGGATTTTCTCTTATTGATGTAATTTCACCTTGCGTTACTTTTAATAATCATAAAAATTCAACAAAAAGTTATGATTATATAAGAGAGCATAATGATTCTGTAGCTTCTATGACAGATTTTGTACCAATTGGAAATACGATTACTGCAAGTTATAAACAGGGAAAAAATCTTGATATACCACTTCATGATGGATCAATATTATCTCTTCAAAAAATATCTAAAAATTATAATCCTGAAAACAAAATTGAAGCAATAAAAAAGATTCAGCAATCAGAACAACAAGGAAAAGTTTTAACTGGTTTATTGTATATAAATCCAAAAGCGAAGGATTTAAAAGAAACTTTAGATATTGTTGATACTCCTTTAAATAAATTGGTTGAAAAAGATCTTTGTCCTGGAAAAGAAAAACTTAATCAAATTAATTCTAGTTTAAAGTAATAAAATTATTTTCCACCAGGAAGACAATTTTTTCTTAAAAAATCTGTGAACATCATAGCAACGTGAGGATAAGCATTGTTTTCTCGAATGCCATGTGACCTGTTAGGATAAGCCATAAAATAAAACACTTTTTTGTGTTTGATTAATTCGTTTATGAGCATTTCTGCATTTTGATAGTGTACGTTATCATCCGCTGTTCCATGCATATATAAGAGATTTCCTTTAAAATTTTTTGCGTGTGTTATCGGTGAGCCATCAATAAAATCTTGTTTAGTTTCTGAAGGTATTCCCATATATCGTTCTTGATAGATGTTATCATATGTAAGTTGATTGGCAACTGCTGCAACGGCAATGCCAGTATGAAAAATGTTTGGATATTGAAATAAACAATTTAAGGTAGCTGAACCACCACCACTCCATCCATGAACAGCTACTCTTGTAGTGTCAATAAAATCAAATTTTTTAAAAACTTCTAATGCTCCCATTCCCATATCTCTAACGTTTATTTTTCCTATACTTCTATATATTGCTTTTCTCCAAGCTCTTCCTTTAGGTGAGGGTGTTCCTCTGCCATCAAAAGATACATATACGTAGCCGTCTTCTCTTAGGTCACCATTATAAAGTCTAGTGTTTCCAATACCATATCGATCAACAGCTGTTGTTCCTGCTGGTTCACTATAGAAATAAAATAAAATAGGATATTTTTTATTTGGATCCATATTTTTTGGTTTGACAATCCATCCATCCATTGTTACACTATCAACTGTAGTAATTTGAAAGAAATTTAATGGGTGATTATCTTTTAGTGAAGGGTTAAATTTCTCAGATATGCTTTCCCCTTTATTTATAGATTTATGTGAAGGCAGTTGAATTAATTGACTCATTGGTTTTGTGTAGTAATTGGAAAAACTGTGAAAGGCAAAATTTGCTTTAGGACTAATTTGGTAATTATGTGATCCTTCTAATGTATTTGGCGTTACCATTTCAAGTTTTCCTCTGCCGTCAAGCCTAACTTTATATAGATATCGTTGAGTTGCATTATTTGGAGAAGCAATAAAATATAGTAGTTTGGATTTTTCATCTACTGCTAGAGATTGGGTTACATCATATTCTCCTTTTGTAATTAAATACTCTTTTTGTGTATTGATATTAAATCTATAAATATGAGACCATCCGTCTTTTTCAGTAGTATATAAAAATTCTTTTCCTTTATTAATAAATTTCCATCCAGCTTTAACTTGATTAGGCCAAGAGCTTCTGACGTCAACCCAAGCATCATCTTTTTCTTCCATCAGCAATTTTGTTGAACCTGTTGATGTATTTGCGATGAATAATTTACTATGATTTTGTTTATGATTAAGTTGTTGAATAAATAATTCATCAGAATTTGGTGACCAAGTCATTCTTGGCAAATAATTATTATCAGGTGCTCCTGGAATTTTGATCCAAGTGATTGAATTATTATCTATTAAATCTATTATTCCAATTTTAGCAGGAGAAGGATTTTCTCCAACTTTTGGATATTCTACTGGGACATTAAATGAATATATAGAATCAGTATTATTCATCATATAAAAATCTCTAACTTGGTTTGCATCTATTTGCCAAAATGCAATTTTAGTTCCAGAATTGTTAAATAAAAATCCATCTCTACAATCAAATTCTTCTTCATATGCCCAATCAAAAGTTCCGTTAATTAATTTTTTTGTTCCATTTGAACTTGTGAGTTTCTTAATGTGATTATTTGATAAATTTTCAATAAAGATATTTGCGTTAGTAGTGCTATTTCTTACTTTGTTTTCATTTGTGTTTTCTTTGCTAACATAAGCGACATTGTTTCCATCTGGAGAAAATTTTGCAAACATTAAACTAGATTCTGGTAATCCTTGTCCAAGTTTTGTTAATTTTTTGTTATTTAAATCTAAAATCCAATAATCTCCTTTTGTTTCATATCTCCATACTCTTTTTGTATTAGTAAAAATTAATGCTTTGTTTTTATCAACCGAAAATTGATATCCTTTTAGTTTAAGGGGAGTGGAATTGGCTGGTGATAAATCTTTTTTACTTATTATAATAATTTCTTTATCTCCTTGTGTACTATGAAGTATTAATTCATTGTCTTTAATTCTATAAAATCCACTTTCATCGTTATTCCATTGAATTGATTGTCCTAATAATTCTGAGTAATTAGTTAAAAAGATAAGGGTTATAATTACGAATATTTTTTTTAGATTGAGTATCATTTTTTTGATATTATTTTAATTTTTTTAATAAATAAATATATTAAATAAATAAATTACTATAATCATAATTCAAAATAATGAGTGATAATACAATAGGTTTTATTTATGGAGACCAAGATATCAATAGAGATAAATTTGAAATATTTGATCGATTTGTTGATGATAGTAAAGAAAAAATAACAAAAGCAGCAGATAATTTGTTAAGTCTTTATAAATCTGACCATCTAGATGATGAAACAAGGGCCACTTTAAGAGAGTTGGAAAAAAAACTGAGAATTGTATTTAAAGAAATTGATGATATAGACAAAGAAGTTGAAGAGATAGCGAAAAGAGAAAGAATGAAAAATTAGTTAGGTTATTCGTGTTGAAAACAAAATAAAAAATGATTATTATTTCTTAATTTTATGAAAAATTACAAATGATGGAATCAAATACAATTAATTATAAAGAAGAAATCTTAAAAAGTGGGATTATGCTTGCTGGTGTTTCTATTATTCTGACTATGCTAACCTATATGATTAATGTTGAACTTATGGTAGAGTGGTGGTTTGGAATTCTTAGTTTAATTATATCTGTGGGTTTATTAATATATCTTGGAATTACTTATCGAAATAATATAGGTGGAATTTTATCGTATGTCAACGCTTTAAAATATTCTGTTTTGGTAATGCTTGTATCATATGTAATTGGAATATGGTTTCAAATTTTGTTGTATAATGTTATAGATCCAGATTTACCAGCAGTAATGACAGATTTATCAATTGAAAAAAGTGTTGAAATGATGGAGTATTGGGGTGCACCTCAGGAAACAATAGATGCATCAATTCCAGCCATTGAAGAAGGAATAAAAAAATCAACTACGATATCTGGTATCTTAAAATCTAGTCCTTGGGGATTATTATTTGTAGGATTGTTTTCTTTATTTACAGCAATTTTTATTAAAAGAAGTGAACCCGTCTCTGATCGTATAAATTAGATTAAATTTTTAAAAATATAGTTTAGTTCAGAGGCAATCTTTAAACAAATAGCATCATATTTTTTTTCTTCATTAAAAGTACCATCATATATTTTAGGGTCTTGAAAATATAGTTTTAAATTTAATAATGATCTTAAAGTAATGGGGCATGAAGCATCAGCATCAGAACAGGTCATTATAGAAATAAAATTTATATTTTCAATTTCTTTTAATAGTTTAGATGAAAGATTTATTTTTCTGTTATTATAATTTATTTGATAGGATGATTTTTTTTTTGAAACATTAAATCCTATTCTTTTTATTGATTCTATAACTTGGAAGTATACTTTTGTCTTAATCATCCCTGCTGAATAGATATTAATTTGTTTGTTGTAATGAATGGCTAGAATTTCTCCCCAAAATTGAGCAAATTGACTTCTTCTGGAGTTGTGATTACAGATAAATATTAAATTTAATTTTCTTTTTTGAGTTAAAGAATTAATCCCATCTATAATGTTATGTAGTCTTTTTTTGGATTCATCGTTAGGTTTAAATTTTTCAATTTTTGAAATGTATTTTTTTATTATCATGAAATTTTAATTTTCTAGTATTTTAACAATTTTTTGCATCATTTTATCGATTTCTAAGGTTATTTAATAGTTAAATTTGCAAAAATTATTTTTATGTTAAAAAATTATAATAAAATTCAAAATGTATTTGAGGAGGTAGGAAAAATTGTTGTAGGTCAGGATTATATGGTGAGAAGATTAATGATGGGTCTTTTTACTCAGGGTCATATCCTTCTTGAGGGTGTCCCTGGTCTTGCAAAAACACTTACTATAAATACCCTTGCTAATGTGTTGAAACTTGATTTTAAAAGGATTCAATTTACTCCTGATTTGTTGCCTTCAGATGTTATAGGAACTATGATTTATAATCAAAAGAAAACTACTTTTGAAGTAAAAAAAGGTCCTGTTTTTTCAAATATTATTTTAGCAGATGAAATAAATAGATCTCCGGCAAAAGTTCAATCTGCGCTCTTAGAATCAATGCAAGAAAAACAAGTTACAATAGGTGATAATACATATAAATTGGATCACCCATTTTTAGTATTAGCAACTCAAAATCCTATTGATCAAGAAGGAACATATCCACTACCTGAAGCTCAAAGAGATAGATTTATGATGAAATTAAATGTTAATTATCCATCAAAACAAGAAGAATTAAAAATAATGAGGAGAATGTCAGATTTAAATTTTAATAATAAAATAAAAACCATTCTTACAAAAAAGGATATTGCTTCAATACAAAATGAAATAAATAATATTTCTCTTTCTGAGTCTATAGAGAAGTATTTAATAGAAATAGTATTTGCAACAAGAAATCCTAAATCTATTGGACTTGAGGATGCAGCTAATTATATTTCTTTTGGAGCTTCTCCTAGAGCAAGTATTAATCTTGTCCTTGCATCTAAAGCTAATGCATTTTTTCAAAATCGAGATTATGTAACTCCTGAAGATGTAAAAGAAATTGCATATGATGTATTAAATCATAGAATAATATTGAATTATGAAGCTGAGGCTGAAGGTGTTAATACGAGAGAAATTGTTATGAGTATCTTAAATAAGATTGAAATAAATAATTAATTTGATTTTATATATTATTATATGCAGCTTTAGCCTCATCTAATTCTTCATATAATTTTTCTAATGATATTTTTAAAGCTACTTTTTTAGATTCATTTTTTTGAAATAGTTTATAAAAAAACATTGAGTTTATTTCTAAATATTTAGGGTTTTTGCGAATTAATTTATTTTGTTTTTTATCAATTTTTTTGATGTCGGATTCAATTTCTTTTATATAATCATTGATGTATCTTTTTTTTAGAATCTTTTTGATTGATAACAATAAATTTTTTATAATTAATTTATTTTCTTCTTCTTCTTTCTCATTCATATCAGTCACATAAATAAAGGATCGTTTATTTTTTTTGACAATTAAACTGCTCAGTTTTAATTGTTCATTTTTATTTTTTATTGTATGCATTAATATTTTTTTTTCTTTTGTTAATGAACCTAATTCTGAGTAAAATTTTTCTATTTCATAGGTTATAATTTTTAATGGCATTAGACACGAAAAAGATTGTGAATTATATTTTGAATCATTGAATTCTTGTTGCGATATTTCTATTTCTGAAAAAAGTATATTTGGTATTTTAATTTTTTCACCAAATGAAATTAAGGGTAGAATAATTAAAAAAATTGTATTTCTAAAAAAAGAATTTAATTGCATCATTAAATTTACAATTACGTCTTATAAATATTTGCAATAATATGAAATCTATTTTAATTACTGGTGGTACTGGATTGATTGGAAAAAAACTTATATCTCAATTAGATATTGATTTATATAAAATCATTGTTCTTACTAGACGAAAATCCTATATAAAAAAAGGAATTCATTTTATGAATTGGGATCCTGATAATAATAAATTGGATTTAACTAAAATAAATGAGTTAGATACGATTATCAATTTAGTAGGGGAATCTATTGATAAAAAAAGATGGACAAAAAAACAAAAATTAAATATTTATAATAGTAGAATTAAAACCACCCAATTATTATTTAGTAAAATTAAGGAATTAGAGATTTTGCCAAAACATATTATTTCAGCTTCAGCGATAGCAATTTATAAATCAAACACAAAAGAATCCCAAAAAGAAGAAAGTATATTTGAAGATGATTATTTAGCTCGAGTTGTTAAGAATTGGGAAAAAGAAAATATTAAATTTAAATCTTTAGGAATCAGAACAGTAATTTTAAGAATAGGAATTGTGTTGTCTAATCATGGGGGCATTTTAAAAAAATTATTTCCGATATTTAAATTAGGATTAGGAGTCCCTTTGGGAAGTGGGAAGCAGATAATGAGTTGGATTCATATCGATGATTTGGTTAGAATGATTTTATATTGTCAAAAACATTATAATATTAGAGGATTTATCAATGCAGTTTCTCCCATTCCAGTTAGTAATAGTTATTTTACTAATTGTTTATCTAAAACATTAGGTGTAATTCGATATCCTTCATTTGTTAAAGCGCCATCTATAATTATTAAAATTTTATTTGGTGAAGTAGCTAATTTAATTTTTAATGGCAAAAATGTATCTTCTAAAAAAATTGAAGATTTAAAATTTAAATTTTTGTATAAAAATTTAGATGATGCATTAATAGATTTTTATTGTAAAAAGTAATTTTTAATGAAAAATCATATAGAAATATTAGGTGCTAGAGAAAATAATCTTAAGAATATAGATCTAAAGTTTAAAAAAAATAATCTTATAGTTATTACTGGAGTATCTGGTAGTGGAAAGAGTTCATTAGCATTTAATACAATTTATGCTGAAGGTCAAAGAAGGTATATGGAAAGCTTTTCTGCTTATGCAAGATCTTTTATTGGAGAAATTCAAAGGCCAGACCTTGATAAAATTAATGGTCTTTCACCTGTTATTTCGATAGAGCAAAAAACGACTTCAAAAAATCCGAGGTCTACTGTTGGAACTTTAACTGAGATATATGATTTTTTAAGACTTTTATATGCTAGAGCTTCTATAGCTTATTCTTATTTGTCTGGTAAGCGAATGATAAAACAAAATAAAGAACAAATAATTAATAGTGTAAAAAAAGATTTTTTAAATAAAACGGTTTCAATTTTAGCTCCTGTTGTTAAAAGTCGAAAGGGACATTATAAGGAATTATTTCAAAAAATTAGGAAAAAAGGATTTGCTAATGTTAGAATAGATGGAAAGATTGTTGAAATAACAAAAAATTTGCAATTGGATAGATATTCAATTCATGATATTGAAATTGTAGTAGATAAGTTGGAAATAGAAGAAAATAATAATCAGAGACTTTCAAATTCTATATCTATAGCATTAAAAAGTGGAGATGGTACGATGTATATTTTAGATAATAATAACTCTAATTTTTATTCAAAAAATTTAGTCGATCCAAGTACAGGATTATCTTTTAATGATCCTTCGCCAAATAGTTTTTCATTTAATTCACCATATGGCTGGTGTGAATCATGTAAGGGACTAGGAATTGTTGATGAAGTTTTAAAAGATCTTATTATTGAGGATTATGATAAAAGTATAAGTAGAGGAGGTATTATTCCATTAGGTCCATATAAGGATGTCTGGATTTTTAAAAAAATACAATCTATTTTAAAAAAACACAAACTTGATATTTCTAGTCCTATAAAAGAAATACCAGAAAAAATTTTAGATATTATCTTATATGGAGATGATCATGATGTCGCTGTTAATTCAAAAAAATATCCTGGAACACTATGGTATGTAAAGTATCATGGTGTAATTGATTTTATGAAAAAAAGTAAAGATGTAAAATCTAAAAAAATTCAAGAATTTATGAATGATTTTTTTTTAAAAAAGAAATGTTCTGTATGTAATGGAGATAGATTAAAAAAAGAGTCTTTGCATTTTAAAATTAATAATAAAAATATTTCTGAATTAAATCAGATGGACATTAAAACTTTTTCAAGTTGGTTAAATAATGCTGAAAAAAAATTAAATGGGGAACAAAAAATTATTGCAAAACCTATATTTAAAGAAATATCTCAGAGAATAGAGTTCTTATTAAATTTAGGACTTACATATTTAAGTCTTGATAGACCTCTTAAATCTCTTTCAGGTGGTGAAGCTCAAAGAATTAGACTTGCAACTCAAATAGGAACCCAGTTAGTCGGTGTGTTATATATTTTAGATGAACCTAGTATAGGTTTACATCAAAGAGATAATATTAAACTCATTAAGTCATTGAAAAAGTTAAGAGATTTAGGAAACACTATTATAGTCGTGGAACATGATAGAGATATGATGTTACAAGCAGATAATATAATTGATATAGGTCCTGGTCCTGGTGTGGATGGAGGAAAAATTGTAGCTAAGGGGAATCCACAAGAATTTTTAAATTTAAAATCTCTTACTTCTAAGTTTTTGAGGAGAGAATTAGATATTAAAATTCCTATCATTAGAAGAAAAGGAAATGGAAAATTTTTAAAAATTTTTGGAGCTGAGGGAAATAATTTAAAAAAAATAAATTGTTCTATCCCTCTGGGACTTATGATATCCTTAACAGGTGTTTCGGGTAGTGGAAAATCAACATTAATTCATGAAACAATTTCTCCAATATTAAAATCTCATATAAATAAATCAAGAAAAATTCCACTTAAATATTTTTCGTGTGAAGGAATAGAATATTTGAATAAAATAATTGAAGTAGATCAGTCTCCAATTGGAAGAACACCAAGATCAAATCCAGCAACTTATACGGGGGTTTTTACTGATATAAGAAATTTATTTGCTTCATTGCCAGAGTCTAAAATTAGAGGATTAAAACAAGGTGCTTTTTCATTTAATGTAAAAGGAGGAAGATGTGAAAATTGTAGAGGTGCAGGATTAAGGTTAGTAGAAATGGACTTTTTACCAAGTGTCTTTGTTAATTGCGAAGTATGTGAAGGGAAAAGGTATAATCGAGATACTTTAGAGGTTAGGTTTAAGGGAAAATCTATTTCAGATGTATTAAATATGACAGTTTCTTTAGCTGTAGATTTTTTTAATAAACAACCAAAAATTTCAAATAAATTAATAGCATTAAATGATGTTGGTTTGGGATATATCTCATTAGGTCAACATGCCACAACTCTTTCAGGAGGAGAAGCTCAAAGAGTGAAATTAGCTTCGGAATTAAATAAAAAAGATACAGGCAAAACAATGTTTTTACTTGATGAACCAACTACAGGACTTCATTTTCAAGATATAAAAAATTTAATGTTGGTATTAAATAGATTAGTTGAAAGAGGAAATACTGTTCTTATTATTGAACATAATATTGATGTTATTAAGTCTTCAGATTATGTTATAGATTTAGGGCTTGAGGGAGGAGATAAAGGTGGAAAAATTATATGTACGGGAACTCCAGAAGAATTAGCAAAATCTAAGTCAAGTTATACTGGTCATTTTTTGAATTTAGAATTTTCTAAAGCATGATTTTTTCTGTTATATAGTCGGAAATAATTTTCCCTTTTTTGTTTAAAATGATTGTGTTGTTTTTAATGTCAATGTGTTTGTCTTTTTTAAATAAATTCAATTCATTTTTTTTTATGTTATATAAGTCTATTTGAAATTTTTCTTTAATTTCTTTTAAATTTAAACCCCATATAGTTCTTAATCTTGTCATAATATGTTCATTAATAATATTATTTTTTGAAAGTTTTTCTTTTTTTTCAGGAAGTTTTTTCTTGTTAATTTCATTAATATATTTTTGGTTATTAGAAATATTCCAATAGCGATATTTTAAGTCATATGAATGAGCACTTGGTCCAAATCCTAAATATTTTTTCGATTTCCAATAATTAGAATTATGAATAGATATAAAATTATTTTTAGAAAAATTAGATATTTCATAATTTATATATTTTAATTTAATCATTGATTTATGTATAATTTGATATTGTTTGAGAACTGATGAAATATTTGGAAATTTTAATTTTCCTAATTTCTTTAAATTATAAAAAACAGTATTTTTTTCGATTGTCATATTATATATAGAAACATGTGGGGGATTTATATCTTTAATAATTTTTAAATCTTTTTTTAATGTTTTTATTGTAGATTTTGGTGCTCCATAAATTAAGTCTATAGAGTAATTATTAAATTTTGTTTTAATTTTTTTTAATGCTTTTTTTGCTAAAAGTGAATTATGACTTCTATTCATATTTTTTAATATGGTATTATCAAATGTTTGAATTCCTATACTTAATCTATTTATTCCGAGTTTTTTCCAGATTTTTAATTTTTGATTGTTAATGTCATCAGGATTTGCCTCAAGAGTAATTTCACAATTATTTTTTATTTTAAAATGTATTTTTAAGGTATTAATGATTTGTTTAATATATTTTGATTTAATTAATGAAGGGGTTCCTCCTCCAAAATAAATACTTTCTATTTTTTCTTTATTTAAAAAATTTTTTTTTAAAAAAATTTCATCTTGAATAGATTTTATTAAGATTTTATAGTTTTTTGTAGTGCTGAAATGAAAGTTACAATAATAACAAGCCTGCTTACAGAATGGGATATGAATATATATTCCTGCCATTTACTTATTTATTTATTACAAATATTGGAGAAATCAGTATATGATTTTGATACAATTTTAGTTTCTGTTTTGATAATAACATGTGTTTTTACTTATTATAAAACAAACTATCCTTTTTTCTTTAAAAAATACTTTCATTTTAAATATATTTTGTATTCTAGTTATGATGAAGATTATTTATATAGATCTTCTTTATTAAGTTCTGCTCATATAATTCCTATAATTATATATTCATTAATTATTTCATTTTTTTATGTTTATATTTTTGCAAAAGATGAAATTTCTACTTTTTTGATAGATTTTGAATTTAGTCTTTTTGTGGTATGGATTATTTTATTTTTTTTATATCTATTTTATATTCCTCTAAGAATTTTAATTATTAAATCATTTTTTTTATTTATTAACGAAGTAGAAAAATTCAAAATCATTTTTCTTATTAATTTTATTAGAATAACTATATTTTTTTCATTGATAAATATATTTGTTTCTTATCTTGTTTATACGTTGTTTTCATTTGATATAGCTTATTCATTTTTTATATTTTTAGGATTATTTATAATTTTATTGAGACCAATATTGTTGTTTTATAATACGAAAAAGTTTTACACTTCTGGAAGCACTAAGTTTATTTTTTTTATTTTATTTTCTGATTTCTTACCAATATTATTTTTACTTTCTGTTTATTATTATTTTGATTTGAGTAAACAAATAATTTCTATTATAGGAGCTTAATATTATCTCATTCAATAATTAATTAATTAAATTTGCAAATAATTTAAAACCTTATTTATGAATGAGATACAATACGATAAGAAAAGATTAAATGAGGTAAAAACAATTTTAGTAACTCAACCCAAACCTAAAGAAGAGAATACACCATTTCATAGATTAGCAGAAAAATATAATTTAAAAGTAGATTTCGTTCCTTTTATTCAAATAGAACCAGTTACAATAAAAGAATTTAGAAAACAAAAAATTAATATTTTAAATCATACAGCAATAATTTTTACTAGTCGAAATGCTGTTGATCATTTTTTTAGAATTGCTGAAGGGATGAATATTAACATACCTACAGACATGAAATATTTTTGTATTTCAGAACAAACTGCAAACTATTTGCAAAAATATATCGTTATTAGAAAAAGAAAGATTTTTATTGGAACTAGAACTATTGCAGAATTAATTTCCTCTATGAAAGAAATAATGAAGAAATTTCCTGATGAAAAATATTTGTTTCCTTGTTCTAATATTACTAGAGATACGATATCTCAATTTCTTAAAGATAAAAACTGTGTTTATTCAGAAGCCATTATATATAATACAGTGCCAAGGAATTTAAAAAAACTTAAAAAAGTTTTTTATGATATTTTGGTATTTTATACTCCCTCTGGAATAAATGCTTTGGTTAAAAATTTTCCTGATTTTGAACAAAATAATACTCGAATTGCTGGTTTTGGAACTAATACTGCTAAAGCAATTAAAGCAAATAAATTAAAATTAGATATTAAGGCTCCCATGAAGGATGTTCCTTCGATGACAAGAGCTATTGAATTATATATTAAACAATCAAACAAATAATTTTGAAAAAAAATTCATTATTAAAAAAAATATTTATTACAACACTTTTTTTGAGTGTTTTTAATACTCTTTATTCTCAACAAGATCCATATTTTAGTACTTACTTGATTAATCCCTCAATTGTTAACACAAGCTTATCTGCTGTAAATACAAATAATAATGTTGTTCTTATATACAGAAATCAATGGCTTAATTATTCATCTACTTGGGAAATGGGAAATAATGGAAATTCGCCAAACACACAAATATTATCAATTAATATGAAAAGTCGAGATAAAGTATATTCTTTTGGATTGAATCTTATTGCTGATGATTTGGGACCAAAATCATCATTTAATTTTTCGCCTTATTTTGGTCTTAAGAAAAAAATAGGAAATTCATTTATAAGTTTTAGTTTATCTCCATCTTTTAAGAGTACTACTCTTGATTTCGGTTCATTAATATTTGTTGATTCTTCAGATCCTTTTAATGTAGGTGGTAAAGAAACACAATCAAAACCAGATGTAGCCTTCGGGGTTTCATATTTTAGTGATAAATTATTATTAAGTGTAGGATTAAAGAACATATCTCAGCCATCATTCAATTTTGGTTTAAAAGATTTAGTTAATAAAGAATTTACAAATCTTACATTTCTTGGGAAATATACTATTTCTGTTGATAGAGACTTATTTGTTGAACCATATTTGTTATTGAGAACGGATTTAATTTCTTATACATTTGATGTAAGTGCTCTTGCAACTTATAAAGAGAAATTTAATTTTGGCACCTCATATCGTTATGAAGAAGCTGTTGTGATGTTTTTGGGGTACAAGTTTTTAAAGAAAAATAAGTTGTTTGTTGGTTATGCTTTTGATTATGTTACAAATAATGTTAGTGCAAAGTCGGCAACTTCACATGAGATTGTATTTAGATATGACCTACCTACACCACAACTCAAGAAGCCTATTCGAACACCTAGATTTATATATTAATTTCATTTTTCGATAAAAAAAATTTTTCTGTAATTAAATCTAACTTTTATTATCTTTGCTAAGCACCAAACTAAATATTTATCATTCGAAACAATAATTTCGATATTTTAAAGTTAAATCATAACTTTGCAGTTATTATATGGTAAAAAATAAAAACAACATACATTCTTTTTTATATTTTCTTCTTGTAATAGCAATTGGAGGGTGTAGTTTATTTGGAGGAGGAGCAAGTAAAAAAAATCCTCGTGGACAATTAGTTGGTACAACTGATAGAGAAGGTTTTGAGATGTCATCTCAGTATGGTATGGTTTATGTTCCAACGGGTAGGTTTTATATGGGACAGGCAGATGAAAATATTCAAGCGGATCAAAGTAATTTTAATCGACAAGTTACTATTAGTGCATTTTATATGGATGATACCGAAATTACTAATGATGAGTATAGACAATTTATTCAATACTTGGAGGATAATCCAGAGTATGAATTATCTGAGGGACTAACTATTGAAAGTTTAAAACCTGATACGACTGTTTGGTCAAGTGATTTCACACACCATTATGGAGATCCTCTATTAGCATATTATTGGTCACATCCAGCATTTGATGATTATCCAGTTGTTGGTGTATCGTGGTCTTCTGCAAAAGAATTTACAAAATGGAGAGGAAATTTTTTAAATTCTTATAGAGCGGAAGATGGATTATTACCGTTTCCTGCTTTTAGATTACCAACTGAAGCAGAATGGGAATATGCTTCAAGAGGAGGTAGAGATAATGTGAAATATCCATGGGGAAATCCATATACAAGAAATTCAAGAGGTTGTGTTCTTGCTAATTTTAAACCTGGAAGAGGAAACTATGTTGATGATGGATATGCTTACACTTCACCAGTAGGAGTATTTTTCCCCAATGATTTTGGTTTGTATGATATGTCTGGAAACGTTGCAGAATGGTGTGAGGACGCTTATTTAGATGCTTATAATCCTACTGTGTGGGATTTAAATCCTATTTATAGAGATGATACAAATGATAAAAAAGTTGTTCGTGGCGGTTCATGGAAAGATATTGCTTTTTTTATTGAAGTTTCTACAAGAACTTTTGAATACAAAGATTCTACAAGAGCTTTTATTGGATTTAGAACCGCTTTACCTCACTTAGGAAGAAATTTAGATGGTTTTTAGTAAAAAAATATTAGATTTAAGTACATAAATAATTAATAATTAGATAAGATGATAACAAAACAAGCAAAAAATCCAGTTTTAAGATGGATTCAGAATGAAGATAACATGAACATGCTCTATGGTCTTGGAGCTGCTGTTGTAATATTAGGTGCACTTTTTAAATTACAGGGATGGCCTGGTGCAAATCTAATGTTGATTTTAGGGCTTGGAGCAGAGGCGATAATTTTTACTGTAAGTGCTTTTGATCCACCAACAATACATGAGTTAGATTGGACGAAAGTTTATCCTCAATTAAAACCAAATGGAAAATCAGGGTCTCCAACTGCAAATATGGATGCTTTGATGAAAGAAGCAAAAATTGAACCAGAGCTTTTAAGAAGTGTTGGAGCTGGTTTAAAGAAGCTTGCGGCACAGACTAAGAACGTAAATGATCTAGCTGAGGCATCTGTAGCGACAAAAGATTATACTGAAAGCATAAAAGGAGCTAGTAAATCTTTAAAATCTGTAAATACTTCATATGGAACAATTTCATCTGCAGCTAAGGATATGGCTAGTTCATCCAATAATTTAAAAGAAGCTGTTGCATTGACTAATCAATACAAAAATAATTTACAGTCTGCATCAGAATCTTTGAAAGCTATTGTTTCTTCAGCAGGTGCAATTACAGATTCCGCTAAAGGAATGGCATCAACTCCCGCTCAAGCAGATAAGCTTAGTGCAGAGTTAGAAGCACTTACAAATAATTTGAATAAACTTAATAAGATTTATGGTGGCATGTATGATGCTATGCACAAATAAAATTTTAGTTATAAAATAAATTAAAACCAAATAGTTATGGCGGGTGGTCCAATGAATCCAAGACAGAAGATGATTAATTTGATGTATCTGGTATTAATTGCTATGTTGGCTCTTAATGTCGATACTAAAGTATTAAAGAAGTTTCTTATGATAAACCAAAGCTTTGAGTCTTCAAACGCTGAAAAAGTTATTGATAATAGTAATAAGGTTGAAGCAATAAGAGCAGCGGTTGATGATTCTGGTAATCGACAAGAGGATATAGATGTTTTAAACTTGTCTGAGGTTATTAGAAAAAAATCTGATTCCATTATTAATTATATGCATGCGAAAAAGAACCTTATTATTAGTGAGACAGGAGGTAAAAAAGATAATGGAGATATTAAAGGATATAAGAATATTGATTTTGTGTACAGTCATTTTAAATCGGATGGAAATGGAGAAGGGGAAGGAACAACTTTACAAATAATTCTTAATAATTTCTCAACTTTTATTCAAGATTCGGTTTTTTTAGGTGATGAAAGCTCTGGTATTCACGACATTGCAAGAAATGCAGATCAAATTCCATTATATGCTGATGATTTACCGACCGATCCTTCGTTTTCTTCTTTAAATTTTGGTTTTGGTACTTCTACGGGTGCAGGACTCGCTACAATAAGTCAACTACAATCTGATGTAATAAACCTTGAAGTGAAAGCATTAGAAAGATTAGCTGCTGCGGTTGGAGCTGCAGATTTAAAGTTTGATGTTGTTACGTTGACAACATTACCTGAACAAAGAGTTGTTGCAGCTGGAGCCAAATATAAAGCACAACTATTTTTATCAGCAGCATCTTCAGCTATAGTTCCGATTATGACTGCAGATGGAGATACATTAGACGTTAGTAATGGAAGGGGTTATTATGAGTTTACAGCTCAAGGAGGAGGATACGATAGAGATGGATTATCTCAGAAAAGTTATATTGGTGCCATTACTGTCACTTTACCTGGTGGTAAGGATACCACATTTGTTGATACTATTGATTATTATGTTGCAAGACCTGTAATTCAAATACAATCTGCATCTGTTCAAGCATTATATTTAAATTGTGGAAATGAAATTCAAGTACAGGTACCTGCATTAGGTTCAGATTATAATCCTACTTTTACTGTTAAAGGAGGAGATTTAGTTAGAGGATCTGGAACGGGTGAAATAACAATAATTCCAAATACTAATAAAGTAGATTTAAATGTAACTAATGCTGGAAATTTTCTTGGAACAAAGTCTTTTGGAGTAAGAAAAATTCCTGCTCCGGAAATACAAGCTAGGATAAAAGGAAAACAAATAGATTCAAAAAAAGGTATTCCAGTTAATACTGCAAGTTTTTCACTTGATGCAATTGCAGATGAAAGTTTTGCTGCATTTTTACCAAAAGATGCAAGATTTCAGGTTAGAGAAGCGGAAATTAATTTAGTTAGGGCAGGTAGAGGTGTTTCAAGAGTTAGGGCAACAAGTAAAAATATTAATTTATCAAAACTTGCTGGTAAAAGAAAGGGTGATAATATTGTTATAGAAATCAAACAAGTTGCTAGAGCTAATTTTAGGGGGGATGTTGAAAATTTTAGAAATTTTGTTCCACGCGTTATAAGTATTCCATTAAATTAAATTATGAGCAAACTAAATAAGATATTCGTACTTTTTATTTTATTATCATTAGCATCTGTAGATGAATCTTACTCTCAAGCTGAAGTTTCTGATGGGTATAACCCACTTTCATTAAGGCAAGTACATGAATCTTATTTGCTTTGGAAAAAAACTTTATGGAGAAGGGTTGATCTTGGAGAAAAACAGAACAAACCCTTTTTTGCTAGAAATCGAGAACTTTCTAAACTAATTATTGAAGGTGTTGAGAGGGGTGTTTTAATACCTTATTTAAATGATTCTGTTAATGATGATAATGTTATGAGTCGTGAAGAGTTTTTACAAAGAATTACTCAAGATGAAGGTGAGGAAGAAGATGAATTTACTGATGTAGGGTTTGAAGATGATCCATTTGCTGCTTTAGATGATGACCCATTTGCAACGGAAGAAGAAGAAGTAACTGGACCACAGTTTATTCCAAAAAGAGAATTTAATATTATTGAAATAAGAGAAGATTTATACTTTGATAGAATTCATTCTAGAATTTATTTTGATATTCAAGCTATTAGTCTTTATTTGCCAGGAGATAGTTTTTTTAATCTTGGAGGATTTGAAAAACCAATTGCTTCATTTAGATTTATTGATTTATATAATTTATTTAAATCTATGCCAAAAGAAGCAATATGGTTTAATGAAACTAATATTGCTCAACATAAAAATTTAGGCGATGCTTTTTTGCTGAGATTATTTAAAGGACTTATTGTAAAAATAGCAAATGCAGATGATATTAGAGTTAGTGAGCTGTATGCAAATTCTAGAAAAGATGGTATTATGGCTAGTGTTCAGGTTGAACAGGATTTAATGGAATGGGAGTCTAATCTTTGGGAATATTAATTTTTTTCTTTTAAATATTTTATAATACTTTTTGCTTTTTTATTTCCAATTTCTTTTGCAAGATATTCAAATTTAATTTTTTTAATTTTTTCTATGGAGGCGTACTTTTGTAAAAGTTTAAATTTAGTTTTTTCTCCTATTCCAAAAATATTGTCTAATTCAGATTTTATAAAATTTGTGCTTCTTAAGTTTTTGTGATAAGATATTGCAAATCTATGTGCTTCATTTCTAATTTTTTGAATGAATTTAAGATGTTCAGATTTTTTATTTAGTAAAATTGGTATAGAGTCATTTGGAAAATATATTTCTTCTAACTTTTTTGCTATGCCTATAATATTTGTTTTGTTGTATAGGTTTAGTTTTTTTAATGCAGTAATAGCTGAGTTTAATTGTCCTTTACCACCATCTATAATAATTAAATTTGGTAATGAGGTGTTTTCTTTTAATATCCTTCTATATCTTCTATATACAATTTGTTTTATTGATTCATAGTCATTTGGTTTATTTATATTTCTAAGTTTATATTTTCTATATGCTTTTTTATTTGGTTTGCCGTTTAGAAATGAAACCATAGAAGCAACAATATTCGAATTTTGCATATTTGAAACATCAAAACATTCAATGATTAATGGGATGGTTTTTAAATTTAATTTTTTTTTGATTTCTAGTAATAAATTTGTTGTTTTTGATTTTTTAATTAGATTTTTATTGATTGAATTTTTTTTATAAAAAAGAACATTTTTTAAACTCATATCAATTAATTTTTTCTTATCTCCTGTTTTGGGATAGTATATTTTCATTCCATCATATTCTGAATAATTTAATTTAAGATTTGTTATGATATTATTTTGATAAGTATTATGTTTTTTTTTCACATTAAAAATAATTTGTCTTAAGCTATCAGACTCATTTTCTAATTTTTTTTTCGTTTTAAATGTTTCGCTACTTAATATAATACCGTTATTTATTTTCATATAATTTATATAGTAATTGAAGTTGTCCTTATCTATACCAAACACATCCAAATTTTTTAATTTATGATTTATGATTATGGATTTATTATTATATGATTCTAAAGTGTTAATTTTTTCTTTTATTTTTTGTGCATTTTCAAAATTTAAATTATGAGAATAATATTTCATTTTTGTTTTAAGATTCTTAATAAGATTATGATTTTTTCCAAGAAGAATGGATTTTATTTCTTGAATATCTTGAAGGTAATTCTTTTCTGTTTGATGGCCAGCACATGGACCTTTACAATTCCCAATATGATACTCTAAACATACTTTAAATTTTTTCTTTTCAATATTATTTTTATTGAGAATTAAATTACAGTTTCTAATTTTATAAAGTTTATTAATAACTGAAAGTGTTTTTTTCATTCCTTTAACATTAGTATAAGGACCGAATATTTCTTCTTTTCTTGGATTAATTTTTCTTGAACTATATACTTTTGGATAAGGCTCCTTTGAAATGACTATATAGGGAAAAGTTTTATCGTCTCTTAATAAAATATTATATTTTGGTTTAATTTCCTTGATCAAGTTGTTCTCCAATAGTAAGGCATCATGTTCGTTTTCAGAAATAGTGTAAGAAATTTGATTTATTTCATTTACCATTTTGGAAACTTTTCTATTTTTTTGACTTTTGTTAAAATAACTTCTTACTCTATCATGTAAATTTTTAGATTTTCCTACATAAATAATTTTGTTTTGCTGATTTATAAATTTATAAATACCTGGTAGCTTAGGGATGTTCTTATTAATATTTTTTTTCATTGCTTAGAAGATGTCTGATGCATCTATTTTATCCATGAAAATATTTAATGAATCATCTTTCAACTCATTATTATATACAGAACAATCTATTTCTATACTTATTTTTTTTGATGGTTTGTCAAATTTACCTTTATTAATATTTGTTGTAGAATCATTATAAACACTTAACATGTATTGTTGCCATATAGGCATTGCAGTTCTTGCACCTTGTCCATAAGCCCAATCTTTAAAATGAATGCTTCTGTCATCTCCTCCTACCCACGCTCCTGATACTAGGTTATGAGTTACCCCTATAAACCATCCATCGGAAGCATTTTGTGTTGTGCCTGTTTTTGCTCCAACATCGTTGTTTATGGTTAATTCAGGATTTAATCCTCTTGCTGTTCCTCCTTCTTCTTCTTTTGATCCTTTTAACATATGTAGCATTAGAAATGCTGTTTCTTCACTTAAAGCCTCATTTTTAGTTGGAACAAATTTTTGAATTAAATTTCCATACTTATCTTCAATTCTAGAAATAAAAAATGGTTCAGTCCATATTCCTTTATTAATAAATGTACTGTAAGAACCAACTAAATCAAATAATGAAACATCCCCTCCTGCACCTAAACAAACAGCAGGAACAGGATCTAATTTACTTTTAATGCCCAGCTTTTTAGCATAATCTACTACTGTTTTTGGCGAAATTTTTTTGGTTATGAATGCCGTAATAGAATTTACAGATTTTGCCATGGCTTTTCTTAAAGTCATAGTTTCACCTGTCCATTTACCATTGTGATTATCGGGTCTCCAATAAGGGGGATCTTGTCCAGGTAATTCAAAAACAACAGGAGCATCAACAACTGGATAGCAAGGAGAATAACCATTATCTATCGCTGCAGCATAAACTATTGGTTTTATTGTGGATCCTGGTTGTCTTTTCCCTTGTTTAACGTGATCATATTTAAAATATTTATGGTTTATACCACCTACCCAAGCTTTTATATGACCTGTTTTTGGTTCTATAGAAATGAATCCTGCTTGAAGAAAATTTTTATAATATTTTAAAGAATCTATTACACTGAAAATAGTATCAATTTCTTGATCCCAACTAAATACTTTCATTTCTTTTTTCTCATTAAGTATATCGAATACCTTTGTGGTATCTCCATTATTATTTTTTAAAAGCTCTTTATAACGCTTAGTTCTTTTTATTGAATTTTTTAAAAAATCCTTTATTTCATATCCTTTCTCATCTATCCATGGATTTTTCCCATCCCAATGTTTATTAAATATATTTTGTAGTCTTTTCATTTGTTCTGCAACTGCATTTTCTGCATGAGATTGCATTTTACTATCAATAGTAGTGTATATTTTTAGTCCATCTGCGAAAAGATCATAATTATTCGTTTTGGCCCAATTAATAAGATAATTTTTTACTACAGTTCGGAAATAAGTGGCTTGTCCTACATTTTGATTTTCAACTTTATATGTTAAGTTTAAATCTAATGCACTTAATGAATCAAAATTCATTTTTGAAATTTTAGAATATTTATAAAGATTATATAGAATTTCTGTTTTTTTATTTATAGCATTTTCTGGATTATAAAATGGATTATATTTTGTGGGCTTGTTTAATAATCCTACAATAATAGAAGCTTCATTGTAATTAATTTGTGATGGAAGTTTATTAAAATAAGTTTTTGAAGCCACCTTTATTCCATATGAATTACTACCGTATTCAGCAGTGTTTAAGTACATGGAGAGTATTTCATTTTTAGTATAAAATTCCTCTAGTTTAACTGCTACAATCCATTCTTTTATTTTTGATATAATTAACCCTACGAAAGGTATATTACCTAATTTTCCTTTCATTTCATTTCTTATTTTAAATAAATTTTTTGCTAATTGTTGTGTGATTGTACTTCCCCCACCTTCTAATCCACTATTTCCTAAAGTAATTATGTTTTTAAATACTCCATAGGTTGCTCTTATAAGACCTTTAAAATCTATTCCAGAATGGTTATAAAATCTTATATCTTCCGTTACTAATAAAGTTGTGATGAGTTCATCGGATAATTCATGATATTTAACGGGAGATCTATTATATCTAAAATATTTTCCGAGTAAAATTGTATCATTGGAATAAAGCTCTGAAGATAGTTCTGATTGTGGTTTTTCTAGATCTTGTAAACTTGGCATTCCACCAAATAATCCAAATAGGTCAATTTTTATTGAATAAATTCCAAGCATAAAAACAATAATTGATAATGCAGATATAACCCATAGTGTTTTTATAATTTTTTTTAGTGAATTCATTTATTATAAAATTTTATAAAATGATTAAAATTTTTTGCTTCAAATAGAATATTCATATTTGTTTCCCCTATTACAAAATTAGCATTTACTTTTGACTCTTTGTTTAAAATATAATCATTGAATTTTTTTTCTATTTTTTTTAAATCTTGCCAATTTGTTTCGGATATAGCATAAAATTCAAAATTTTCTTTTAATATAAACTTATCTATATAGAGGATGTTTTGTAAGTTTAATTCTTTGGTAATTTTATTGATCATATTAAAAATAAGGTCTGATTTATCATTGTTTATTATTATATAATAAAATTTCTGGTCTTTTGCTTTGACTAGTTTTGGTAATCCTGAAAAAACAAATTTTTTCTGTACATCTTTAGCAGAGTTTAATAATGAATTAGCATATTCTGATGTGTTTATAAGTAATGAATTTTTTAAAAATTTTTTCAATTCATATTGAAGCGTAAAACTGCCATGCTTTTTACCTTTAGCTATTGATTTTAGAAGTGATAAATTTTCAAAGTATTCATTTTGTTTATAAAGTATTTTTAAAGAATCAATTTGTCTGATCACATAATCATTTTTTTCTGATAATAATTTTTCATATAATAGTTTATATAAGTCAAGTAATAAATTATACTCTTCAAATTCATCTATTTCATAATTAGGATTGATAATTAGCTTAGCAAAAATTGATTCAGGAAATTTTTCTATTATATAATTTTTATAGTAATTTTTTTCTTCAGAGAGTAGATACAGTTGATATAATACATCTGGTAAAAATTCTGATTCAGAAAACCTATTTATTAATTGAGTATATGTTTTGATTCCTTTGTGAATTTCATTTAGATTTTGAATATAAATTTTACCTAGCTCATATAAAGATTTTTCAATTTCATTTAATAGAATTTTTTTATCTTCAATTTTAAATGGCAATAGAGAAATTAAATATTCTTTATTGATATTTTCACTGTTGCTTTTTTCTGAAGTTATGATTGATTTTTTTTCTATTTCTATTTCATTATTTGAAACGAATATGATTTTTGATTGTACTCTCCAGTTATCGGTTAGATTTCTATCTCCCCATTTGCTATAGAACTCATCTTTTCCTCTATTAACAATTGATATATTATTAAAATACCAAACAGAATTATTAGTTGTTGTTATGATTTTAGAATCTTCGTCATAAAAATTTAAACTTTCTTTTGGCTCAACTTTTTTCTTTTTCTTTTCTTGTTTTAGTTTGTTTATATAATCATTTAATATATTATCTAGTTCATTTTGTGATAGTTTTGTCAATGATATTAAACTATCATTTTTATTGATAGTTAATAAATTATCTACTAATTTATTAAGCACATCACTTTTATCTTTTAACTGTTTATAAAGAACATTTTCTCTATTAATATTTTGTAAAGCGCTATCATAATATAGTTTTGATATAGAATAATTATTGTATTTATAATAATGAATATTTGCTATTTCTAGATGTGCTTTGAATAATAAATTTTTATTGTTAATTGTTTTTTGAATTGACAATTTATAATTGTCAAGTGCTTTATTTAAAGAATCTTTTTCGTAATAATATTGTCCTAATTCAAAATAAATTCTATTTAAATAATCATTGTTTTTTTTATCTCTTATTAATTTTTTAAAATATTTGTTTATGGTTTCTTGATCTGATGATTTTGTTGATGATCTGACATAGTATAATTTTGCAAAAAGTTCGATTTCTAATTTTGGATTATTTTTAATACATTTTTCAAAATATTTTTGAGCCTCATCATAGTTATTATTATTTAAATGTATTTGTCCGATTAAGAAATAGACTTTATTTTCTAATGTCCTGTCTTTTGTAAGATTTTCTATTTTTTTTAAGTTAATAAGTAGCTCACTATTCTTTTTTAATTGCTTAAATAAGTAGACAGAATACTTATAAAAATCTATTTGATAATTATTATATATAGTTTTATTTTTAAGATAGTTGTATACTTCTTCAGCTTCATTAAACTGTTTGTTTTCAGTATATGAACGCATTAAATTTATTAAAGCTAAATCCTTGGCTTTTTTTATATTGGATTTAGAATTAACATATTTGAGAGTAATTATAGATTGTTTTAAGTTTAAATCAAGTAATCTTGATTTTCCTATTAAAACATAACTAGGATACACATATTTGGATTCAGGATGTCTTTGAATAAGTATAGACAGTTTTTCTATGCTTTTTTTTGTTTTTTCACTATGTTGGTTGACTACAGAAGAATCAATTGTATAGTTTATTGGAATTAAGCTATCATAATTAATGATTGTGTTATTTTCAAGGGTTAGTTCAATATCGTTGATAATTTCATTAGCAACAAAATATGCATTGTATTTAGCTGTGGTATCGTCATATATTTTATTTATTATAGAATTACATGCATTTAAAGTTATTAAAACAAAGATTGATGTATATAACCTAATTTTATTTGTATAATTAATCATACATTTAATTTAACATTTTAGAAAACGATTCTTTTTAATAATTATTTTTATAAATAAATTGGCATTAATTATTATTTTAATATGAGGCATAAAATCATTAAGTGGTTTAAGTTTAAACTTCAAATAATTTTTAGAAATGAAAGAGATTTTAAAGACATAATCTTATTTAATTTTTCAAATTTCAATTTAATCATTTATACTATTTTATTTTTCTTTATAATATTTTCATTTTCTTTTTTTTTATCAACTACAATATTACAAAAATGGTTTGATCCTAGATATGCAGAACAAAAAGCTAATGAGCAAATAATTGATTTATCTACTTCTATTGATTCATTAATTACTTCAGTTGAAGTAAAGGATCAGTTTATTGAAAATATTATGGTTATTATATCAGGAGAAGAAAATAGAAAATTAGAATTAGAAATTGAAGAAAAATCTTCTTTGGGAAATGACATTAAATCTAATTATGCTGCTGTTGATTCTTTTTTTAGGAAAGAATTTGAAAAAAATATTAATTATTCTGAGATTAATGATTATTCATCTTATGATGAAAATATTTTGTTAAATCTTATTTCTCCAGTTTCTTCTGGTATTGTATCAAGTGTTTATAATCCATCTCAAAAGCATTTTGGAGTAGATTATGTTTGTAAGAAAGATGAACCAGTAAAATCAGTTTTTGATGGCATTGTAATATTTTCTTCATGGACACAGGATAATGGTTTTGTTATTTCAATAGTTCATCCTAATAATATTATTTCTATGTATAAGCATAATGCTAAAATATTTGTCCAACCTGGTCAGTCAGTTAAAACGGGGGATGTAATTTCAATTATAGGAGATACAGGAGAATTATCTTCTGGTCCACATTTGCATTTTGAATTATGGTTAGATGGTAAATCTATAAATCCTTTAGAATTTATTTCATTATAACTAAATTTGTAATATTACTAAAAAACCAAATTTTTAAAAAGTGGATAATTCAAACGGAACAAATAATATAATTGGGGAAGGCAGTAAATTAAAAGGCAATCTTAGTACTGCTGGTAATATTAGATTAGAAGGGAAGGTTATAGGCAATATTAAATCATCTTCAAAAGTAGCTTGTGGAGAAACTTCAACTGTAGATGGAAATGTTATTGCTGTAAATGCAGAAATTGCTGGCAAAATTACTGGAAAAGTAAATGTTACGGAATTGCTTATTTTAAAATCATCAGCAGTAATACATGGTGATATTTCAAGTAAAAATTTAATTATTGAATCGGGAGCAACTTTTAATGGAGCTTGTAATATGGGGGGAGTAGAAGAAGAAACTATTCCAGATAATGAACGATCTGATAATAATAATGACTAATAAAAGATATTTTCTAAAATACCTTAATCTTAGTTTCGAATTTTTTTTTATTTTATTGATATCAGCAATTGCTGGATATTCTATTGATTATTTTTTTGAAATTCAGTTTTATATTTTTACAATGACCCTTCCAATTGTTTCCTTTTTTTACTCATTGTATAAAATTTATAAAAATGTTGATAGGTGATCAATGTAACGAAAATTAGTAGGATCTTTTATGTGTTCATTATATCCTTTGGAATATTTATATATTTTATTGATTCAGCATATTTTCATAAATATTTTTTGATTATTATAATGTTTAATATTTCACTTGATATTTTATTTAGAACATTATATAAAAATGCTTTATTACAAAAAGAAAAGGGCGTTTCTGTTGTATTATTAAGTAGTGTTTTGAGGTTGCTTTTATCTTTTCTTTTTCTTTTTCTTTTTGGACTTTTTTCACCAGACAATTATCTTATTTTCGTTTTAAATTTTTTAATTGTTTTTTTGTTATTTGTAATATTTGAAATAACAATTCTATTACGTAATTTGCAACATATTTAGACGAAATATGTATTTGAAACAGAAATCATTTATTATTTATTTTATTTTTATTGTTTGTTTGTGTTTTTCAAATTTCGTTTTTGCTTTTTCTGAAGATAAAAAAGAAAAAATTGAGATGGGACCAATGATAATGCATCATATTTTGGATGATTATCAATATGAAATCACTGAAGGATTAGTGATTCCGTTGCCCATAATAGTTTATTCAAAAACTGATGGTTTAAAAATATTTTTATCTTCAAATCTTTTTGATGAGGATCATAATCCTAAAAAAGATGGTTATATGGGGTATTTATATGATCATGGTCATTTAAAAACAATAGACTCAAATCATTCATTTATAGACCTTTCTGTGACAAAAAACGTTTTGTTTTTATTTATAAATGCATTTTTAATGTTATCAATTTTTCTGCTTGCGGCGAGGGGTTATAAATCAAAAAATCGTGCTCCAAGGGGGATTCAATCTGTCGTAGAACCGTTGATAATTTTTATTAGAGATGATGTAGTAAAACCTAATATTGGTAAAAATTTTGAAAAGTATTTACCTTATATGCTCACTCTTTTCTTTTTTGTATTTTTTGGTAATTTGTTAGGATTATTACCAGCTGCTGCAAATTTAACTGGAAATATAGCTGTTACTATGGTTTTAGCTTTATTAACATTTTTAATAACAAATTTGTCTGGTAATATGAATTATTGGAAACATATATTTTGGACACCAAATGTTCCACATGTTATGAGAATAATTATTTTACCAATTGAAATAATTAATGTTTTTACTAAACCATTTTCTTTAATGATAAGACTTTTTGTGGCAATAACTGCTGGTCATATTGTTTTGTTGAGTTTTATAGGAATGACGTTTATTTTTCAAAGTTATTTTGTAGGACTTTTGAGTGCTTTATTTGCAGTATTATTAAATATTATAGAAATAGTAGTTGCTGTTATTCAAGCTTATGTATTTACAATGTTTTCTTCATTTTACATTGGCTTAGCAGTTGAACAGCAACATTAAAAAAAATTATGTTAAACTTTTAAATTAATTAATTATGATTGGATTATTGATATTAGACATGAGTAATGCTCTTTTAGGGGCTGCGATAGGTGCAGGTTTATCTGCAGTTGGAGCAGGTATTGGGATAGGTATTATTGGGGGTAATGCTTTACAAGCAATAGCTAGACAACCTGAAGAATTTGGTAGAATTTTTTCAACTATGTTTATTATAGCAGCTTTATGTGAGGTTATTGCTTTAGTAGGATCTCTTGTTGCTTTATTGATATTATTTGGAGCTATTCCTGAAACATACTTATAATCTTAATGATTTAAATATATTATGGATTTATTAACTCCAGGTTCAGGTTTGATATTTTGGCAATTATTAGTTTTTGCTATTTTATTATTTGTTTTAGCAAAATTTGCTTGGAAACCTATAATCAAGTCTTTAAATGAAAGAGAAAAATTTATTAGAGACTCTTTAAATTCAGCTAAAAAAGCAGAAGAAGATTTAATTAATATTAATAAAAATAGTGAAGAGTTATTGTCTAAGGCGAGAAAAGAAAGAGAACAGATTATAATTGACGCTAAAAAATTGTCTAATTCAATGCAAGATGAAGCTAAATCTAAGGCGAAAGAAATGGCTGATTCGATAATTCAAGATGCTAAAAAAGTAATTGATACTGAAAAACAAAATGCATTAAAGGATGTCAAAAATACAGTTGCTAATTTGTCTTTGGAAATTGCTGAGAAAATTCTTAAAAAGGATTTAGAAAGTGATGCATCACAAAAGAAGTATGTTAATGATTTAATTAAAGAAGTGAATAATTCTAAACTATGAGAAATAATCGTGCGTCTGAGAGATATGCAAAATCTCTTTTTCAGTTATCAATAAAAGATAATTTGTTGAATGATATTAAGTCAGATATAGATTATTTGAAAAAACTTTTTTCTAGTTCAAGAGAAATTTCTCAATTATATATTAACCCTATTATTCCAATTCATCATAAAATTGAGATTACCAATAAAATTTTTGAAGGAAAAATAAATGATTTAACTCTAAGAATGATGTTAAACGTTATTTATAGAAAAAGAGACAATCTTATTGAAAATATATTGTTAAAATTTAATGAAATATATAATGATTATAATAATATAGTTGAATCTGAAATTATTACAACATCAAAACTTGATCATGATAATCTTGAATATATTAAAAGATTTGCTAAAAAAATCACCAAGAAAAACATTTTCTTAAAAGAAAAAACAGATAATAATATAATTGGAGGATTTAATTTAAAAGTTGGTGATAAAATGTACGATTGTACTGTGTCAAAAAAAATCAAAGAAATAAAAAAAATATTAATTAATAACTAAATATAAAAATATGTCAGATATTAGACCGGATGAAGTTTCAGCTATAATTAGAGAACAATTATCCAATTTTAAATCAGAATCTGAGTTACAAGAAACAGGAACTATTTTACAAGTGGGTGATGGTGTTGCAAGGATATATGGACTTTCAAATGCTCAATCAGGTGAATTACTTCAATTTGAAAATGGAATTAAGGGGCTGGTTCTTAATTTGGAGGAAGATAATGTAGGTGCTGTTTTAATGGGAGATTCTAGAGATATAAAAGAAGGAGATAATGTTAGTAGATCTGGAGAAATTGCCTCAATTGAAGTTGGAGATGAAATGTGTGGGAGAGTTGTAGACACTCTTGGAAATCCAATTGATGGGAAAGGAGATATCAAAGGAAAATTGTATAGTATGCCTTTAGAAAGAAGAGCACCAGGCGTTATTTATAGACAACCAGTAAATGAGCCACTTCAAACAGGTATTAAAGCAATTGATTCAATGATTCCAATAGGAAGGGGTCAAAGAGAGTTATTAATTGGAGATAGACAGACTGGTAAAACAGCGGTTGCAATTGATACAATAATAAATCAAAAAGAATTTTATGATAAAGGAGAACCTGTGTATTGTATATATGTTGCGGTTGGACAAAAAGCTTCAACAGTTGCTCAAGTAACATCTATATTAGAAAAAAATGGAGCTCTTTCTTATACTATTATTGTTGCCGCTCCATCTTCAATTCCAGCACCAATGCAATTTTTTGCTCCTTTTACTGGTGCAGCAATTGGTGAATATTTTAGAGATACTGGCAGATCTGCATTAGTTATTTTTGATGATTTATCAAAGCAAGCTGTTTCCTATAGAGAGGTTTCATTATTATTAAGAAGACCTCCGGGAAGAGAAGCTTATCCTGGTGATGTTTTTTATTTGCATTCAAGATTACTTGAAAGGTCAGCTAAAATAATTAATGATGATAAATTAGCATCAGAAATGAATGATTTGCCTGATTCTTTAAAGAAAAAAGTTAAAGGAGGGGGTTCTTTAACGGCGTTGCCAATAATTGAAACTCAAGAAGGTGATGTTTCAGCTTATATTCCTACTAATGTTATTTCTATAACAGATGGTCAAATATTTTTAGAGTCTAACTTATTTAATTCAGGAATTAGACCTGCAATTAATGTTGGTATTTCTGTATCAAGAGTTGGTGGGCAAGCTCAAATAAAGCCAATGAAAAAAATTGCTGGAAGTTTAAAATTAGACCAAGCAGCTTTTAAAGAGTTAGAAGCTTTTTCTAAGTTCGGTTCAGATTTAGATGCAGCAACTCAACTTATTATAGATAGAGGTAAAGTAAATCAAGAAATATTAAAACAAGCTCAGTATTCACCTTTAAGAGTTGAAGAACAATGTGCAGTTATTTATTCATCGACAAAAGGATTTTTTGATGGTGTTGAATTGACAAAGATTTCTTCATTAGAAGAAGAATTTCTACAATACATTAATACAAATTGTAAAAATGTTTTGGATGAATTATCGAAGGGAATTTTAAATGATAAAAGTTTAAAAATCATTGAAGATTCAGCTAAAAAAATTGCTGCTAATTATAAATAAATATTTATGCCAAGCATAAAGGAAGTAAAAAATAGGATAGGTTCTGTAACATCTACTCAGCAGTTAACTAAAGCTATGAAAATGGTGGCGGCTGCAAAATTAAAACGAGCCCAAGATAAAGTAATTCAATTACGTCCTTTTTCTAACAAGTTAACTGCAATATTATCTAATTTGTTTTTTAGTGGAGGTGTTGAAAATAAGTATTTTGTAAAAAGAGAAATTAAAAATGTTTTAATTATAGTTATAGGATCAGATAGAGGATTGTGTGGAAGTTTTAATAGTAATCTTTATAAAGAATTTAATGTTTTTATTTCTGAATCTTATAAAAACAAATCCATTACTGTTTTGCCAATTGGAAAAAAAACAAATGATTATTTTAAAAAAACAAATTTTTCTTTAATAGATGATTTTTGGCAATCTTTAGGGGATTTTAATTATGAAAAAGCTTCTCATATAACAGATTTTATATTAAAATTATATGAATCATCTAAATATGATAGTGTAGATATAATATATAATGAATTTAAAAATGTTGCGGTGCAAAATACAATTGCAGAAAATTTTTTACCAGTGGAAGAAACTCAAAAGCAAAGTGAGGCTAATTTAAATTATATTTTTGAGCCAGATAAAACAAAAATTATATCTGAGTTAATTCCTCAAACTTTAAAAACACAATTTTTTAAATCTGTTTTGGAGTCTAATGCCTCTGAACAAGGATCAAGAATGACCGCAATGAGTCAGGCGACTGATAATGCTGGTGAATTGCTTAAAGAATTAAGGTTAACTTATAATAGAACAAGACAAGCTGCTATAACCAAAGAAATTTTAGAGATTGTAGGGGGAGCTGAAGCTCTTAATAATTAATTTACTTGTTAGTAGTAATTCTTTCAACGGGTATAGATGCATCAAAATTATATCTATAAGTATGGTGAATTTTTCCTGGTTTTATTTCATCTGTTGCTTGAACTTGTTGAGCCACTCTTATCATTGCATTATTAAAATCTGGAATCCAATTTAATTCTATATCTGTATAAGCAAGTTTTTTCTGTATAGTTTCACTACTTGCCATTATTAATGCTCCATCAACTCCTTTTCCTTGATGTTTTGGTACAATTCCAAAAACCAGACCTATTATTTTTTTACATGATTTTTTAATTTTTAAGTGATAAAAAGTTTTTATTTTACCAATTAAATTCAATTTTCCGTTTACGTGTTTAAAAATCTGATTCATTTCAGGTATGCAAATAAAAAAACCAATAGGTTCTTTTTTTTCATAAGCAAACCATAATATTTTTTCGTCTAGTATTGGTTTGAGTTGATTAAAAATATTTTGAGCTTGAGCTAATTTTAAACTAGAAACACCAGGATATTTTGCCCATGCTTCATTATAAATTTTCATAAAATCTTCAATATATTTATTGATGTATCTCTTTTCTAGCATTTTAAAATTATAATTAGGATTACGGTTTGCTAGATCTGCCTTATATTGAAGTTTTTTAGAGAGTGGGGTTTTAATTTTTTTTAAAAATGTAAATTGTTTAAATAAAATTTTAAATCCATAATTTTCAAATAAACTAGTATAATATTTTTTTCCATAATTTTGAAGATAATTTGGTTCGATATCAAATCCTTTTGCTAGACAACCCCACCATTTATCTCTTTCTCCAAAATTTATAGGACCATCCATAGATTGATAGCCTTCATTAATAAGCCATTCTTTAGCTTTATTAAAAAGTAGATTTGCAGCATTTTGATCATTGATGCATTCAAAAAATCCGCATCCCCCTATTAATAATTTATTATTTTTTGATTTTTTTTTATCATAGAATGCGGCAATTCTACCTATCAATCTATTTTCTGATACCAGAATCCATCTTGAAATTTTACCGTGTCTGAATGTTTTGTTTTCTTTATTATTAAATACTGAATTTATGTCTTTATCTAATGGTCGTATCCAATGTTTTTCATTAGAATAGATATTTAATGCGACATTTATAAATTTTTTTTCAGTTTTTTTATCATTTACATGAAATAACTTCATTTATATTTAATTTGTGTTTCATAAAAACAATTCTTTCAATAATTTAGTTCATTATTTTATAAACAACATATAACCTTTTAAATATTATTGTATGGATGCTATATCCAATATATCTGTTTTAATAAACCTTCTTTTAATTGGGATGTTTATTGTTTTTATAGTTCTTTCTTTAGTTTATGTATTGGGTAAAATTTTAATATATTTTTCAAATATTTTTAATGTGAAAGAAGCATCATTAGATGTAGAGAAGGAAATTGAAAAAAAAATAAATCATCTAACTAATGGTAAAGGGCGTGTATTGAAAATAACAAAATTGGATTAAAAATGCCAAGAGAAATCAAGTTTTGTTTACTTTATAGAGACATGTGGCAATCTTCAGGAAAGTATATGCCAAGGGTTGATCAATTAGTAAAAGTTGCTAATCCAATAATAAAAATGAATTGCTGGGATCGAGTTGAAACTAACGGAGGTGGATTTGAACAAATTCAATTATTAGCTGGTGAAAATCCAAACAAAGCAGTTAGAGAATGGACACAACCATTTAATGATTCTGGTATTCAAACTCAAATGCTTGAAAGAGGGTTAAATGCTCTTAGTCTGCATCCTGTTTCAAAAGATATTAGAGAACTAATGTATGTGGTTAAGAAAAAACAAGGGACTGATATTTCAAGATCTTTTGATGGATTAAATGATATTAGAAATTTAGAATTATCGATTAAATATGCAAAATCTGCTGGAATGATTTCTCAATCCTGCTTGTGTATAACTCACTCAGAAATACATAATATAAAATATTATATTGATTTAGCAAAAGAATTAATTAAAATGGGAACGGATGAAATAGCTATTAAAGATATGGCTGGAATTGGAAGGCCATCTTCATTAGGAAAAATAGTTAAAGGTATTAAGTCATTTAGTTCTAATACATTAGTTCAGTATCATGGTCATTCTGCTCCTGGTTTTTCTGTAGCTTCTTCACTTGAGGTTGCTAGAGCAGGTGCTGATATTATTGATGTTTCGATGGATCCTCTTTCGTGGGGTACAGCACATGCTGATTTATTAACAATTTATGAAGTTTTAAAAGACGATGGATTCTTATTGAAAGATATTAATATGAAGTCATATAGGGATGTAAAAAATTTGACTCAAGAATTTATTGATGAGTATTTGGGATATTATATAAATCCAAAAAATAGACTTATGAATTCATTACTGATTGAATCTGGATTACCTGGAGGAATGATGGGTAGTTTAATGAATGATTTAGAGAAAAGTCTTAAAAGTGTTAACAGGTGGTTATTAAAAAATAGTAAAGATAAAATTTCAATAGATTGTTTATTTTCTTTGTTATTAGATGAAGTAAAATTAATTTGGCCAATTTTAGGTTATCCTCCTCTAGTTACTCCTTATAGTCAATATGTAAAAAATGTTGCACTCGGAAATGTAATTCAAAATATTAAAGGTAAAGAAAAGTGGAACCTTATAGATGATAATACTTGGGATATGCTTCTTGGAAAATCAGGTAAACTACCAGGAAAATTAGGTGATGAAATAATTAAACTATCTAATAAATTAAATAAAACTTTTTATAAAAAAAACCCTCAGGATTTGTTTGAAAACACTTTAGAAAAAAATAAAAATGAAATGAATGAATTGAATTGGGATTTTGGAAAAGATAATGAAGAATTGTTGGAGTATTCTTTACACAAAACTCAATACATAGATTTTAAGTCTGGAAAAGCAAAAAGAAATTTTGAAAAAGATGTTTCAAGAAAAAAATCAGATAAAAAATATGACTATATGCCAAAATTTTCAAATCCTAAAATTGTTGAAATTTTAGATATAAATAGTGAAAAATATGAAATTGAGTATAGTATTGAAAATGATGAATCCTCTCATAATAGTATTAGTGGTAAAGGAGAAAAAATATTGTCACCAATTGAAGGCAAAATTTTTTTAACAAAAGAATCTAATGATGTTCCTATTAAAGTTAATGATAGTGTTAATAAAGGAGACGTATTATGTTATATTGAATCAATGAAAGTTATTAATGCAATAAAGTCAGAATATTCTGGAAGAATTGCACAAATTTGTTTTAATGATGGGGATGAAATATATGATGATGATGTATTATTTTTAATAGATTAATATGGAATTTTTAGAGAGAATTATTGAAATGACAAGTTTTGAAGAATTAATTTTTCAACCAGAGTATTTGTTAATGATTTCATTAAGTTTATTCTTACTGTATTTAGGAATAGTTAAAAAATATGAACCATTACTTCTTGTGCCAATTGGATTTGGTGTATTAATAGCAAATATTCCAGGTGCTAATTTAGGAGTAGTTAAAATAGAAGAATCTCTTGGTTTATTAGAAATCGCTAAAGAACATGGAATAATTAATTTATTGTACTATTCTCTTATAAAAACTGGTTTTCTTCCACCAATTATATTTATGGGAATTGGAGCATTAACGGATTTTGGACCAATGCTAAAAAATTTAAGATTAGTCTTTTTTGGAGCTGCAGCACAGTTTGGAATTTTTACAGTATTGATATTAGCAAGTTGTATAGGTTTCTCAAATCAAGAGGCTGCTGCTCTGGCTATTATTGGTGGCGCTGATGGTCCAACTGCTATATATACTGCAATTATTTTAGCACCACATTTATTAGGGCCAATTGCTATTGCTGCTTATTCGTATATGGCATTAGTCCCGGTATTAATTCCTATGGTTGTCAAATTAACTGTTTCTAAGAAAGAACTTTTAATTAATATGAAAAAACAAGATGAGAAGTATCCTAGTTCAGTAGAAATTAAAAACATGCATGCTCTCAAAATTGTTTTTCCAATTTTAATGACTTTGATGATATCAATTATAGTTCCTTCAGCCACTCCGTTAATTGGGTTTTTAATGTTTGGAAATCTTATTAAAGAAATAGGTGTTTCAACTGTAAGATTATCTAAAGCTGCATCGGATACGATATTAAATACTAGTACTATTTTTCTTGGCTTATCTATAGGAGCTACTATGACACCATCTTCGTTTTTAAATTTAGAAACAATTGGAATTATTGTTGGAGGACTATTTGCATTTATGATTTCAATATTTAGTGGAATAATGGCAGTTAAAATATATAATTTGTTGATAAAGAAAAAAATTAACCCTTTGATAGGTGCAACTGGATTAAGCGCTGTTCCAATGGCAAGTAGAGTTGCTAATGAATTAGCATTAAATGAAGATAACAGTAATCATATTATGCACTATGCTATGGCAAGTAATATTGCTGGAGTTATTGGGTCTGCAGTTGCAGCTGGAATCTTAATTACCTTTCTTTCCTAATTAATTTATGAGAAAACTTATTGTTGTAAATGTTTTATTAAATTATTTGAATTTTTGTGAATAATAACTTCTTTAAAAATATCAAAATATAAGAAATCATTTTTTATCATATTTTTAAATTGATTTATAAGAGGTGTGTAATATTCATTTATGTTCATAATATGAATACTTGTTTTTTTTATCTGTAAACTTTTCCATGTTATAATTTCAGATATTTCTTCTAAAGTTCCTATCCCTCCTGGTAAAGCAATAAAGACGTCTGATAGATCATACATTTTTTGTTTTCTTTCATGCATATTTTTTACAGTATATAGCTTAGTTATTTTTGTGTTGATGATTTCTTTTTTGTATAAAATTTTTGGAATAACTCCTATAACTTTTCCGTTGTTTTTTAGAACTTCATTTGCTATTAATCCCATAAGACCAATTTTTGCACCTCCATATACAAGAGACATGTTATTAGAAGCAATTATTTTACCAATATTTTTTGTTTCTTCAATAATAATATTGTCTTGGGAATTGCTTGATCCGCAAAAAACACAAATTTTTTTTGACATATTTTAAACAACTAATTTTAATGACTTTCTGTAATAATTATAATGCAAGATATTGGAATTTTTAAATCATATATATCTTCAGACAATTTTATTATTAGGTGGCTTTTTTATACTATCTATTTCTTCTTTTCAGATTAGTCTTTTTTTTAGTAAAATTTAATTTTTCAAAAAGGTATATTTGTGAGATGAACAATCAAGAATTGTTGAAGAAAATAATTTCTCATTGTAAGGAATATGGTTTTGTATATCCTTCAAGTGAAATATATGATGGATTAAGTGCAGTATATGATTATGGCCCTTATGGATCTTTACTTAAAAATAATATCAAAGAATTTTGGTGGAAATCTATGGTTCAATTAAATGATAATATTGTTGGATTAGATTCTGCAATATTTATGCATTCAAATACGTGGCAAGCTTCAGGACATATTGATGCATTTAATGATCCTCTGATTGATAATAGGGATTCAAAAAAAAGATATAGAGCAGATTTGTTAGTTGAAGAATATATTGAAAAAATTCATTTTAAAATTTCTAAAGAAATTAAAAAAGCAGAAAAAAGATATGGAGACAGATTTGATAAAGAAGAATTTTTAAAAACTAATTTAAGAATTATTGAAAATTCAAAAAAAATTAAAAAAATATCAAAAACATTAAATCATTGTTTAATAACTAAAGATTTAGTTGGCCTTAAAAATTTGATTCTTGAATTAGGAATTAATGATCCAGTATCTGGTACACAAAATTGGACTGATGTTAAGCAATTTAATCTAATGTTTTCAACTAAAATTGGATCAAATGTTGATACGTCTAGTTCAATTTATCTTAGACCTGAAACAGCTCAAGGTATTTTTTTAAATTTTTTAAATGTTATTAACTCAACGAGAGTAAAAATACCTTTTGGAATTGCTCAAATTGGAAAAGCTTTCCGTAACGAAATTATAGCTAGACAATTTGTGTTTAGAATGAGGGAATTTGAACAAATGGAAATGCAATTTTTTGTTGAACCTGGAAAAGAGATGAATTTTTATGATGATTGGAAAGATAAGAGAATGAAATGGCATAAAAGTTTAGATTTAGGAGATCATTTATATCGATTTCATAATCATGAAAATTTGGCTCATTATGCAAATGCAGCATGTGATATTGAGTTTTTATTTCCTATGGGATTTAAGGAATTAGAAGGCATACATTCTAGAACAGATTTTGATTTGAAAAGTCATCAAAAATTGTCAGGTAAAAAAATAAATTATTATGATCAAAAAACTAAATCTAGCTTTATCCCATATGTTATTGAAACATCTGTTGGTTTAGATAGATTATTTTTATCAGTATTATCGGCTTCTTATCAAAATCAAAAATTAAAAAATGGAACAGAGAGAATTTTTCTTAAAATTCCTTTTGAAATTGCACCAATTAAAGCTGCAATATTACCACTTAATGCGAAAGATAATTTACCAGAAAAGGCTATGTTATTATATGATGAATTAAAAACATTTTTTAATATTCAATACGATGAAAAAGATTCAATTGGTAAAAGATATAGAAGACAGGATGCTATTGGAACACCTTATTGTATAACGTTCGATTATGATACACTAAAAGATAATTCTGTAACTATAAGAAATAGAAATTCTATGGTTCAGGATAGAGTTTTATTATCTTCAACAAAGGATTATATCATTAACAATGTATCAATTGATAATTTGTTAACACAAGTATAATGATTGATAATTTTTCAAATTTTATTTTAAGATATAGAGTCTTTTTTGTTTCTATAATTTTTCTTTTTACAATTTTCATGGCTTATCAAAGCCAGTTTGTAAGGTACAACTATAATTTTGCTCAAACAGTTCCTGATTCCGATGAGGATATGATCTATTATAAAGAGTTTAAAAAAATTTTTGGTGAGGATGGAAATGTTTTTGCAATTGGGTTAAAGGATTCTTTAATTTTTGATATTAAAATATTTAATAATTATAATAAATACGTACAAAATTTAGAATCTATTAAAGGCATTAATGGTGTTTTAAGTTTACCTAATTTAAAAGTTTTAACTAAAGATGAAGTTAACAAAAGTTTTAATTTTCAAAATTTATATAGCCCCTTTCCAACTACTCAAAGCGAACTTGATAGTTTTTTGATTTTATCTAAAAATCAAAAATTTTATGAGAATAAAATTATAAATAGTGAAGGCGCTGTTACTCTACTTATAACAATAGATCAATCGATACTTAATTCTCCTAATAGAAATAATTTGATGTTGAAACTAATTGAAGTAAGTCAAGAGTTTTCAAATAAAAATAACATAGATCTTCATTATGCGGGATTGCCATATTCAAGATATATAATTGCTGAAAGTGTAAAGTCTGAATTAGTAATATTTCTTATTATTTCTATCTTAATAACTTCTATTATTTTATTTATTTTTTTTAGATCTTTTGATACAGTTTTTGTTCCAATATTAATTATTACTGTTGTAGTTATATGGGTTTTTGGAACTTTATCATTATTAAATTATAAAATAACATTACTTACAGCCCTTCTGCCTCCTTTAATAGTTGTTATTGGAATTCCTAATTGTGTATATATGTTAAATTATTATCATTTTTCATTAAATAAATTTTCTTCTAGAAAAGAAGCAATTTCACATGTAATCAAGACAATTGGCTTAATAACATTAATAACTAATGTAACTACTGCTGTAGGTTTTTTTGTATTAGCTACCACCGATATTAAAGTACTAAATGAATTTGGAATTGTAGCTGGAATTAATGTGATGGCTACATTTTTTGTTAGTATTTTTTTATTGCCGACTATATATTTGATTTTGCCTAAACCAAAATCTAAGCAAACTAATTATTTGAATTATAGTTTTTTATATGTTTTAATTAATTTATTTAAGACCATTTCTTTTAATCATCAAAAAAAAGTGTTTATTTTTTATATTTCTTTAATCCTTTTTTCATTATATGGTTTTTCTAAAATAAAAGCAGTTTCTTTTTTGATTGATGATGTTCCAGCCGAAAGTTCTTTAATGAAAGATATGAAATTTTTTGAGTCAAATTTTTCTGGTGTAATGCCTTTAGAAATTATTATTGATACAAAAAATAAAAAAGGAGTACAAAACTTAAATACCTTAAAAAAAATTGATAGGTTAGAAAATTTCTTAAAAGAAAAACCTTATATATCTGATCCAATATCTATTGTGAGTTTTGTAAAAGCTTCAAGGCAAGCATATTATAATAATAATCCATCGTTTTATAGTCTTCCTAACCAAAGAGATCAAGGTTTTATACTTAGATATTTATCTTCAGGTTATGGTGATAATATTGAAAACGAAAATATTTCAAAATCGTTTGTAGATTCTTTAGGTCAAAAAATCAGAATTTCATTAAATATAGCTGATTTAGGATCTCATAAAATGGATTCAATAATTAAAAATGTTATTCAATCAGAAATAGATAATATTTTTATAAAAACAAAAAATGAAATAAAGCTTACGGGCACAACTCTTATTTTTATTAAAGGAATAAATTTTTTGATTGAAAATTTAATGCAAAGCATGATTCTTGCATTCTTTATTATAAGTATAATTATGTCTTTATTATTTAAAAATATTAAAATGGTTGTAATTTCTTTAATTCCAAATATTATTCCATTGATAATAGCTGCAGGAATTATGGGAATTTTTGGAATACCTCTAAAACCAAGTTCTGCTTTAGTTTTTAGTATAGTTTTTGGGATATCTGTTGACTATTCTATTCATTTTTTAGCTAAGTTTAAAAATGAATTATTAATGAATAAAGATATTAAAGTTGCTGTTATAAATACAATTGAAGAAACTGGTAGGAGTATGATATTTACTTCTTTTATTTTATTTTTTGGATTTATAATTTTTGCTTTTTCTAGTTTTGGTGGTACTATTGTTTTAGGTGTTTTAACTTCTATTATATTATTTGTGGCAATGATTACTAACTTAACATTACTTCCTTCTATAATTTTATTTTTCTATAATTCTAAAAATTAATTTTATATATAGATGAATAAAAAATTTAATGAATACAAGGTAATTAATTATTATGAACTAAGCTCTGATATACTTTCTTTTTGGAAAGAAAATAATGTCTTTGAAAAATCTATTTCTTCAAGAGAGAGTGGGGATGTATTTTCTTTTTATGAAGGACCTCCTTCTGCAAATGGAATGCCTGGAATTCATCATATTATGGCAAGAACTGTAAAGGATATTTTCTGTAGGTATAAAACCTTAAAGGGGTTTAAAGTTTATAGAAAAGGTGGTTGGGATACTCATGGGTTACCGGTAGAAATACAAGTAGAAAAAAAACTTGAAATAACTAAAGATGATATAGGTAAATCTATTTCTGTTGAAGAATACAATAAGGAGTGTAGAAGTGCAGTAATGCAATTTAAAAAAAATTGGGAGGATTTAACTGAAAGAATTGGTTATTGGCTGGATTTAAATAATTCATATGTTACTTTTAAGAATGAGTATATAGAATCAGTCTGGTGGTCAATAAAAGAATTACATAAAAAAGGTCTATTATATAAGGGTTATACAATACAACCTTTTTCTCCAGCAGCAGGAACAGGATTAAGTTCACATGAATTAAATATGCCAGGTGCATATAAAGAAATATTCGATGTTTCTATTACAGCTCAATTTAAGTTAATAAATAATGAAAAATCGAAAAAAATTTTTCAACAATTTTATGATAATATTTATTTTCTTGCCTGGACAACTACTCCCTGGACTTTACCTGCTAATAATGGTCTTGCTATTGGAAAAAAAATAGTGTATTCTCTAGTAGAAACGTATAATAAGTATACTAAAAATAAGATAAAAGTTATTTTGGCTCAAGACTGTTTGCCATATTTTTTTGATTCTAAAAATGAGATTCATAATAATATTGATGATCACGATGAAAAAAAATTAAAATATAAAATTTTAACAACATTCAAAGGATCTGATTTTATTGGATGGGATTATGAACAACTCCTCCCATATGTTAAAGCTGAAAAACCTGCTTTTACTGTTGTTGATGCTGATTTTGTTTCAACAAATGAAGGTACTGGAATTGTTCATATTTCAAAAACTTTTGGTTCAGATGATTATACAATTTCGATAAAAAATAAATTGCCTGGAATATTTGTAAAAAACACTAAGGGTGAGGATGTTCCTATAGTTGATAAATCAGGAAAGTTTGTAAAAGAAATTAAGGATTTTGCTGGGATGTATGTAAAGGAGTTTAATAAAAATTCTGTTAAAGATGAGCTATCAACGGATGCTAAAATTTCAATAAAACTTAAAATAGAAAATAAAGCATTTGATGTAAAAAAACATAAACATTCATATCCTCATTGTTGGAGAACTGATAAACCAATTCTTTATTATCCTATGGATTCTTGGTTTATTAAAACAACTAAATTAAAAAAACAATTTATTAAGCAAAATAAAGAAATTAATTGGCAGCCAAAATCTACTGGTTCTGGAAGATTTGGTGATTGGTTAGAAAATTTGGTTGATTGGAATCTTAGTAGATCAAGATTTTGGGGAACTCCTTTGCCAATTTGGAGAACTAAAGATGGAAATGAAGAAATATGTATTGGGAGTTTTCAAGAATTAAAAAATGAAGTAAATAAATCTTATAAAAAAGGATATATGGATAGTTTATTGGATGATACTTTTGATATGCATAGACCGTATGTTGATGATGTTATTTTAGTATCTAATTCTGGAAATCCAATGTATAGAGAGTTAGACATCATTGATGTTTGGTATGATTCAGGCTCTGTCCCTTTTGCTCAATATCATTACCCTTTTGAAAATTCTAATTTTTTTAAAGAGATGTTTCCAGCAAAATTTATTGCTGAAGGTATTGATCAAACTCGTGGTTGGTTTTTTACACTTCATGTTATTTCTATTATGTTATTTGGTAAAAAAAGTTTTGAGAATGTTATTTCTAATGGATTAGTATTGGACAGAGATGGAAACAAAATGTCTAAAAGATTAGGAAATGCTGTAGATCCTTTTGAAATTATAAAAAGATATGGTCCAGATGCTACAAGGTGGTATATGATATCTAATTCTAATCCTTGGGATAATTTAAAATTTGATGAAGAAGGAATACAAGAAGTATTAAGAAAATTTTTTGGTACTTTATCTAATACGTATAGTTTTTTTGCTTTATATGCTAATATAGACGGTTTTATAAATGATGAAAAAATTATTGATTATTCTAAAAGATCATTTGATGATAGGTGGATAATAAGTAAACTAAATTCAACAATAAAATCTATTGATAATTATCTTGAGAATTTTGATCCTACTAAAGCCGCAAGGTGTCTTAATGCGTTTTTAATAAATGACTTGAGTAATTGGTATGTACGGTTAAATAGAAAAAGATTTTGGAAAGGGGATTATTCAAATGATAAAAAAATGGCATATCAAACGTTATTTGAATGTTTAGAGAAAATTGCAATACTATCTTCACCGTTTATTCCATTTTATTCAGAGCATTTATTTAGAGATTTGAATGCATTATCAAAAAATAATGATTTAGAATCAGTGCATTTGTCAGATTTTCCTCAGGTTCATAATAATTTAATCAATAAAAGGTTAGAAATTAAAATGAAATATGCTCAAACTATTTCTTCACTTGTTCATTCTATTAGAAAAAAGGAAAAAATTAAAGTAAGACAACCATTAGGGAAATTACTTATTCCAATTAAATCAGATTCTGAAAAACAAAATATAATATCTGTTTCAAGGATTATTTTAAATGAAGTCAATATTAAAAAATTAGAATTTATTGATGATTCTTCTAAGATACTAGTTAAAAAGGCATCTCCAAATTATAAGGTTATAGGAAAAATGTATGGTTCTTTAACTAATAAAGTCGTGGATTTAATTAAAGCATTTAATAATAAGGATATTATTGATTTAGAAAAAAATGGTTTTATAAAAGTTAAAATAGATAATAAAAATTATTCGATTGATTTAGATCAGGTGGTTATAAAGTACGGTGATATTTCAGGTTGGTCAATAGCTAATAATGATTTATTTACTATAGCATTAGATATAAATATTTCTGAAGAATTAAAATTAGAAGGAATTTCTCGAGAATTTATTAATAGAATTCAAAATTTAAGAAAAGAATTAGGATTGAATGTTATTGATAAAATTTCTATTGATATAATAGATAATCAATCAATTATAATAAAAGCCATAAAATTATTTAATAATTATGTTTGTAATGAAATTCAGGCTACAACTATAACAATTAAAGATAATTTTATTACTAAACATATTTTTGAATTTGAAAATAATTCCATTCGTTTTTTATTAAAAAAAAATAAATGAAAAATTACCAATTTTTTTATTTAGCATTTTTCTTAATATTTCTTGATCAATTTATTAAGTTATTAGTTCATTATAATATGCCTTTATATAGTGAAATATCTTTAATTGGAAATTTTATTAAACTACATCATATTGAAAATCCGGGAATGGCATTTGGTATTAATTTTGATTTTAAATATACTAAATTAATATTAACCTTATTTCGTTTATTTGCTTCTGTGGTTATTGGGATGTATTTAAAATATATTATTGTAAAAAATTTTGATAAAACTTTGATTTTGTCAACTACGATGATTTTTTCTGGAGCTGTTGGTAATGTAATTGATAGTGTTTTTTATGGTATTTTATTAAATAATTCACCTAAAAACGCTCCTTTTGAATTGTTTAATGGACAAGTTATCGATATGTTTTTTATAGATATTTGGGAAGGTTATTTGCCATCTTATATACCATTTTTAGGTGATACTTTTATTTCTTTGTGGCCAGTTTTTAATGTAGCAGATTCTTTGATATTTATAGGTGTTTTTATTTTAATTATTTTTCAAAAAAAATTTTTTAATTCAAATGAATATTAATTCTTGAATTTCAGAATGGATTTCATTGATTTGTTTAATAATTCTTTTTTTTGAATTGTTTAATTCATTTTTAAGTGGTGCTGATGTTAGTTTTATAATTAGTTTATTTTCTTTTATAAAAATTTTATTAGTTCTTTTAATCACATTATTTCCCATTAATTTTTCCCATGTATTTTGTATTTGTGCTTGCAGAATATTGTTTTTAATTCTTTTTTGTTCAAAAAGTTGAGAAGTTAATTCATTAATTTTTAAAGGTTTTGATGTTCTTTTATTTTTCATTTATTTCTCCATTTTTGATATTAATTATTTTAATTTTTTTATTTATAGTTTTAATTTTTTCTATTCTACTGTGTAAAGAATCAGTGATAAAAATTTGTGAAAATTTATTGCTATCAAAATATTTTAGTAACAAATTAATTCTTTTATCATCTAATTTATCAAAAACATCGTCAAGTAGTATAATAGGATTTTTTTTAGAAAAAAATTTTAACATAAAAAATTCTGTTATTTTTAATGATATAATAAATAATTTTTGTTGTCCTTGTGATCCAAACTTTTTTATTAATTCTTTGTCTATTTTAAACGTATAATCATCATTGTGTATACCAAATGATGTTTTATTAGAATAAAAATCATTTTTAAAATCATTTTCATATTGTTGAATTCCTTTCTTATTTTCAAAATTTGATATGTATTCAATTGAAGCCTTAATGTTAGATTGAGATAGTGTTTTGAAAATTTTATTAAATCTATTCGTAAATAAATTTATGTATTCTTCTCTAATAGTTTTAATTGACGTATTTAGTACAAATAATCTTTCGTTATATGTATTTAATTGGTTTATATCAATATTTTCAATTGATAAAGTGTTTTTAAGATATGCGTTTCTTTGTTTTAGTAGTTTATTATAAGTGATAAGATCATCCAAATAATTTTTATTTAATTGGCATATTAACATATCAATAAATTTTCTTCTTTGTTTGCTATATCCTCTAATTAAGTTTATATCATAAGGAGTGATAAAAACACATGGAATTTTTCCAATATGATCCTTTATTTTTTTATATGGAGTATCATTTTCAAATATTTTTTTCAAATATTTTTCATTTAATAAACACGTGTATTTTTTTTCTTTGTTATTAAAAGATCCTTCAATTTTAAAAAAATTTTTTCCTTTTTTAATGTTTTCATGGTCGGTAGTATTTAATGCACTTTTTGTATATGACAAATAATAAATTGCATCTAATAAATTGGTTTTTCCAGCTCCATTTTTTCCAAAAATAAAATTTACTTCTGGAGAAAAATTTATCATTATAGAATTATAATTTTTGAAATTATTAATCTTTATTTTGTCTAGATGCATATATATTTGTGCAAAAATTAAATGTTTTTTTGTTTCTGTAAATAAAGAAATTTTTAAACAATTAAGTTTATTATATTAATTTATTATGCCAGTCTTAAAAGATAAAAAAGTTAAAGTCATTAAAGAATCTAAAGAATTTGATTCTTCTACATACTTATATTGGTTAAAGTCTATGGTTTTGATGAGAAGATTTGAGGAGATGGCCGGTAGATTATATGGACAACAGAAAATTGCAGGATTTTGCCATTTATATATAGGACAAGAAGCATGTGTGGCTGGTTGTGTTTCAGCATTGAAAGAAGGTGATAAATATATTACTTCTTATCGAGATCATGCTCATCCAATTGCTTTAGGGACAAATCCTGATTACATAATGGCAGAATTATTTGGTAAGTCTACAGGAGTATCTAAAGGTAAAGGGGGTTCTATGCATATGTTTGATAAAAAAACGAATTTTTTTGGAGGTCATGGAATAGTTGGTAATCAAATTCCTATCGGAGCAGGTATTGCATTTGCTGAGAAGTATAAAAAAACAGATAATATATGTATAACTTTTTTAGGAGATGGTGCTGTTAGAATAGGTGCTTTTCATGAAGCATTAAATATTTCGATGTTTTTAAAACTACCTGTTATTTTTATAATAGAAAATAATGGTTATGCAATGGGAACTTCTGTAAAAAGATCATCTAATGTAACGGAATTATTTAAATTAGGATTAGGGTATGACATTCCTTCAAAACCTGTAGATGCAATGAATGTTATAAATGTTCATCATGCTGTTTCTAAAGCTGCTAATAGAGCAAGAAATGGAAAAGGACCATCATTACTTGAATTTAGAACATATCGATACAAAGGACACTCTATGTCAGATCCAGCACAATATAGATCAAAAAAAGAATTGGAAAATTATAAACAAAAAGATCCTATTGAACAAGTAAAAAATCTTTTATTAAGGAAAAAGATTTTATCTATTAATGAGATAGAGTTAGTGGATAAAAATATAAAAGAACAAATAAAAAAATCTGTAGATTTTGCCGAAAAATCGCCATATCCTAGTAAAGAAGAAGTTTTTTCAGATATTTATGTTCAAAAAGATTATCCATTTATTAAAGAATAAACAGAGATTATTATGGTTAAAATAAAAAAATATAAAGGTCAAAACAAGGAGGGATTTTCATTAGAAAATCCAGAAATAATTTCTGAAACAGTTAGTAAATCTGAAGTTTTTATTAATAAGAATAAAAATATTTTATTTGGAATTCTGAGTTTTCTTGTAGTTTCTTTTTTATTATTTTCTTTCTTTAATTATTTTAAAACAAATCAGAATTCTATAGCTCAAGAAGAAATGTTTCAAGCTATTTACTATTTTGAATCTGATAGTTTGGTTAAAGCATTAAATGGTGATGGAAATAATTATGGTTTTTTAGAAATAATTGATGAATTTAATCTTTCTGAAGCAGCTAATCTTGCAAATTTTTATGCCGGTTCTTCATACCTTAAATTGGGTGATTATAATAATGCAATTCGGTATTTTAAAGATTTTAGTTCTAGTGATTATTTAATACAAGCTAGATCGTATTCATTAATTGGTGATGCTTATGTTGAGTTAGGAGAATATGATGATGCAATTGATTATTTTAAAAAAGCCATTAATTACGAACCAAATCAATTTTTTACTCCTAATTATTTGTTAAAACTAGCTCTTGTATATGAAGAAGTAAATGATATAAATTTAGCATTAGATTGCTATATGGATATTGTTGATAATTATAAAGAATCAGCAGAATATCAAACTTCATTAAAAAACAAAGCAAGATTAGAAGGCAAAATATAATGAGTATTAATACTAGTCTTTCTCATAATTATGTCTTGGATAAGATAAAAGATATTAAAGTTGGTATAATTACCTCTCAGTGGAATAATGATATAACATCATTACTTAAAAATTCATGCAATAATTTTTTAATTAATTCTGGTTTAAAGAAAAATAATATAAATAATTATTATGTTCCTGGAAGCATGGAATTAGTTTTGGCTTCTGATATTTTATTAAATAAGAAAAAAGTTGATGGTGTTATAGCTCTTGGGTGTATAATTAAAGGAGAAACAAATCACGATAAATATATTTCTCATTCAGTGTGTAAAGGTCTTCTAGATGTTTCTTTAAAACATAATCTGCCAGTAATTTTTGGTGTTTTAACAACTAATTCAAAAAAACAAGCGGTTGAAAGAGCAGGGGGAAAATGTGGAAATAAGGGGGAAGATGCTGCCCATACTTTTTTGAAAATGATTGAATATCAAAGTAATTTAGATAGTTAGCTTAATATAATACTTTGGATAATGTATGTGAATGCACCACATATATACCCTACAATTGCAAGTAGTGATATTCTTTTTACATACCAAAAAAAAGGAATATTTTCTAGTCCCATAATTGCAACTCCTGCTGCTGAACCTATAATTAAACAACTTCCACCAGTTCCAGCACAATAGGCTAAAAATTTCCAGAATGTACCATCTTGCATAAAGTATCCAGTTGCTTCTATAGGGTACATTCCAATTGCGGCGGCAACTAAAGGAACATTATCTATAATGGCTGATAAAAATCCAATAATGACTCCAATAATATAAACTCCATTAGAAGTATTTGTACCTATTTTATTATCTAAAAATATTGCAACTTCATTTAGTTGACCTGCACTTTGTAGGCTTCCAACTGCTAATAAAATCCCTAAAAAGAATAATACTGTAGGAACATCCATTTTTTCTAAGGCATGAAATACTGAAAAGTGTTTTCTATCTTCTTTTGTATCTTTTTTATGGATGATATCAGTAAGTAACCATAAAAAACCAAGACTTAACATCATTCCCATAAATGGAGGTAAATGAGTAAGTGATTTAAAGACAGGAACAAATATTAAACCTCCAATTCCTGCAAAAAATACTAATTTTCTTTCGAATTCAGTGGTATGATGTGAGGATGCCATGAATTTTTTATTGGGTAGAGTAATATTTCCTTTAATATTAAATGATAAAATAGTAGCGGGGACAAGAAAACAAACTAAACTTGGAATAAAAAGTTCAGTAATAATTGTTACACTTGTTACTTGTTTACCTATCCATAACATGGTTGTTGTAACATCACCAATTGGTGACCATGCTCCTCCTGCATTAGCTGAAATTATAATAAGCCCTAAAAAAAGCCATCTTTCTTTTTTATCTACTAGAAATTTTCTTGTAAGCGAAACCATAATTATGGATGTAGTTAGATTGTCAAGAACAGCAGAAAAGAAAAATGCAATAAATCCAAAAATCCACAACAATTTAAATTTGCTTGTAGTTTTAATTTTTGATGTTACAACACGAAATCCTCCATGTAAGTCTATTAATTCGACTATTGTCATGGCACCCATTAGAAAAAATAATATGCTTGATATTTCACCTAAAATTTCAAATAATTGAACTTCTGTTACGTAGTGTTGAACAATATCAAAAGTGTTTTTATCAGTTGTATTAGATGTTTCTATTATTTCATCGTGAAAGGTATTTTTAAATTCTTTTTCTGCATATGCTTGTATGGTTTCAAGAGTTACAATATCATTTTTTCCAGTTACATAAATTGTCCAGCATAAAATTCCAGTTATAAGTGCAATTGCAGCCTTGTCAATTTTTATTTGGTGCTCAATGGTTATACAGATATAACCTATTATAAAAACTATAATCATTAATTCATACATGAATTAAAAAATTTTATTGTTAATAATAATTCCAGATGATGTTGATTTTTGTGATCCTGTAACAGATTTAAGTATGTTCTTTCTATTCAACAATCTCATTAATCCTAAAAACCCAAATATCAATGCTTCTTTAAAATTAATTAATTTTTTTTCAGGTACAACAAAAATTGACTTTACCTTATTGTTAATTTTTATTCTTTTAACTAAATATTCATTAAACGTTCCTCCTCCAGTTAAAAGAACAGAAGAATTTTTTTTATTTAAGTTCTTGTTTACTTGAAATGCAATATGTTCAGTAAATGTATGTAATGTATCTTTTGGTTCATATTTTTCTAGTAGAGGCATTATTTTTTTTTCAATATAATTAATATCTAAACTTTTAGGTTTTGACGAATTGTAATATTTTAAATTATTTAATTTGTTATATAAATTATTTATCATTTTTCCTTTTGAAGCAGTTTCACCATTCTTGTCAAATTTCATATTCAATTTTCTTGCTAAAAAGTTGAGCACTAAATTTGCTGGACATACGTCAAAAGCTAATAAGTTAGTTTCATTTAAATCTGTTAAATTTAAAATGCCACCTATATTTATACAATAATCATATTTACTAAATAAGTGTTTTTCACCATAAGGAACCAATGGAGCTCCTTGTCCTCCTATTATTATATCTAGTTCTCTGAAATTATATATTATTGGAATTTTAATTTTTGAAAATATAGGTAATGGATTTCCTATTTGGAGAGAAATTTTTTCTATAGGATTATGAAATACTGTATGACCATGAGAAGCTATAAGATCAGGTTTTATTTTATGTTTTATTATAAATTTTTTAATTGATTGAGATATAAAATCTCCAAAATTAATATCCAATTTTTTTAATTCATACGCATTAATTTTATAACAGTTTAATAATTTTTTTCTCCATTTTTTGTTGTAATTGATGGTGGTGAAATCTAATAATTTATAATTCCATTTATTGTTTTTTTCCCAATACTCACAATATGCAATATCTAGACCATCACAGGATGTCCCTGACATGATTCCTAAAACCTTATATTTTTTAATATTCATGAATAAATTTTTCTTTTTATTTCTGAATTAAAGAATGCATCTTTGCATTTCAACTTTTTACACGTAATGTTACCAGTAATATGCATAAAATAATTTTTTATGTTTTTATGATTTTTCTTTTTTTTGTTAGTAATGTTACTTTTTCACAACTAACAACACCATTCAGTTCTTTAAATTCAATAGGAGAATTAAATGATAACTCATTTGCAAATAATCTTGCCATGGGTGGTTTGGGAATTAGCAACGGATCTTACTGGCACCTTAATAATCAAAATCCAGCTGCTTTAACCTCTAATCGTTTTACCATTTTTGAAATGGGTATTTCATCAGATGTTAGACAGATAATAAATGAAACATCAAAAGATGTTAATGGAAATGGAAATATCAATTATATTGGTTTTGGAGTCCCATTAATTAAAGGAGGAAAATGGATTACATCAATAGGTTTTAATCCTTATAGTACTGTGAGTTATAATTTAATTGATCAAAAACTCATAAATCAAAGTTCGGCTCTTGCATTTTATGAGTATTCTGGTACTGGTGGTTTAACAGAAGCTTATTGGGCGAATGGCTTTAGATTGGGAAATGAATTGTCTTTAGGTGTAAAAGGTTCATATATATTTGGTAAAATAACAAATACTACATCAGCATTTGTTTCAAATGAAACTCAATTCAATTCAACTTATTTTGAAGAATCTGTATACAATGATTATTCACTTAATATTGGAATATTTTATAAAAAGGAATTGGTAGAAAGTAAATTTCTTAAAATAGGTATGGTGTATGATTTAAAATCTTCTTTGAATGCTAATCGATTCACACAATTGGAAAGAAGAATACCTGGTTCCACTTCCCCTGTTGTTTTAGACACATTAATAGATAATGAAATATCTACTTTTAATATCCCTAGAAGTTATGGTATAGGTATTTCTTATGAAATTATTGATAAATTATCTTTTGGTTTTGAGTTCAAAGTTCAACCATGGAATGATAAAAGTGGTTTTGCTGATAATTTAAGCATTCATTATAAAAATTCCTTTCAGTTGTCATCAGGTATAGAAATTATACCTGAAGCAGAAAATGTTAATAGCTATTTTAAAAGAGTTACTTATAGGTCTGGAATAGTTTATAAAAGTTTTCCATACTTAGTTAATGGGGGAAGCATTAATAGTATTGGACTAACTTTTGGTTTTTCATTACCAGTGGGTTCCATATCAAGAATTAATTTAGCATTTGAATTAGGAAGAAGGGGAAATCTTAGCAAAACATTAATTAAAGAAAGGTATTTGAAATTTATAGTTGGTAGTTCTATAAATAATATTTGGTTTATTAAAAGAAAATTTGATTAATTTTAATGTATATGAAAAAGTTAATATTAATATTTTTATTTATTGTATCTAATAAATTATTGTTTTCTCAGCCAGGATGGAATTGGCCAGATAACAAATCTTTAGCCGAAGAAAAAAATGTTCTTTATACTGACTATCTTAAGCAAGGAGATTGTTTATCTTCCTTAGAACATCATTCTTGGTTATTAGATAATGTTCCAAATCTTCATGTTTCAATTTATCAAAATGGAATTAAAATTTATCAGTGTTTAATAAAAAGTGAAACGGATCCAGTTAAAAAAGAAGAATATATTTCAAAAGCTTTAGAAATTTTTGATTCTAGAATTGAATTTTTCGGAAGGGAAGCTTACGTTTTAAATAGAAAGACAATATTTGCATACTCTAATTATAGGTCAGAAAAATCTATGTATGAGTCATTGTATAATCTTTTTTCAAAAGCGTATGAGTTAAATGGCAATGATATAAGTAATGGTAATCTTGTTGCTTTTATGGATATAATTAGAAAACATAAATTAACTTCTAAAACTATTTCTGATGATGAAGTTTTAAAAAATTATGATATGATTTCTAAAATAATTAATTATAAAATATCAAATGAACCTAAAAATATAGATAGACTTAAGAGATATCAGGATAATATTGATAAATTACTAACAGCAACAATTACAGTTGATTGTAATTTTGTTGAAAATACTTTAGGCCCAAAACTTATTGAAATCTCAATGTTAAATGATGAAATTGTGGAAACGAATTATGATGATACTTCTCCAGTAAGCATATATTCTCCAGAGGCTGTAAATTTAGCAAAAAAAATATTTCAACTAAGTATTACTGGTAAATGTACATCTTCTGATATTGCTCTTGAAGCTGCTAAAATTATGTTATCTTCAGAGCCTGATTTTGCTATAGCAAAATTTATTGCAGGAAGGGAGCAAGCAAATAAAAATTATGATGTTTCTTTAAATTATTATGATAAAGCAATAGACGTAACTCAAGATAATAATCAGAAAGCGGAGATTTATTTTAATAAAGCACAACTATATATGGTTATTGGTAATAAAGAAAAATCAAGAAAAAATGCTAAATTATCTATTTCTTTAAAATCTGATAACTCTAATGCTTATAAATTGATAGGAAATTTATATATGACATCTTATGAAGACTGTAAAGAATCTAAAAGTAGAGTTGAAGATAGACTTGTATTTATTGCAGCTTATAATATGTTCAAAAAAGGAGGCCTTATTTCTCAGGCAAATCAGGCTAGAGAACAATTTCCATCTATGGAAGAATTATTTAATGAAAATTTAGAAATAGGTCAAACCATGAACGTTGGATGTTGGATTAAAGAAAATGTAGTTTTAAATAAAAGAAATAACTAATGAAGATAGGAGGTATAGATGTAGTTGATTTTATTGAACAAGTTCCAGTTCTGAGATTGTTTGCAAGAAACTTAGCTCTTAGTGGTGGACTTGCTTTTATAATTCAAGATTTTTTAATACCTCTTTATGCAAGTTATATTTTTCCTATTGTAGTTGCATTACTTGTTTTTGCAACAATCTCTTTGGTTTATTGGAATTTTGGTAAGATACAAGATAAAAGTTTTTCTCATGTTGCATTTCAATTATCTGTTCTTTCTATTATTTTGTCTCTTGTAATTGTTTCACTAAGCTCTGTCTCTAAAGCTTTCTCATCAGATGCAGATAGAGGAATTTTGGGTTCTAATGTTAAATTTATTGCAGATTTACAGGATGATACAAATGTTTATAAGGAAGACATGGCTTCTATTGGAAGGGATATTTCTAAACTTCAAAGTGATTTAAGTAATTTATCTGCTCAAATTTCTTCACAATTGTTAAGTGAAGGTAGTTTAAGTAATGAAGATTTTTTAAATAAAATTTCTTCTTTAATTGATGAAAAAGACCTAAATAATACCGTTGTAGTTGATAATTTAAATCAAGATGATGAATTAATTGATGAAAAAACTAATGAAATAAATAAATTAAAAAAAGATTTAGAAATTGCAACAGAATTATTAAAACAAGTCACGTTTACAAACATACAAATTCAAGAACAAGAAAATAAATCTACTTTTGCAAATCAAGATAGTATTGTCTTTTATATTGATGAGTTGAAAGATGATGTGGTTGATTTAAAAAATTTTTCAATGCAATTGTTAGCTAATACAACAATAGAAGATAATACAGATGAGTTTAATCAATTCAAAGATGAAACAACAAAAAATTTTGATGAATTTAAAAATTTTACTAGGCAGGAAATAAGTGAAATCAAAGAACTTACAAGGCAGTTAATTGAAAAAGAAAGAGAGATTATTCAATCTTCTCCTACTTTTGATAATTCTTTATTGAAAGAGGTTAGAGATTTATCAAATGTTGTTAAAAATAATTCAACGAATAATGTTGACAAAGAGTATCTTGATGAAATAACTAAAACATATGAAACTTTAATTACAAAACTTGATGACAATTCATCTAAAAGTGAATTAGAGAGGTTAAGTGAAAATGTAGTGAGTGATAATTTATCTGGTATTGCTGAACTCAAATACTATATTGTTGAATTAATGAAAGATCAAAAAGAAATGAAAGTAATAATGAAAGATTTAAGAGAAATATTAGAGAGAAATGATTCTCAAAATAATTAATTTTCTTATTTATTAATGATAAGATATCTGATATTTTTTTTTTATTTTTTTGTTGCTTGTAATACTCAGTCTATTCAAAATATTCAAAAAGATTATGAAGGCCCTATATTAGAAATTGAAAATCTCAATACTTTTTTAAGTGATTCAGCAAAAATTAGATTGAAGCTTATTTCAGATCTTTATCAAGTATTAGATAATGGAGATGAGATTTATCCCAATGGTTTATTTATGGAAATATATTCAAAATCATCTGATATTTTGATTGCAAATTTTAAAGCTAATCATGTTATAAAATATAGTGATGATAATTATTATATAGCATCAGGAAATGTTATATTATTTAATCTAGAGTCGAATGATGAATTAAGAACTGAAGAATTATTTTGGTATCCAAATGATGATAAATTTGAAACGCAGAAATTTGTTACCATAAAAACTAATAATGAAATTCATAGTGGAGAAGGCATGGAATCAAATCAAGATTTTTCTAATTATAAAATTTTGAGACCTACTGGAACAATTGAAATTGATGAAAATTAAATATTTTTTGTTCATAATTGGTACAATCTTTTTTTTAGTTGGAGTTTATGTTTTTATTAAATTTGATTTTGTAAATTCTTATGGATTTTTTATGATTTCTTTTCTCTTTTTGTTTCTTTCTAAATTAATTAATAGATGATGAATACCATAGAAACACAGGTTATTCTCATTGTTGTATGTTTGTTGTTTTCTGGATTTTTTTCTGGTTTAGAAATAGCTTATATATCTAGAAACAAATTAAATTTCGAAATTAAATCTAAATCGAAAAATATTTTCGGTAAAATCTTTACTGTTTTCAACAGAAATAATTCTGAATTTATTGCAACTATGTTAATAGGAAATAATTTAGCTCTTGTTATGTATGGTTTGGTAATGGCTCAAATTCTAGAACCAATGTTAAGTTTTATTAATAATGATATTTCCATATTAATTATTCAGACATTAGTTTCTACAATAATTGTTTTAATTACAGCAGAATATATTCCAAAAAGTATCTTTTTAATAAATCCTGACAAATTATTAATAACATTTTCTATCCCTTTGTTGATTATTTATTTAATTCTAAATCCAGTGGTTAAAATTGTAATGGTCTTTTCTAAATGGTTTATAATTAAAATTTTAAATCAAGAGTATTCAGATGAAAAAGTTGTGTTTAAGTTAACAGATTTAAATGATTATATAAAAAGAGTAGTAGTTAATGATAAAGAAATTCAATCTAAAAATATTACAGAATTTTTTAATAATGCTTTAGCTCTTAAAACTGTAAAAGTTAGAGATTGCATGACTCCAAGAACTGATATTATTTCTATAGATGAGAAAGATTCAATTATAGAATTGAAAAATATAATTGATGAATCAGGATTTTCAAAAATTATAATTTATAAATCTTCAATAGATCACATTATAGGGTATTGTCATGGACTATCATTATTTAATAATCCAAAAACAATTAAAGAAATTATAAAACCAATAACATTTATTAATGAAACTAATTTGGCGAGTGAAGTTCTTTTTAAATTTATGTCTAAACAAATTAATATAGCTGTAGTAATTGATGAATATGGTGGAACTTCGGGTATTTTAACTTTGGAAGATATAATAGAAGAGATTTTTGGAGAAATTATAGATGAATTTGATGATGATGTATTATTAGAAAATAAAGTAAATAATAATGCCTATAATTTTAGCGCTAGATTAGAAATTGAATATTTAAATTCAAAATATAATTTTAAAATACCTGTTGGAGAATACGATACATTAGGTGGTTTTATTCTTGATTTTAATAAAAATCTTCCTAAGAAAGGTGAAATGATCAAATTTGATAATTATTTAATAAAAATACTATCTATGAACGATAATAGAATAGATAGTGTTTTTTTTAAAGAGAATGTTTAATAATTAGATATAAAAATTTAATTTTGGCTTCCTAAATTTATTTTATGGCAATAATAAGTACACTTAGAAATAAAATGGGCAAATTTCTTGTCTTTGTAGTTGGTTTCTCAATTGCTGCTTTTGTTTTGGGCGATATACTTGGTCCGAATAATCAAGCATTTAATAGTCAAAATAATATAATTGCTGAAATTAATGGAGAAGATGTTGATTATCTGTTGTATCAATCATTATTTGAGGAGTTATCTTATAATTTTTCTCTAAATAATGGAAGATCTCCTGAAGCCTTTGAGATAGAATCAATTAGAGATCAAGTTTGGCAAAGATTAATTGATGATATTAGTTATAAAGCAGAATATTTTAAACTTGGAATAGATGTTTCAACTAATGAGGTTGTTGATATGGTTCAAGGCAGTAATATTCATCCTATGGTAAGACAAGCCTTTACTGATCCTAATACAAATGTATTTAGTCCTCAGAATGTTATTTCTTATCTCCAATCTCTTAGTTCTCAGCCTTTAAATCAACAAGAAGCATGGTATGCATTTGAAAAAAATCTTAAACCAATGCGTATGAGGTCTAAGTATGAAAACTTAATGTCTTTAACTGCTAATGTTAATGTTTTAGAATCAAAAAAGGAATATTATAACTCAAATAACAAAATCGATTTATCATATTTTTTTATACCTTTTTATGAAATTGAAGATTCTCTATTTGAGATTTCTACCGATGAAATGAAAAATTATTTGAAAAAAAATAAAGAAGATTATACTCAAAAAGAGTCTAGATCGATTGATTATATTTTTTTTCCATTAACTCCTTCCAAAGATGATTCAATATACATTGTTAATGAAATGGAAAGAATTAAAAATAGTTTATTATCCGAGTCATTAGATGACTCTACTTTTTCAGTGATTAATTCAGATGAATTAAATGCGTATGTTAATTATAAAATAGATGAGTTGCCTGTTGAATTGCAAAATAAAGAAGTTGGATATGTTTCTGATGTTAAATTTCAAAATGGAAATTTTATTGTTAATAAATTATCTGAAATAGTTGAAGAAAATAAATATAGTGCTAGAGCTAAACATATACTTTTTAAATTTGATGTAATCCCTAAGTTAGAAGTTAGAAAAGAAGCTCAAAGAGTTTTAAATTTATTAAAAAGTGGGAGTGATTTTGAGGAAACAGCAAGAACATATAGCCAGGATGGGTCTGCTTCTAATGGTGGAGATTTAGGTTGGTTTACTGAAGGAACTATGGTTCTTCCATTTCAAAATGCAGTTTTTTCAAGGTCCAAAACAGGTTTAATTCCTAGAATTATAGAGTCAGAATTTGGATATCATTTAATTTATGTGAGTAATATAAAAACTAATATGTCTTATAATGTTTCTACGATTGTAAAAGTACTTGTTCCTAGTGATTATACTAAAAACTTTATTTATAGAGAATCAGAATTATTTAGATCACAGGTGGAGAATAAAAAATCATTTATAAAGAATGTTGAAGAGGGCAATTATAAAATGCTTTCTTCTAATAATTTAGATAAAAATGATAAAAAAGTAGCAGATTTAAATAATTCAAGATCTTTAATTATTTGGGCATATAGTGATAATACTTCATTGAATTCAATTTCAGATGTTATAGAAATGGATGATGGTTATGTTATTGCAATCGTTTCTGATATTAAAGAGAAAGGGACCAAAAATTTAGATGATGTTAAAAATTCTATAACAAAAAAAATATTAAATAATAAGAAATTTGAATACGTTTCAAATAAGTTATCAGATTATAAATCTTTATTTGATTTGACACAATTAAATAATAAAGGAAAAATTTATAATATGAATACTTTAGATTTTACAACGAATTCTTTATCTAATGTTGGATATTCTCCTGAAGCTATAGGAATAGCATTTTCAATGGAAGAAGGAGAATTAACTAGACCATTTATGAATGATGAGGGGATTGTTGTAATGGGGTTAAATAGTTTTATTATTGCAGATTCTATTGAAAATTATTCAGAATATTCTAGTTCTCTACGACAAGCTAATCAATTATCAACTCCCTTTCGAATTGATAATGCTATAAAAGAATTTTCTTCTATTGAAGATTATAGATATAAATTCTTTTAAAAAAATGAATAGTATTAAAAGTTTTAAAAACACTCTTGATCAAGAGTATAATTTTCCTTGTGAATATTCATTTAAATTTATAGTTAAAAACGATTTTAAAGAAGATGTAATTAGTCTTCTTCCTGAAGCAAAAAAAAACATTAAAATTTCTAAAAAAGGTAAATATATCTCTATTACCTTATCTTCTATTATGAAGAATGCTGATGAAATAGTTTATATTTATGATAAGGCAGCTAAAATTAATAGCATAATTTCTTTATAATATGTGGATAGAAGAAAATAATAAATTAGTTAAACATTTTTCTTTTAAAGATTTTATTTCTGCTTTTTCATTTTTATCCAAGGTTGCTTTAATTTCTGAAAAATTAGATCATCACCCTGAAATTATTAATGTTTATAACAAAGTAACAATTAAATTATCAACCCATGATATTGGAAATAAGGTGTCTAAAAAAGATTATGATTTAGCAAAAGCTATTGATGAGTTACTATGAAAGATAAGTTTGTGTTATTTGTTGTTCCAACTCCAATAGGAAATTTAGATGATATTACTTACAGATCGATTAAAACATTAAAAAATTCTGATTATATATTATGTGAAGATACAAGGGTTTCTAGAAAATTATTAGATAGGTATAATATAAAAAAGTCTTTGTTTTCTTATCATTCTTTTAATGAACATAAAGTTGTAAAAAAATACATCGATGAAGTTTTATCAGGAAAAATTATATCTTTAATATCAGATGCAGGTACTCCATCAATATCAGATCCCGGATTTTTAATTATTAGAGAAGCTATAAAAAATAATATAGAAATTGACTGTCTCCCTGGGGCAACTGCTTTTGTTCCCGCTCTTGTAAATTCAGGAATTTCTTCAGATAGATTTATTTTTGAAGGATTTTTGCCGATTAAAAAGGGAAGAAAAAAAAGATTAGAATTATTAAGTAATGAAAAGAGAACCATAATTATTTATGAATCACCAAAAAGAATTCTAAAAACATTAAAAGAATTAATTATATTTTTTGGTAAAGATAGAAAGGCATCAGTATCTCGAGAATTAACAAAAATATATCAAGAAAATAAAAGGGGAACTCTTGAAGAATTGTTTATTATTTTTGAAACTAGAACCATTAAAGGAGAAATTGTTATAATAATAGATGGAAAATAAAGTTATTTTATATTTTGTTTTTTTATGCATTTTGTGTCAAGATGTATGTTTTGCTTTTTCTCAAAAAAAGGTATCATCCAATTCTCAATTTTCTGTTATTACAATTGGACCTACGCAAAAAGAATTATATAGTGCATTTGGTCATAGTGGACTAAGGCATAGAGATGATAGCTTAGGGATTAATAGTTTTTATAATTATGGTTTATTTGATTTTGATCAGCCAAATTTTTATATAAATTTTTTAAATGGAAAATTGCTATATATGGTTGGTAAATTTGATTATGGTTCTGTAGAAAGGTATTATATAAGTGAAAATAGATTCATTAAAGAACAGATTTTAAACCTTTCAAATTCTCAAAAAAATGATCTTTATTATTATTTAGAAAACAATATAAAAAATGAAAATAAATATTATTTGTATAATTATGTGTATAATAATTGTGCTACTAAAATTCGAGATATTTTAGAAAATATATTGGGACAAAACATAATTTACAGCAAAGAATCTTCAGATTTATCTATTAGAAATTTGATGGATCTATATTTAGATGAACAAAGGTGGGGAGATTTGGGCATAGACATATGTTTAGGTTCAGAAATTGATATTAAGTCAGATAATTATTCGTCAATGTTTTTACCCGATTTTTTATTTAATTCGTTTGCTGAAGCAAAATTTTCTGATGGAAATGAATGGGTTTTAAATACAATTGAAATAGATAGTAATAATGTACAGAGTACTAGAAATTTATTTTCTCCATTAAATGTTTTTTTATTTTTATTAATCATTACATTAATTATTACGTTTAGAGAAGTTAAATACGAGTTAAGATATAAATATTTTGATCTATTACTATTTACTATTTCGGGGTTAGTAGGATTTTTAATTCTCTATTTATGGTTTTTTACAGACCATCTTTCTTCAAATAATTATAATATTATTTGGGCAACACCTTTAAATTTTATAATTCCATTTATTATAAATTCTAAAAGATTTAAAAAGGCCCTATATTATTATTTTCTATATTATTCTTCATCATTAATTGTTTTATTAATATTATGGGATTTATTACCACAAGAATTTAATGATTCTCTAATCATTATAATACTGATTTTAATAATCAGATCTTTTGCTCTTTTTATTAAAAATTTGAAGTCAAAATAGTTAGAAATTTAATTTGTTTATTGTAGTAAAAACAAGTGATGTCTCATACCCTTTATTAATTAGGTGTTTTATTAGTTTGTTCTTTTCAAAATTTTTAGATTTTCTTTTATAGACTTCAATAGATTTCATTAAGATTTTATAGTATGTTTTCTCTTCTATACTTTCAAGACCAAATGTGATTTCTTTGTTATTTAATCCCTTATTTTTTAATTCGTATGCTATTTTTATTTTTCCCCAACGATTTTTTTGATTTTTTCCTCTTGAAAAAGATTTTGAAAATCTAAAATTATCAACGATTCCTAATTCTATAGCTTGTGATATTGCAGAATCAATTATTTCAATTGAATAATTTAGATCCAACAATTTTGTTTTTATTTCTTTAGTGGAACGATCTCTATAATTACAATAATTTATTATTTTATTTAGAGCTGATTTTTGAAAATTATCTTCAGTAGGAGACATATCCTTTTCTATTCAGTATGCTTTTGACAAATCTGATTTCATTGTCAGAATTAAATACTTTAAAAGGAAAAAGTATTAATTGAACTTTATTTAATTTAAAGAGAAATCCATCTTTTTGAATTTTAACTTTTTTAACTGTATTCCATTTTATAGGCATACCTTGTTTTGTATTAATTTTCATTAATATCTCATTGCTTGAAATTTCATATGATAATCTTTCAAACATGTATTTCCCTTGTTCTAATTGTGTAAGGCCAATAAATTGAATTAGCCAAAATAATAGATACAAAACAAGCGCTATTGAGGCACCTATTATCCACCAAATTGAAGGAATCCAAAGATAATGTATCGAACAGATTGCTAGATAAATTAAACTAATCCACCATTGCTCTATTAAAAGATTTATGAACCCTTTTTTTATATAGACACCTTTATTTACTTGAAATTTTTTTGTCCTTACAATCATTCTTTTTTATTAATAGTCAATTTTTGAATCATATGATTATTATTATTATTTTTAATTAATGCTAAAACCTTGTAAAGGTCGTCATTAGAAATGTACTCACCAAGTAAGTAAATTATATTATTTTCTGAATTGCCAGAATGGATAATTTTTAATTCGTTAAAATTATTTTTTTCAAAAAATTGGTCTAAACCTCTAATTACTTCAGATTTACTTCCCGAAATTTTTTTATCGTTTATTATTATATCGCCATTTTTATCAAGTTGATTTATTATTTCTTCTGAATTTTGAATGGATAATGCATTAATTATATCCTCTAAAGAAGTAATGCTTATTATAAATAAAAAAGAAGTAAGTAGGTAAGTCAGTTTAATCATATATTTAAATCTTTTAATAAATAATATAAAAACCTAGTTCTCTCTAATTATTTTTGCCCAAATGAATGATAAAGTTATATTATTAATAATGGATGGATGGGGATTAGGTAATAATCCTAGTGTTTCAGCTATTCATTCAGCAAATACACCATTCTATGATGATATGATGAAAAAATACCCCAATTCTACTTTGATAGCATCAGGTGTTGAGGTAGGTCTTCCTAAAAATCAAATGGGTAATTCAGAAGTAGGGCATATGAATATAGGAGCGGGTAGAATTGTTAATCAGGATTTAATAAAATTAAATAAGTTTTTAAAAGATAAGGGCATAAAAAATAAGAAAACTTTTGTAAAAACTGTTGATTCTGCAATTCAAAAAGGTAATAATTTTCATTTGATAGGTCTTTTGTCAGATGGAGGTGTTCATTCTCATTCAAAACACTTGTACTATATATTAGATTATTTAAAAGATAAAAAATTAAAAAATATATTTCTTCACGTTTTTACAGATGGTAGGGATGCAAGTCCTAAAAAGGGGATAAGTGAAATCCAAAAGTTACAGGATTATATAAAAAATACAAATATTAAAATAGCAACTGTTTCAGGGAGATATTATTCTATGGATAGAGATAATAGGTGGGAAAGAATAAAGTTAGCTTATGATGCTATTGTTAATGGAATGGGAGAAACTTCAACAAATTTGATTGATTCTATAAAAAAGTCTTATGATAATTCTATTACAGATGAATTTATAAAGCCTGTTGTTTGTGTTGATGAAAATAATAATTGTCTAGGAAAAATTGAAAATGGTGATATGGTATTTGCTTTTAACTATAGATCAGATAGGATGAGACAACTTTCGTATGTTTTGAGTCAAGATGATTTCTTAGATTATTCAATGGAGAAAAAAACTATTGATTATTTAACTATGACAAATTATGATGATAAACTTGAAAATGCTAAGGTGTTATTTCGTAAGGATAATCTAAAAAATACTTTAGGTGAAGTCCTTGAAAAGTATAATAAGTCACAACTTAGAATTGCTGAAACAGAAAAATATGCTCACGTAACTTTTTTCTTTTCTGGGGGAAGAGAAATTCTTTTTAAGAATGAATCTAGAATTTTATGTAATTCTCCTAGTGTTCCTACTTATGATTTAAAACCTCAAATGAGCGCAGAAGATTTAAGTGATAAATTTATTTCAGAAATAAATAATAAATCTTTTGATTTTGCTTGTCTAAATTTTGCCAATCCTGATATGGTTGGTCATACTGGAGATTTTAAAGCTACTGTACAAGCTTGTGAAAAAGTAGATATGGAATTAAAAAAAATAGTTTTAAAAGCACTAAAAAATAATTATCAAATATTAGTTACAGCAGATCATGGTAATGCTGAGGTAATGATTAATGAAGATGGAAGCCTTCATACCTATCATACAACCAACCTAGTACCCCTAATTTTGATATCGAACAATATTAAAAATGGTTTGAAAGATGGTAAGTTAGGAGATATAGCTCCAACAGTTTTAGAGTTGATGAATATTGAAAAACCTGTTGAAATGACAGGAAACAGTTTATTAAATTAAAGTAGAATGAAAGTCATTTATGTAATAGTGCTTTTTTTATCCTTTGGCTGTAACAGCGATGATGATAATGTTGATAGCTGTATTGATGAATCAAAAATTAATTTGAATGCAGTCTGCATTGAAATATATGATCCGGTTTGTGGTTGTGATGACAAAACTTATCCTAATTCTTGTTATGCTGAGAGTGCTGGCGTTATAAGCTTTACCAATGGAGAATGTAATGGTTAACCACTTAAAAGTTCTAAAATATACGCAAATAAATTTATTATATCTAAATAGAGCGCCATAGCTATTTTTACAGCTGTTCCCCAGGACTCATCTCCTTGAGCTACTGCTTTTTCTAGTCTGTTAAAATCATATACCAAATAAAGAGTAAAAATTATAATTCCAACACAGGCGGTTATTTTCCTAAATGAAGTTGATTTAAATATAAAATAATTTAATAGTTCAATAATTATTACTGAAAATAATGATATAAATAAAAATATTCCAAGAAAGCCAAAATCGTAATCGGTTATATAGACTACTAATAACGTTAAAAAAACTGAGAGAGTAGTAGCTATCAGTGCCTGAAAGACAATGTTTCGCCATTTCTCACTGTACGAGTCAATGTCTTTTTGAGTGACCTTTTTTTTAAACTGTTTGTGGATTTCAAGCATTTCCTTTGAATCTCCAGCGAATGTTATTGAGCTATCTTTTTCATAATAAAAGACTAGTTTTTTGGTAAGATCTTCGTGTTTTCGAAAATATTTATCAGCTAGGGATTCATGCGTTTTTTTTGTGCTTTTTTCATATATAAATTTACTGTTGACTCCTATTTTTTTTAGATACTGTCTAAACTTAATCTTTTCTCCCAGAAATGCTATTCCAGGCCCTAAGTCCCAGCCTAGAAAGGCTGAAAATATGCCTGCATAAATAAGATTAATTGGATATTGGTTAGCATAAATATAAGTAAGAAAAAAAAATAGAAATCCTCCAATTATTGTAATCCACGCTTCAGCAGAAGTTTCGTATGCTTTGTTTATTTTAGAAAAGATGGTTGTTATAACTAACAGCCCACCAATAATTGTAAAGGTTCTAACTAGCAATATATCTTCCATAATTTTTAAATTTAAAAATTGTGGATTATGCTGGTTTCGAACTTATATTTTAATTTATTCAACTTCATCAGGTGCAACTGCTAGAAGCATTCCTGTTGCATCTCCAAAATCACCAGAATTAATAATTTTACCTTCGTCATTAAACGTAAAATAGTGATACATGTATATCTCAAAACTTTTTCCAGATTCTGTGTTTGTTCCTGTCCAAGTTCCATAAGTTCTCACACTACCATTCAATTGTCCTGTTTCAGGATCAACTCCAGGAAGGTAATTTTCAGGTGTATACGTTATATTTTCCATAGCATCTTGCCAACCCTTCATATATGTAAGTGTAGCTTCTTTATCCATAAGTGGATCACCATAAAGACAACTTCTCCATTCAACATCATCGCTCATTAATTTAGCACAGCCTTCAAAATCCTCAGCCGTGAATGTGTTAAACCAATTTTTAGCTAATTCAACATTTTTTTCAAAGTTTGGGTTTTGTTGGTTTTGGGCACAAGACGTTAGAATACAAACTAACGCAATCATAATTATTTTTTTCATATCATTTTATTTTTGTTGGATGAAGATAAAAAAATATTTTTATTACATAACTAGAAATAATAAATATATTAAGAATGAATTATAATTAGTGGGTTATACTGGATTCGAACCAGTGACCCCTGCCCTGTCAAGGCAGTGCTCTGAACCAACTGAGCTAATAACCCATAATTTAAAATTAATTAAATAAAAATTACTAATAGACGTTAAATTCTATTGAAATAGATACTTTCTTTAAATTTGTATTATAATGTCAAAAGGTAAATTTATTTCAATCATTGTTTTGTTAGTAACCTCATTACTAGCTATTCTTTATTTCCAGTTTAATTGGATTTTAGATATTAATGAATTGAATGAGGATAGGTTTAATAAAAATGTTCAAGATGCTCTTTTTAACGTTAATAGAAGACTTGAAGAAAAAGAAATAATAAATCTCACTAAAGATAATTTGCAGGCACAGTTTAAAATAAATAGGAGTACTGAAAGTGGTAAGATTGAGACAATTGAAAATACGTTCAGTAAAAAAACTATTGATGAAAACAATCTTGATAAAGGGCTTAAATCTAATTCTTTGCAATTTGATATTGAATCTGGTAGTAATGTTGATAATGATAATCGCACTTCAGATATTAATGCTTCTGTTTTAGTTGAGAATATGGATGATTTTAAGATTGATTCTACTTTACAGAAAGAGATAGATAAGGTATTAGATAAGTCTGAAATGATTCAAATTGTATTAAATAAATTATTAAGTAATGATAAGTCTATATCATCAGATCTTGATGTTTCTGTCATACAAAACATGATATCTAAAGCTCTATCAATAAGAAATATAAATATAGATTTTGAATTTATAGTTGTCAATACTATATCAAAAGAAATAGTATTGTCAAATTCTGAAAACATTAAAATATTTAACTCTATATATAAAATTAATTTGTTTGAAAATGATTTAATAGAGTCAGATTTAGAGCTTAGACTTTATTTTCCTGATAAAGACACTTTTTTGATGAAGGGATCTCAGATGAATTTATTTTTCTCTTTAATATTTATAATTATAGTTATCATTTGTTTTTATTATGTTGTTCTTAAGGTTTTTGAACAAAAAAAATTATCGGATATTAAAAATGAGTTTATAGATAATATGACACATGAACTTAAAACTCCAATTTCAACTATATCTCTTGCTTGCGAAGCTCTTATGGATGTCGATTTAAATAGATCATCTAAAGTTAAAGATAAATACATAGGAATTATTGATGATGAAAATAAAAGATTGAGTAGTCAAGTTGAAAGGGTTTTGCAAATTGCAACTTTAGAGAAAGGTAATCTAAAATTAGATTTTAAAAGGCTCGATATTCACTTGATATTATCTAAAGCTGTTGATATTATAAAATTTAAAATAGAAAAAAGAAAGGGAAGTATAACTCAGAAGCTAGATGCTAGAAATTCTTATATAAATGGAAACAGAGTCCATCTTTTAAATATTATTAATAATTTATTGGATAATTCAAATAAGTATAGTGTTGAAAATCCAGATATATTAGTAAAAACATATAATAAAAACAATAGTTTATTTGTTGAAATTGCTGATAAAGGAATTGGTATAAAAAAAGGAAATTTTAATAAGATTTTTGATAAGTTTTTTAGAGAACCACAGGGCAATGTTCATAATGTAAAAGGTTTTGGTTTAGGATTATCTTATGTCAAAAATATGCTGGAGAAGCATGATGCATCAATTCAGGTTATTAGTAATAAGAATAAGGGTTCTGTATTTTTAATTAAATTTAAAATTGATAATGGAAAATAATAAAATATTAATAGTTGAAGATGATCCAAATCTTGGTAAAGTATTACTAGAATATTTATCAATGAAGGGGTTTGATACAGATATTGCTGAAAATGGTGAGATTGGTTTAAAAAAATTTTTAAATCAACAATATGATTTTGTTGTCTTAGATATTATGATGCCTAAAAAAGATGGATTTTCTCTTGCTCAAGATATAAGAAAAATAGATGATAAAATTCCTATAATATTTTTAACGGCAAAATCTCAAAAAGAAAATGTTTTAAAAGCATTTAAAATTGGAGCTGATGATTATTTAACCAAACCATTTAGCATTGATGAACTTTTAGTTAGAATTAAGGCTATTCAAAAAAGATTACCAAAGAAAGAAGTTATAGAATTAGTGGACGAATTTAAGTTTGCTAGTTTTACTTTTTTCCATAAGCAAAATTTGTTAATTGTTGGAGCCACCAAAATTAATTTAACAACTAAGGAAAATGAATTATTAAAATTATTTTGTATTAATTTGAATGAAAAAGTAGACAGAAATCATGCTTTAATAAAAATTTGGGGAGATGATTCGTATTATAATGCAAGAAGTATGGATGTTTACATTGCTAAATTGAGAAAATATCTTAGTCATAATGACAAAGTTCAAATAAAAACAATTCATGGTCATGGATTTAAGTTGATGGTTTTAGACTAATTTATTTGTTTTACATTTTTATTTTAATTACCTACTAGAGTATATGAATATAATTGCATCGATATATATAAGGAATAACAAAACTGTTAGGGTTAAATCTGGTGATTTGAGAACCTTAAAAGTTTATGATGATAGTCCAATAGATTTGTTAAAAAAATTTGAAGATGTTGGTGTTAAAGAAGTTTATCTTGTTGATTTAGGTTCAGCAAAATTTTTAGAAAAGAATAATTTTATATTGTTAGAAATCTTAAGTCAATTTTCAAAATTGAAAATAAATTATTCAGGTGGATTAAGAACTATGGAGCAAATAGGGGGAGCTTTTGTTGCTGGTGCAAATAAGGTAACACTTGGTACACTTCCTGTATATGATAAACATCAATTTATAAATTGCCTAATGACTTGGGGAAACAAAAAAATTGTTCTTGCAGCTGATACAATAAATAGTTGTTTAAAGATTAATGGTTGGAAACAGAAAACTAAAATTAATGTTTTTGATCATATAGCTTATTTTCAATCAAAAGGACTTTTAAATATTAAAGTTACTGACGTTACTAGAGATGGTACGTTAAAAGGTCCTCCTCTTGGAATGTACAAAAAAATTATTAAAAAATTTCCTAATCTTAATTTAACAGTTGGAGGAGGAATAAGAAATTTAAATGATATATATAAATTAAAAGAGTTAGGAATTCAAAATGCAATTTTTGGACAGGCTTTTTATGAAGGAAATATTTCTTTTGATGATGTAAAAAATTATATAAAAAATTAAACTTATTGTTTAGTTTTACCTTTTTAATAATTTCAAAATAAATTTTATGGAAAAAGTATCAATAGTAATGGGAAGTAAATCAGATTTACCAGTTATGCAAGAAGCATCTAAAATATTAGATTATTTCGGTATTGAAAATGATGTTTCAATTATGTCTGCTCATAGAACACCAAAAAGAGCTGCTGAATTTTCAGAATCTGCAGTTGATAATGGTACTAAGGTAATTATTGCGGGAGCTGGAGGAGCTGCTCATTTAGCTGGCGTAATGGCATCTTTAACAACTTTACCGGTAATAGGAGTTCCTATCAAAAGTTCAAACTCTATTGATGGTTGGGATTCTTTATTGTCTACTGTTCAAATGCCTAGTGGAATTCCTGTTGCAACAGTTGCAATAAATGGAGCGAAAAATGCAGGAATATTGGCTGCTCAGATGATTGGAATTTCAAATCAAGAAATTTCAAATGCTGTTAAAAAATTTAAAACAGATTTAGCTCAAAAGGTTGAAAAAGATAATGCAAGTTTATAATTGATTATTAATGAATGATGCAATTATAAAATCTACATTTTTAAATCAGAGCGATAATTTTTTAAGTGATATTATTAGATCTGATCTAGATAATAATTTAAAAAAAGAAAGTTTAAAATTTAGATTTCCTCCAGAACCTAATGGATTTTTACATATAGGTCATGCAAAATCAATTAGTATAAATTTTGGGTTGGCTATTAAATTTGGTGCTTCAGTTAATTTAAGATTTGATGATACTAATCCTCAAAAAGAAGACATTGAATTTATTGAATCAATTAAAAAAGATATTAAATGGTTAGGTTTTAATTATACTTCGGAATGTTATGCATCAGATTATTTTAATCAATTATATGAGTGGGCTATTTTTTTAATACAAAATAATGATGCGTATGTAGATGATCAAAGCCAAGAAACAATTTCCCTTCAAAGGGGGTCTCCTGTTTCTCCAGGCAAGGAAAGTCCATTTAGAAATAGAAGTGTCGAAGAAAATTTGAATCTTTTTGAGAAAATGAAAAGAGGAGATTTTAAGCCTGGAGATTGTGTATTGAGAGCAAAAATTAATATGAGTTCTCATAATATGCATATGAGAGATCCTGTGATGTATAGAATTATTAATGCATCTCATCATAGAACTGGAAATCAGTGGAAAATTTATCCTACTTATGATTGGACTCATGGTCAGTCTGATTTTATTGAGTCAATTTCTCATTCTTTTTGTACTTTAGAATTTGAAGTCCATCGTGAATTATATGATTGGTTTTTAAATAAAATACCTAATGACGATAATTCTATTATTCCTAAACAAAGAGAATTTGCTCGATTAAATCTTTCTTATACAGTAATGAGTAAAAGAAAATTAGCTGAATTAGTAGAGTTAAATCTTGTTTCTGGATGGGACGATCCAAGAATGCCAACAATATCTGGATTAAGGCGAAGAGGTATTCCTCCTATTTCAATTATTAATTTTTGTGATAAAGTGGGTGTAGCTAAAAGAGAAAATATAATTGATTATGCTTTGCTTGATTATTGTGCAAGGGAAACATTAAATAAAATATCAAAAAGAGTGATGGTAGTTTTAGATCCTGTTGAGTTGATTATTGATAATTATCCTGATAGGAAAGAAGAAATTTTAGAAGCTGAAAATAATCCTGAAGATGAAAGTTATGGTTTTAGAAAGGTTCCTTTTTCTAAATATCTTTATATAGAAAGGGATGATTTTAAAGAAGAAGCGAATAAAAAATATTTTAGACTTTCAATAGGTAAAGAAGTAAGATTAAAAAATGCTTATATTATTATAGCTAATTCAGTAGAAAAAGACAGTTCCGGTCAAATAAAAAGAATTTGTTGTACTTATGATCCTTTATCTAGGAGTGGGTCTGGAAGTCCTGAAAGTAAAAGAAAAGTAAAAGGAACAATCCATTGGGTTTCTAAAAGTAAAGCGGTTAATATAAACGTTAGAATTTATGATAGACTTTTTAAAAAAGAATCACCAGATAGCGATCAATCAATGGATTTTAAGTCTCATATTAATCCTAAGTCATTATTGATTTTAGATAATGTTTATGCTGAACCATCTATAAAAAAAGCTTCAAATGATGATTATTTTCAATTTCAAAGGAAAGGATATTTTAAACTAGATAATTGTGATAATAATAATATGGTTTTTAATAGAACAGTTACTTTAAGAGATACATGGAAAAATAATAATTAATTATTGTTGTATTAATGAAACTTTTATATACTTAATAAGTATAATTGAATTAAATCTAATCTAATAAATATGGAAACAAAACAAATTGAATTGATAGGAGATAATCATGAACATTTTTCAATAGAAACACCACTAAGAGAGAATGCTTTTGATAAATCTAATTTTGAAAAAATAAAAACAATAGAAAATCATTTTAGGATTATTTTGGATGAATTAGGTTTGGATTTAAATGATGATAGTTTAAAGGGAACAGCGTATAGAGTTGCGAAAATGTATGTTAATGAAATATTTGGTGGTTTAGATCCAAGGAATAAACCTAAAATTTCATTGTTTGAAAATAAGTATAATTATAATAAGATGCTTATCGAAAAAAATATTAATCTTAACACAACTTGTGAACACCATTTTTTACCGATTATTGGAATAGCTCATGTAGCTTATGTTTCAAGTGGCAAAGTAATTGGATTGTCAAAATTAAATAGAATAGTAAAATATTATTCTGATAGACCTCAAGTCCAAGAGAGACTAACTACTCAAATTTATAATGAACTCATTACTGTTTTAGATACTGAAAATGTGATGGTGGTAATTGATGCAAAGCATTTATGTGTTACTTCTAGAGGAATAAAAGATGACTCTTGTTCTACAATTACTGAAATGTATGGTGGTGATTTTAATGTTTATAATAAAAGGAATGAATTTTATAAATTATTAAATTCAGGAATTAAATAATCATTTAATATAGTTCGCTAAGTAATCATATTTAGGAGTTAACCGGCCATTTTTTATTATTGTAGCATTTTCAATAATACTTGATTTTTTTGTAGATGCAATTAGAGGAATTATTTTTTTGATAAGAATTTCTCCAAAAAATTTGGAAGAATCTTTTGGAAGTTCTGATGGCAAGTTATCAACAGCCATAATGGTGATATTATTTTTGTCGTTAAAAGCTTTTTCTATATTTTTTGTTGTTGAATTGTAATCATAATACGGATCTACTATTGTAGAAGCCTTTTTTGTGCATGGTATGGCTCCATTTATATCACAACTTATATCTCCAATAACTTTAGTTTTAAAATTTTTGTTGGTTATAAAGTCTTCTTCAAATAATTTTGGTGATTTAGGATCCCAGTAAGCTGCATTAATTAAAATATCTGTTGCATTACTATATTTATAAAAATTTGACTTAAATAGCTTTGGATTATCAAAATATTCGTTCTCAACAAAGCTAGTATCATCGGGTTTTTTCATATAATCCGTGACTTCAAGTTGACAATATACAGGGTATAAATATTCTTTATTAATATAATTTGATGTATTTATTTTTTTTATTTTTAATAACTCTAGGAGTTCTGTTGCTCCATTTGCTACTTTACCATTACCTATAATTAAAATTTTAAAAGCTTCATTTATTTTAATGTTTTTAATTTTATTTTTTAAATTCTTATAGTCTTTGAATTTAGATAGCCTTTTTAAATAAAATTTTTTTGTTTTTATTCCATATGCACGTAATGAATTATATGATCCAGCAATACCAGCATATTTTCCAAAGGCAATAATTCGTACATTGTTTTCTGTTAGGCATTCATAATCTATAAGTCTTATCTTTTTTTTAATGCCATCCTTAAGCAATTTTTGATTTTGAGGTTGTTTTTTAATGGTGTGTGAAAAGAAAAAATAAGTTTTATTTTTCATTAAATTTCTTATTGGAATTTCTTTAATTCCAAAAATGATATCGCGATCGTCTAGATTATTAACAACTTTGATATCGTGTTTTTTGTATTCTATATCAGAAAAGCATCTTATATCGCTAGTCTGACAAACTAGATCTATTCCATTATTTTTGATTTGTTTAGCCTGTTTTGGTGTTAGAGGAGTCCTATTATCAATTGGAATTTTATTTTCTTTAATTATACCAATTTTAATCATTGATCTTGTTTAGTGTTTTTGATATTCTTTTATTTATTTTAGAATTTCCTAATATTTCAATTATTATAAATAGATCTGGACCACTAATTTTTCCTATTATGCATAATCTTAATGCTTGCATACCTATTCCAATTTTTATATTATTATTTTTTAACTGATTTAAATAATAATCTTTTATTTTTTCGGGCTTTATAAAATGATTTTCTTTAATATATCTATTTAATTCTATTATTACATTATTTAAATTTTTTGACCATTTTTTATTAATAAAATTTTCATCTAAATTTTTAGGTTCTTCTAAAATATTATTTGATTCGATTAATATATCGTTTTTAAAGGTTAATCTTTCTTTTAAAAGTTCAATTATTTTATTAATTCTTTCTTTATTTAGCTGGGAAGTATTAATATCATTTTTTAGAATATTTATAAAAATTTTATTAGGTAATTTTTTTACATATGATTGGTTAAACCACTTTGCTTTTTCTATATTATATTTAGCGCCAGATTTAATTATTCTATTTATTGAAAAACTATCTATTAATTCATTTAAAGATAAAATTTCATTTTCATTTCCCGGATTCCAACCTATAAAACATATAAAATTTATTAATGCTTTTGATTCATATCCTAACTCTTTAAATCCTTTAATTTCAGAGTTTTTTGATGCGTCTTTCCATTTTATAGGGTAAACTGGAAATCCATATTTTTCCCCATCTCTTTTACTTAATTTTCCAGTTCCTGTAGGTTTTAGTATTAAAGGGAGATGAGAAAATTTTGGTTTTTCCCAGCCAAAAGCATTATATAGTTGCCAGTGTAATGCTAATGAAGGCAACCATTCTTCACCTCTTATTACATGAGTAATTTTCATTAGATAATCATCTACTACATTAGCTAGATGATATGTTGGCATTCCATCACTTTTACATATGATTTTATCATCTAAATTATTTAGGTCAACTTGTATTTTTCCTCTTATTTCATCATTAATTGTTATTATATTTTTATTCTTACCAGAATGGACTGTTTTAAATCTGACAACATAATTATTGTTTTGAGTTAGTTCTTTAGTTTTTTCATTGCTGATAGATAAAGAGTTGTTAAGCTTTAATCTATTCTGCCAATTATAAATAAATGTTTCTCCATTTTTTTCACACTTTTTTCTCTTTTCTTCTAATTTTTCTTTTTTATCAAAAGCAAAATAAGCGTGTCCTGATTTTATGAGTAAATTAATAAATTTTTGGTATATGTTTTTTCTTTCAGATTGCCTGTATGGGCCATAATCTCCCGGTTTTTCTGGACTTTCATCAGGTAATATTTTGCACCATTTAAGAGAATCTAAAATGTGTTTTTCTGCCTTTTTATTATATCTTTTTAGGTCCGTATCTTCAATTCTAAGTATAAATTTTCCTTTTGATTTTTTTGAGATCAAGTAATTATATAATGCGGTTCTTAGACCCCCTATGTGTAGAGGTCCTGTTGGGCTTGGCGCAAACCTTAGTCTAATATTATCTGACATTTAGTCTTTAATTGCTATACAAGAAATTTCAATATTTACATTTTTTGGTAATTGTGATACTTGTACAGTTTCTCTAGCTGGTGGAATACAATTTTCAAAAAACTTTGCATATTCCGTATTTACTTCTACAAAGTCATTCATGTCTTTTAGGAAGATTGTAGTTTTTACAACATTATTAAAATTCATTTTTGCTTCTTCTAGAATGTTTTGAATATTATTCATGACTTTATTTGTTTCTTTTTTTATTCCTGATGAAATTAATTTTCCGTTTTTTGGATTAAGTGGTATTTGACCAGAAATAAATAGTAAATTATCAACTTGTATTGCTTGATTGTATGGCCCAATTGGTAAAGGTGCTTTTTTTGTTAGAATTACTTTTTTTTTCATATATTTTTTTTTACAATTTACATCTTTTATTCTTTTTGTAAAAAGTTTTCTGCAATCATGCATCTTGCTCCACCCCCTCCTATTTTTTCTATTAATTTTATGTTACTGTATAATAATTTATTGTATTTTTCTAGTGATTTTTTTTGAGTTAAATTGAGACTTTTGTGAGCTGTTTCGCTCATAATTAAGTATTTGTCATTTTTTTTATTTTTTACTTGAAGCATATTTCCTACAAAACTTTTGCATTGGTCTTCAGAAATTTCAATTATTTCTTTTTTGGTATTAGTTAGACTTTTAATTAATAATTTTTTTTCATTTTCATCATCAATACTTTCTAGGCATATTATTGCATATTCATCAGCCAAGCACATCATAACATTTGTGTGATATATTAATTTTCTTTTATTATTATAAGATTGGTATGCTTTAAATTTTAAAAGTTTGTAATTTATAAGTTTACAAAGTTGATTTAAGACAATTTCATTTGTTCTTTTAGATAATGCAGCATAACATATTTTGTTTTTTCTATCAAGTATCATGCTTCCTGTGCCTTCAAGATATTGTTTTTTCTTTTCATAACTTGATAAGTCAATAATTTTGCTAATACTATATCCTTTATTTTTCAATTTTTCTGTTAAATCTTTTCTTTTTTCTTTTCTTCTATTTTTTGAGAACATTGGATATATTATGACTGTTCCATCTTCATGTAGAGTTATCCAATTATTTGGAAAAACACTATCTGTTGTCTTAATATTATCTCTATCATTAAAAACATGAATTTCAATATTTTCTTTTCTAATTCCTTCAACCATTTTTTCAAATTCTTCAATCGCTTTTAGTTGAATCTCATTTTTATTTAAGATTTTTTCTTTTTTTTGAAAATAGTTATTATTTGCTGTCTCTTTATTATAGTTAAAGTGTTTAGGTTTAACCATTATTAAACTTGACGTGATTTGTGAAAAGTTCATTTTTATTATTTTATTATTAATATTTATACTTTATTATCAATTTAATCTATATTATTATTATAATGTATCCTGTTATGTATCCTAATATTTTTTTATTCTGTAACTTAATAAATTCCCTTTTTTAAATAGAGATTTATTTTTAGTTTGATCTGCATCTTTTTCTAAATTTTTCATTATAATATTTTCATTTTCTAGAAAATCATAATTTTCCATATAGTTATAAATTTCTTTTGTTTTGTTGATAGAGTTGTGACCTAATGCAGCAGCTACTTTGTAGACATTTTTTGTTTTATTATACAAGTTTTTTGCATAATTATTTACTGCATCATTAAATTTTTTCTTGTTATTGATATTTGATTTATTCATCCACTGTTTAAATATTTTTGATCTATTTGATTGTTTTTCTGGTAATGTGAATACCAATTCATTATCCGATTTTCTTTTTCCAATCATTTTTCTAATAGATTTTGGTAATGAGTTTGTTAAGATCTCATTATTATTGTTGATTTTAAAATAATGTATTGTTTTTTTATCATTATTTGTTTTATATAGATTTTTCCATTTTAATTTTGCAATCTTACCTATTTTTAGTCCTGTATTATATGAAAAGAAAAATGCTTTTTTTAAATCTTGCCATTTTTCTGGAGCAGTTTTTGTAAGTTTTTTTATTTCTTGACTATTAAAGGTATAAATTTTGGAGTTTTCTTTTTTGTAAGTAATTCCCCCAACTCTAGGGTAGTCACAAATACCATTATCATTTAAATGTATTAATACACTTTTAAAATTATTCCAATATTTTGCAGATGTCGTCCCTTTTATGTTATTTTTTTTGATTTTATTTTCTATTTCAGATTTTAATTGATTTAAATAAGTTTTGTTGATTGTATTTATTTTTTTCTTTTTAATGTTAGAATCAATTTTTTTTAAAAAATTAAATACAGCATTATAATTTTTAATTTTTGAATATTTTTTAAAAATAAATTCGAATTCATCAGACTGTTTGCTGTTAAAATCTATTTTATTTCTATTATTTTCAAAATCATCTTTTTTTCTCCTAAGAATTTCTTCATATGCTCTTTTAACATTTAAATTATGTTCTTTTTGGCTAATATTTTTAGGTGAAACCCACTCCCACAATTTTAAACTTTCAACTTTGGCTTTTATCTGACTTAATCTGTATCTGATGTATAAATTATATTTTTCTTTTTCTTTGTTTTTTCGTCTCCAAATTTGAATTTTCATATAAGTATCCTATAATGTATCCTGTAATATATTAAATTATATTAATAAAATGCGATTTAGTTAGGATTTATGGCTTTCTCTCTAATGGTAAAGTACTACATCTAAATAATCCACCAAATTTTGATATTTCTCTATAATTTACTTTTTCAACTAAAAAATTAAGTCTTTCAAGCTCTTTATTTAGCCTAGTGAATGTTGTATCAGAAATGATAGTTTTTTTATTAATTGAAAAAATATTTGAACATCCCTCATACATTTCTTCTTGATTTATTTTTACTAAATTCTTTTCTCCATAGATCTCATATATTGTATCTCGATCTTTTTTATCATAAATGCCATTTTCGTATATGATTATTTTTTTATTACCAATTGGTTGCATTGTGCAGTCAAGATGTAATATATTATTTTTAGGGTCTTTATCATTTTTAATCAGTTTAATACCAATTATTGTTTTATCTGGAAATTTTTCTTGTATGTATTCAAGAGATTCTTTATTTGTTCTAGATACTTTTAAATTAACATATCTATTATTTTCAGTATATCCAATAAAAATGAATTCATTATTAAGTATTATGTCTCCTCCTTCAATTTTGATATTTTTTGGTATAATTATTTTTTGATCATTTCTAAGATTCTCAATGATTGAATTTATTCCATTTTTTTCATTATTTCTTTCTTTAATTATTTCAGGGATAAAGAATTTATTTTCAACAACAAAAGATATATCTCTTGTAAAAATTTGATTGAGATCTTGGATGTTATTATCAGGTCTTAAAACGTTAATATTATGTCTTTTTAATACGTTTTTAAAATTTTCAATTTCTTTTATACAGTCATCTTCTTTGGGGTATGTATTGTTTAATATATGAAATTTTGTTTTGGGATCAATACAATTTTCTACTGTTGGTTGGGGGCCTAAATTATCTGCTATCCCTAATACAACAGATACTAACGTATCTGTTTCATTTTTTACATTAAGATTCATGATTTAAATACCTGTTGCTAGTTTTATCTTAAGATATTCTTTTGGTGCTATTATTCCATTTAAAACTTTAAAATTTAAATGATCTTCAATTTTTCTTTTACCTACTTTAGTTTTAAGAATTATAGAATTTAACCCTTTTATTGTAAATATATCAGCATTATTTTCAAATGTATAATTAGAATGATTTTCTAAAATAATGTCTGCACTCGAATGATTTTTAATTTTAATATCAACAATTGAACTTTCTCCATCTTCAGAATAACCCTGATTTACTTTTTCCTCTATAAATATTTCTAGACTTTTTTCAATGAGTGGTTTTAGATTTACACTTTTACCAATAAGTAAATCATTGTAATAAATAACTGTTCTTCCATTGAAAAGAGCTTTTTTTATATCTTCTAATTTTTTAGATTTTGAAAATATTAAAGTTACAGGTCTGTGACCATACTTAGGGATTTCAAATTTCCAATCTATCAGTCCGTGAATATCAGAAGTTCCCATTATTGTCAAATTATTATCAAGTGCAATTTGAAGCGCTTCCTCTGAGTAGTATAGTTCATTAACTACTTCAATTCCATGTAAATATTTATTTGATATTAAATATTTATGATAATCATCTAATCTTGCAATTCCATCACTTCTTTGAGCTGGCCATGCAGGATGATTCCAAAATAAAAATGCACCTTGTTTATTTGCCTCTAAGATTCCAGTTAGAGAATCTTCATGTAATAAATTATTTGCTTCATTTATAAAGACAGCGTTTATATGTCCTGGAGGCATGCTTTTTGTAATTTCTTGACCATTTATAACTATTAGTTCTTTATCATCTGTTTTTCTTTTATTTAAATTATCAGCATAACTTTTTGTTAAGTGGTATGCTCTATTTCTATCTTTATTTGGAATGTCTTCTTTATGAGGTTGATATTCTAAATGCTCTGTCATTGATATTACATCTACTCCATCGTATATTGCTTCATCGACACGAATAGTTGGCCATACTAAGCCATCAGAAAAAATTGTGTGTTGGTGTAAATCTGAAATAAGCGTTTGGTATCCATCAATATTTGGAAAGAAAAGTTTTCTTGGCTTATTAGATTTGTCTTTTGAAATAATATTTCCACTAGAAAGTAGAAAAAATAATGTTATAAATGTTATTTTTAATGTGTTCATTTTTGAGATAAAATATTGAATCAATTTAATCATTTACAATGAAAAATTTTTATTTTTTACTAACGATATTTATTATTTCTAGTTGTTCGTCAACGAAGTATTTAATATCATATAGTGGTTATCCAAAATCTCCTGATTATAAATACAAAAAAAATTGGGCATCTTCTTCTAAAAAAGAAGTGTCACTTCCTAAGAATTATATTAATTCGTCATCAGATTTTACATCTAAGGTAGATGTATTTTATATATATCCGACAGTATATTACTCAGGTTATAATGGTAATTTATGGAATTCAGATACTGAAGATTTAGATCATATAAAAAGAGTTAATGCGCTCGCTATAAAAAATCAAGCAAGTGTATTTTCTGGTATAGCTAATGTATATGCTCCATTATATAGGCAGCTATTTTATGATGGTTTAGTGTATCATAATTCTAATGAATTATTAAATAAAATTGCTTTTGATCCTAAATTAAAAAATGATTTTAATTCATATAAAGATGAGCTTTATTCATCGCTTTATAATTCTTTAAAATTGTTTAGTTATGAAAATAATAAACTGCGTTCTTTTGCAAAAGAAGCTTATGATTTAGCTTATAGTGATTTAAAAAGGGCATTTTTAAAATATGTTGAATTAGAAAATCAGGATAAAAAAATTATCTTAGCTGCACATAGTCAGGGGACACTTCATGCTATTAGATTACTTAAAGAAGTTATTTTACCAAATAAAGAACTGAGAGAAAAATTAATACTTTCTTATTTAGTTGGAATGCCTGTCGAAAATAATTTTAAAAATTATTTTCCATGTAAGAACCCCGATGATATGAATTGTTTTATGTCGTGGAATACATTTGGTAATAATTTTAATCCATATAATAATGAATTATATGATGATGTTATAGCAACTAATCCTATTACTTTCTCTTCAGATGATAAACCTAGTTTAATTACAGAACATAAAGGTATTTTGATGCCTAATTTTTTTCAATTTTTTAAATATAATATATTTAAGTTGCCTATAAATAATTTAAAAATTAAAAAAGAAAATTCAATAGTAGTAGAATCAGAAGAAGGATCTCTACAGGTTAAAAAAATTGCTATTCCATGGATTAAAATTTTTGAAAAAGAAAGCTTTCATTCTGCTGATTATAATTTTTTCTGGTTGAATATTAGAGAGAATTTGAATTATAGACTTTCTAATTATTTTGATGAATAGATTATTCACTTTTGTATTCTTATTTTCTTTTTTATTATTAGTTTCTTGTAAGGATGAAGAAGATTGTTGTCAAGAAATAATTGAAAATGAAATATTTCTTGAGTTAGGTCATGATAGACCTTATACCAATGGAAGTGTTTATTATGGAAGAAATAAATATGTTGAGTACCATCCAGGTTCCTTACCTGTAATACTATCATCTCCTCATGGTGGTGACATGGAGCCTTCTGAAATACCCGATAGAACTTGGGGAACTACTGTAACAGACAGTAACACTAAGCAACTCACTTTAGCAATAAAAAATGTTTTTCTTTCAAAGTTTGGTAAAAGTCCATTTGTGATAATAAATAATTTAAAAAGAACAAAATTAGATGCAAATAGAGATAGTATTGAGGCAACTCAAGGAGATAGATTTGCGAAAAGAGCATGGGAGGAATATCATTATTATATAGAATCAGCAAAAAGTAAAATAATTGAAGAATTCAACTATGGCTTATTTTTAGATATACATGGTCACGGGGCAAATCCTGATGGATTTTATGACTTAAGAACATGGCTTGGATATTTACTAAGTGGGGATGAATTGCAATTAAGTGATAACGAATTAAATCAAAGTATTTATGAGAATAAAAGTAGTGTAAAGACTTTATCATATATATCTCCTGAAACTTTTATTGAAGTTTTGAGGGGTAAAAATAGTCTTGGATCACTCCTTGATAGCCTTGGGTATAAGTCAGTACCTAGCACTAATGATCCTAGCACAAATGGAATGTTTTATTTTAGTGGGGGATACAACACGTACGTACATGGCTCTGTAAATTCTGGAAGTCCAGTTAGTTCAATTCAATTAGAATTACCAAAGCCAGGGATTAGAGAGAATTCTGTTCAATGGCAAAACTTCGGTGAGTCTCTAGCTATAGCTTTAGAAAAATATTTTAAAGTTCACTATAACATAGATTTATAGATTATCTAAAATCTAAGGAATTCGATATTTTCCATTTGGAAGATTAGTTGGGAATTTAAATTGTGGATCAGTTAGTAATGAATATACAGTTGGATCATTATTTTTAACTTTATCTTTTGTATTAAGCTTCCATTCATGTTGGATTTCTTCTAGTCGTCCAGGATACTCTTGTGCCCCTAGTATAGAAGTTAAAGCCCAATAGGTATACTCAGTGATTTGGCATGAATAATCACAGGTTTTATCATCATATGAATACCATGCACTAGATGGATATGAGTTTGGTACATTTTTAAAATATCCTCCTCTTGCGATATCCATTGCTTTAGCAACTTCTGAATCTTTATTTTCACCAAATATATCTGAATAAGCTTCAGCATATCCATGTTGAGTTATTACATGTAAAACTTCTTCAAGGGTAGCATCAAATCTTGGCGATCCATTAATTAAAGATATTTCTTCATTATAAAGATCTTGAAAACGATGATATTTCAATGAATTCGGTACGTCATCAATATCTAACCCTTCTTCTATTACTAGAAGCCAAACTTTTCTATCAATTATTTTATCTAAAATTTTTTGATTGTCAACTACTCCGTCTTCATCGTTATCTAAATATTCAGCCATGATAGATGCTGCATGAAGTAATTTTTCATTTTTTACACCCTCTGTTGCATATATTTTAATTCCAAACACTTCAGTTGTTTTACAGAAGTATTTAAAGTAATTCTTATCGGATTCACTTACTCCAGTTATTTTAATATATTCAGTTCCATATTCTAAATCAAGACAATTTTCATAATTGTCGTAATAATGACATGAAATAGATATAAGAAGAAGGAGTAAAAAAACATTTCTCATATTAATTAAATAGTCTTTTTCTTTTATTATACTTTATTTGAGAATTATAGTATTGAGATGACTTGTTGTTTGATTCAAGTCTTTTAATATTAAAAAACTCAGGAATTTCTTTATTTTCTAATACAATATTTCTTACTAATTCACCTAAACCTGGTCCCATCTTAAACCCATGTCCAGAACTTCCTGATAAGACTAATACATTATTATTGTTTTCATGGTGGTTAATTATAAAATTTCCATCTAAACTATTCTCATATTGACAAACCCTCGCCTCAGTTATTGGGAGTCCCTTTAGTTTTGGAAACCTGTGATATAAATATGATTTTGTTCTATCAACTAACTCTGGAAGAGGAATTCTATCTGACTCATCAGGGTCAAATAAAGTAGTCCTCTCATCATAAGCTATTTTAAATCCTTTATTTAAGTGGAAAGGTATTCCGTAATATGATGGGTTATCTTCATTTAAATCTAGCCAACATGGCATCGAGTTAAGATTAAATGACTTTGCTTGATTATTTGGTACTGAAAAATAGTATACCTCTTGTCTTGAAATATATGTAAGCTTTTGTAGCATATTTGGTAGTAAAATTCTATTCCAAGGGCCACATGCTATAATATATTTATCTGCATCTATTGTTTTTCCATTGAATGATATTGAATTTTTAGTATTTAAATTTTCTTCGTCAATTTTTACTTCTCCAATTTTAATTTTTCCTCCATTTTTTTGATATTCTCGCACAACATTTTTACAACATCGGCTTGCCATAAGAGTTCCTGCTTTTTTTTCAAAAAAAACTTGATTAATATCTTCGAAATTAATGTTAGGATAAATATTTTTTGCTTTTTCTATACTTATTTCTTCTAGTGTATGACCACAATTCTGAATGTGTTTAGAGGAATTTGTTACATAGCTGCTATCATTTTGACTAACTAACCATAACATCCCATTTTCATTATACAATTCTCTCTCACTTTTATTTGATAGTTCTTCCCAAAACGCAAATGATTTATTTGTTAGTTCGGTATATATTTTATCATTTCCATAAGTCAATCTGATAATTCTTGAAGCACCACCAGATCCTGATCTTGCATTTCCTGGGCCCCACATATCATACAACTCAACGTCTGCACCTTCTTTTTTTAAATGATATGCTGAGCAAGCACCCCATATTCCAGCACCAATAACAGCAACTTTCATGTTTTTATCCTTATTTTAAATGTTAATATAACTATAGATTTATTATTTTTAGAATAAATTATATTATGATTAAACAATCATTTGTAGGTATTTTTCTTTTTTTTATTCTCAATCTTATTGCAATGTTTCTTTATCCTGGAGGAACTATAATTGATTCAACTACTGAAGGATATTTATTTTTTTATAATTTTTTCAGCAACCTAGGTGAATGGACAGCTCAAAATGGCATGGATAATTTTTATTCAGCATTATTATTTAATTTATCAATGCTTATTTTGGCTTTATCTTACACCTTATTTTATATGTCATATTATAAATTTTTTTTAGATGAAAAACTAAGTAAAATTTTTATAAGAATATCAATTGTTTTTGTGATGGTTTCTATGATATGTTTTGTTTTAGTGGCAATGTTTTCTGCAGAAAATGCCACATTTCAATTACATGTATTTTTTGTCAAAATTGCATTTAGATCCTTAATGCTATATTCTATTTTTCAAAGTTTAGCTATAGTTTATAATTCTAAATCATCAAATACAATGATTTTTTCAAGTCTATTTTTTACAATTATTCTTTTCTTTTTTATTCTTATTATGGAGTTTGGACCAAATCCTTTTAAGGATAATGAATCACTTTTTATTCAAGTAATTTCTCAAAAAATTATTGTTTTTAGTATTTTGATTTACTTCTATACTCAAGTAAGAGAAATATTAAAAATAAGAGGATGAGAATAGTTTTTTTTTTAATTTTTCTCCTTTCTTGCTCCAAGATAAGAGATTTTAGTGATAATGACTGGGCATATTATAGAGGTGATAATTCAGTATCTCATTATAAATCATTTGATCAAATTAATGTATCAAACGTTCATAAATTACAAAAAGTTTGGGAATTTAAATCAGATGATCACGATACAAATAATAGATCTCAAATTCAATGTAATCCTTTGATTGTTGATGGTGTTGTTTATGGAACTACTCCAACTATGAAATTATTTGCTTTAGACGGTTCGTCGGGTAATAAAAAATGGATTTTTGATCCTTATAATGGAAATTATAAAAATCATGGTACTGGTGTAAATAGAGGTTTAAATATTTATAGAGATCAAAATGAGGATAGAATTCTATATGCTACCTTTTCTAAGTTGTATGCTATTAATGCCAAAGATGGAAAATTAATTCAATCATTTGGAAAAGAAGGATCAGTAGATTTAAAAAAAGGATTAGGAAAAAATGTAGATGATATGCTTTTAGCTGTAAATACTCCTGGAGTAATCTTTAAAGATAAATTAATTTTAGGTCATAGGACATCTGAATCTATAGGTGCAGTTCCTGGACATATAAGAGCTTTTAATGTGTATTCAGGAAAAATTGAATGGATATTTCATACAATTCCATATCCAGGTGAATTTGGATATGATACATGGCCTCAAGATGCTTATTTAAAATCTGGAGGAGCAAATGCATGGTCAGGATTTAGTTTAGACTTAAAAAATGAAATTGTGTATATCCCAACGGGATCTGCTGCATTTGATTATTATGGTGGTGATAGAGAAGGGGCTAACTTATTTGCAAATAGTATTATTGCTTTAAATCCCAATGATGGCTCAAGGCTATGGCATTATCAAGTAACACATCATGATATTTGGGATAGAGATTTACCTGCTGCCCCAAATCTTATAGACATACAAATAAAAGAAAAAAAAGTTAAAGCATTAGCTCAAATTACGAAATCTGGATACCTATTTGTATTGGATAGAATTTCAGGAAAACCTATCTATCCTATAAAAGAAAAAAATGTTCCATCATCAAAATTAGAAGGTGAAAAAGCATGGCCAACTCAGCCAGTTCCAACTATATTTCCTTCTTTTTCAAGAAATAAATTAACAGAATTAGATTTTCCATTACGAAGTAAAAAAGCTTATAAATTTTTTAAAAAATTGTGGGAGAATAGAGTTTATGGAGAGTTTGAGCCATTAACAACTAAAGGTAATATTTTGTTTCCTGGTCTTGATGGAGGTGGGGAATGGGGTGGTGCAGCGTTTAATCCAAAGACAAATATTTTATATATAAATTCAAATGAAATGCCTTGGGACTTAAGTATGGAAAAAATAGAAGGGGTTGCACTAGGTGAAACGATTTATAAAACCGCATGCTTATCGTGTCATGGTAATGATTTAGAAGGAAATAAAGGAATTTATTCTAACATACCTTCAATTTCTAATCTTTCAAATAAAATTTCAAAAAAGGATTTAAAATCTATTTTAATAAATGGTAGGGGCATTATGCCATCTTTTAATAGTTTAGATGATATTGAAATTGAATCAATAATTGATTTTTTGATGAAAGAAAATAAGGATACTTTAAGTAATAATAAATCTAGTTGGCCTTATCCTTATTCTTTTGGTGGTTTTAAAAAAATGTATGCAGAAGATGGCTTTCCAGCTATAAAACCTCCTTGGGGTCAATTAACAGCAATAAATATGAATAAGGCAAAAATTGAATGGCAAATACCTTTAGGAAATCATGAAGAATTATTCATTGATGGTTTTAATACAACTGGAACTGAAAATTATGGTGGACCGATTGTAACTGGCGGTGGAATAATAATAATTGCTGCTACTATGGATGAAAAAATTAGAATATTTGATCAAAAATCAGGAGAATTATTATGGGAGGATTTATTACCAGCGGCTGGTTATGCAACCCCATCTACCTATATGATTGATGGAAAACAATATATAGTTATTGCATGTGGGGGTGGAAAGTTGGATACTAAATCAGGATCCTCATACGTTGCTTATTCTATTGAGTGATTTTTTTTATTATTTTTTTTAATTCATTAGTGGAAAATTTGCCATCAGAGTATGATGACGTATGAATTTCATTAATATTTTTGTTTTTGAGGAATAAATCGATATTACTCGATCTTATACCTGATCCTGGCATAATTGATATTCTATTTTTGCTTCTTTCAGCTAATTGAGTGATGAGTTTAATACCTTCTTTTGCATTTTTTTTTTGTCCACTTGTTAAAATTCTATCAAATTTTAAATTAATTATTGATTCTAAGGCATCAAATGGGTCCGCTATTTCATCAAATGCTCTATGAAATGTTGTCGACATATTTCCACAAAAAGTCTTTAATTTTTTACACATTTTAATATTGATCTTATTTTTCTTATCGAGTATTCCAAAAACCACTCCGTGACAACCAATATTTTTACAAAATTTTATTGATTCAATCATCTGTCTAAGTTCAGTTTTGTTATATAAAAAATTACCACCTCTTGGGCGAATAATTGGATGTATTGGTATGTTTAATTTTAATGATTTTATAATTGAATTTTTTGAGGGAGTTAACCCTCCCTTTTTTTTGTTTGTACATAACTCAATTCTACTGATATCAAATTTTGATATATCTATACAATCTTTGATATTGAATGCGCATATCTCTAAATTATAATTCAATCCTTATTATTCTTTGTAATCTGTATAGAAGACTCTTAATATGAAGCTATTTTTATCTATTGTAGCTTGATTGAATGAACTTACGACGTCTGGAAAAACCACAAGTTTTGTGGCATTTATATTTCCCTGAATTATTTCTTGAAAGAAAATAGTTGATGAACCAAGATATGATTTTGTAAATAAACTATCATACACGTATTCAGCATTATCAGTATTTTCACCATAGTATGCATTATCTTTTAAAATCGCATTATTTGTAGGGTTAGAATAGATTTCAGTAGAATTAATACCGTTATTGGAATTAGCAAAATAATAAATTGCTTTGTCTGGTGGTTTTATATAATTTAAATTATTATCCTCAATAGGACCCATAGTTAACTGTACTTTGTTTAAAACTATACTTCCAGCTGTATCTATAAACGAATAAAAATTACTTAAATCAATGATAGGATATATCCCAGTTCCAGATTGCCAATAAATTTTATTATCACCAACATTAAATATTTCATTTTCTTCTAAAGAATGTATATTAGAAAGCACTGAATTTTCTCTATTTGTTTCAAAATAACTATAATGTGTTATTAAAGGAGAATCAAATCTAAAAACATACTTTAAAGAATCTTTTACTGGAGAATCACCTATTTCATATGGATTTTTATAGTATAGAACTACTTTACTTAATTCATCTAATAAGTCAAATCCAACAATTATAGAGTTATTATCTCCAGGAATTAATGCCCAACCTCTTATTTGATTAATGAGTTCTTGTTCAGAAGCTCCCTCTGCTATTCTATTTAATAGAAATTTAGCATAATTTTCTTTAATTGATATTGAAATTCTAGCTGTATCTACATTAGGTCTACCGACAAATCTTGTTAAGCCTAGCAAGCCTTTATTCGCAGGACTGATTTCAGTAAGTCTTTTAGATAAATATAGTCCAGTTGAAAAAATTGTATCTGCTATTTGACTGAGATAAACTTCTTGTTCATCAATAAAATTTGTTCCATGATAACTTGAAAGTTTTAAATATAAAACGGCAGAGTCAAGAATTGATGAATCATTGGGTAAGTCTAACCACCAGTTTTCAGGTACTTGATTTGGTTGTTGCACATCGGTAATGGTAGAAGTAAATTGTGTATATGCTATTGCTTTTGTTTCTCCAAAAATAGGATCGTTATATTTTCCAAACAAAAGTTCTCCGTCATCGGTTCTAACACTATCATAGTAGACGTTTGCAGTTTCTAAAGGAATTTCTACATATTCAACTTTTATTTTATTTTGTTGATCAGTTAAAATTTCATTTATTCCAATCTCACTGGTTTCATCACAAGAAAATAAAAAAAAAACTGAAATAATTATAATTCTAACTAAGAATT